>ERZ772999.2260-NODE-2260-length-10551-cov-3.034108_pt1 | contig 10551 bp, 9 predicted proteins | sample MGYA00511467_ERZ772999 | MGnify/ENA primary metagenome ERZ772999 (study PRJEB29015, sample SAMEA2738064) | human oral metagenome | biome: human oral; feature: human-associated habitat; material: saliva | place: China | collected 2218 ...
ATTAGAAAAAATTTGGCAAGAAAAAATGGCTGGTGAGCTTGGTGATTTTGAGCGTGAGACTGGTGAAAAGATTCTTTCGAAAATTGCAGAAAGTGAAGATTCGAAAGCAATTTTTGCAATTATCCATGATGGCTCAAAACCATTAAACGTTGAAATGAAAACTGGTGCGCAATTGGCGCGAATTTTGCGCGAAAAGGAGAGCGTGGTCCCTTCTAAATTAATGAACGAGCGTGATTGGAATTTGATTATTGGGCAAGGGCAAGTTGCAGCCGATGAGCTTTGCGACTTGTTGCGACTAAGTTATCGATTAGCTTGTGAGTAGTTAACCATTGACAAAAATATATTTATATGGTAATATAGTAATTACCTCTTTTTGGGGAAATTATAGCCGTGCGGGCTTTAAACGTGGTACCTTATATGACAAGAAGAAGAATTATTGACCACCACACAGCATATAGCGAAACGAAATGTGGGGTAAAGGCTCCTACTCAGAACAGGACGAATAATAGCCCAAATGAGCATTATGCTGTTGATGGAAACAGAAATAATGATGGGCAGTTAGCACGGTTGTCTGGACGAGTTGACGTTGATGGTAATAGGAATGGTAGTGAAAGTGAGCCGGCATGGCGAGCGCAAACTGCATGCTTTGGTGCATTCGATGGAAGTGCTCCTTGTGTTGCGCATCAAGAAGATCGTCGTTATGCAGACGATCGGTGGTAAAAATCTTCTCGGCCTCGAAGGAGGCCTTTTTCATTTGCGAAAAAAATATAAATTTGGTATAATCATAAGTAATATGAAACCAAATCAAGACTGGAATCAGAACGACCAAAATTATGGTGTTCAACCGAATAATTTTCCTCAAAATCAGTATCCACAACAACAAAACTATGGTGGATATCCAAATGAGTTTACTCAAAATGGGCAATTTCCTGCTGAGCAAAATCAGCAGCAGTTTGGTGCTCAGTATCAAAACTATGGTGCTCAACAAAATTACCCACAATATCCAAATGGATATCAAAACCAACCTCAATATCCACAGCAGCCGGTACAAAATCCGTCAGCTGCTCCAAATTTAATGCCGAATCAAAACTATAACGGTAGCTCTGCATCTGAGAATCCGTATACCGTTGAGTATTTGAATAAGATCTCACCTAAAAAGGCTGTTCCATTTTGGACAAAGGGTAAGATTTTGGTTGCGTCCGCACTTGCAATTGCGCTATTCTTTGCAATCTTTATTATTGCAACTGCTGGAAAAAGCGATGACTCTACGCAAAAAGTTCTTCGGGCTTATTATAACGTTGTGAAACTTAAAGAGATTACCGGGACGTATCAAAAGAAAATTAAAAGTTCAGACTTAGCAGCCGTTAATGCCGGAATCAATATTTCACTCAGTTCTGATGAGCAAATCTTAACAGAATACATGAAGAGCAAGAAAATTGATGTTCCGCGTGGTGATTCAAGAAAGAAATCAGAAATTTATAAGCAAACTGAAACTGATTTTAATAAACTTGATACAACTCTTGATGATGCGTTTTTGAATGCTACGATTGACGAAGTTTATTCTCGTGAAATGGCTTATCAGTTAGTTCGTGTTAAAAACTTGATTGTTCGTCATAAAAAGACAGCAGGTTCTGTACAGAAAAAAATGTATGCAAAGATTGAGAAAAATCTTGAAGAATCTTCGAAACAACTTGAGAACTACAAGAAGTAAAATATTCTAAAAGCCGCTTTTTCGAAAAAAGGCGGCTTATTTTTATTTGTTGATAATTTCTTGAATTATTTTTTGTAAATCTGGAATTACTTCGTCTTTAAACCAAGGGTTTTTTGCTTGCCAAATATTATTGCGAGGCGAAGGATGAACGAGTGGAAAATATTCCGGAAGATAAGATTTGTAATTTTTAACGGTTTCAGTTAGTTTATCAGACGGTTTTTGATTAAGATAGTAATGCTGTGCGTAATTGCCAATTAAAATTGTTAATTCTATGTCTGGAGCGAGAGCAAGAACTCGCTTGTGCCACTTTTCAGCAAAACCTTTTCTTGGTGGTAAATCGCCTGATTTTCCGTGTCCAGGAAAATAAAAATCCATCGGAACAACAGCAAATAATCCTGAATTATAAAACTGTTCTTTACTTACACCAAGCCATTCTCGAAGATTATCGCCACTTGGGTCATTCCAATATAGCCCTGATTCTTGTGCGCGTATTCCTGGCGCTTGGCCAACAATGTTAATGCGTGCAGTTTTTGGAATTGTAAAGAGCGGTTTAATCCCTTGTTCTGTGTAGCTAGAATTTTGTGGATCGGCCATAATTTCGGCTGTAAGTTTTTCGATTGTTTCCATTTTATTTTTTCCTTTTCTGATTTTTATTTTAGCACTTTAACTTTAGTAAATCAAGAAACGGTATTTTTTAGAATATTTTTTCGACCCGTGGTATAATATAAACATGAACGATGCCAGAGAAGAAATTAAATCGCGAATAAGTATTGAAGATTTAGCTGGCGAATATCTTGAGCTCAAGCGAACGGGGCGCAATTTTAAGGCGCTTAGTCCCTGGACGAATGAGCGAACTCCGAGTTTTATTGTTAGTCCGGATAAGCAAATTTGGCACGATTTTTCATCTGGAAAAGGCGGTGATATTTTTGGTTTTATCATGGAGGTCGAGGGAATGAATTTTCGTGAAGCATTAGAATTTTTGGCTCGAAAAGCGGGTGTTGAGATTGAAACATTTAACTCGAAACGCTCTAAAGAAATTGCCGAAAAGAAAGAACGCCTTCGAAAAATTTTACAAATAAGTTCTAATTTTTATCAGCATATGTTGATTCGTGATAAAAAAGCTTTGAACTATGTTTTTAAAAATCGCAAACTTTCGAAAGAAATTGTGCAAGATTTTAAAGTGGGCTATGCACCAAATGGCCAAAAAATATTAACGAATTTTTTACTTAAAAAAGGTTTTTCGTTGAATGATATTCGTGACGCAGGGCTTTTAAATCGGTTTGGTGGTGACATTTTTCGAAACCGAATGGTAATTACATTAAAAGATGCGAGTGGTGAGCCGGTTGGGTTTACTGGCAGGATTATAGATGACGAACCAAATGCTCCCAAATATTTGAATACACCGCAAACTTTACTCTATGATAAATCTTCGAACATTTTTGGGCTTTCGCAAGCTAAAAATGAAATTCGAAAAACTGGTTTTGCAGTAGTTGTTGAAGGAAATATGGATGTAATTTCGAGCCATCAAGTGGATGTGAGAAATGTGGTCGCTACGGCTGGAACAGCTATGACAGTGAATCACCTCAAGGCGCTTAGTCGGTTCTCAAATGATATTCGCCTCTGTTTTGATAGCGATCAAGCTGGGGTTAACGCTACTGAGCGGGCTATTTCTTTAGGTCAGCAAGCTGGGGTTGAGCTTTCAATTATTACATTAGATCAATCTGCAGGCCAAGCAAAAGATCCGGATGAATTAATTCAAAAAGATATAGAACTATGGAGGAAATCGATTGCGAATCCGCAGCCAGCAATGGAATGGGTCTTTGATCAATATCAAAAGAGGCTAGATATTTCAACTGCGAAGGGTAAAAAAGACTTTTCCACAATTGCACTTAAACTTGTGGAAAACTTAAATGATCCTGTGGAAAAAGATTTTTATATTAATGAGATTTCGAAAAGAATTGGTGTTTCGAAAGCGACGTTGCTTAATAAGATTGGTGAAGAAAAGAAGCCTAAAAAAACCAAAAAACGGGTGAAAATTGAAAAAATAGATAAGAAATTTGTTGACGATTTTTTGTACGAAGATGATTTGCTTGCGCTTGCAATTAAGGAGCCTCGGCTCGCTAAAATGTTGAGTGATTTAAAAGAGAATTCTCTACACGGCGAACAGCGGAATAAAATTCTAGAAATATTGAAATCTGAAGATATGGAGCTATTGAAAAGCTTTGATGAATATGTTAAAATACTACTATTAAAAGCTGACGAACGGCTCGGAAATATTAAAGAAAGTGCAACCGATGAAATGAAGCGTTTGATTCAGAAAGTTAAAACTGAAAATTTGCGAACACAAAAAGAGAATCTTCAAGCTGAACTTGAAAATGCTGAAATTCAGGGTGATGAAAATTTAAAAACGAAGATTTTAAGTAAGATTATTGAACTAAATAAGGAGCTAAATAGTGGCAAAAGGTAAAAGCAAGAAGGAACTTCCAGAAGAAATCTTAAACGAAGATGGTGTTGTTGATGCAACGGTATCTCTTGATGAATTTGAGCCAGATTTTGAAGATCTTACAAATGAAGACGAAGAAAATATAGCAGACGAAGATCTAATAAATAGTTCATATTCTGATGATATAACAGATGATAGCGTTCGGATGTATTTGCGTGAGATTGGTAAAATCCCACTCCTTTCACTTGAAAAAGAAACTGAACTTGCCAAAAAAGCGATGGAAGGTGACCAAAAGGCAAAAGATAAAATGGCGGAAGCTAATATGCGCCTCGTGGTTTCGATTGCAAAACGATACTCTGGCCGTGGGTTGGACTTGCTTGATTTAATTCAAGAAGGAAACACTGGTCTTCTTCGTGCCGTAGATAAATTTGATCCAAGCAAAGGTTTCAAGTTCTCAACTTACGCAACTTGGTGGATTCGACAGGCAATTACTCGTGCTATTGCCGATCAGGCGCGAACTATTCGAATTCCTGTTCACATGGTTGAAACAATCAATAAGCTTATGCGAACTTCTCGTCGACTAACACAAGAACTTAATCGCGAACCAACCAATGAAGAGCTAGCTAAAGAGATGGATATGGATGTTGAAAAAGTTGAGTATATCCAAAAAATCAAGCAAGATATTACTTCATTGGATGCAGGAATTGGCCGCGATGGAGAAGAAGGCGAAGAGTCAACTTTGGGCGATTTTATTGAAGATGAAGATACCGCAAGCCCAGAAGAATCAGCAACAGTTCAACTTCTAAAAGAGCAAGTTCGCGATATTCTTTCAACACTTTCAGATCGTGAGCGCAAAATCCTTGAAATGCGTTTTGGGTTGAATGGCACAAAAAGCCATACGCTCGAAGAAGTTGGCCTTGAATTTGCAGTTACTCGTGAACGAATCCGTCAAATTGAAGCAAAGGCATTGATGAAGTTAAAGAAGCATAAAGATTCGAAAAAACTTCATGAGTATTTGGATTAAAGTGGTGGAGAAAGGTTTAAAATGAAGGAAAAACTTATACGAATTGCACCAATCTTGCTAATTATCGCGATTGCGATTCTTTCGATCATAACTGTTGTCACAGTAGTGAATGCGTTTATGAACGGCGGAAATAATAATCAATCACAGCAAGCTGGAGATGATTCTTCGAAAGAAGAGGATAAGTCGGTTAAAGATTTATTAAGTGTTGAACAGAACCGTAGTGTTAAAATGGCGGTTCGAGGACCAATCGTGGCTCAAGAAAACTTTCGATCTTATACTGTTGAAGTATCTCCAACTTACCGTAAGCTAATAACTTATAAAGGATATCTCGACGAAGTTATTAAGGAAGTGAATTTGGGGAATAATTCAGAGTCGTATACTCAATTTGTGAATGCGCTTAATAAGGCTAACATGATGAAGGGTGTTGCATTTAGCGGTGCGGCCGATGATCTTGCCGGGGTTTGTGCTACGGGACACCTTTATGATTTCTCAATTTTGAAAGACGATAATGTGCAAAAGCATCTCTGGACGACGACTTGCACCGGCTCTAAAGGTTCATTATTAGCAAACAATAAACAACTTCAAAATTTGTTTATTTCGCAGGTTCCGGGAAATGAGCAAGTTGTGCGCGATCTTGGAATTAATGAGAACAAACGCTAAAGTTCTATTTTTCGATTGTTTTGGAGTGCTGGTATTACGCCAGCCTTCTTCAGAACGTATTTTTGAATATTTCTGGAAAAAAGATAAAAATCTTTTAAATTTTATCCGTCAACAGAAGGCTAATGGCCTAAAAATTGGAATTATTTCTAATGTCGCACAATATCAATTTGATGAGTTTTTTTCCAGAAAAGAGCAAGCAGAACTTTTTGATTTTTTAGTGTTATCTGGTGAAGTTGGGTGTGCTAAACCAAATTCAAGAATTTTTAAAATTGCGATTGAAAAGAGTAATGTTCTACCGAGCGAAATAGCTTTTTTTGATGATTCAATTTTAAATGTTGAAGCCGCCCAAAAAGTGGGAATCCAGGGATTTTTATATAAAAATTGGGAAGATTTTTCAGAGGAATTTAAGGAGGATTAATGCCAGAATTACCAGAAGTAGAGACTGTTGTCAGAGGATTGAATCGGTTAATCTTGAAAAAGAAAATTTCGAAAGTAAAACACGATTGGCCTAAAAGTTTTCCAAATGCACCAAAAGATGTTGAAGATTTCATGGTTGGTGCTAAGATTTCGAAAGTTAGTCGTCGAGGAAAAGCTATTATTTTAAAATTAAATAATGAATATACGCTCGTGACTCATCTTCGAATGACGGGTCAAATGGTTTATCGGGGCGAAGAGAACTGGGGTGCTGGCCATCCGAATGAAGATTTTCTCAATGACCTACCGAATAAATCAACTCGTGTTGAAATTGATTTTGAAGATGGAACGAAATTATTTTTTAATGATCAACGCAAGTTTGGCTATATGAAATTATTGCCAGATTTTGAAGTTGAACTTTTACCATTTTTTCAAAAATTAGGACCAGAACCTCTAGAAAATAATTTTACGGTAGAAGTTTTAGAGAAGCAACTTTCGAGAAAAAGAAAAAGTATGGTTAAGCCAGCAATTTTAGATCAAAGTGTTGTTGCGGGTGTGGGTAATATTTATGCCGATGAAGCTTTATGGCGAGCAAAAATTCATCCTGAAACTCGAATTGAAGATCTTTCAGAATCTGATTTTATGAAATTACATGAAGCTATTCGGTTTGTGATGAATAAATCAATCGAAAAGGGTGGTTCAACAGATCGAAACTACGTTAACGCTGATGGTTCGCGCGGAAATTATCTTGAATATGCTGCAGTTTATCACAAGGACGGCCAACCTTGCAAAAGATGCGGAACAGAAATTTCGAAAATTCGAGTTGGTGGTCGAGGCACGCATTTTTGCCCAAAATGCCAAAAAATAAAGAAAGAGCTTGAAAAATAATGATTGGCGGAAAAATAACAATTCTTTATGGCGAAAATTCTTATGAGCGAACTGCAAAACTCGCTCAAATGAAAAAGGATGCTGAAAAATCTGGATTCGAGATTCAAAAACAAGAAATCGATGGGCTTTCGAAAAGTGATTTTGTTAATTTAATTTGCGGAATTAGCTTTTTGGCGGAAAAGCGGTTTGTTTATGTTCGAAATTTAAGTGAGAATTCTGAAATTTGGCAAAATCTCGGTGAAATTCTCCCGCGGATTTCTACCGATGTTCATTTGTGTATTATTGAAGATAAAATTGATAAGCGATCAACTGTCTATAAATCAATTTCGAAAATTGTTGAGCTTTATGAATTTAAGGCTATTACCGCAAAAGATTCTAAGAATTTGACTGAATTTGCGCGCGCTTTTGGTAAAAAACTTGGGTTGAAAATCGATAATAAAACGGCAAATTTCTTAATTTCATGGGTTGGATTGAGTGAATGGTCGATTCGTGATGCGATCGAAAAAATGGCGCTAATTGGCGAGGCAAATGAGCAAAATATTCGTGAATTTGTACCGCAAAATGTTGAGAGTAATGCTTTTGCGGTTTTCGAAATGATGCTTTCGGGCGATATTTCAGGTTTGCAAAAAGAAATTTCGAAATTAAAAATAACAGATGGAGAAGAGGGTGCCTATAAGTTTTTGGGTTTAATCTCAACGCAAGTTTTTAATTTTTCAGCCTTGAAAATTGGCAAAAGTTCAGGTAAAACAACGGCAGAAATTGCAAAAGAGATTGGTGTGAATTCTTGGGCTTTAGGAAAACTCGATAATTTTACGCAAAATATAAGCAATCAACAACTTACATTAATTGTTTCGAAAATCTCGCAAATTGATGAAGTTATTAAAAGCGAAAATGTTGATGTTTGGGCGATGATTGAATCGATATTAATTGAGATTGCAGTACTTTTAAACCATTAAAAAATAAGTTTTCGAAAAAATATTTTTTGTGATATAATATAAAAAGATTATGGCTAAAAAACAAGTGAAAAAAAGCAAAGCTAAAAAAGTTCCGGCTCCAAAACAAAGTGTTTTACCAGCTGGATTTTGGTCGCAAGTTAGTGCGGTTCTTTTGATTGCGTTTTCATTTTTCTTAATTTTGAGCTGGTTTGGTGCTGGTGGTGCGGCGCTTACAGCAATTCACCAAGGATTTCTTGGATTTATGGGGTGGGCTGCATTTTTTGTGCCGGCAGTTTTAATCTTTATTTCGGTTGAAATTTTCCGTGATGAGCAAAACCGTTTTCCAGGCTTAAACACTTTTGGTCTTGTGCTTATTTTATTCTGGCTTAGTGGTTTCTTTGGGTTATTTAGAACTTCTGCTGGAATGCATTATGGCGGTTGGAGCGGTGAAATTTCAAATAAAATTATGTTAGCAATGGTGAACTCTGTTGTTGCGGCGATTATTTATTTACTTTTGATTTCAATTACGTTGCTTTCAATTTTGCGAGTTTCGCCAATAGTTGTGATTAAGAAAATTAGTGAGATGCTCAAGACTAGCGATTTTGCTAATGAATCTAAAAATGCTAAAGTTTTTGAAAAAGCCAAAGAAGCGATGCTTTCGAAAAAGGCTGAAGATTTGAATAATACCGAAAAGCCAGAAATTAAACTAAACGCAGGTGTCGCGGTTTTGGATAAAAAATCACGCGAAAAGGCTGAACATAAAGAGAAAAAGGGCTTGATGCGAATTTCGAAAGCTAAAGAAACTTCCGCTGAAGATTCGAAAAAAGCTGAAAACCATGCGCCAATTTTCGATGATTCGAAATGGCAAGTGCCGGGTTTCGATTTGTTGGAGCATTCACAAAACCCGGCCGATGCTGGCGATGTTGAGCAGAACGCACGAACAATTAAAGATACGCTTAGCGAATTTAATATTGATGTTGAAATGGAAGCTGCAAATATTGGTCCGCGAGTAACACAATATACTTTAGTTCCGCAGAGTGGTGTAAAACTAAGCAGAATTGAAAATCTTAGCGATAATATTGCGCTAAATTTAGCCGCAGAATCAATTCGCGTTGAAGCACCGATTCCAGGAAAACGAGCAGTTGGTGTGGAGATTCCAAATCTAAAATCTGCTGATGTTCGACTTTTTGGAGTTTTAGATTCTAAAGAATGGCGAAACGCTCGGGATTCATTAACTTTTGCAATCGGTAAAGACATCGCTGGTCACCCAGTTGTGGGCAATCTTTCGAAAATGCCACACCTTTTGATTGCTGGTCAAACAGGCTCTGGTAAGTCTGTTATGATGAATGCACTGCTTACAAGCTTACTTTATCGACATTCACCAAGTGAGTTAAAGCTAATTATGGTTGACCCGAAAGTTGTGGAAATGACAGCTTATGAGGATATTCCGCATCTGTTAACACCAATTATTAATGATTCCGAAAAAGCGCTTTCGGCTCTTAAGTGGGCGGTAAATGAGATGGAACGTCGGTATCGTGTTTTGGCTGATGAAAAAATCAAAGAAATTAAAAGCTATAACAAGCATGTGATTTCAAAAAACGAGAAGATTAAAAAATCAACACCAGAGGGTGAGGAGCCTAAATTACTTGAGCCATTACCTTATATCGTAATTGTTGTAGATGAGCTTGCCGACTTGATGATGGCAGCATCAAAGGATGTTGAAGCTATGATTGTACGAATTGCACAGAAGGCTCGTGCTGTTGGAATTCACCTTGTTCTGGCAACTCAAAAGCCAGTTGTTAGCGTTGTGACTGGTTTGATTAAAGGAAACGTTCCTAGTCGAATCGCATTTAAAGTTGCAGCAAACGGTGATTCTAGAACAATTCTCGATCGCGGTGGTGCTGAAAAGCTTCTTGGAAATGGTGATATGCTGTTCTATATGAATGGTGCGCCAAACTTAAAGCGTGTTCAGGGTGCTTGGGTTACGGACGAAGAAGTCTTGCGAGTTACAAACTTTATTCGTTCGCAAGGACCACCTCAATATAATGATGAGGTTATATCGCAGCAAGTTCAACCTGGAGCTATGGGTGGAGTAGTGATGAGCGGTGGAAGTTCTTCTACGGATGAAACGTTTGAAACAGCTGTTAAGCTTGTCATTGAGGCAAGGAAGGCTTCAACAAGCTATTTGCAACGACGCCTTGGAATCGGCTATGGTCGTGCTGCGAAATTAATTGACGAAATGGAGGATCGTGGAATTGTTGGTCCACCAAATGGCTCAAAGCCACGCCAAGTGCTTGTTTCTAGCTATGAAGAAATCGGTGAATAATTCGCCGATTTTTTATTTTCGAAAGATATGTTTTTAAAAAATGATAGTTTAGCAATGTTTTCTTGATTTTTCTCTTTTAAAATGATATAATTTAAAGGAATATTAGCTCAGCTTATTTGAAAGAATAGGCTTTAACCAAAGGAGTAAAAA
>ERZ772999.2262-NODE-2262-length-10549-cov-8.144749_pt1 | contig 10549 bp, 7 predicted proteins | sample MGYA00511467_ERZ772999 | MGnify/ENA primary metagenome ERZ772999 (study PRJEB29015, sample SAMEA2738064) | human oral metagenome | biome: human oral; feature: human-associated habitat; material: saliva | place: China | collected 2218 ...
TTGCTGAGGTTAAGAAATTTTTAAGTGAAAACCCTAATGCTAATTTAAAAGTAGTTTTCAATGTGTTTAAAGATTTAGATAAAAAATCATACGAAGAGTTATTGGGATAAGAAAATTAAAAGAAGATTATAAGAATGAAATTCATCAAAGGCGATGAGGCTATCTTATAATCTTCTTTTCTGATACTAAGTAAAAAAGAATTATTGATTATTTTTTCGTTTTAAAATTGCAAGTCCAATAATTGATAAAGCTAAAGTTCCGATAATAGCTATACTTGAATTTGTTTCTAAACCTGTATTGGGGAGAACTTTATTGTTATTTTGTGGGTTGTTCTCTTTTGGATTTGCTTTAGGTAAGTTGTTAGGAGTATCTGTTTTTGGTTTTTCTGGTGTAGATATTCCTGGTGTTTTTGGTTTTTCCAGAGTATTTGGAACTTTTAATTCTGGCTTTTCCAAAATAGGAGGATCAATAGGGTTAGCCCCACCGTTATATTCCGGTATTTCAAATACAGGAGGATCAATAAGTTTATATTCAAACTTTAATTCTGGCTTTTCCAAAATAGGAGGATCAATAGGGTTAACCCCACCGTTATATTCTGGTTTTTCTAATACCGGAGGATCAATAGGGTTAGCCCCACCATTGTATTCTGGTTTTTCCAAAATAGGTGGGTCAATAGGATTAGCGCCACCATTGTATTCTTGTACATCATTAACTGGAGAGTCTTTTGGAACCTCGTGTACAGGTGCGCCGTAGAATCTAACATATTGATAAATTCTGTTAATTACAGTCCCAGCTGCTCCTTGTTTGTAGTTGATGACCCTAACAACTTCTTTAGAATAACCCTTTTCTTTGTTAACTAAAGGTACGTCGGGACTCTTCATTCTTACTGCTGTAATTCCATCTTTATCAGTGAATTTTTCAGCAAATGGGAACTGTTCGATGAAACTTTTGTTTATAATTTCACTCGTAGTTCCAGTAGTGTTATCTGCTGCTTCTACGATAGTAAGAGAATTAAGGCCAAAACCTAATGCAATTGCTAATGTGCATTTTGTAAAATTATTTATCTTCATAAAACCACCTCTATCTATAATAATTCCAACATTAACTAGTTGGACAATCTAGAAGTTAACGCTTTCACTTCTATTCTTATTATATCACTGTAAAAATTGCAATTCAAGAAATTGAGAATGCAGTCTATGTAGATTATGTAAATAAATTCAATAAAAAAGACTAAGAAATAGATTTCTATAAAATCCAAATTTCTTAGCCAAGTGTTCTTATAAATTATTCTTCAGCAAAAATCTGTGTAGCTTTTACCGCGCGTTTCCAACCTTTATAAAGTTTTTCTCGTTCTTCTTTTTCCATAGTAGGAACGAATAATTTTCCTGCGGTGTTTAGATTCTTCAGTTCATCTAGATTTTTCCAGTATCCAGTAGCAAGACCTGCTAGGAATGCAGCACCTAAAGCCGTAGTTTCTAAGTTTTCAGCACGAGCTACTTTAACACCTAGTATATTAGCTTGGAATTCTAACAAGTAATCGTTGTTTGCAGCTCCTCCATCAACTTTAAGAAGCGGTATTTCTACATTAGCATCAATTTTCATTGTATCGATAATATCGCGTACTTGATAGGCGATAGATTGTAAGGTAGCTTTAACCAAATCCTCTTTAGTAGTAGCACGAGTTAAGCCGAAAATAGTCCCACGAGCATTGGGGTTCCAATATGGAGCACCTAATCCAGTAAAGGCTGGCACTAGATATACTTCGTTATTATTTTTAGAATTGTATGCTAACGATTCTGTTTCAGATGATTTTTTAATTAAACGTAAACCGTCTCGTAGCCATTGAATGGCACTTCCTGCAATAAAAATAGATCCTTCTAAAGCGTAATAAACTTTTCCATTTATTCCAAAACCAATAGTTGTTAGCAGGTTATTTTTAGAAAGTTCCATATTTTCTCCAGTATTCATAATAATGAATGAACCTGTACCGTATGTATTTTTTATCATCCCTTTATCAAAGGCAAGTTGCCCGAAAAGAGCAGCTTGTTGGTCTCCTGCAAGTCCACTAATAGTAACTTCACCACCGTAGAAATGATAGTCTATAGTTTTTCCATATACTTCTGAATTCGATTTAACTTCAGGTAGTAGAGATTCTGGTATATTTAGGATTTCTAAAATTTCTTTATCCCAAGTTAAATCTTTAATATTAAATAGCATTGTTCTAGCAGCGTTTGTATAGTCGGTAACGTGAGTTTTTCCTCCTGTAAGTTTCCAGACTAACCATGTATCGATAGTTCCAAATAGTAATTCTCCATTTTCAGCTCGTTGTTGAGCTCCAGGAACATTGTCTAATATCCAGCGTATCTTAGTAGCTGAAAAATATGCATCAACTACCAACCCAGTCTTTTGATGTATTATGTTTTTATAACCATCGCTAACAAGCTTATTTGCTATATCAGCACTTTGTCTACTTTGCCAGACTATTGCATTATAAATAGGTAACCCAGTATTTTTGTCCCAAATTACAGTTGTTTCACGTTGATTTGTAATACCAATACTGTGTATTTGATTCGGTTTTATACCACTTTCGATAAATGCTTCTGCAATTACTGATTGAACAGAGTTCCAAATTGCGTTAGCATCATGTTCAACCCACCCAGACTGAGGGAAAATTTGTGGGAATTCCTTTTGGCTGCTTGCAATTATTTCCGCGTTCTTATTAAAAATTATCGCCCTAGAACTAGTAGTACCTTGATCTATTGCCATTATGTATTTTTTCATACTCCACCTCGAAATATTTATGTCACTAATATTATATCATTTTCTAATAATGTTTAAAAGCTGAAGATAATGGATAATTGTATATTGAAAATAGTGGATTAGTGCAAAGAGAATAGATTATTACATAGCGTATTATTAGCGTTTTTTGTGTTTTTCTTATAAAATAGAGAATGATACTTTCTAAAATAATTTATTATAAAATAAAGGAGAAATACAATGAATAGTTTACACAAATCTTTAACAGCGTTATTAGAAAAATTAGAGGAAAATGGGGTTTTAAAAAAAGAAAAAATTAACACAGTAGCTCTTAAAACAGAGGAACTTGCGAAACATATTCGTGATCGTTTTGCTAAAGAACATGCGGATTTACAAATTCGTAGACTTTTAGAAAAAGTGCACTATGCTAATACTTATGAGGATAAAGTACTTAAAGAAACAGCATTTTTAGTTGATGAAATTAGTGAATATATGTTCAAACTTGGAGTTGCTAATCGTGATTTTGTAGTTGGGTACTTCAATACATTAATTATTAATCCTGCTATAGAAGCAACAGAATATAATTTCGTATTAATGGAAGTTGAAAGTTTAATTGAAAACAGCTTCTTAGAGTTACCTGAAGAAGAGGAATAATAATGAAAATTTTAATACCGACAGCTAAAGAACTGAACAAAAAAGCAACGCCGCAAGAAACGTTAGAACTTAGTGAAAAAAGTAATGAAATAGTTGCTGAATTTGCTAAACTTAGTGCCTCAGATTTAGCTAAAGTTTATAAAATTAAAGAAGATAAGGCGATGGAAGAATTCTCTCGCTGGCAAGATATAAAAAATAACACAGCAAAAAGTTATAAAGCATTAGACTTATTCAATGGACTAATGTATAGAAATATAGATCGAGATAATTTTGATGAAGCAGATAAAGAGTATATAGAGAAAAATGTATTTATTACAACGTCGTTATATGGTATAATTGGTGCTTATGATTTAATCCAAGAACATAGACTAGATTTTTTACAAAATGTAAAAATCTCAGGAGAGTCTTTAAAGAATTTCTGGCGAGATAGTTATGATGAAAGTATTAAAGATGAAGATTTTGTTGTTTCATTATTATCTAGTGAATTTGAAGAGGTTTTTTCAAAAAACCAAAAAGAGAAATTTATTAAAATCAGCTTTATGGAAGAAAAAGAAGGAAAGTTAAAAGTACACTCTACGATTTCTAAAAAAGCAAGAGGTAAATTTTTAACAGAACTTGTAAAAAATAAAGTCTCAACAGTAGAAGAAATGAAAAAAATAAAGTTCGATGGATTTGAATTTAGTAAAGAACATTCAGAAGAAAAAGTATTAGCTTTCATAGCTAAGAGATAGGATAGATAAGGCAGAGTATACTATGAAAGGAAAAAATAAAGGATAGAGGAAGATGAAATTAGAAACTAAAACCAGTAAATTATATTACGGATTTCCAGTAATATTAATAGGATATAAAGATAAAAAATGGAGATACAATGTGACTGCTTGTAGTTCATCATATTCTTTAGGTGATATGATTACAGTTGGACTTTCGACAGATAGCAATGCGGTCGATAATATCAAGGAGTACGGGGAGTTTACCGTTAATGTTCCTTGTCAACAGATTTTAAGTAAAGTTGAGATTGCAGGTTTCCATTCAGGTCAGAATAAAATTGGAATGGCGGATATGACATATGATCCAGCAAAATATATCGATGCTCCAATAATGGATGAATGTATTCTGTCACTTGAATGTAAAGTAGAAAATATTTTAGAGTATGGGGAATATACGAATTTTGTAGCTTCTATAAAACGCAGAGTAGTCTGTGAGAATCTTTTAGATGAAGAAGGAAATATGAAATATACACAGTTCAACCCGATTTACTTTATGGGTGATGATAATAAGAGAGTATATCGATATTTTAATGAACAAAGCAAAAATCACGGGGAAAATATGGGATGTTCATCAGAAGAAGATGACGAATATAACCCACTTTGTGGATAATATCGATTAAACAAAATGAAAAAATATTATTGAAGAAAGGAGGATATTAGTATGTATTATAATTTACAAGTGCATAGTGCTTATGATTTATTGAACAGTACGATAAAGTATGAAAGTCTATTTTTGAAATTAGCGAGAGATAATCAAAAGAGTGTTGTTATCGTTGATCCGAATATGTATGGAGCGATAAAAGCTCATAAAGAATCTAAAAAAGCTGGAATTAACCTTATTCAAGGATTAGAAGTGAATCTAGGATATGGAATTGGTTTTCTTAAATTCAACATACTGTGTAAATCTGAGAAGATGTTCTATAAATTATTAGAGATTTCTACTAAGTTTATGAATGGAGAAGAGTGGACTGTAGAAAACTTTTCTAGTGAGATGAAAGAATACAGTGATGATTTTGTTTTAATAGTTGTCGATGAACTTAGAGATAGTATGGAGTTTTCATATTTAAACAATCTTTTTAGTAACTATGATTTTTACTTCGGATTTAATGAAAGTTTTCAAGTAAGTCCTTATGGTTTTTATGAAAATATTGTTTATACGAAACCTAGTTTTTATCTTAATAAAGAAAACTATCAGCAAGTCATTGTTAGTCGTGCTATTCGAGATAATAAGAAATTAAATATACAGGAACTGACAACTATTTCAGGAGATGAATTCGTAAGAGAACAGAAAGATTTTGAAGAAATATTAGCACCAGGTGATGAAGAATTACATTCGATTTTTAAGAAGTCATTTGAAAATCAACAAAATATTGTTGATAAGTGCCAATATGAATTGAATTTTTCAGGGTATCATCTTCCTAAGTATGTTTATGGAGAAAAAGAAGACATATATTCTAAGTTTTCTTCTAAAGAGTACCTACACTACTTAGTTCAAAAAGGTGTAAAAGAAAAGCTAGTAGGTAAAGACTTATATCTTTATAAAAAACGCTATAGTTATGAGCTTAAGATTATTGATGAGATGGGCTTTAACGATTATTTCTTAATTGTTTATGATTTTGTGAAGTATGCGAAAGATAATGGCATCTTAGTAGGAGCAGGACGTGGTAGTGCTGCAGGAAGTTTAGTTTGTTATTTACTAGATATAACTGAGGCGGATCCACTAGAATACAATCTTCTGTTTGAAAGATTTTTAAACAAAGAGCGTATATCTATGCCCGATATTGATATTGACTTCCAAGATACTAGACGTGATGAAGTTATAAAATATGTAGAAGAGAAGTACGGTCAGGATAAGGTTGCACAAATTATTACTTTTACTACATTTCAATCGAAGAGTGCTGCAAGAGAGTCGGCGAGAATATTGCAGTTTGATGAACAGACTTTGAAATTCATTAGTAGTAATATTAGCTCGACAAGAACATTAAAAGAATGTTACGAAATGTCGGAGGAGTTAAGAGCGTTTATTAATCAGAGTAATATTAATAAACGCTGGTTTAGTATAGCACTGAGTTTAGAAAATTTACCGAAGAACCCATCGGTGCATGCAGCTGGGATAGTAATAAGTGATGATAAACCGCTAGTTAACTATGCTCCACTTGCTGAATCAAATATGACGAAGTATTTAACTCAATGGACGATGGATGATGTTGAGAGTGTTGGTTTATTAAAAATAGATTTCTTAGGTATTAGATATCTTACGATGGTATCAAGTATTGTTGAAGAGATAAGAAAAGAAAATCCAACATTTGATATAACGAAGATAAATTACCAAGATCCTAAAGTGTATGAATTATTTGCTAAAGGTAAGACAGAGGGTATCTTCCAGTTTGAATCGAGTGGGATGAAGGAAAAATTAAATCTACTAAAGCCTACCGAATTTAATGATATTGTCGCAATGAATGCTCTTTATAGACCAGGGCCAATGGCTCAGATAGAAGTCTATGTGCGAAGAAAAAATAAAGAAGAGCAAGTAGTATATCCGCATCCTCACCTAGAGAAAATATTAAAAGACACTTACGGAGTAATAGTTTATCAAGAACAGATTATGCTGATTGCGGTAAACTTCGCTCATATGAGTTTGAATGAAGCAGATAATATGAGAAGAGCTGTAAGTAAAAAGAAAAAAGAAGACTTAGAGTACTATGGACGTATCTTCGTAGAGAAGAGTGTTGCTGCAGGATATGATTTACAAGTTGCTAAGAAACTTTTTGATCTTATTGTAACTTTTGCGAATTATGGTTTTAATAAGAGTCACGCGGTTGTATATAGTATGCTAGCTTATCGCTTGGCATATTTGAAAGTTTATTATACTAAATACTTTATGACAGCTTTATTAAACAACGTAATCAGTAGCGAGAAAAAAATTAACGAGTATAAACAAGAACTTAATAATCTAGGTATAAATCTAGTAAAACCTGATGTGAATAGAAGTTTATCGAATTTTAGTGTTTATAAAAATGATATTGTGTTTGCTCTAACTGCGATTAAGAATGTTGGATATAGAAGCGGATATGAAATAGTACAAGATAGAATAAATTTCGGACGCTATTTAGATATAGACGATTTTCTAAAACGTATGAATAAAAAAGTAGATTATCAAGCAGCAGTTTCTTTAGTTAAGTCAGGAGCAATGGATACTTTCGGTTATAATCGAGCTACGTTAATGAAGAAAGTAGATGATTATTATTCAGATAATAGGCAGTATATAAATAATGTTAGAGTTGCCTTATCTGCTGAAAGTGGATTAACATTGAAAGTCGAAGAGGTGGAAGATTACCCAATTACAGATAGGATACAAATGGAAAAAGAAGTGACGGGAACGTACTTTTTAAAACATCCTGTTCAAGTTGAAAAAGAAAAATATTCTTATCTACCATTGCAGTATATAGGAGCTGAGGTTAGCGATAGTTATGTGGAAATAATAACGAGAAAAGAAATCAAGACTAAAAATGGTGACTATATGGCATTTTTAACTGTAAATGATGGGAAGAATGATTATGATGTCACAGTGTTTCCAAGTGTTTATAAGTATGCTAATGTATTTATAAAAGTAGGAAGTTTTGCGGTTATGACATTGAAAAAACAACTTCGAAATGGTAGAGAGCAATATATTTTAGAAAAAATTGCAAGTCTTAAAAATTATAGAGAGTACTGTCTAAGTAATATAAAAATCATTTATACTATAGTTGATGAGGAAATATTAACACTTTTAAGTGAGTATAAATCAGATGCAGGTAGAGTAAAGGTTGTAGCACTACTAAATAACGATTCTAATAGAGGTAAAACGATATCAATCGAAAACGAACATGATTTTGTTCAGAAATTTTTTGAAAAATTCCCAAGAAAACGTATTAAAATAACATATGCGTAAAAAACAAAAATATTCAAACAAAAACAAAACAAAATTATATTTTTACTAGAAAAAATAACAAAAATATGATATTGTTGATAGGTAAATTAAAAAATAATTATTAACAAATACGAGGAAGGTAAGACTACATGAAAAAAATCGCAGTTTTAACAAGTGGTGGAGATGCACCAGGAATGAACGCAGCTGTGCGTGCCGTTGTAAGAACAGCAATCTATAATGGATTAGAAGTTTATGGAGTATATCAAGGATACAAGGGATTAGTAGAAAACAACATTAAAAAACTTGAAGTAGGGGATGTAGGTAACATCATTAACCGTGGTGGAACAATGCTTTATTCAGCTCGTCTTCCAGAGTTTGCTAACCCAGAAGTGAGAAAAGGTGCTATTAAAAACTTAGAAGCATTAGGAATTGATGGATTAGTAGTAATCGGTGGAGATGGTTCATACCGTGGAGCTATGGCTTTAAGTAACGAAATGAATATCCAAACTATCGGAGTTCCTGGAACAATCGATAACGATATTTGTTGTACTGACTACACAATTGGATTCGATACTGCACTTAACACAATCGTTGACGCTATCGACAAAGTTCGTGATACAGCATCAAGTCACGAGCGTGCATTCATTATCGAAGTAATGGGTCGTAATGCAGGGGACTTAGCACTATTCGCTGGTATCGCTGGAGGAAGTGAAAGTCTTCTAATTCCTGAGAAAAAAGAAGATATCGAAGAAGTTGTTGCTCGTATTAAAGCGGGTGAAGACCGTGGTAAAAAACACTCAATCATCGTTCTTGCTGAAGGTGTAATGGGTGGACAAGAGCTTGCTGCAAAACTTAAAGAACTTACTGGAGAAGAAGTAAGAGCTACTATCTTAGGACACATCCAACGTGGTGGTACTCCAACAGCTCAAGACAGAGTATTAGCATCTCGTTTAGGTAACTATGCTGTTCAATTATTATTAGCTGGTGAATCAGGACGTGCAGTAGGTATTCAAAACAACAAACTAGTAAGTACTAAATTCCAAGATGTATTTAGTGATGTTCACAATGTAGATCTTTCAATCTACGAAGTTTCTAAACAACTTTCAATTTAGTTAGAAAAACGTTTTCTTCATATAAAAATAGTATTTTTCAAGAAAATATTTGAAAACACATTGAAAATAAGTTAAAATAGTAAAAGATAAAAAATTAAGAGGTATAATTATGATACAGAAAAAAACTAAAATAATTTGTACAATTGGGCCTAAGTCAGAAGATAAAGCAAAACTTACTGAAATGGTAGAATTAGGAATGAACGTATGTCGTCTTAACTTCTCACACGGTGACTATTCAGAACATGGAGCAAGAATTCAAACTATTAAAGAAGTAAGAGAAGCTACAGGAACTAACTTAGCTATCCTTTTAGACACTAAAGGACCTGAAATTAGAACTAACAACATGGAAAATGATGCAATCATGTTAGAAACTGGAAAAGATGTTATCGTTTCTATGACAGAAGTTCTAGGAACTCCAGAAAAATTCTCTATTACTTATGGAGAATTAGTACACGACGTTAAAGCTGGAGACACTATCTTATTAGATGACGGATTAATCGGATTAACTGTAAACAGCGTAGATGCTGAAGCAGGATTAATCTACACTACAGTACAAAACGGTGGAGTACTTAAAAACAAAAAAGGAGTTAACGTTCCAGGTGTATCTACAAAATTACCAGGTATTACTCCAAAAGATGAAGAAGATATTCGTTTTGGATGTAAAAATGATATTGACTTCGTTGCTGCTTCATTCGTTCGTACTAAAGAAAACGTACTAGAAGTTAGACGTATTCTTAAAGAAGAAGGATGTGAACACGTTCAAATCATCCCTAAAATCGAATGTCAAGAAGCTATCGATAACATCGATGAAATTATCGAAGTATCTGATGGTATCATGATCGCTCGTGGAGACCTTGGAGTTGAAGTACCAGCAGAAGAAGTACCAATTATGCAAAAAGATATTATTGCTAAATGTAACGCAGCTGGTAAATTCGTAATCACAGCTACTCAAATGTTAGACTCTATGCAAAAAAATCCACGTCCAACACGTGCCGAAGTATCTGACGTAGCTAACGCAATCTACGATGGAACTGATGCAATCATGTTATCAGGAGAATCTGCAGCAGGTGCTTACCCAATCGAATCAGTTCGTACAATGGCTACAATCGCTAAACGTACTGAAGAAATGCAAGATTATTCTCGTATCTTAAAAGATCGTTCTAAAAAAATCGTTTCTAAAGATATCACAAACGCAATTGGAGTATCTGTAGGATATACAGCTCTAAACTTAGATTTACACACAATCGTAACTTATACTGAATCAGGACAAACAGCTAGATTAATTTCTAAATACCGTCCAAACGCAGCTATCTTAGCTGTAACTCCAAGTGAAAAAGTTGCTCGTGGAT
>ERZ772999.2268-NODE-2268-length-10526-cov-2.503486_pt1 | contig 10526 bp, 8 predicted proteins | sample MGYA00511467_ERZ772999 | MGnify/ENA primary metagenome ERZ772999 (study PRJEB29015, sample SAMEA2738064) | human oral metagenome | biome: human oral; feature: human-associated habitat; material: saliva | place: China | collected 2218 ...
GGCAAGGCGCAAGTGACTAAAATTTTACGGGGTTGAGTTGTCATTTATTATTCTCTTTTTAGCATACAAAAATTGTGGACATCTTACCCGATACAGGGCTTTTTTTCTAGTTTGAAAAACTTTAACTTAACATACCGCACTTTCCGTGATTAAATATGCCCGACAAATTTACTCTACTAAACAGGAAGTTATTATGGCAACCTACTTTTCTGATAATTTGACTGCCGAGCAGCAAAATCAAGTTCAGCAGATTATTCAACAATTTCAGCATCCAACCCTGCAAAAGGATCTGATTGCGCTTAATACTTTGAAAAAAGTGGAAAAGGGCGGCGATACGTTACGCATTGAATTGAAATTACCTTTTGCGTGGAATTCTGGTGCTGAGCAATTAAAACAAGCGGTTTCAGATGCGTTATTGAAAGCAACAGATTGCAAGGCAATTAAATGGGCGGTGACTTATCAAATCGCCACACTTAAACGTGCAAATAATCAACCTGCTGTAAAAGGTGTGAAGAACATCATCGCAGTGACCTCGGGTAAAGGCGGGGTTGGGAAATCCTCTGTTTCGGTGAATCTTGCGCTTGCTTTACAAGCTCAAGGTGCTCGTGTGGGTATTTTAGATGCCGATATTTATGGTCCATCTGTTCCGCATATGTTAGGTGCGCCGCATCAACGCCCAACTTCACCAGATAACCAACATATCACCCCAATTAAAGCATATGGTCTATCTGCAAACTCGATCGGTTTCTTAATGGATGAAGATAATGCAACCATTTGGCGTGGTCCAATGGCAAGTAGTGCATTAAGTCAGCTTTTAAATGAAACCTTATGGGATAGCTTAGATTACTTAGTGATCGATATGCCGCCGGGTACAGGTGATATCCAATTAACGCTTTCACAACAAATCCCTGTAACGGGTGCGGTAGTGGTCACAACACCGCAAGACATTGCGTTATTAGATGCGGTGAAAGGTGTATCGATGTTTGAACGTGTGTCTGTACCCGTGTTAGGTATTGTGGAAAATATGTCTATGCATATTTGTAGCAATTGCGGCCATCACGAAGCGATTTTCGGTACTGGTGGTGCAGAAAAAATGGCACAAAAATACAATGTGAAAGTATTAGGCCAGTTACCGTTGAATATCCAAGTTCGTCAAGATTTAGATGCAGGTAAACCAACTGTGGTTGCAGCGCCAGACAGTGAAATTGCGAAATCTTTCTTAGATTTAGCAGAGAAAGTGTCAACTGAGCTTTACTGGCAAGGTTCTGTGATTCCAAGCGAGATTTTATTCCGCGAAGTGAAATAATCACAAAAACATCATAAAAATTAACCGCACTTTAGGTCATCCAAAGTGCGGTTATTTTTTAGCGAAATTTGCTTATTTTAAATGATCCGCATCATTCATTTTCTCAACGTGAAAACCGTTCTCATCGTCATAATGTACAACACTGATTGAGGTGTTAATGAGCGATACTGATTTATCTTCATCACGGTGATTTTTCCAAGTTGCGCCATTTAACAAGGCAAGCAATAAACGCAAGGTATGGCCATGCGATACAATGAGAATATTACCTTGATCGTGGATCTTAATAATATCCTGCAATGCTTTCATGGCTCGCTCGCCCAATTGTTCGAACGTTTCTCCGCCATTTACTTGAGCTTTGTAATTGGCAGGATCTTTAATGAGTTGTTTGAACTCTGGGTGTTCTCTTAACGTATCAACAACTTTGCCTTCCCAAGAACCAAAATACTGTTCATTTAAACCTTGGTGATGGAAAAGGGGAATATCACGTTTGCCGATAATGTGAGAGGCAGTTGCGATAGTACGTTTTAATACGCTGGAATAAGCGGCAATAAAAGGAATATGATTAAGTGCCACGCCTGTTTTTTTCGCACCATTAACGCCTTCTTCTGTTAAAGGGGAATCGCCATGACCTTGCATTAAACCTTCCGTATTCCAAACAGTTTTACCGTGGCGAATGAAATAAAAAGTCAGTTGTTTTTTCATTTTCATGTCCATAAAAAAGATTAAGGAAGCCGAAACTTCCTTAATCATGATTTTAACGGGAGTAATAACCTGCCATTGAACTATATACGGCATTTTCTGCTTGAATGATGTTGTATTTCGCATTCAAGATAGAAAGTTGAGAGCTTTTCTCTGTGTTTGCCGCAGCGAGCCATTCACGTAATTCAGATACACCAGCATTGTAACGATCTCGATAGTATTTGGTGATACGTTGGTTATAGCTGTGTGTTTTTTGCAAGTTAGCAAAGGCACTTTGTGCTTGTGTGTAGGCGAAGTAGTTGGTATCTACATCGTTCAAGGCTTTAGTAATGCTTTGCTCATAGTTTAAACGTGCGGTTTCATAATCTGCTTCAGAGATTTTCACGTTCCATTTTACGGTATTCCAGTTGAGGAATGGTAGGCTAATGCCGATTAAACCGGTACCAACTGGATTGTGCAATGCATTACCGACTTTGGTACCACTTGATGTTAAGCTACCGCCTAAAGTGACTTCAGGGAACCAGCCTTTTTCGGTTGCTTTGGCATTTTTGAATGCACTGCTTAAGCGATATTGATAGCCTTTTACATCAGGACGATTCGCAATCACAGAAACGGGTACATTTAAATTCACGCCCACATTTTTTACATTAAGAATGTGTGGGAAGTTGATATTTAATGCTTCTTCCGGTTTTAAGTTCAGTAAGTTACGTAAAGTTTGTTCTGCTGTTTTACGTTGTGTTTGATAGTTGATCAAGTTGTTACGTGCGTTCAATACCGCTTGTTGTGCTTGATCCACACTTGCGCTGTCAGCCACACCTTGTGATAAACGGCGTTGCATAATGCTGCTAATGTCGTTGTAGTATTTAATGCTTTCTTGCGTGGTGCTGATTGCATCATTAAAGTAGGCAATTTGATAATAGGTTGTTACAACAGAGTTGATGAGTGAAAGTTTTGTTGCTTCTAAATCTTCAGCCGTTGCTTTGTGTGACCATTCGGCGGCATCTGCGGTATCCGCTAAACGTTGCCATAGATCTAACGTATAACTCACATTTAATGCACCTTTATGACTGATGGTTGAGTTGCCACCAGTTTTCAGATTTTTACCCGCAGAAGATTGGGTTGAACCGCTAAATGCCGGAATTAAATTCGCGCCTGCAAGGTTTGCATTATATAGAGCACGGTTTACGGCGACAGACGCTTTGGCTAAATCTTTGTTGTTAATTAATGCTTGTTCTACCACACGATTTAATTGTGAATCATTGTAAAGCGCCCACCAGTTTTCTTTTACATTAAATTGTTTGGTGATTTCCGCATAATTTTGGTAATCCTGCTGGCTCGCTTTATAAGAATCGCCGATATTAGCACAACCTGCTAGCGCAGTTGCCATCGCGATTGCTAAGGTTAATTTTTTCATTTTTAACATGGATTTTTCCTTTCTTTTTCAATTAAAGTGCGGTCAAAAATTAGTGAGAATTTTAACCGCTCTTTTGTGTTTTACAAAATTTCTTTATTCTCGAGCAAGTGCGGTAATTGGATCTAATTGTGCTGCGCGTTTCGCCGGCATATAACCGAAGATCACACCAATCAGGGTAGAGAAGACCACTGCGGCAACAATTGAGCCAGTTGAGAATGCCATCGTAAAGTCAGTCATAAATACGTTAAATAGTAGACCGATTAAACCCGAAAGCAGAATACCCGTCACGCCGCCAATTAAACAAATCAACACGGCTTCAATTAAAAATTGTTGCAGAATATTAAATTGTCTCGCGCCAATAGCCATGCGCACACCAATTTCTTTGGTTCGCTCTGTCACGGAAACCAACATGATATTCATCACCCCAATCCCACCAACGATTAATGAAATAAAGGCGATAGAGGAAATGAGTAATTTCATCGTGCCTGTTGTGCTTTCAATAGTTTGTTTGATGGTATCGCTATTCATGATGAAGAAATCTTTTTTACCATGACGCATGGTAAGCAATTCAGTAATTCCTTTTTCAGCGACAGTAGTATTCACGGAATCATCTACTTTTACGGTAATCGAGCCAATTTTTTTACTGCCCGAAATACGATTCATCACGGTGGTATAAGGGGCATAGAGATTAAGTGAACTACTTGCCCCGCCCATTTGTTTATCAGATACCACGCCAATAATACGTAATGGACGTTTATTAAACATCACGATTTTGCCGATAGGATTTTCATCAGGGAAAATGGATTTTTTCGCACTTTCATCGATTAAGGCTACTTGGTTGTTATCAGCAACATCTTGAGCAGAAAATAAATTACCAGATTTTAGTTTTAATCCATCTACATCAAAATATTGTTCGCCTACACCTTTTAAACTGGTTGAGGAGAAAGTCTGGTTACCATAAATTAATGTACCACTTGATGAGCTATTTGGCGTGACACTTTGTACATAGCTTTGTTGATTTAAGGCAGTGGCATCATTAATTGTGAGATTCTGCATTTGTTCAGCACGACGATCACCAAAGCCTGTACCATTAAAGATGGTCATGGTACTTGTACCAATGCCTTTAATGTTTTCCAAGATTTTTTGTTGTGAACCATTTCCCAATGCCACGACGGAAACCACAGAAGTAATTCCGATAATAATTCCGAGCATGGTTAAAAGAGAACGCATTTTGTGGGCAATAATCGCACTCACAGACATACGAAAGGCTTCAACAAATTGATCTTTGCTGAACCCAAAGTGCGGTTTAGATTTGGTTAGATTTTCGACCGCACTTTTTACTGATTCTTTTTGCGTATCGCCAATGATTTCGCCGTCTTTAATTTCAATCACGCGATTCGCACTGGCGGCAATTTCTCGGTCGTGGGTTACCATAATAATAGTGTGGCCTTCTGCGTGTAATTGACGCAGAATTTCCATCACATTTTGACCGCTTTGTGAATCCAATGCACCAGTGGGTTCATCGGCTAAAATAATTTCACCGCCATTCATCAACGCACGCGCAATACTCACACGTTGTTGCTGACCACCAGAAAGCTGGCTTGGTTTATTTTGCCATTTATCGCCTAAACCTAATTTTTCTAAAAGTTGTTTCGCACGAGAAAGACGTTTTTCTTGCGACATCCCCGCATAAATTGCAGGCAAGGCGACGTTTTCTGCTGCGGTCAAGCTCGACAATAAGTTATAGCGTTGGAAAATAAAGCCGAATTTTTGGCTACGTAAATCTGAAAGCTGATCTTTGCTTAATTCAATGGTTTCTTTGCCATTGATTTTGTAAGAACCACTGGTTGCCGTATCCAAGCATCCGATGATATTCATCAAGGTCGATTTACCGGAACCTGATTGCCCAATAATCGCGACGAAATCGCCTTTTTCAATATTTAAAGAGACATTCTTCAAAATATGAACGCGATTTTCGCCTTCACCGAAGTAACGGTTGAGATCCTTAATTTCAATAATATTCATTAATTTTCTACCGCACTTTTAGAACATTCTTGGACCACGAGGCATAGAGCCAACTTGTTCACCATTCGCAACTTGCGACACGATGACTTTTTCACCTTCGTTTAAACCCGATTTGATTTCAGTTTTGAAATCATTTTGAACACCGGTTTCAACTTCACGCTGTTCAGGCTGATTTTTGTCATTTAGTACATTCACAAAGCTTTTACCATCACGTTTTTGAATAGCCATATTGGAAATCAATAACACATCTTTGGCGTTGGCAATTTTGATGTTGTTTTCTGTCGTCATTCCGATGCGTAAAGTACGATCAGGGTTATCAATCAAAACATTGGCGTAATAGTAGATCGCACTGGTCGTTGAGCTGCTACTTGAACTTGTCGAAGATGATGTTGAAGAACTATCACTTGTTGTGGTATTGGCTGGATCAACAGAATCAATAACAGAGTGATACACGGTTTGGCTATCCGATAAAATCGTAAAACTCACTTCTTGACCGGCTTTGACTTTGGTAATGTCACCTTCTGAAATTTCAGGTTTAATTTTCATTTTGCTTAAATCGGCAATGGTCACAATTGTTGGCGTTGTTTGGTTAGCATTAACGGTTTGACCTTCTGAAACAGGCACAGAAATAACGGTACCGTCCATTGGGGCGGTGATTTTGGTGTAACCCACATTGGTTTCTGCGGTATTCACTTCAATTTCAGCTTGTTTGATATTGGCTTCAATGGCTTCCATTTCCGCTTTCGCATTATCAAGGGTGCTTTTAGCCGTATTCACACTATCCAAAGATGTTGCTTTTTGTGTATAAAGTTTTGATAAGCGGTTATAGCTTGAAAGGGCTACATCATAAGCGGTTTTCTTCGCTTTTAATTGTGCTTGATAGCTAACCAATGCCGCCTTTTTGGTATTTAAGGTATTAATTTGGGTTGTGGAATCAATATCCGCGATCATTTCGCCTTTTTTGATTTCTTGCCCTAATTTGACATAGAGTTTGGTGATTTTACCCGAAACTTGGGCACCAACATCAACTTCATTCACGCTTTCAACTGAACCAGAGGCGACAACTGTTTTTTCCACATCGCCACGGGTAACGGATTCCGTCAGATAAGTCGTTTCTTGTTTGTTATTGCTTGATAAAAAATAATAAGCTGCGCCAGCAGCAACGGCTAATCCAAGTAAAATAAAAAAGCGTTTTTTCATAAAGACTTTGTCATCCTAAATAAAAAATGAACGTTTGTTCAGTAAAGAGGTATTCTAAAGGTAAACTTTTCAGTTTGCACGAAAAATCTTCAAGTTAGACCTAAAAATCCTAAAAAATTCAGTATTAATTTAATGAAAGTGCGGTTAGTTTTGGGATCAAATTCACAACGCCAGACTTTTCGTATAGAATGGGGAAATTATTTTCAATTTATTGAGAAATTTATGAGCAATACAGAACACACTCTAGAAAATGCGGAAAATACCCGCACACACAATTTCATTACTCAAATTATTGATGAAGATTTAGCTTCGGGTAAACACAAAAGTGTTCATACTCGTTTCCCGCCTGAGCCGAATGGCTATTTGCATATTGGTCATGCCAAATCAATTTGCTTAAACTTCGGCTTAGCAAAAGAGTATAACGGTTTATGTAACCTACGTTTTGATGATACCAACCCGGTGAAAGAAGACGTGGAATATGTGGATTCCATTAAAGCCGATGTGAAATGGTTAGGCTTTAAATGGGAAGGCGAACCACGTTATGCATCTGATTACTTCGATGCACTTTATGGCTATGCGATTGAGTTAATCGAAAAAGGTTTAGCGTATGTGGATGAACTTTCTCCAGATGAAATGCGTGAATATCGTGGTACATTAACTGAGCCAGGTAAAAACAGCCCATATCGTGATCGTAGTGTTGAAGAAAACTTAGCGTTATTCGAAAGAATGAAAAATGGTGAGTTTGCGGAAGGTACATTAAGTCTTCGTGCGAAAATCGACATGGCTTCACCATTTATGGTCATGCGTGATCCCGTGCTTTATCGTATTAAATTTGCGAGCCATCACCAAACCGGTGATAAATGGTGCATTTACCCAATGTACGACTTCACTCACTGTATCTCTGATGCGATTGAGCGTATTACACACTCTTTATGTACATTAGAATTCCAGGACAACCGTCGTTTATACGACTGGGTGTTGGAAAATATTAGTATTGAACGTCCATTACCGCATCAATATGAATTCTCTCGTTTAAATTTAGAAGGTACGTTAACGTCTAAACGTAAATTATTGAAATTAGTGAATGAAGGCATTGTGGATGGTTGGAACGATCCGCGTATGCCAACAATTTCAGGTTTACGTCGTCGCGGTTATACACCGGCTTCGTTACGTGAATTCTGCCGTCGTATCGGTGTGACTAAACAAGATAACGTTGTAGAGTATTCTGCGCTTGAAGCATGCATTCGAGAAGATTTAAATGAAAACGCGCCACGTGCAATGGCGGTGATTGATCCTGTTCGCGTAGTGATTGAAAACTTTGAAGGCGAAGAAACCTTAACGGCGCCAAATCACCCGAATCGTCCTGAATTAGGTGAGCGTCAATTACCGTTTACGAAAGAGCTTTATATTGATCGTGCAGACTTCCGTGAAGAAGCAAACAAACAATATAAACGTTTAGTATTAGGTAAAGAAGTGCGTTTACGTAACGCTTACGTGATTAAAGCGGAGCGTGTCGAAAAAGATGCAAATGGTGAAATCACCACCATCTTCTGTACTTATGATCCTGAAACTTTAGGTAAAAATCCATCGGATGGTCGTAAAGTGAAAGGAGTAATTCACTGGGTATCTGCAGTACATAATCACCCAGCGGAGTTCCGTTTGTACGAACGTCTTTTCACCGTACCAAACCCAGGTGCGGCGGAAGAAATCGAAAGCGTGTTAAATCCAACCTCTTTAGTGGTGAAACACGGTTTTGTAGAACAAAGTCTTGCAAATGCAGAACCAGAAAAAGGTTACCAATTTGAACGTGAAGGTTATTTCTGTGCGGATAACAAAAATAGCCGCCCAGAGCACTTAGTGTTTAACTTAACCGTAAGCTTAAAAGAAGGCTTCTAATTCTAAACAACAAAGTGCGGTCAAAAATCACGTAAATTTTGACCGCACTTTTTTATTGGTTTCACTATGCAATTTGAATCTCATTTTTGGCAAACAAAATCGCTCCTTGAAATGACGGAATCCGAATGGGAAGCCCTATGTGATGGCTGCGGGAAATGCTGTTATCGAAAATACATTCAAGGGCGAGGCAAGCGTGAAAAACTCTATTACACACGCATTGCTTGCAATCTATTAGATGTGGAAACAGGGAAGTGTCGTAATTATCCTGAACGTTTTAAAATCGAAAGTGATTGTACGAAATTAACCAAAAAGAATTTGCCTGATTTTGGTTGGCTGCCGAATACCTGTGCCTATCGTTTATTGTATGAAGGTAAACCTTTGCCCGAATGGCATCCCTTAATCAGCGGCGATCCTAATTCAGTGAAAAATGCAGGTGTTTTAATTCAAGATGGCGTACATGAAGAAGATGTCATTGATTGGTTTGAATTTGTCATTGAAACTGAATAATTTAAATTTCGTTGTTTTTTTATTCTCTTTAAACTTTGTTTTTTGATTTAGGTCACAATTTGCAAGATTGGCAATTGTATTTCAATTGTGCTTACTTATAATACTTATTAAGTATTATATAGATGTATCATTCGTTGTATGCAAATGTCCTTATCACTTAAACAATCTGCTGAAAAACTTGGCATTTCGTTTTCCCATTATGATATTAATGGGCATTTGATTGATGCATCGCCAACCTGTATTGATTATTTTATCGAGCAGTTGCAATTTCCGCCGAATATTGGACAAAATCAGCCGTTCCAACATGTCATATGTGCCTTTGAAAATGAACCCATTCATGGTGATTTAATCGCGTTTTCTTCTCCTCCTGATGCTTCTTTGCGTTATCAATTGCTCGATGAGCAAAACCAAATTCAGTTTGAAAAAACAATTCCATATTCAACCGCACTTTCATTCATTGCCTGCTTTGTCTTTTATCTATCATCGTTTAATGCTTTTTGTCGCTCAACAAACGAGAAAATACAATCGGTTGTAAATAATCAAGCTTACAAAGCATAAAGGAGTATGTCATGACGAAATTAGTCGCTCAATCAGTAATTAATTCATTTTTTGATGGCAAACATGCCGATCCTTTTGCAGTATTAGGCATGCATGAAACTCACAATGGTATTGAGATTCGTGCTTTATTACCCGATGCAGATAAAGTCGAAGTGATTGATAAAGAAAGTCAATCCATCGTTGTCGAACTAGAAAAACTGGATGACCGCGGATTTTTTGCTGCTATTGTGCCAGAGATTCACCATTTCTTTACCTACCAATTAAAAGTGTATTGGGGCGCAGAAGCCCAAATTATTGAAGATCCGTACCGTTTCTATCCGATGATTAATGACTTGGATCAATGGCTATTAGCAGAAGGTTCGTTATTGCGTCCTTATGAAGTATTAGGTGCGCATTTTACTGAATGTAACAGTGTCCCTGGCGTAAATTTCCGGGTATGGGCGCCAAATGCTAAACGCGTTTCGTTGGTCGGTGATTTTAATTATTGGGATGGTCGCCGTCATCCAATGCGTTTCCACCCAGCAAGTGGGGTGTGGGAATTATTCTTACCAAAAGCCAGCCTGGGTCAACGCTATAAATTTGAATTGATTGATTGCAACAGCAACCTTCGTTTAAAAGCTGACCCTTATGCATTTAGCTCTGAATTACGTCCGGATACCGCATCAGAAATCAGCATGTTGCCGGATGTAGTCGAAATGACGGAGCAACGTCGTAAAGCGAACCAACGCAACCAACCCATTTCGATTTATGAAGTACATTTGGGATCATGGCGTCGTAATTTAGAAAATAATTTCTGGCTTGATTACGACCAAATCGCCGATGAGCTTATTCCTTATGTAAAACATATGGGCTTTACCCATATTGAGTTTTTACCGATTTCCGAATTCCCATTTGATGGTTCTTGGGGCTATCAACCGATCG
>ERZ772999.2270-NODE-2270-length-10518-cov-3.539138_pt1 | contig 10518 bp, 8 predicted proteins | sample MGYA00511467_ERZ772999 | MGnify/ENA primary metagenome ERZ772999 (study PRJEB29015, sample SAMEA2738064) | human oral metagenome | biome: human oral; feature: human-associated habitat; material: saliva | place: China | collected 2218 ...
CTGGATTCCCCAGCATACCTAATTTGTAGCTCGAATATGGGCTCCCTAGCCATAGGTGGCCTATCCCCCCATACCTGGTCTATCAGGTCCAAGTCATATACCAGGCTGCCCATCTTCTCGCCTACTATGTTCTGAAGGTCCAGGCCTTGACCATATGTGATACACCTGCCATCAAAGGCCAGTTTACCACCTTGAACCAACTTATCTTTAATAAAATCTTCAAGGCTAGGCACACCTTCCTCCCCCATTCTGTATAGGTCTATACCAGACCCCTCCAGTTGGTCTTCTGCCTGCAAGAAGTACCTACCATCTGTCCATAGGCCTGCCCAGTCTTTACCTACTAGAACACTACCAGCAGAACCTGTAAAACCGCTTATATAGGCCCTCTCCATAAAATACTTACCTACATTTTCACTATTGTGGTAGTCGGCAGTAGGCACAAGGTACATATCTATATTTCTTTCCTTCATCAAGGTCCTCAAGGCCTCGAGTCTTTGATTTATCTCCATATCTTTTATAGCACCTCCTTGCTAGTAAAATCTTCACTCTTTCCTTTAAATTATACCATATTTTACCTTGGTATAATTCTATCTTTCGTCTATATCTCCACTTTCCGCCACTCTGAATCCACTGTCCTTGAATTATAGTACTATTGTACACTCTCTTTATTTCACACACTTCATCGGATGTCAATTATTTAGGGAAAAAACCAACTCTCTTAATATCATTAATATCATTAATATCAATATTTCTATCAATATTATTGTATGATATATTGTTCTTAATAACGTTCATTTCTTCTTGACTAAAATCTGTATTGAAGTCTATATACACACTCTCGTATGCTGATATCAGTGTTGCTCCCAATATAAATGAAATTACAAAAGCTTGTAATGTGCTATAACATATGTTACACAATTGAATAAAAAAAGAGAGGAACTCTGATACAATAGTAATAACTATAAAACCATTTAGTAAAGGAGTCCTCTCATGTCCATTATAACAGAAGAAATGCGTTACCGCCAAAAATTATGTGAATTTGCTAAAAAATATGGAGTTACAAAAGCCGCAAGGCGATATCATACTGACCGTCAGTTTGTGTATAGACAACTAAAAAAGTATGATGGCACAGTAAGAAGTTTAGCATTAGGCTCTAGAAGGCCTTTACATAGTCCAAATGCTCACACAAAATCTGAATTGAAGTTAATTAGAAAGATGCTTAAAAGAAATGGTATCTATGGTCTTGCAGAAGTATACGTACGATGTAAAGCAAAGGGCTATACAAGAGGCTTTTCAAGCATGTGTAGACAAATTAGGAATAAGGGTTATAAAAAACCGGAGATACGTCGTAAAAGTTACACAAAGTACAATAGAATGGATGGTAAATACCCTGGTGACAAAGTACAGGTTGATATAAAATATGTTCCTAACGAATGTATAAAATTTCCTACATATGGCTATAAATACTATCAAATAACAAGTATTGACGAGTATAGTCGAAAAAGAATTTTGAAGATTGTAAAGGAAAAAAGTACTTATGAAACAAAAAAATTTCTAGAGAATTTGGAAGAAATGATGGGATTTCCAATCCATATCGTTCAGGTGGATAACGGTCATGAGTTTGTTAATGATAATGACAAAACAAGTAAAGAGAGTGCCTTTGAAAAAGCTGCTTATAATCTTGGTATCACGATTAAACGAACAAGACCATATTCACCATGGCAAAACGGAAAAGTAGAAAGAAGTCACAGGGAAGATGGCAAGGTTTTATATAATCGAAAAGTATTTACTAGCGAAAAAGATCTGATAAATCAGGTGGCAAAGCATGAAAGAAGATATAATAGTACGGCAAAAACAAGTTTAAAATTTAAAAGTCCAGATGAAGTTGTAGAAGAGTATTTCAAAAATACATCCTACTATTATGAAAATTAAAATGAACCAAGTCAAGGTTCGCAAAGCTTTACTCCTTGACTTATCCATTTATAATTTTCGATAAAATAGCAGGCATTTTGAAAAACTCTCTTGTAAGTGTAACATATGTCTTGACAACTAAGACCAATATAAATGAAATTACAAAAGCTAATATTGTTTTTGTGGATGTAATGAGCTTTAGCAATTTTGTTGGCTAACAATCCATATTTCAAGAGAATCTAAGTTAAAACTCGTTCATCATAAGAAAGATGTTTCCCTTTTTGACACTACAACATATGTTATTCATCTGTGTTAATTATAATTAATTAAAATTCATTAAAATATCACATTATTTCTATTGCAATTTTTTTAATAAAGTGATAAAATATAGACATACAATATTTATGTATTTTTATTAAAAGACAGGTTATTCATCTATTACTTTGTATGTAAAATTAACTGAAAATTCAGAAACACAATATGATCTTTATAGACAGTTAAGATAACCTAAGTGGAAAAAATTAATACTATATGTAGGAGGAGTTTATTATGATTAAAAAAAGATGTATCATTGGTTTATTAGTAGTAATTTCTGTATTTTTTATTTTTGTACAAAACAAGTCATATGCAGTTGAAAAAAAATATTCGTATACAGAAATGGTTTATCAAAAAAATGATGACCCATTCATAGATAAAACATCTATAAAAAATACAATAGATTCTTATTTTAAGTCGAGGTTTGAGTATCAAAATGGACTGTCTACAAAGAATTACACTTTGGATTTATTAGAAAAGAATTCTTCATTCTATAAAAATGTTGAAATGGAAGACAACTATAACCGAGAAATTAACCTATTAAGTGAAGAAAGAATTCAGAAAATTACTTATAATAATATCATAAGTAAAATAGATAAAAAAAATGGAGAGTGGATAGCTTTTGTAGAGTTTAAGACTAATTTTAATTATGATAATAGTGAAAATTTGGATAGTATCATAGAGGAAAAACACATTTTACATCTAAAAAAATCCAATGGAGAATACTATATATCAGCAGATATATTTGATGAAGAAAGAGATTTAAAGCAAGTGAACGATGAGTATGAAAAAAGTAAAGTTTTGTATGAAAAAAATGTCAATGAGAATAATGAAGTAAAAAAAATAGCAATAGAAAATTTTATAAACAATGAGAGAGAAAAAAAATATGAAAACTATAATATGATTCAAACAAGAAGTTATAATACATACAACAGGAATGGTGCTGGAAATTGGGCACTAGATAATTGTCATAAAATTTCTTGGGACTATGATGCAGATTGTACTAATTTTGTATCTAAGGCTATGTGTTATGGTGGACATATGAAGACAGATGATGTTTGGTATTATCATTCTAATGCATGGATACGTGTTATTGAATTAAGAGATTGGTTAATAAATAATAACTATGCTGAAGAAATGGACAATTATAAGTATGCAATGGTAGGTGATATAATACAATATTTAAATAAATCAGATGTATGGAGGCACTCTGTAATTGTAACTACTAGAACAAATTCATATCCATATGTTAAAGTCACAGCACATTCTAGAAATAGAAGAAATGTAAACGTTAGCGGAATTTATTATCCAAAGGGAGAATTTAAATCCTATAGAGTTTTGCATATAACAAGATAGGGGTGTAACTATGAAGAAAAAAGTGGTTATTATAGTCCTCATTTGTATTTGTGTTATGTGTATTTTTGCTAAATTTAAAGAAAAATCTGATGAAAATAAAATTTATACAAATAAAGATGTCATTCTAGCTGAGAACACAGTTAGAGATTATATACTTGCTATGGATAAGAGAGATTTTAATAAGTTGGATAAATTATTAATTAATTCTGATGAAGTTATCTCGACTATAAAAAGTGCTCGAAAAAATAGTATTGAAAATATAGTTAGTATAGATTATGTTAGAGCAGAACCCAGCAATTTAAAATATAAACCACAAGTCTACCATATAAATGGCAAAGAGAAAGAATTTAAAAAAGGAATATTGCTAGATGTTACTTATGATATCAAATACAAAAATGATAATCAACCTGAAAGCAATGGCTTAAATTCGATGATATATGAATTAGTTCGGGATGATGGGAGATATCTAATAAGTAGTATAGGAACAGGCCCATAAAATGATTGTATAATATTGCTTGTATAATATTTAGCGTTGGGAGAGAATTTTCTCTCACCAACGCCAGATATCATACTACTATATTTTATAGACTTATTTTAATATTTCAATCTTTCCTGTTTCCTTATTTTCAAACAACTTATCACCATTTTTAGCGATTGCCTTTCCATCCTTATCAAACTTCAAGTTTTCCTTATTTTGGAATACACCATCCTGGTCGGTGTAGCTATAGCCAATATCCTCAGCATAGCTATAACCAATCTTTAATTCTGGTAGTAACAAGTACAGCTTTCCGTCTATAAAAGTTGGTCCATTAGCCACTGTTCCATCACTAAGTATAAAGAACTTGCCTTCCTTTGTATCCTTCCACTGACCTATTTCTCCCTTGTATGTTCCATTAGCAGATGCCACATATTTACCATCCTTATCTACATAGTAACGAGAATAAGACAAACCTTCCTTGGCATACTTTTCTACATCTGATTTCTTTTCTTCTGGAAAAGCACTTATCCAGGCATCAAATCTCATTCTTCCATCTATACCAAAATAGTAGAAATCTCCCTTGTACTTTGCCCAGCCACTTTCAGCCATTTGGCCATTTTGCCTCATAAAATACCACTGGTCGGCAGACTTGACCCACCCAGTCTTCATATCCCCACCAGGGTTGAAATAGTACCATCTCTGATATGAACGATCAAAAAGCCAGCCTGTTTTCATCTTTCCACTGCCATCAAAAAAGTACCACTTACCCTTTATCTTCTTCCAAGTATTTTCTAGCTGAGAACCACCAGAATAATAACTCCAACCGTTTGAAGATTTCTGCCAACCATCCCTAGGTATAGCTGATGATACAGATGGTAATGATATTGCAGCTACCAATGATGTTGCTAATATAAGTTTAATAACCGTATTCTTCATAGTAAAACCTCCTTTGTTACCAACACCTTCTATAATCTATTATAGTATCCCCTCAAAAAAATCAAACTTCTCTCTAAGAGCTCTCATAGATATTATACAATAGCACTATTTATATAATAATAATAACAAATATTGTACTACTACACAAGTATATTTTAAATTTAAATATTTCAAAATATTTTTTATTTTTTTATATCTAAAATCCCCTTAATTGCAATAACAAGTTAAACATTGATTTCCTTTAATTCTTAACCTTGATTATATAATTAAGCAAAATATTATACAACCGGAATTTTAAGGCAAGGATAATGCTAATGGAAAGGTATAAAATACAAAAGGGCAACATCCATAGTTATCAGTTTGCTATGGATGCTGCCGCATAATTTAATAGATTTTGTTGATTTAAATTATCACCAACGTTATTTGACATAGAGCCCTTTTTATCAATGTTTGTACATGGTGTAGAGACTTCTTAATCCTTGAGCTAAACCAAACACCATCGTAAAAAATGATATAATAGTCATTGTTATTGTCACTTCACCATAATTTAGAAAACTTTTTAAAAAAACCATAGCTCCAAGAATACCAGCAATTATTTGCATTATTGCTAGGCTAATATTAAATTTATTATTCATAGTTGACAATCCTTTCTAATAATTTAAACCTACTTACTTATAACTTTTAACTTTAATTTTATTTTCATATTGGATTAAACATGATAAATAATATTTATATCGCCCTTATACCTTTGAGGATTTATATATTCCATAAAAACCCCTCCTTACAATTTATTTACAAACTGGCCAATTTAGTTATAAAAATTTTTTTATTTATTTACGTATATCATATATACTATAAAATATCAACCATATTTTCAGAAAATTCTCCTTTTTTTATTTTGTGCGATTCAAATTATACATGAGATTTGATATGTGTTCTTGTTTTTTTACAAAAAATTTAGCGTTGGGAGAGAATTTTTTCTCTCACCAACGCTAAATATTATCATACACTCTAATCAATTGGATCTAGTTGAATTAGTAACTGCTTGTCTACTACCATGTCATTTACAGCAACCTTTATGTCGTTAATAACACCTGCAGACTTGGCAACTATATTAGTTTCCATCTTCATTGCCTCAATTACTATTAGAGGCTGGTTGACTTCTACTTCGTCACCCTTCTTAACTAACAGCTTAACCACCTTACCTGGTATAGATGCTCCGATCTGGTAAGGATCATTCATATCAGCCTTTTCAACGCTCTTGATTAGGCCTGTATAGTTGTTATCCTTAATATCTACATCTCTTAGCATACCATTAAGCTCAAATGTTAGGGTCCTCATTCCATCTTCCTTAGGCTCTCCAATATCCACTAGCTTTATAGTTAAGTTCTTACCTTCTTCTATCTCTACCTCGCATTCCTGGCCAATGTTTAGACCGTAGAAGAATACGTCAGATTCAAGCTCACTTACATCGTTAAAGTCCTTAACGTGGTTTACATAATCGTCAAATACCTTTGGATATAGGGCATAGCTTAGGGCCTGCCTCTGAGTTGGATTTTCTATTCCAAGGTCATTCTTTATGTGCTCCTTAATAGCATCAAAGTCTTCTGGTGGCAACAGTGAACCCGGTCTCGCTGTAATAGCAGGTTCTCCCTTTAGAACAACTTCCTGAAGTCCCTTTGGTACTCCACCTGCTGGCTGACCAATCATACCCTTACAATAGTCAACTAAAGAGTCTGGGAATGATAGGTTCTTGCCTTCTTCTAATATATTTTCTTCTGTAAGGTTGTTCTTAGTCATGAATATAGCCAAGTCTCCTACCACCTTTGATGATGGAGTAACCTTGATTATATCTCCAACTACCCTGTTGGCAACCTTATAGTTTTCCTTAACTTCTTCAAACCTATTTACTAGACCTAGGGCATCTGCCTGTGGCTTCAAGTTAGTATACTGACCTCCTGGTATTTCAAAGTCATATATTTCAGCATTTGAGTTTGTAAGGTCACTTTCAAACTTGTAGTAAATCTTTCTTAGGTCTCTGTAGTACTTGCCTAGCTCATTGTAGCCAAACATATCTATATGAGGGTCCCTGTCTGTAAACTTCAAGCCTTCTATAATAGCATTTAGTGATGGCTGTGAAGTTATACCTGCCATTGACTCTAGGGCTGCATCTACTATATCTACTCCTGCCTGTGAAGCCATTAGTAGTGTAGCAACACCATTACCACTAGTATCATGCGTATGTAGGTGAATTGGGGCCTTTACATTTTCCTTTAGTGCCCTGATTAACTCATATGCAGCATATGGCTTTAATAGACCAGCCATATCCTTTATACCTATGATATCTGAACCAGCTGCTTCTAATTCCCTAGCCATATTCACATAGTAGTCTATAGTGTACTTAGTCTTGTCTGGATCAAGGACATCTCCTGTATAACACATAGCTGCCTCAACTATCTTACCAGTTTCCTGGGCTGTAGCCATCGATTGCTTCATATTTTCTGTCCAGTTCAATGAGTCGAATATCCTAAATACGTCTATACCAGAGTTTGCACTCTCCTTAATAAATTCGGCAATTACATTGTCTGGATAGTTTTTATAGCCAACACCGTTCGATGCTCTCAATAGCATCTGGAAGTTAATGCTAGGTATTGCTTCTCTCAACCTGTGTAGCCTTGTCCATGGAGACTCCTTAAGGAACCTGTAGGCAACGTCAAATGTCGCTCCACCCCACATTTCTAATGAGAACATATCCTTCTGGTAGTGCTCAGTAGCCTCAGCTATATTCATCAAGTCAAAGGTTCTAAACCTAGTCGCTATCAATGACTGGTGGGCGTCTCTCATCGTAGTATCAGTAAATAGAAGCTTCTTTTCATTCTTTATTTCTTCTATATAGGCCTTCTTACCTAGTCTTAGCAGCTTGTCCCTGCTACCCTCAACCTTGGCGATTTCTCTAATCCTTGGCTCATATAGGGTATCAAATACCCTTCTTTCTTCACACTTGTTTTCATTAACTACTACGTTACCTATAAACTTAAGTAACTTAGTTCCCCTGTCCTTACTTTCTTCAATATCAAATAGTTCTGGATTTTCATCTATAAACTTTGTAGAGCATTCTCCTGCTATAAATCTTGGGTCTAGTAGTACATTTACTAGGAAGCCAACATTAGTCTTTACTCCCCTAACTCTCATTTCCTTTATAGACCTTACCATCTTGTTGATAGCACCCCTAAATGTTCTATCGTAAGAAATAGTCTTTACTAGCAGAGAGTCATAGTATGGGCTGATAACCGCACCTGTGAATCCATTACCTCCATCTAGTCTGATACCAGACCCTGAACCAGACCTATATACCTGAATCTTTCCTGTATCTGGCATGAAGCCCTTCTTTGGGTCTTCTGTTGTAATTCTACACTGGATAGAATATCCCCTTACCTGTACATCATCCTGACTCTGTATATTGATTTCTGGGTCAGATAACTTGCAGCCTTCTGCAATTAGAATCTGACTCTGTACTATATCTATACCTGTAACTTCCTCTGTTACTGTGTGTTCAACCTGAACTCTAGTATTCATTTCTATAAAATAGTAGTCTCCATTTTTGTCTACCAAGAATTCTAGAGTACCCGCATTAGTGTAGCCAACATGCTTAGCTATTCTAACTGCATCCTCACATATTCTTTTCCTTACATCAGGATCTAGAGAAAATGCTGGTGCAAATTCTATAATCTTCTGGTGCCTTCTCTGAACAGAACAATCTCTTTCATATAAGTGGACGATATTTCCGTACTTGTCACCAAGAACCTGAACTTCTATATGCTTAGGGTCTTCTATATACTTTTCTATAAATATAAGGTCTTCTCCAAATGCCTTTCTTGATTCACTTCTTGCATTTTCAAACTCTATTTCAAGATCTTCTACACGGCGTACGATTCTCATACCTCTACCGCCACCACCGTTAGATGCCTTAACCATTACTGGATAGCCTATCTTTTCAGCTACAGCCTTGGCCTCCTTTACAGTCTTTAGGGCCTTTTCAACACCTGGTATTGTAGGTACGTTTGCCTCATGTGCAACAATCTTTGAATTTATCTTGTCACCAAGCTTTTCCATTATAGAAGAGTCTGGCCCTATAAATGTGATTCCGTTTTCTTCACACTTCCTAGCAAACTCTGCATTTTCAGACAAGAATCCATAACCAGGATGGATAGCATCTACCTTTTTCTTCTTAGCTAGGGCTATGATTCCATCTATGTCCAAATAAGCATCTACTGGACCCTTACCTTCACCTATAAGGTAGGATTCATCTGCCTTAGTTCTGAATAGGGCATACTTATCTTCTTCACTATATATACCAACACTTCTGATCTGTAACTCTGCACAGGCTCTGAAAATTCTTATGGCAATTTCGCCTCTGTTGGCAACCAAAACTTTGTTAAATTTTTTAAGCATATGTCAACCTCCACTTTATTTTTAAATTTAATACCTCTATTATATACCAGTTTCGGTTTATTTTAAATACCTAAAATCAAATTTTTTATAAAATAATGATTTATAAGGCAATTCCTAATTATTAAAGGCTTGTAATACGTACATTCTATAGATAAATAAAGGTTTTCCCAATATTTTAGCTTAATTCTTGTCTTTTATATGGTTTAAATTTTGCTAGATTTAGTAAAATTGCAATATTTTTAAGTTCATCTGTCAATTTTATCCTATTATCTCACTATTTTATCCAATATATAGCCTATTATTTGCTGTTTCTAGTGTTTACCTTGCATTAATCTGTCAAATTTATGACATGAATTATTTCGAATATTCATCAACTCTTCATTTATATTGTTCGTTAATTTTTGTTTGTTTTCATCTTAGTCCTATAGTAGATGCTAATGATAAATACACTCTTTCTAGATGATTAATTTCATATAAGTAGACTATTACTAATAGATCACTTTCACATAAACTATCATCCCTAAATATAGGCACAAAAAAGACTCTAGTAAAAACTAGAGCCTAGTCACATGGCTACGTCCTATTCTCCCAGGCAGCTTCCCACCAAGTACCTTCAGCGCTAAGGAGCTTAACTTCTGTGTTCGGAATGGGAACAGGTGTATCCTCCTTGCTATAGTAACCATATTATTTGAGATTATACTCTCAAAACTGAATTCTAGCGATATCCAATGATATCCTTGGTCAAGTCCTCGATCTATTAGTATCAGTAAGCTACATACATTGCTGCACTTACACCTCTGACCTATCAACCAGGTAGTCTTCCTGGGATCTTAACCTTGCGGTGGGAAATCTTATCTTGAAGTTGGCTTCGCGCTTAGATGCTTTCAGCGCTTATCCCTTCCATACATAGCTACCCAGCCATGCCCTTGGCAGAACAACTGGTACACCAGAGGTATGTCCATCCCGGTCCTCTCGTACTAAGGACAGATCTTCTCAAATTTCCTACGCCTGCGACGGATAGGGACCGAACTGTCTCACGACGTTCTGAACCCAGCTCGCGTACCACTTTA
>ERZ772999.2271-NODE-2271-length-10517-cov-18.668323_pt1 | contig 10517 bp, 5 predicted proteins | sample MGYA00511467_ERZ772999 | MGnify/ENA primary metagenome ERZ772999 (study PRJEB29015, sample SAMEA2738064) | human oral metagenome | biome: human oral; feature: human-associated habitat; material: saliva | place: China | collected 2218 ...
GCCTCCAGCACCAGAATCAGGTCGCCCTCAGCGACGGTGTCGCCGTCAGAAGCCGCCACCTTCACGATGGTGCCCTGCATGGGGCTGGTCAGCTCGTCGCCGCCACCCTTCGCCGCGCTACGTGCCGAACGGGACTTGCGGGTCTTGGCGGCAGGCTTCGCGGCAGGCTTCGCGCCACCGCTCAGATTGGGCAGGGACACCTCCATACGCTTGCCGTTAACCTCAACGACCACGGTGGTGCGCTCGTCCTCATCCGAATCCACGCTACCGGGCGCGCCGGAGTACATGGGGATGGTGTTGTTAAACTCGGTCTCAATCCAGCGGGTGTGCACCTTGAACTCGCCGCCCTCAGCCGGCGCGAAAGCGGGATCATCCAGCACGACGCGGTGGAACGGAATGACGGTGGGCATACCCTCAATGGTCAGCTCAGCCAGGGCACGGCGGGCACGCTGCAGAGCCTGCTCACGATCCGCACCAGTAACAATGAGCTTAGCCAGCATGGAGTCGAAGTTACCGCCGATAACGTCGCCAGCCACGAAGCCAGAATCCCAGCGAACACCGGGGCCGGTGGGCACGGACATCTTCTCGATCGTGCCGGGGGCGGGCATGAAGGAACGGCCCGCATCCTCACCGTTAATACGGAACTCGAAGGAGTGACCGCGCAGAACCGGGTCCTTCTCCTCAATCTTCTCGCCGCGGGCAATACGGAACTGCTCACGAACCAGGTCCAGACCGGAAATCTCCTCGGAGACCGGGTGCTCCACCTGCAGTCGAGTGTTGACCTCAAGGAAGGAGATAGTACCGTCGGTACCGACCAGGAACTCACAGGTGCCGGCGCCCTGGTAGCCAGCCTCACGCAGGATCGCGCGGGACGCCTCGTACAGGCGCTCGTTCTGCTCAGCGCTCAGGTAGGGCGCGGGCGCCTCCTCAACGAGCTTCTGGTTACGGCGTTGCAGGGAGCAGTCACGGGTGGAAACCACCACGACGTTGCCGTGCGCATCCGCCAAGCACTGGGTCTCAACGTGGCGGGGAGAATCCAAGAAACGCTCGATGAAGCACTCACCACGACCGAACGCTGCGGTAGCCTCGCGAACAGCGGACTCGTACATCTCAACAATGCTCTCGCGGTCGCGTGCCACCTTAATGCCGCGGCCACCGCCACCAAATGCGGCCTTCACCGCGATGGGCAGACCGTGCTCATCCGCGAAGGCGACAACCTCATCGGCGGACTTGACCGGGTCCTTGGTGCCGGGCACCAGGGGAGCGCCCACCTTCTGCGCGATGTGGCGTGCCGCCACCTTATCGCCCAGCTGGGTAATGGACTCGGGGGAGGGACCAATCCAGGTCAGGCCAGCGTCAATGCACTTCTGCGCGAACTGCGCGTTCTCAGAAAGGAAACCGTAGCCGGGGTGTACAGCGTCAGCGCCGGAGCGGCGAGCGATCTCAATGAGCTTGTCCATGACCAGGTAGGACTGTGCCGCAGTGGCGCCCCCGAGAGCGTAGGCTTCATCGGCAAGCTTCACATGCTGGGAGTCGCGGTCGGGGTCAGCGTAGACGGCGACGGTCTGCAGACCCTCATCGCGGGCTGCACGAATCACGCGGACAGCAATTTCGCCGCGGTTAGCGATCAGAATCTTGCTGACCGGGCCGGTGTGACGGCCGGGGACTGCAGTAAATTTCTTGGCGGCTTCTGCCTGGTGCTGAGTCACTTAAAGCTCTCCTTTAATCTCCTGCTCCAAGGATACTTCGGCAGGATTGGCGAATATAACGCGCATCATACTGTTCTATCTTATCGATTGGTGTTCAATAATGTGTATTTCAGGGTGCGCTTTGAGACAGATTTATACGATTGCGCTGGATCTAATCTTCATCTTGGGGCGACAGCCACAACTCGGTCACCGCGACCTCGCGGCGGCGAAGCATATTGCGTAGCGCGTGGATGGACAGGCCCACCACCGTGTGGAACTCACCCTCAATACCGCGAATAAACGCTGAACCGTAACCGTCCAGGGTGAAGGAACCGGCTACCCAGAGCGGCTCACCGGTAGCAATGTACGCCTCGATTTCTTCGGGGCTGAGCGTATCAAAGTGGACGGTGGCGCTACGTAGTTCAGAAACGGTGGGCAGCTCAGAAACAGCGGGCAGCTCGGCACCTGGCTCAAGACCGCGCAGATCCACGAGCGCGTGACCGGTATGCAGCACACCGTAGTTGCCGCTCATTGCGCTGATGCGCTCGCGTGCCGCCTGAGCGGTGTGAGGCTTGCCGTAGGCAACACCCTCAAACTCGAAGACCGAATCGCAGCCCAGAATCAGCGCGTCGCGCACACCCTCGGCGGCGAGTTCGGCGGCAACTGCCTGTGCCTTCAGCTGTGCCAGCAGGGAAGCGGTTTCAGCCGGGGTGAGCCCCGCACGTCCCTGCGCTCGCGCCTGATCGTTGGCGGTAGCGAGTGCGGCGTCCTCATCTACGGAGGAGACTCGCACCATGAACGCGATGCGGGAGTCTTCTAGGAGCTTGCGGCGCGCCGGGGATGCGGAGGCAAGAATCAGTCGGGTCGATGAAGCGCTGGTAGTCATGGGTTCTATTTTAAGCGTTGCCAGCGAGTTTTACTTTCGGGTTTTACTCTGGGGTGCAGATTGAGGGTCACTGGGTGGAACTCTCTGCCGGTGCGTCAGTGTTGAATACAGGTCCTTGGCGCAATCTGGGGGGGCGTGATCTGCGGGAGGATTGGAGCGCCAAGCGTGGAGGGTATAAAACCGGCGGGCATAAAAAGAGCGTGTCCCATCCCCCTCAACCACGTAGGAGATGGAACACGCCGTTCAAAATCATAACTCTTCTCAAACCTTAAAGAAAAAAGAATCAATAGTGACATTTTTATGACGTTTGACAAATGTATTTAGCCCAAGCTGGGGGGGCATGGGTGGCGGAGAAGCTACACGGCGCTAAGCGGTACCGCCTAGCGCCGTGTGCGTGAGCCTTCGTCTAATTAGCGGAGTACCGCGTTCTCCACCTTGTGAAGTCGCTGCGCCTCGCCGACGATGCGCTCATCGTAGAATTTCTGAGCCACGAAGCCGCCCTCAGAACGGGGAGCGTTGTAGAGCTCCTCATCCAAAATCCCCTCGCGGCGAGCCACAATCGCGGGAACCAGAGCCTGACCGGCAACGTTCAGAGCGGTACGACCCATGTCAACAATCGGGTCAATCGCCAGGAGCAGACCCACGCCGTCCAGGGGAAGACCCAGAGTGGACAGGGTCAGAGTCAGCATCACGATAGCGCCGGTCGTGCCGGCAGTCGCAGCCGAACCGAGCACGGACACCATCACAATCAGCAGATACTGGGTGAAGTCCAGCTGGATACCGTAGAACTGAGCCACGAAAATCGCGGCAAGAGCCGGGTAAACCGAAGCGCAGCCGTCCATCTTGGTGGTCGCACCCAGCGGAACCGCGAAGGATGCGTAGGCGCGGGGAACACCCAGGTTGCGTTCGGCAACGGTCTGGGTCATCGGCATCGAACCCATCGAAGAGCGGGACACGAAGCCCAGCTGGAGCGCCGGCCACACGCCCGAGAAGTACTGGCGGACCGACAGGCCGTTCGCGCGAACAATAATCGGGTAGACCACGAGGAAGACCAGTAGCAGGCCAATGTAGAGTGCAATAACGAACGCGACCAGCGAACCCATCGACGCCCAACTGTACGCGAACACAGCCTTAGCAATCAGGCCCACGGTACCCAGCGGTGCCAGGCGAATAATCCACCACAGAATCTTCTGAATAATCGCCAGGGCGCTCTTGACCACGTCAATGAACGGCTTGGCAGCCTCGCCGACCTTCAGTGCGGCAATGCCGACCGCACCGGAAATGACCAGAATCTGCAGTACATTAAAGGACGCCGAGGCGGTGATGCCGGAATCGCCGGACTTAGCGCTGACACCCAGGCCCAGGAAGTTCACCGGGATCAGACCGGTCAGGAACGCGGTCCACGAACCGGTCGATCCGGTGTATGCCTTGCCCTGCACCTGCGCACCCACGCCCGGCTGAACGATCATGCCCATCGCAATACCAATGAGCACCGCGAAGAACGCGGTAATCGCAAACCAGATGAGCGTGTTAACCGCCAGGCGTGCCGCGTTCGTCACCTGCGACAGGTTAGAGATGGAGGCGACCACGGCGGTGAAAATCAGCGGAACAACGGCCGCCTTCAGCAGAGTGACGTAGGAGGAGCCGATGGTATCTAAGGTCACCATGAGCCAGTTGGGGTTGCTCTTCGCGTCCCCACCCAGTGCGAGGGCGAGCGCGCCGAGAACAATACCCAGAATGAGGGAGGCAATGATTTGGTTGCCGAAAGAAGTAGCCCACTTGGGCAGACGTGAACGAGATGATGCATGCGGTGTAGACATGTGGCATACTCTAAAACTTTTACGCGCTCCGGCGCGAGTTTGTGTGAAGAAGTGTTTCAAACCGGTGCATTGTAGGGGATGTGTGACGAACCGTGACCTTCCGGTGGCACCTTTCGGCTGTACATCCAGCTGCCCAACCAGCAACACAGCCCAACCCAGCTGCCCAACCAGCAACGCCGCCGCCGGTGCCGCCGCCGGTGCCGCCAGCTACCCCCCCCTAGGCGGTTAAATCGGCTGATAGTTAATGAGGAATCGCCGCAAAAGCAAATAGAAAGGAAACAACTGCGCAACATGCGGGGAAGCTTGCTGAGATTTTGCCGTCAGCGGGATAATCCGAAAGCTAGGGCTTGATATGCTGGAAACACACCGATAGTCCGGTGAAATTCGCCGGATGATGCTGTACCCACTCAGCTTCATGTACGTGTTGAGCGTTACGCCACGCACCACCTTTCAAGGAGAGATGCATGAGTTCTGCTCCCCAATACCCCGGCGGAACCACCACCCCTAACGGCCCGAAGAAGCCCCGCAAGCGCATGGAAGCGGTTGCAGATTTCGTTACCCGAGCCGCACAGACCTCAGCCCAGCAGACCCTGAACTTGGGTGCGACCCGCCCCGGCATCGCCAAGATGATTGCCGTAGCTGGCGCCGGCGTGCTGCTGGTTGGCGGTGGCATCTTCGCCTACAACTCCATGCACCAGGAAGAGAACGCGTTCCTGTCGCAGGGCGAAGAGTACGCCCGCGTCTGCCAGGACGCGAAGACTGGCCTGCGCGTGGAAGATAGCGAATGTGAGAAGGCAGGCATTCAGGAGCCGACCGGCTCATCCAGTAGCGATTCCTCGGGCTCGTCGGGCTCGTCGAGCTCGTCGGGTTCCTCTAGCTCCTCCAGCTCCTCGGGTTCTTCTGGGTCTTCCGGTTCAACCACCACCCACAATAATTCGAATGCGTTCCTCTGGTACTACCTGGGCCGCCAAAGTGCCGCTAATTCTTCCGGATCCCACTACATTCCTCCTGTAGGGTCCAAGCTTTCCGGAGGTAGCCCCACCCGCCCCAGCAACGGCACCGTCTACAGCGGCGTGTCCTCCAAAGGCGGCAGCTTCGAAGATTCCTACCGCACCGCGAAGAAATCCTCCACCGTTTCCTCCGGCAAGGTGACCAGTACCAACAACTCCGGTAAGACCTCCTCGGTGCGTAATAAGACCACCGGCTCGGTCTCCAGCGGTAAGCAGGGTACCAGCAATAGCGGCAGCACCGGCTCCTACAGCAAGTCGAACACCTCCAAGTCTGGCTCCTCGTCCAAGTCTGGCTCTTCCTCGAAATCCGGCAGCAAGGGCGGTTTCGGTGGCGGCTCGAAGTCCGGTGGCGGCCGCTCCGGCGGCTAAGCCATAAGCCATCACACTGAATGCGGGCAGGGACTGAGCGGTCCCGCCCGCATTTTCCTCACTTGAACAGCCACACTTGCGGTGACGTAACAACACTGCTCACTATTTCCGTTCACTACTTCGAAGGAGCCTAGCCCCTCATGCACCGCGAAGAATTTCCCGTCGGCCGACCCGACTGGGAGAACGTCATCATTGAGGAAGGCCTCACCTACAGCGTGGACGGCCCCCACGACACCGACCACTATTGGAACGAATACGCCGCCTACATTTTCAGCCCGCAAGAAATGGACTCTGTGCGCGCCCAGGCGGAAGAAATGCACCGCATGTGCCTGGAAACCGTCGAGTACATTGCCTCTGGAGCGTTCGGCACCCTCGGCCTGCCCCAGGCAGCGTTCAACCTCGCCGTAGAATCCTGGAACCGACGCGATGCCGACTTCTACGGACGCTTCGACTTTAGCTACTCCGGTGTGCCCGGCGACCCCATGAAACTGCTCGAATACAACGCCGACACACCCACCGGCATCGTGGAAGCGGCAGTCAGCCAGAAAACCTGGGCGAAAGACCAGCGCCTCGACACTCGCGGCTATGCCCACTGGGGTGAAATCGGCGAAGCCTTCACCAACCGATGGCGCCACATCTTCGCCCCCGAAATCACCGCGGGTGTGCAGCCCGTACTGCACCTGGCGCATGTGTCCCCCGAGATCGACGAGAACAACGAGGACTACAACAACCTCTGGCTCATCGCCTACTCGGCACAGCAGGCGGGCATCAAAACCCATATGATTCCCATCGACGAAGTTATCTTCAACAACGACACCAAGAGCTGGGAAGACGCCTACGGACGCGCCATCACCAACCTCTTCAAGCTCTACCCCTGGGAGGACCTAGTCACCGACAGCGAAGCAGGCTACGACAAGCTCCTCTTCGCCTACCACGGTGCCATGGACCGCTGGATCGAGCCTGCGTGGAAGATGTTCCTCTCCAATAAGCTGCTGCTCGCCGCGCTCTGGGATAAATACCCCGGCCACCCGAACCTGGTACCCACCTACGCGGGCCACCGCGGCGGCATGCGCAACTGGGTTCGCAAGCCCCTCTTCGGACGTGAAGGCGACGGCGTAGAAATCTACGCCCCCGACTACGACGTCTTCATCAAGCCCGAAGACGACGACTTCTTCGCCAACGCTCCCGAAAGCGAATTCATCTACCAGGAGTACATTCCGGCACCGCGCTACGAAGGCATTATCAATCCGGTCAGCCACCCCATCCTCGGCGTGTGGGTGGTCGACGGACGCACCGTAGGCGTGGGCATCCGCGAATCGAACGGCGCGCTCACCGACTACTGGTGTCGCTTTGCCCCGCACCTGGTGGATCTGAATGACTCCACCGGCATGGGATTCGGCACGACCCACCCCGGCGCCGCAAACTTGGGATAGACCCCAGAAGGCATAGCCCCCAGAAGACATAGCCTTCTGACGACACGAAAACACAGCGAAGCCCCCGCCTCAGCCAAAGCTGAAGCGGGGGCTTTGTCAATAGAGTTCCTATTCTCAAGAGTCTAGTTCAGAGGCTCCAGAGATTCACTCAACGAGGAGCGAGCAGACTAGAGGCTACTCGTCATCGTCCTCATCCTCAGTGTCCAGAGTAAGCATCATCTCATCGGTCAGAGCGCGGCGCAGAGTATCCAGACCCACCGAACCGAGCAGAAGCGCACGCGTATGGAACGCCCGCATGTCATCGCCGCGGCGCAGAGCCTGGTCGCGCAGCTCCAGCCAGAGGCGCTCGCCAATCTTGTAGCTCGGCGCCTGACCCGGCCAACCCAGGTAACGCAGGAACTCGAAACGCAGGTGACCCTCGGACTCGTCCAGGTTCAGCTTCAAGAAATCGTAACCCAGATCAGAAGTCCAGATGGTGCCCGGCTCAACGCCCAGCTGCTCAGCCCACTCCGCGGGAATCGGCATCTCGCAGTGAACACCAATATCGAAGACCACGCGGGCGGCGCGCATACGCTGAGCGTTCAGCATGCCCATGCGGTCACCCGGATCCTTAAGGTAGCCCAGTTCCTCCATGAGGCGCTCGGCGTACAGCGCCCAGCCCTCACCGTGACCGGAAACCCACAGCATGTTCGTGCGCCAGGAGTTCATGGTGCCCTGCAGGGCCGTAGCAATAGCAATCTGCAGGTGGTGACCCGGAACGCCCTCGTGGTACACGGTGGAGGTTTCACGCCAGGTAGTGAACGTGTCCTCACCTTCGGGAACCGACCACCACATGCGGCCCGGACGCGAGAAATCGGGGGAGGGGCCGGTGTAGTAAATACCGCCCTCGTTCGTGGGTGCAATGCAGCATTCAATGCGGCGCATGGGGCCGCCAATTTCAAAGTGGCTACCCGCCAGGTTCTCCACCGCGGCGTCAGCGAGCTTCTGCATCCACGCCTTCAGCTCATTGGTGCCGTGCAGCTGACGTGCCGGATCTTCATCGAGCAGCTGCTTCGCACGCTCAATGCTTGCGCCCGGCTCAATCTCCTCGGCGACCTCACGCTGACGAGCGATAATGCTCTCCAGCTCCTTCACGCCCCAGGCGTAGGTTTCGTCCAGGTCAATGGTGGTACCCAGAAACGAACGGGAGTGCAGGCTGTACGCCTTACGGCCCACAGCGTCGCGGGAGGGAGCGACCGGTTGCAGCTTCTCCACCAGGTAGCTGTTGAGGCGGCGGTAGCCTTCCTTCGCAGCCTGGGCACCTGCGGTAGCCTCATCCTTCAGCGAGGGGACAGCCTCGGCGACCTCAGTGGCAAGCTCGTCAAAGAAACCACCGGGAGCGTAGTATGCGGCGGTCTGCTCTATGACAATATCCACCTGGCGGCGCGGGGCGACCTTTCCCTCTTCACGAGCCGCCTCAAGAGTCTGGATGTAGCCCTCCAGCGCCTCGGTCACACGGTGCATACGACCGATAATGTGCTCCCAGTCCTGCTGGGTGTTGCGTTTCATCAGGTCGAAGACCGAGCGCACTTCCTGCGGGACGGAGGCAATATTGTTCATCTGCCAGCCACCAAAGCCAGCCTTGTGCTGCTTGCGGTACAGGCTCAGGCGCTCCTGCAGAGCATCCAGAGTGACCAGGTCAACGTCATCAATGGGCAGGACGTTATTGACCTTCTTCAAAGTCTTCTTCGCAAGGCGGGTAAAAGCCTTCTCGCCGGCGGGCGAGTAGTCGGGGTACAGAGTCTCTACGCCTTTGCGACCAAGCTCGGTCGCATGGACGGGGTTCAGGTCGAGAACCTTTTCAAAATATTCGTTAGCAATCTGATCGACGTCGGTCAGCGAGCGCTTCAATCGGTAGATGCTGGGAAGTTCCTGGTAAGTGCTCATGTTCATATCCTAACTCAGGGGTGTGCCTTCAACCACGATTTTCGGTGATATGGGTCGCTTAAACCGGCAACATTACGGTTTGAGCGGCACCGAACGTGAGGAAAACAGCTCACGTGTGGACAACTCACCGGGGCTCAGGCGCGAAAACGCCCCGGCTTTTCCCTCCTGAACGTGTAGGAGAGGGAAGACCGGGGCGCCTTCAAGATGGCTACAAGCTGCTAGCTGGCGAAGTATTCGCCGTTGAGTTCCAGCAAGCCGTTCGTGTCCTCGACCACACCGAGGCGGTGGGCAATGAGGCGGTCCTGTAGCTCATCGCCGGAGACCAAATCCACCAGAATGTTCGGGTACTTGGTCGAGCAGCGGATGAACTCGTCGTACGCCTCATCGCTGAACGGTGCGTTCGTGATGAAGGTGCCGAGCTGACCGCCGCGGGCGTGAATCGCAAGGAAGAACGCGGTAATATCCTGCGGCTGAACGCTTGCGGACAGAACACCGCCAGCTACCGGGCGCAGAGTACGCACGTAGAATGCGCGTTCTTTTTCTCCGGTGGCGGGGGTTGCCACGCCGTCCACGCCCTGAGCCTCCAGAGCCTCTACCGTGTAGCTGCGCATCAGGAACAGATCGAAACCAATGCTACGGAAACGCGCCTCAGACACCTGAGCCAGCGCCGGAGCCAGCGCCTCGCGGCGGAAGACCTGACGGTAACGCTTCAGGGCCTCACGCACCTGAGCGGCAGCCACCTGCAGCGCGGTCGAAGGCTCAGCTGCCGAAACAACGGGAACGGAAACAACCGGCTGAACGGGAGCTGCAACGGGCGCAGAAACAGCAGAAGTGGGCGCAGAAACAGCAGGAACGGGTACAGCAGACTTGGCGGTAGCCTCAGCGACCGCTGCCGAACCCTCAGCGGGGGCCTGGGTAGTAGCCGGCTGGGCAGTAGTTGCCACCGGTGAACCAGCCGGACGCGCCAACAACGCCGGAGAAGTACCCAGTACCGGAGCCAACGGCTCACGCGAAGCACCCTCACGAGCCGCCAGGCGAGCCTGACGCTCCGCCGCGCGCGCCTCCTTAGCAGCCTGAAGAGCCTCCTCACGAGCCTGCAACTCAGCCACAATATCCTGAGGCAGCTTGTGCTTGAGCGACTGCGGCGGCAGCGGTGCCATGCGGGCGGTCACCGCCTCCGGAGCACCCTCCGGGAAACGCTTGAGCAGCTCCTTGCCCGCCTCGCTCAGCTCGTAACGCTCCGGGTTCTTGCGGGAGGTACGACCCGTACCCTCACGCAGAGCGTTCAGGTAGCGTTTGCCCTTGAGCACGTGCATCGCCACCGAATAGCGGTTACGCAGACGCGGGGTCAGCTTATAACGGTGCGGAGCGACCTCACCCTGCAG
>ERZ772999.2275-NODE-2275-length-10496-cov-21.243846_pt1 | contig 10496 bp, 7 predicted proteins | sample MGYA00511467_ERZ772999 | MGnify/ENA primary metagenome ERZ772999 (study PRJEB29015, sample SAMEA2738064) | human oral metagenome | biome: human oral; feature: human-associated habitat; material: saliva | place: China | collected 2218 ...
TACCAGTGGAGCGGGGTCGCCTGGCGATGATCTACATCATCGCCTACGACATCGCTGACAACAAACGGCGGCTCCGCGTCGCCAAAACACTGGAATCCTGGGGATACCGCATCCAAGAATCCGTGTTCCAACTCCGCCTCGACACCGCGACGCTGGCGCGCGTGCGCTCGTCTCTAGCTGTCCTCATTTCTGAGAGCGACGACGTCATCCACATCTACCCCATCTGCTCATCCTGCGCCGACCGTGCCGACATACTCGGCGCGGCCATAGCGTTGGACGACGTGGGGTTGTGCCGGGGAGTGTGGTGAGGGGTTAGCGGCGGGAACCCGGATAGAGGCCGGGCCCTGGCGGTGGTATTTTCACAGGATTATCCTCCTCCAGCGTGCGCATTTTGTGTGGAAAGTGTCTGGCTGAACCGTTAATCCGGCTCTGTTCATAATTCGTGAAATAGTCGATGATTGGAGACTTCTTTTCAGAATCCGGGTACGGCGTGTACGAAACGGGGTCCCGCGCCTCGGTTTCGTCTTTCTTCCAGCCGTAAGCGGAGCGCACGAAAGCAAGTACGGCCAGTGAAGAATGCTCTTTGATAGCGTCAGGAAGCGCATCTGAAATAGATTTGGGAATCTTGTCAGTAGTCTTCCGTTCCTCATGGTTATCTTCGCATACATTCTGGAATAGAACTGTGCCTAGATCCTTGTAGCCATCAGCGAGTGATCGAGAATCATGAAGAGACAGAATCTCCGCGGAAATGGATGCTGTTCCTAGTCCAAGAGGTTTGCCTAACCCAAGATGGAAGTATCCTTTTTCATCAGGCATTTGCTCTCTCTTGGGGACAAGGTTCGCTGGCGTGAGCAGCCAAAGGATAGTTGAAATCTCCTGCGCGGTGAGTCCTTCGAAGCGCAGTACCGACTCTAACTGCGCTCCGGGCATAATGTACGAGCCAATGAGGACTTCTGTGTCAGCAAGTTCTCGATCTTTCTTGTTGAGTATAGAAGGCTGTTTAGTCCCTTTGTTCGTCAGGAACCGGTGAGTAGGGTAAGTTTTACGTATGAGTGAATGCTGCGCAGTAAAGCATTTGGAACGCTCGAGCTCAAAAATACCGGCTCCTTTCCTGGATCGAAGATAAGGCTGTGCGGTCGACGGCTTTGGGCTTGCGAGAATTGGCGGAATCCAACCGCCATCTTCCTCTCTCTTGAGGCTGCCATCGCGAAGGTGTGCGTCCTCGAGGTATATCCGCCCCTTCAAGGCGGGATGGGTATCTTCATCGGGTTCTTGGGCGAGGAAACCCCAGAGTCTATCCGCTGACGAGGCCTCCTGTAGGGAGCGTGCGGGGGTAACATGCCCATGACTCGCCAGTATTTCTGGTGAGAGTGATGTTGGGGAAATAGAGCGGCCCAACTGAGAGAACAAAATCTCCCAGTGTTTGTTGGAGTGCTTTCGCGCAAATACAGGGATTCCAGGTTCTCGTTGGGCTAATTCGAGAAGAGCTTCGTAGACGTTTGCAAGCGTAATATGTTCTTTAAGCTTGTTTTCTCCGAACTTGCATTTGATAGAATTAAGGACGTGGCAAATGAGCGTGTGATCGCGGGACGTTTCTTTGTCGTGTCTGAGTTGGTTGTGGGCGCCAGTTAAGACAGTCGCGACGAAAGGTGAATCGCAGCTCATTGTGATGGTAACCCTTTTTAAGTTGCGATTTTCGTAGAAGATGTACTCATTGTACTTTTTGTCAATGGGGTTCTCGGTGTCGCTATAAGAATGGTCTTGCTTGTGCTCGGTTAGGCGAACAACCCAAGCCTTCTCGCGTAGTCTACGCGTTTTAGGTCGTGTATCGACAGAGCCTTTCGATATGCAGAGTTTCTTCCCGTTGATCTCTGAGACGACGGGTATCGTTGTGCCCCAAAACTTCCTATCAAATACCCGCAATGAGTCGACCATGCTGAGGTGTGGTGTTGCGTGCCGAACACTCGTGAGTAGTTCTTCGATCGCATTGATTTGCTCGTCTGTGTGTTGAATTCTCTCGACTTGGTCTCTTTTGTATTGAATTTTTCCGTCTCTGCGTTTTGGCTGCCCGTTGCGATCGAGGATGGGCACACCTCGGAATCCACCGTAGATAGATTCATCTTCTCTGCCAGATGGGGTGAATGCCACACCAGCCATTATTGAATCAGGGAGTAGGGCATATTTGTGCGGTAGTATGTACCAAGTCGTATTATTGTTCGTTGTCTTTGCCCTCAGAAAAGCGGCCGTCCACTCCGATCCTGATTCCTTGCTGAACTTCTGTGGGTGGTCAGTCGTGTATCTAAATTGTTCCTGTAGCTGATGATCTCCGAATACTCTGAAACGCGACTGGGTAATCTCTTCGAAGGCGGATGAAAGTACCCCTTTCAGTGAGGTAGCGGGGATCACCGCGTCTTCGGCGGCTGTCGCGCCGTCAGGATTACCGCTTGCAGATGGGATTACTAGTCGACCGTTCGTGTCATGACACGCTGTGATGAGTGGCGTCTTCGTTTCGATTGTGAGTTTGAGAGTCCCGGAGTAGGTACCTGGAGCCAGGTGATCCAATGGAGCAGGTGCGTTGTCCTTGAAGAACGGCTCGTCGCCTCTCCCTCTCAGTGTTGGAATACCGTTGTATGCGTGATGGAAGGTGCTCATTGGGCCCACTCTCCCGTGAATAGCTGGTCGACTACGACCGTGTTTCCGTACTTATCTTCTTCTTGGATGAACTCGAGTGTCGTCATGTGGCCGGTGGTGGTACCTTCACCGCTCTGGTCCGACTCGTTATCGAGGGAATCCGTGGTGGGCTTCGTCGTGCTCCTGCTAGAAGTAACGTGTTGCAGATACTGCACCGCGTGCACCCAGCCTCTGTCGCCAGACCCCTTTCTTCCGCTCGACTGCGAACTGTCGGTGCCCGCGGTGAGCGTCAGCGCGACGGCGCCCACACCGTTCACCCAACGGCACTCGTGAGCCAGAAGGTCGCCCTCTGCGGGTCCGTCAGGCAGTTTCGCCGGTACCCACAGACGCAGCTCGAAGAGCTTCGTCTGATCGAAGTCTCGCCCATCGATTGGCGTGACAGAGAGCTTCGGCTTCTGGACAGAGGACCCCTTATCGAAACCCAACACGGTCCACGTCCCGTTGGTCGCGAACGCCAGGCCCTGAACGTCCTCACCCAAATGAGTGTGCACATAGCAGAGGAAGACGTCCAAGCGTGGTGTGTCACCAGAATCCGAGAGGATCGGCGAATGTGCCAGTATCGCTTGCTGATTCTTGTCAGTCATCGGCGGCTCCCGTCCTTTCAGATTGTTTACGCGCAGCGTCCGGACCGTTCTCTAGGCGCTTAGACCAGTCCGTTTTTTCGTACTTATTCTTTAAACGTTTCAGGACCTGTTTCGCGAGCTCGCGCTGCCCCTCGTAGAGGGTGTCAGTCATGACGCCAGCGCCAGTCGCCGGCTGCTGTAGCGCTTCGCAACCAGTGAAATTCCACGACGGAAGGTCAACATCTTTACGGTCAGCGCCCTCTACCTTGATCGTTGAGACGACGACCTGGCCCAGGCCCCGCGTCGAACGGCTACCCAACGGGAGCGTGCCCCCGGACAGCTCGGTGAGCACCAGCCCGAGCAACACGTAGGCAGCGTGAGCGTAGTCCGCGTGGGTAGGTTTCGGTTGCTCGCGCTCGACCGAACTGTCCTCCGCCTCGTCGGCGCCGACGGTTGTCCCATCGTCTTCCGGCCCCTTCTCAGCTTCGATGTTGTTCAGGAGCTGGCGCAGATCAATGTCGATCGTGATCGGCTGCCACTTCGTTCCCAGGTAGACGGCCTCAGTGAAGAGACCGCCGTCGATGACGCCGCCCGTCCATCGGTCGATCGCGTTGTGCGTGACCTCGATGCGTTTCCCACGATCAGTCGAGAGGCAATCGTGAACGGTGAGGGCGCCCCGGTACTCCGTGCTGCCGAACATGTAGCGGACCAGGTTCGGTTCCGCGGCGATCTGTTCGTGGAGATCATGGGACGCGAACGTGGACAACTCGTTCTTTGCCGCGAGGACCGTCCGCGCGATGCGCGAGGCCCGTGAGCGCAGTGCACCGCGAATCGAAGTTCCCGGGATGAGGAGTTGTGCCTCATCCCAGGGGACAGACGGATCGCGGAGGGGTTCTGTTACTCCGTTGGCGGTGAGATCTGTCTCCTGAGCCTTTTCCTTGCGCTGCTTCGTCAGCTTGTCGTCCTCGGCGACGAAAATGCCGGTCGGTGACCACCAAGCGATCGTGATGCGCGCGGGCTCTTCCAGGGTCCATCCGCCCAGTTCGAGGGGGAGCGACGTCCCTTCCGCGTCCTCACCGATGAGGGTATCGAGAACGTCCGCCGGTGCAGTCAGCGCACCGGCATCGGTCGTTTTGCCGGTGCGACGAAGCTTCGGCTCAATAACCTGGATCGTTCCCTGGCCAGAGCCAGTCCGCCCACCGAGGCATACGGCACCAGATTTCAGAATGTCAACGATGACCTCGAGGATCTTTTTGACGGACTCGGACGACGCAGCCCCCGGAATCCCATCCGACTGTTCGCGTCCCATCGGTTCGCCATCGCGTCCCTCCGCGGTGATGCGAATGGTGAACCTTGTGCCGCGCGGCAAGAACTCGTGCTCGTACAGCGCTCCGTCCGAGGCAGCTCCCGTCGTCCGGTCGATGCCGACGCCGTGACGCCTCGGCAAGGGGGACTCTCCGGAGTCGCTATCCTTGTATTGAGGGAAGGACACCGCGTGGAATGTGAGTGCACTCTTCCTGATTGGGAGCGACGCATTACTTGGCAGCCCGCGATCATTGGCGGATTTGCCAGTGTAGTCCGTGTCATCGCCCCATAGGGAGATCCAATTCTCTTTCGAGAACGCTCCTCCGTCCTGAGTCGCCGGATCCCCGGCCTCCTCCAGCGCCTGGCGGGCGACGTCGCACGCCGCGCGAACCGCGCCCCTGATGGACCTTCCTGGGATCGTCGGCTCGTCGAGGCCGTTGCGGCAGAAACGGATGACGGTTCCCTCTCCGTCGCGGTCGGGGACAGCGTCGACACCACCGATGTGGAGTTCCGACGTCAGCTCAACGGGGATAGTGAGCTCATAGCGCGTGAATGTCACTGATCTTCGCCTCCTTCGGGCGACTCCTTGCACACAAAGTGCTTGAGCTTTGCTTTCGTGACCTGAATGGATCGGATGTCGAGAAGGGGATGAGCGACGACGAAGCGGCCGTAGCCCTGCGCCGTCAGCTCGCCCACTCCAAAGGGGGCGAGCTTCAGGAGCTCGTCTCGATCCGCCTTGCTGGCGCTCACCTTGATAACGGAACCCGCCTGGATCGCTAGGCGACTCGCGCGCGGTCCGTTGTCCGCAGGCGACCACGAGTCGACGCGGCGGTGTCGGATTGCAGGAACTCCGTCCAGCGTCAGCGTGATGCCCTCGCGCTCGAACGCCCGAATGAGGTCGTCGACGGTCCCTCCGGCCCCGAGCCCAGCGGAGCGCGCGATCACGTCGGACGTGAACCACAGCCACACACCCCTGGACGAGGTCGTGGTGCCCTCGCCGGAGGCCGTCCCGTCAGCGGACGACGAGGCTGCGCTCGTGAGCTGCGTGCTTCCGGCGTTACCGAATTGCATGCGCGCCTCCCGCTCGTCGTCTGTCTCTTCGCGGAGCGTGCACGTCGCGGACCCGAAGGTGCCCGTGAGCTTGCGCGACCCGAGCCGGGCCTCGCGTGTCTTACCGAGAAGAGAGGAGACAGAGGCGGCCTCCCAGAGCTCATCCGACACCCAGACGTGCGCGCGCATGCACATTCCTTCTGGCAGGGCCTCGACCAGGACCAGTTGCCCCTTGCTGGCCGCGCCCGTCTCGTGGTTGATGGCGGTCGTCTGTCGCCCGCGCAGGGGAGGCTTACCGTACCAGCCCTGAGCCTTCGTGCCGGGCTCTTCGCCGTCGCCTCCCTTGGAGCCGAAGAACACGTACCCGCCGCGAACGGGGATCTTCCCCGTTTCCTCGGTGGAGTCGCCGTTCAGGGTGATGGGCGAGTCCGAGGGCGACGTCTTGTCCGTCTTGAGTGTGAGGGGAACGGGGAGCCCCTCAGCGTCACTGATGATGGGCAGTGCGTCCGAGACGAACAGGTGGCCGCCGGTCACGGCGTTAGTGACGACTGCTTCCTTGTCTCCGCGCTTCTTCGACGACACCAGCCGGTGCAGCCAGGGGAGCAGCACCGTCCCGCGCAGGAAGTCCAAGGAACGAATTTCGTTCGAGAAGGGGACCTCGTAGGACACGATAGGCGAGTTGAGCGTGAGGTCGAGGATCAGGTGGTGCCCGCCGCTGTGCGTAGCTGCGGAACCGTCGACGGCCCCGACCTGGTGTTGTGTGCCGCCCTGCCGCGGTGCTGGGAGCGCGTTGACAACCTCTGGCTTGAGAGACTGTGCCTGATTCTTGAGGCTCGTCCTCAGCGCCTGCGCGCGTGACGAAGCGAAAGCGACGATCTCGGACGTGGACTGCCCGGTTCGCGCCTCAACCTCGTGGTTGGTCACGAGGACCGTGCACTCTCCGTCGCCTCCGCTGCGGCCCGAGCCGATGCCTCGGACCATGAGGCCCGCGACCCCCAGGAGGAAGTGCGCGGCATCGATCGTCGCTTGATCGGAGAGCTCAGCCCCGGCCTCGTCGATGAGGGTGAACGAGCCCGTGAGGACTCCGGCCGCCGCGCGCTCCGTGAAGCGCAGGAACTGGTCGCGTGCCGTCCCCGTATCGGGGTCGATGGAGAGGGACACCGTGTCGTGGACCGGGATCGACGAGGCCGGGGTCACGTCCGAGAAGAGAACGTGACGCGGGTGGGGTAGAGAGCCCGGCTCGCTGTCGGGGTCCTGGCCGAAGAGCCACAGGGCGAAGTTGGTCCACGTCCCGTCCTTCTGTCCGTCGAGCGCCTTCGCCGCCAGCATCGCCTGTTCGCGCAGAACACCCGTGATGACCGTGCCGCGCACGACCGGGTCGTCGCCGCAACGCTCAATTGTTGAGTGCGTGCGACCCGCCTGGCCGACGCCCGTGGACACGCCCCAGTCGGACGTGAACACGATGGTCACGTGGCCGCTCGCGGTAGGAGAAGTAGTAGGTGAAGCGGTGGTCACTGGGCACCTCCTGCGATGGATTTATCTGCTGCTTCCTGGGAGCCGACGCAGTCGGCGTCCCCGCTAATCCGTGAAGCGAGGTAGCCGTCGGGCAAGTTCCCGGACAGGTCGATGAGGTCCAGGAGCCAGCGCACCTGCTCGATGCAGTCCTCAGTGTGCTCGTCGGGATCGTCGAGGCGCGTCTTCGAGGGCAGCGGCCCCAATGCCTTCACGAGCGCCTTCGTGCCCCGCGCGTTCTCCTGCGCATCCGTCCACTCGAGGCGGATCGCGCAGATGGGGTGGTTGCAGCGCTTCGTTATCCTCTCGTTGTCCGACTTTTGCTTGTCGTCGTCTGGCTTTTGCTTGTCGTTGTCGATCTGCTCCTGCGTCGCGAACGCCTTCTCGTCTTTCTTCAGGACGTAGCCGAGACACTCGGATCGCGCCTTATCGTCCTTGGGAACCTTGACATAGTCGGCGAGGAGCTTCACGATGCGGTTCGCGCGGGCACGCGGGAACGGGTCGCCGGTGGTCTGCGTGGGGTCGTCCGGTTTCTTGCCGTCGAAGGCTGCGACCGTGCGGAGAATCTGAGCCCACCAATCCTTGGGGGACATGTCGGCTGCGGCCATAATCCTGTCCTGGGCGTAGTGGCCGATCAGGAAGGGGCGCTGTGTCCGGCCCTCGTACTCGTCCAACGTCTCGTCCGGGTCGAGGACCGTCGCGTCGCGCAGCACGTGGAAGTCGATCGTCGAACAGGGGACTTCCCCCTTCCTCTTGCCGAGCTTCTTCCCGCGCGACACCAGGCCCTCCGCCAGGTCGTAAGCAATGTGGAACGGGAAGTTGCGGCCCACGATGGTCACGCCCGCCGAGGCCGTGAGTGGGCCCGGTTTCGGCGCACCCGCGACCGTGGCGAGAACAGAGAGCAGACCATCCTTCTTCGTTAGGTCCTCGTAGTGGCGGATGTAGGCTTCCGCGAAGGGGATCGCGTAGCGTCCGTCTGTGTAGACCGTGACATCATCGCCGCCGACCAGCACAGGAACCACGGGAGGTCCTGGAAGTTTGTCTTCCCTCGCGATTTCTGTGACTTTTTCCCAGGCCTTGGCTACCGCTTGCTTGACGACCCCGTCGAGGCGGTAGTTAACTTCCATGACGAACCACTGGAAACGAGGGGGCTTCCTGCCGTACGAGCGGACGCGAGGGGGTTTCGTGCCGCACGGGTTGGATTTTCTCGGATATGGCGCTTTGGCGAGCTTGTCGAGCGTGTTGTTCGTCTTCTTGAATGCCTCGCCGAGGTCACGCATGATCGCGCCCACGCCGTTCCCGTCAATGTGAATTACGCCGACGGATGACAGCTCAGGAACAGCGTTGGCGGCGTCGCTCTCGTCGGAGGTGTCCTGGAATGCCTTCTCCAGCTGAAACGGGTCCTCGTACAGGTTCGCAATTGTACCCTCAGGATCTTCCGAAGTGTGCTGGCGTTTAACGACATCTTCGAGCTGTAGGCGACGCGCCGAACGCGACCATGCGCGCTTGACGCGAGAGGGGAGCGACAGGGAACGTCCCCTGTCCTTTCCTGTCTGTGTTGGGATCTGCTCCTCCCTATCCGCCAGGAGTGGAACACCCAGGTCTTTCGCGTACTTCCGGATGTTTCCTTCGTCCTCGTCGGTGAGCGGGGCTGAGGCAGGGAGAGCCGATTCTTCGGCTCTTTGAAGGAACGGCAACTGTGGGAAGCGCGCCGAGGCGGGACGTCGGTTCAGCGAGTACTCACTGAATTCACGGTCGAGTCGTTCCAGGTCCGCCGGATCAACCGGGCCAGATGACGTTTCAATGAAGACCCCCGTGACGTCGAGGCCTGGGGCGTCGGTCAGCGCCCGCCGCGTCACCTGCGTGATGAGACTTTTTGCGAGGTTCCCCGGCTCGCCCTCCTTTCTCGTGAATCGGACGATCACCTTGCCCGAGGAATCTGAAACCCAGAAATTTGTCCGTCGCTTGTTCTTGCCGGGTCTATTTTTACTGACGAGATCTTGTGCTACCTCTGACACCCAGTGGGACAGCAGGGTTATCTCGAAGGATGCGCCGATCTGCTCGCGCAGGCGAGGAGACGAGAAGATGAAGGGCTGATTGCTGTTCGTCTGCAGCATGACGAGGTAACTTTTCATGGTCGGTTCCTCCCTACTCATCATTGCGCGGTGGAAGTGTCGTCAGGAGTGAATGAATGTCGCTGAGGACACGACCCTGAGCATTGACGATGGTGCTAAATCGCCGCTCTTTAAGGTCCATCGTTATCTGGGCAGAGTCATCAAGCTTTCCGACGGTAAGCACAATGAGTGCCTGGGAGTCGTCGAGATCGTTAATGGTCTGTGTGAGTTTCTGCTCGGCGCGATTTAGCTTGTTCGCAGTCTCTTGATCGACCTCCTGTCGTCGGCCGTTATACCAGTTGAGATCGAGTGAAAGTATGACAAGGTCTGCTCTACGAGAGACAGTGGATCGATCCGGGATAATCTCGTTCTTCATCAGCGCAGATTTGTGTAAATCATCTTCAATTCGATCAGAGAAAACCGGGTATCCGAGTAGCTGAATGACACGTTTGGAAAGGCCGTATGACAGGCGCTCGTTGTACTTTTCAAGCACCTTGTCAGCGATTATTGTTCCAACCGCTGTGACAATGATAGCTCCGGCGATCGTATAGATGAACGGAAATATGAATGCTGTTGCGACTTCACGCCAGGTATTGTTATCGAATTGGGTGAAAAGAAGGATAGTTATGGCGAGAGTCATCGTTAGAATAATGATGATCCCGAAGTAGATGTGCCGTTTCCTGTTCATGAAGTCTGCTCCTCCTTGTTGCTTTCCTCTGCATTTTCGGCCGCTTCGTTTGTGCTCCGGTGATAATTTCCTGAATTGGAGGCTGTGTATTCCACAAATGTAGACTTGTAGGATACTTTGCGCTCCTGCATTGTTGGAGTGGTCTGCATAGGTTGATTCTCAGGTTCTTTGTCCGGTTTTTCCTCGGGAGCGGCTTGGGCGGTGTCTTGTGTATCGGTATTGCCGCCTTTTGACTGCCTTGAGTTGTTCTCTTGCGCCTCTGTCTTTTGGTCCTTAGGGGGTTGTATGCTTTGCTTGTCTATGCATGGTGCAAGAATTAAAGTGGTGACAAAGACTGTGATCAGTAGAGCTAGTAACGGAAATAGAAAGTAGCAAGCAATTGTGTGCCAAGTTTGGTTATTGTAGTGGATGAACTCGATGATCGTGATAGCTGTGAAAAAACCGAGGACTATAAGGGTGAGCAAAGAGTGGATACCATATTTATTCATGGGAGCCTCCGAATGGTCTATGCGGCCACAGCGTCTATGACGCCCATGCCGAAGCTCGTGTGTGAGCCGACGTTCGTGTATGCGG
>ERZ772999.2278-NODE-2278-length-10489-cov-8.767203_pt1 | contig 10489 bp, 1 predicted proteins | sample MGYA00511467_ERZ772999 | MGnify/ENA primary metagenome ERZ772999 (study PRJEB29015, sample SAMEA2738064) | human oral metagenome | biome: human oral; feature: human-associated habitat; material: saliva | place: China | collected 2218 ...
TTGCTGCTCCAGAAGGTGCCAATGATACTCACTTGGCTGCCTTGGCAGAATTGTCACAATATTTGATGAAAGACGGATTTGCTGATAAACTTCGTCAAGTAACATCAGCTGATCAAGTCATTGAACTCTTTGACCAAGCTTCAGAAAAAGCTCAAGAACCAGTTCAAGCTCCTGCAAATGAATCTGGTGACTTTATCGTAGCAGTTACAGCTTGTACAACAGGAATTGCCCACACATACATGGCCCAAGAAGCTCTTCAAAAAGTGGCTGCGGAAATGGGTGTTGGTATCAAGGTTGAAACCAACGGTGCAAGTGGTGTAGGCAACAAATTAACAGCAGAAGATATCCGCAATGCCAAAGCTGTTATCATCGCTGCAGATAAAGCAGTTGAGATGGATCGTTTCGATGGTAAACCATTGGTGAACCGTCCAGTTGCAGATGGTATTCGTAAGACAGAAGAGTTGATCAACTTGGCTCTTTCTGGAAATGCTGAAGTTTATCATGCTGCTAATGGAGCAAAAGCCACAACAGCATCTAATGAAAAACAAAGTATCGGTGGTGCCTTCTACAAACACTTGATGAGTGGTGTATCCCAAATGTTGCCATTCGTTATCGGTGGAGGTATCATGATTGCCCTTGCCTTCTTGATTGATGGTGCTTTGGGTGTGCCTAATGAGAGCCTTGGAAATCTTGGTTCTTACCATGAACTCGCTTCTATGTTCATGAAAATTGGTGGTTCTGCCTTTGGTTTAATGCTTCCAGTATTTGCAGGATATGTTGCTTACTCAATCGCTGAAAAACCAGGTTTGGTAGCCGGTTTCGTAGCTGGTGCTATCGCTAAAGAAGGTTATGCCTTTGGTAAAATCCCTTACGCTCAGGGTGGTGAAGCAACTTCAGCTCTTGCAGGAGTATCGTCAGGTTTTCTTGGAGCCCTCGTAGGTGGATTTATCGCAGGTGCCTTGGTGCTCTTGGTTAAGAAATACGTGAAGGTTCCTCGCTCACTTGAAGGTGCTAAATCAATCCTTCTCTTGCCACTTTTTGGAACAATCTTGACAGGATTTGTCATGCTAGCTGTTAATATCCCAATGGCCGCAATCAACACTGGTATGAACAACTTCCTTGGTGGTCTTGAAGGTGGATCAGCTGTCCTTCTTGGAGTCGTTCTTGGAGGAATGATGGCTGTCGATATGGGTGGACCTGTCAATAAAGCAGCCTACGTCTTTGGTACTGGTACTCTTGCAGCAACAGTGGCAACAGGTGGTTCAGTAGCCATGGCAGCAGTTATGGCTGGAGGAATGGTTCCACCACTTGCAATCTTTGTGGCAACACTTCTCTTCAAGAATAAATTTACCAAAGAAGAACGTAACTCTGGTTTGACGAACATCGTTATGGGCTTGTCATTCATCACTGAAGGTGCGATTCCATTTGGTGCAGCTGACCCAGCTCGTGCTATTCCAAGCTTTATCCTTGGTTCAGCAGTAGCAGGTGGACTTGTTGGTCTTGCAAATATCAAACTCATGGCACCACATGGAGGAATCTTCGTTATCGCCCTTACAACGAATGCCCTTCTTTACCTTGTCTTTGTCTTGATTGGAGCACTTGTTAGTGGTGTGGTTTATGGTTACCTTCGTAAACCATTAGAAAAATAATTACAATAGATTCAAATGACTGAACACGAAAGTGGTCAGTCATTTTTTTAACCCCTCGAAAAGTTCATGAAATATGGTATAATAGAAGCATGGCAAACAAGAATACAAGTAAAACAAGACGTAGACCGTCTAAAGCAGAATTAGAAAGAAAACAAGCGATTCAACGAATGTTGATTTCCTTAGCTTTGGCTATTTGTTTAATTTTTGCTGCCCTTAAATGGGGAGCTGTAGGAATCACTGTATACAACCTAATCCGTTTACTTGTGGGGAGTTTAGCTTATCTAGCTATTTTCTCTCTCTTAATCTATCTCTTCTTTTTTAAATGGATTCATAAACAAGAAGGATTGCTAGCAGGTTTCTTCTTTATTTTTACAGGCTTACTACTAATCTTTCAAGCCTATCTTGTCTGGAAGCTTAGCATGGCAAACGCCGTGTTCCAAGGAACGGTTGGACAAATTTTTAAAGATTTAACCAGTTTTCAAGTGACAAGCTTTGCTGGTGGAGGTGTGATTGGGAGTGGGCTCTACATTCCGATAGCCTTTTTGTTCTCAAACATTGGCACCTACTTTATCGGCGCCATCCTAATCATAATCGGAGCTCTTTTAATAAGTCCATGGTCTATCTATGATATCGCCGATTTTCTGTCAGCTCGATTTGCTATCTGGATGGAACGCCATGAACAGAAAAAACAAGAGCGTTTTATCAAGCGTGAAGAGGAAAAGGTAAGAAGAGAAGCTGAAGAGAAAGCAAGACTTGAGAAAGAAAGAGAAGAGCAGGCATTGCTTGATCTGCCTCCTGTAGATATGGAAACAGGAGAAATTTTATCAGACGAACCAATACAAGAATTTCCTCCACTACCAGAGGAAGAATGGGTCGAACCTGAGATCATCCTCCCTCAAGCCGATTTTGATTATCCTGAAGAAGATCACTATCCGATGGAAGAAGATTTCCCAGAAGATGATGACGAAGATGTTGAAGTAGACTTTTCTGCTAAAAAAGCCTTGGAGTATAAGCTCCCAAGCTTGCAACTCTTTGCTCCTGATAAACCAAAAGATCAATCTAAAGAAAAGAAAATTGTACGAGAGAATATCAAAATTTTGGAAGAAACATTTGCAAGTTTTGGTATCAAGGTAACGGTTGAACGTGCTGAAATTGGTCCATCTGTTACTAAATATGAGGTTAAACCAGCAGTTGGCGTTCGTGTTAATCGGATTTCCAATCTAGCAGACGACTTGGCTCTGGCCTTGGCTGCTAAAGATGTCCGTATTGAAGCACCGATTCCTGGAAAATCCTTAGTTGGAATCGAAGTTCCAAACTCAGAAATCGCAACTGTTTCCTTCCGAGAACTATGGGAACAGTCTCAGACTAAACCTGAAAACCTGCTAGAAATCCCTCTTGGGAAAGCAGTCAATGGTACAGCTCGTTGCTTTGATTTGGCTAAAATGCCTCACTTGCTAGTGGCCGGTTCTACAGGTTCTGGTAAATCTGTTGCAGTTAATGGTATTATCGCAAGTATTTTGATGAAGGCTCGCCCAGACCAAGTCAAGTTTATGATGGTAGATCCTAAGATGGTCGAGTTATCAGTTTACAATGATATCCCTCATCTCTTGATTCCAGTTGTAACCAATCCTCGCAAGGCAAGTAAGGCCCTTCAAAAAGTCGTAGATGAAATGGAAAACCGCTATGAACTCTTTGCCAAAGTCGGAGTTCGGAATATTGCTGGTTTCAATGCTAAAGTTGAGGAATTCAATGCTCAGTCTGAATACAAGCAAGTACCGCTACCTTTAATCGTCGTGATTGTGGACGAGTTGGCAGATTTGATGATGGTTGCCAGCAAGGAAGTAGAAGACGCCATTATCCGACTCGGACAAAAGGCGCGTGCAGCTGGTATTCACATGATTCTTGCAACCCAGCGTCCTTCAGTAGATGTTATCTCTGGTTTGATTAAGGCAAATGTTCCGTCACGTGTAGCATTCGCTGTTTCTTCAGGAACAGATTCACGTACGATTTTGGATGAGAATGGTGCTGAGAAATTGCTTGGTCGAGGGGATATGCTCTTTAAACCAATTGACGAAAACCATCCTGTTCGCTTGCAAGGTTCCTTTATCTCAGATGATGATGTGGAACGCATCGTAAACTTCATTAAGGCGCAAGCTGATGCGGATTATGATGAAAGCTTTGACCCAGGAGAAGTGTCTGAAACAGAAGGAGACTTTAGCTCAGGGGATGATGGAGGGGATCCGCTTTTCGAAGAAGCCAAGGCCCTTGTCATCGAAACTCAAAAAGCCAGCGCATCCATGATTCAACGTCGTCTTTCGGTTGGTTTTAACCGAGCAACTCGATTGATGGAAGAATTAGAAATGGCTGGTGTTATCGGCCCAGCTGAAGGAACAAAACCTCGTAAAGTCTTACAACAATAAATTGTTTGAAAATAGAATAAAAATTCAAGAAATCACCTTTAGGAAATTTGGGGAATCTACTCTAATTTTTCTAAGGTGGTTTCTTTCTTTATACCTATGATTATAAGTATTTTTGTTCTAAAAAGACTTTCAGGTTGGTCCAATCTTTAGATTTTACTTTTACTAATTTTAACTAATAAAGTATTGATTTTTAAACTGGTTTTTGATATATTAAACTGGTATAAGAAATATTTAAATGTTTAAAAAATAAGCGAAAAGAATAAAGGGGGTTATTTTTTTAAGGGTAAATGCAAACGCTTACTTTTTAAGCAGAAAGGAATAAAAAACAAATGAATAAAAGGTTATTTGAAAAACGTTGTAAATATAGTATTCGGAAATTTTCATTAGGTGTTGCTTCTGTTATCATTGGTGCTACATTCTTTGGAACAAGTACTGTTTTAGCAGATACAGCCCAAACTGGATCTACTGCAAATATGCCAGCTGATTTAGCAGCAGCTCTGGCCAATGCAAAAGATGATAACGGGCATGATTTTGAAGCGCCAAAAGCTGGAGAAGATCAAGGTTCTCCTGAAGTGACTGATGGACCAAAAACTGAGGAAGAATTACTAGAGAAAGAAAAAGAAGCTGCAGCAACTTCAGCAACTGAAAATGAACTCCCTAAAGATTTACGCGAAAAACTCGATAAGGCTGAAGATAGTGGACATTCTGCTTCAAAAGAAGATTTAGAAAAAGAAGATAAAAGTTTAGTTCCAGAAGATGTTGCTAAAACAAAAAATGGGGTATTAAACTACGGTGCTACAGTTGAAATTAAGAGCGATGCTGGTACAGGTAGTGGTATTGTTATTGGAGAAAATCTTGTCTTATCAGTATCTCATAACTTTATCAAGGATGTTCCGGATGGCAACAATCGTAAGGTAGCAGACAACATCGAAAGTGATAAAGATGTGTATACAGTTTCTTATGAAGGTGCACCAGACGTTAAGTTTAGTAAAAATGATGTAAAACACTGGGATCGTGAAGGCTTCCTAAAAGGTTATAAAAATGACTTAGCCATTGTCAAACTTCGTAGTCCACTTGCAAATGCTCCAGTTGAAGTTTTGGATAAACCATCTACTATCAAGGTGGGAGATAAGGTGCATGTTTTTGGCTATCCAAAGGGAGAGCTCGATCCAATCCTTAATACCACTGTCGAAGGTATTAATGACCACGGAGAAGGCGTTCGTGGAATTAGCTACCAAGGAAGTGAACCTGGTGCCAGCGGTGGCGGAATCTTTGATGAAAATGGAAAATTAATTGGTATTCACCAAAATGGTGTATCTGGTAAACGTAGTGGTGGTATCCTCTTCTCACCTGCACAGTTAGAATGGATTCAAAACTATATCAAAGGTATTGAAACAACTAAACCAGCTGGTCTAGATGCACTTGATAAACAAGTTGAAGATAAAGAAGAAAAACCAAAAGAAGAAAAACCAAAAGAAGATAAACCTCAAGAGGAAAAACCAGTTGAAAATAAACCAGCGGAAAACAAACCGGCTGAAAGAAAAGAAGTCAAACCAGAATGGAAAACTGTTGATAAGAAGGAACAACAAGGAACAGTAGCAATTCGTGAAGAAAAAGGTGTTCGATATAATCAACTAGCTTCAACCGCTCAAAATGATAACGGCAAAAATCCAGCCTTGTTTGAAAAAGAAGGTTTGACTGTTGATGAAAATGGAAATGCAACAGTTGACTTGACCTTCAAAGAAGAATCTGAAACTGGCAAATCTCGTTTTGGTGTCTTCATGAAATTTAAAGATACTGATAACAATGTTTTTGTAGGTTATGACCAAGGTGGATGGTTCTGGGAATACAAGACAAATGGTAGTGGACTTTGGTACCAAGGTGGACGTGTTGCAGCACCGGTAAATGGATCAGAGAACCACTTGACTATTAGTCTTAAATCAGATGGACAGCTCAATGCTACTAACAATGATGTCAAACTTTTCGACACTCTTACTTTACCTTCTGCAGTTAATGACAAATTAAAAGATGAGAAGAAGATTGTTCTCAAAGCTGGAACATACAATAGTAGCGAAAGAACAATTGTAAACATTAAAACTGATGACCAAGAAGGCGTTAAAGCAGACCAAGAAGTCGCTGAAAAAGAAAAAGGCGATGAAGTTGATGATCGTAACGTGAAATACGATACAATTGAGTCTACTGTTTTGAAAGCAGTCATTGACCAAGCCTTCCCTCGTATTAAAGAATATGTCCTTAATGGCAATAAGCTTCCAGGTCAGCTTCAACCAATTAATCAAGTTGTTATCAATAAGCATGCCGTAACTCCTGAAGTTATCTATAAAAAAGTAAATGCAACAACTGCTGAGTATGAAATGAAACTCCGTGATGAGGAAAACCTCATCAATGCAGATATGACTGTTCGTTTGCAAGTGGTTGGCAATCAACTTCACTTTGATGTAACTAAGATTGTCAACCATAACCAAGTAACACCAGGACAGAAGATTGATGATGAACGTAAATTGCTTTCTTCAATCAGCTTCCTAGGCAATGCCTTGGTATCTGTTTCAAGTGACCAACCTGGAGCTAAGTTTGATGGGGCAACCATGTCAAACAATACTCACGTAAGTGGTGACGACCATATCGAAGTAACCAATCCAATGAAAGAATTGGCTAAAGGTTACATGTATGGATTTGTTTCAACAGATAAACTTGCTGCTGGTGTATGGAGCAACTCACAAAACAGTTACGGTGGTGGTTCTTATGACTGGACACGTTTGACAGCCTACAAGAACACTATTGGTAATGCTAACTACGTTGAAATCCATAGTTCTGAATGGCAATGGGAAAAAGCACACAATGGTATTGTCTTCCCGGCCTATACTAAGGAACTTCCAAGTGCTAAAGTTGTCATCACAGAAGATGCCAATGCTGATAATAAAGTAGACTGGCAAGATGGTGCGATTGCATACCGTAGCATCATGAACAACCCTCAAGGTTGGGAAAAAGTAAAAAATATCACTGCCTACCGTATCGCCATGAACTTTGGTTCACAGGCACAAAACCCATTCCTGATGACCTTGGATGGTATCAAGAAGATTAACCTCCACACAGATGGTCTTGGACAGGGTGTCCTCCTTAAAGGTTACGGTAGTGAAGGACATGACTCAGGTCACTTAAACTACGCGGATATCGGTAAACGTATCGGTGGTACGGAAGACTTTAAAGCTCTTATTGAAAAAGCTAAGAAATATGGTGCCCACCTCGGTATCCACGTTAACGCTTCAGAAACCTATCCTGAATCAAAATACTTCAATGAAAATATCCTACGTAAAAATGCTGACGGTAGCTATAGCTATGGTTGGAACTGGCTTGACCAAGGTATCAACATCGATGCAGCCTATGACTTGGCTCATGGACGTTTAGCGCGTTGGGAAGAATTGAAGAAAGAATTGGGTGAAGGCCTAGACTTCATCTATGTCGACGTTTGGGGTAACGGTCAATCAGGAGACAACGGCGCATGGGCAACTCACGTTCTTGCAAAAGAAATCAACCAACAAGGTTGGCGTTTCGCAATTGAGTGGGGCCATGGTGGTGAGTATGACTCTACCTTCCATCACTGGGCAGCTGACTTGACTTATGGTGGCTATACCAATAAAGGTATCAACAGTGCCATCACTCGCTTTATCCGTAACCACCAAAAAGATGCTTGGGTTGGTGATTACAGAAGCTACGGAGGTGCGGCAAACTATCCACTTCTAGGCGGATACAGCATGAAAGACTTCGAAGGTTGGCAAGGTCGTAGCGACTATAATGGTTATGTAACCAACTTGTTTGCCCACGATGTTATGACCAAGTACTTCCAACACTTCACTGTTAGCAAATGGGAAAATGGTAAACCAGTAACCATGACTGACAATGGTGGTACTTACAAGTGGACACCTGAGATGAAGGTTGAATTGGTTGATGAGGAAAACAATAAGGTAGTTGTTACTCGTAAATCTAACGATGTCAATAGCCCACAATACCGTGAACGAATTGTTACACTTAATGATCGTGTTATTCAGGATGGTTCAGCCTACTTGACTCCTTGGAACTGGGATGCAAATGGTAACAAACTTACTGGTGACAAGGAAAAAATGTACTATTTCAATACTGAAAAAGGTGCAACAACTTGGACACTTCCTAGTGACTGGGCAAACGGTAAAGTTTACCTTTACAAACTAACAGACCAAGGAAAGACTGAAGAACAAGAAGTGGCTGTCAAAGATGGTAAGATTACCCTTGATCTACTAGCAAATCAACCTTATGTTCTCTATCGTTCTAAACAAACTAATCCTGAAATGTCATGGAGTGAAGGAATGCATATCTATGACCAAGGATTTAACAGTGAATCTTTGGATCATTGGAAGATTGAAGGTGACGCTTCTAAAGCGACAGTTGTCAAATCTCAAGGTGCCAACCAAATGCTCCGCATCCAAGGCAATACAGAAAAAGTTAGTCTCACTCAAAAATTGACTGGCTTGAAGCCAAATACTAAATATGCAGTCTATGTCGGAGTTGATAACCGTAGTGATGCTAAAGCAAGCATTACTGTTAACACTGGTGAGAAAGAAGTGACTAACTACACGAACAAGTCACTTGCCCTCAACTACGTTAAAGCATACGCTCATAACACTCGTACTGATAATGCAACAGTTAATGATAGAAGTTACTTCCAAAACATGTATGCCTTCTTCACAACAGGTTCAGATGTATCAAATGTAACTGTGACCTTGAGTCGTGAAGCAGGAGATGAAGCAACTTACTTCGATGAAATCCGTACCTTCGAAAATGACTCTGCTATGTATGGTGATGGTCATGATACTGCAACAGGCGTCTTCAAACAAGACTTTGAAAATGTCGGACAAGGTATCTTCCCATTTGTCATCGGTGGAATCGAAGGTGTTGAAGATAACCGTACTCACTTGTCTGAAAAACATGGTCCATACACACAACGTGATTGGAATGGCAAGAAAGTTGACGACGTTATCGAAGGAAATTGGTCACTCAAGACAAACGGTCTCGTTAGCCACCGTAACTTGGTTTACCAAACAATCCCACAAAACTTCCGCTTTGAAGCAGGTAAGACCTACCGTATTACATTTGACTACGAAGCTGGATCAGATAATACTTACGCATTTGTTGTAGGTAAGGGAGAATTCCAATCTGGTCATCGTGGTAGCCAAGCAAGCGATCTCGAAATGCATGAATTACCAAACTCATGGACAGATTCTCAAAAAGCGAAACGTGCAACCTTCCTTGTGACAGGTGCTGAAACTGGCGATACTTGGGTAGGTATCTACTCTACAGGTAATGCAAGTAACACTCGTGGTGACTCTGGTGGTAATGCTAACTTCCGTGGTTACAATGACTTCATCATGGATAAACTTCAAATTGAAGAGATTGTCTTGACAGGTAAGATGATGACAGAAAATGCTGTCAAGAATTATCTTCCAACTGTAGCCATGACTAACTACACCAAAGAAACAATGGATGCTTTGAAAGAAGCTGTCTTCAACCTCAGCCAAGCAGACGATGACATTAGTCTGGAAGAAGCTAAAGCAGAAATCGATAAGGTCAATGCTCTTAAAGATGCTTTAGTAATGAAGAAAACAGCTCTTGTGGCAGATGACTTTGCAAGTCTTTCAGCTCCTGCTCAGGCTGGTGAAGGTATTGAAAATGCCTTTGACGGTAACTTGTCTAGCCTATGGCATACATCATGGAGCGGAGGAGATGTTGGCAAGCCAGCAACCATGGTCTTGAAAGAACCAACTGAAATTACAGGCTTCCGTTATGTTCCACGCGGTTCAGGTTCAAATGGTAATTTGAGAGATGTGACTCTTGTTGTTACTGATGAAACAGGTAAGGAGCATACCTTCAATGCAACTAATTGGGCTGATAATAACAAACCAAAAGATATCGACTTTGGTAAGACTATCAAGGCTAAGAAGATTGTTCTAACTGGAACAAGAACCTATGGTGATACTGAAAACCAATATCAATCAGCTGCAGAACTTATCTTTGCTCGTCCTCAAGTTGCTGAAGCAGGTCTTGATACAAGTGCATATGAAACAGCATTAGCTAAGGCCCAAAAATTAACGGATAAGAGCAATCAAGAAGAAGTGGCAAGCGTTATTGCTAGCATGAAATATGCAACAGATAATCACCTCTTAACAGACCGAATGGTGACATTCTTTGCAGAGTATCTGGATCAATTGAAAGATTCAACACCAACTCCGAACCCAGAGCCAACTCCGAACCCAGAGCCAACTCCGGATCCAGAACCAACTCCAGATCCGAAACCAACTCCAGATCCAGAACCAACCCCAGATCCAGAGCCAACTCCAAATCCAGAGCCAACTCCAAATCCAGAGCCAACTC
>ERZ772999.2279-NODE-2279-length-10488-cov-6.415700_pt1 | contig 10488 bp, 9 predicted proteins | sample MGYA00511467_ERZ772999 | MGnify/ENA primary metagenome ERZ772999 (study PRJEB29015, sample SAMEA2738064) | human oral metagenome | biome: human oral; feature: human-associated habitat; material: saliva | place: China | collected 2218 ...
AGCGGTTTCTGATGGAACTAGTTCCAAAATTGAAACTGCAATATCTTAAATACTCATCACGAGAAGGGGAGGATGTGACCGGTGTTAGTTATAATACCTGTCTATCCCAAGCACCATACCCCTGTGAGCTAGTGGATAACTTGCCCAGTCTGGCCAACCAATGGCAGACAGTGACCCAGTCCAATGGGGTGGCGCCGGATAGATATGCTGATTAAGCGAGAGGGCCCGTTTAGGCCCAAAACGGCACAAGTTAAAGGGGTGAGGACCGCAATCTAGTAAGTGAAGAGTGTTGACGCAACTGATGAATCGTGAGAATTTGACGTTGGTCCCCAGGGGCTTGCGTGTGGATGAAAGGACGCGTTTATAACGAAAGAATCTGACCATAGGCCAAGGGGCTAGTGGGCAGTTTTCCAAGTCATAAAACGAATTCAAACACGGTAAATAGGCGTCAAAAGTTTGTGGGCAGGGCATTATACACAATCTTTTGACATTTTTTTGTATTTTCCGTTTGGATTTAATTGGATTTAATGTAAGATAATGTTGAATTATGTAAGTGAAGCAAGCGTAAGAGATTTTTAGTAAGATACAGTCCAGACACCCTCGGGGCGGTCTAAGACGCACTTGTCATAAGCTCTATGCTACTCACTACCAGCGAAGGCTAGATAATCGCTAGGAGGGTAACAATGACAACGATTAATGATATTGCAAAATTAGCAGGTGTTGCCAAAAGTACGGTTTCTAGACATTTGAACGGGGGTTCCGTCAGCCGGAAAACAGCTGCTAAGATTGAGGCAGTCATCAAGCAAACCGGCTATGTACCTAATTCTTTTGCCCAAAGCTTGAAAGCCAAGGAGAGCCGTATGATTGGCGTGATCATACCGCGGCTTGATAGTTTTTCAGCCAACTGTATCCTGAGTGAAATTGACGAAGTTTTCCGTCAGCACAACTATCAGGTTTTAATTATTAATTCTAATTTCTCGGTCAGCCGGGAAGAAGAGGCCCTCAGAACCTTCCAAGTTAACAAGATGGATGGGGTCATCTTCCTCATGTCCCACACCGACAACCGGATTATTGAACTGCTTGAGAATGTCCAGGTGCCCATCGTGACCATTGGTCAAGAATTCTTGGACGAGAATACCATTTACTACGACGAGGAGAGTGCAGGCCGCCAGCTGGCCGACTACCTCTATGCCATGGGCCATCGGGATATGGACTTCTTAACGGTGACCACAACCGACCCAGCCGTGGGCATTAAGCGCCGAGATGCCATTAAGCGGGAATTCCTCAAGTATGGGGATACTAGCTTCCGCGAGTACAGCTGTGGCTTCAACCTCATGGATGGCTACCAAGTGACGCGGGATCAAGTGCTGCTCAATAAGCCTCGCCTGATTGTGGGGGCAACCGATATTATTGCCATTGGTGCCATGCGAGCTTGCCTAGAGGCAGGTTATCAGGTACCAGAGCAAATTAACTTTGCTGGTTTTGGCAATAATGTCCTAGGTTCTTCTATCTATCCTGGCTTGACGACGGTAGAATATCCTTATCGTCATGCTGGCTATGTTGCTACCAAAATGTTACTAGATAGAATACAAGGCCAAGGCACAGTTACTAAACGCAAGCTCGAAACTTCCCTTGTTATCAGACAGTCTGTTACAGCTGTCTAGACCAACATGAAAACTAAACGATTTCATTTTCACATTTAATTATATTGACACCGGTTCTATTCCAAGTATAATAAGGCTTAGAGGAGAACCGGTTTCTTTTCTACAGGCAATTATTGTTTTAGTCTCATCTGCATGAAGGAGGAACACAAATGGGATTTAAAGAAATCGCACAAGATGTTGTCAAATACCTAGGTGGTAAGGAAAACATCTCTAGCGTCGCACACTGCGCAACTCGTCTACGTGTTATGGTCAAAGACGAAGCCAAAATTGATAAGGAAGCCATCGAAAATACCGACAAGGTCATGGGGGCTTTCTTCAACTCTGGTCAATACCAAATCATTTTTGGAACCGGTACGGTCAACAAGGTCTATGAAGAAGTATCAGCCTTGGGCGTTAACGCTGTAACCAAGTCCGACCAAAAAGAAGAAGTTAAACCACAAGGTAATATCTTACAACGTATGATTCGGACCTTCGGGGACGTCTTCGTACCAATCATCCCTGTCTTGGTGGCAACCGGTCTCTTCATGGGGGTTCGGGGTGTCCTCACTCGTCCAGAAGTGATTGGCCTATTCGGTTTAACCGATCCTAAACAAATCGACCAAAACTTCTTACTCTATACACAAATCTTAACCGATACTGCCTTTGCCTTCTTACCAGCCTTAGTTGCTTGGTCTAGCTTCAAGGTCTTCGGTGGCAACCCTGTCTTAGGGATTGTCCTTGGTTTAATGATGGTCAACCCTGCCTTGCCTAACGCCTATGCAGTAGCAAGTGGGGATGCGCAAGCCTTAACCTTCTTCGGCTTCATTCCAGTCGTAGGTTACCAAGGGACTGTCTTACCAGCCTTCTTCGTCGGTTTAATCGGGGCTAAACTTGAAAAATGGCTCCATGACCACGTTAAGGATACCTTCGACTTGATTGTGACACCATTCTTAACCTTCTTGGTAATGTCTATCTTGGGTCTCTTCGCTATTGGGCCAGTCTTCCACTCCTTGGAAACAGTCGTACTGGACGTTACCAAGCAAATCTTGACCTTACCATTTGGTTTAGCGGGTCTCATCGTCGGTGGGGTCCAACAAATCATCGTGGTTACCGGGATTCACCACATCTTCAACTTCTTAGAATTACAATTATTGACTAACGGCGACAAGACTAACCCACTGAATGCTTACTTCACTGCTGCCATGGCAGGGCAAGCAGGGGCAACCTTCGCTGTAGGTTACAAGACAGTCAACCACAAGGTACGTGCCTTGGCATACTCTTCAGGTATTTCCTGCTTGCTAGGGATTACCGAACCAGCTATCTTCGGGGTTAACCTCCGTTATGGTAAACCATTCGTTATGGGTCTCGTTGCTGGGGCTGCGGGTGGTTGGTTAGCAGGCCTCTTCAAATTAGCAGGGACCGGTATGTCTGTCACTGTTTTACCAGGGGTCTTACTCTACCTCAACAATATCTTTGCTTACCTCTTGGTGCTGGTAGTCAGCTTCGGGATCGGGTTCGGCTTGACCTACGCCTTCGGTTACAAAGAAGATAAACAAGCTTAAGCACAAGCATGACTTATGACAGGACGGGGCAACTCGTCCTGTTTTCATAGGTGCCTACTGGCAGCTGTGCTATAATGAAGTTAGCCTATAATCAAAAAGGAGGACCAGCCATGACCAGCCGCAACAAAGGGCCTTACGCCCAACACTTCCACCTGACGCCTGAGCAGGGACTACTCAATGACCCCAACGGGCTCTGCTATTTCCAGGGTTACTATCATATTTTCTATCAATATAACCCACATGCGACCGACCACTCCACTAAATACTGGGGTCATGTCCGGACCAAGGACTTCGTGACCTATGAGCAGTTGCCGGTAGCCCTCAAGTCCGATGACTGGTTCGATAAGAACGGGGTCTATTCGGGTGGCGCCATCGTCCACGAGGACACCCTCTACCTCTTCTATACCGGCAATACCAAGGATGAGGCAGTACGCCGGACCAGCTACCAATGTATTGCCACTTCGACAGACGGCATTCATTTCACCAAATTAGGCCCTGTGACTGAGCAGTTGCCGGACTATACCGGCCATGTGCGGGATCCTAAGGTCTGGTATGATGCGGCCGTCCAAGGCTGGTGGATGCTACTAGGAGCTCAGCGCTTAGATAAGACCGGCGACACCGTGGCCTTCTTCTCTAAAGACCTTAAAGACTGGGACTACCGCGGTTCTATCTTCCAATTTGATCAGCCCCTGGGCTATATGTGGGAGTGCCCGGATATGGTCTTCTTGACGGACGAGGTGACAGGCCAGGACAAGGCCGTCTTCATCTTCTCACCTCAAGGGGTCGACCCAATTGGGGATAGCTACCATAATATCTTTAACACCACTTACTTAGTCGGGACCTGGGATAGCCAGACTGGTCGCTTCCTGCCGGATAATGCGGACTTTGCGGATATGCAGGAGTGTGACCGTGGCTTTGAATACTATGCGCCTCAGTCCTTTGTGGCGCCTGATGGCAGGGTCATTCAATACTCTTGGATGGGCATTACCTGGCCTGACCAGGAGGCCGCCATCCCAACCCGTCAGGACGACTGGATTCATCACCTGACCATTCCACGCCAGTTACGCCTAGTAGATGGCAAACTCTATCAGACACCGATTGCAGAATTGGCAGGCCTGGCAGGAACTAGCCAACCGCTGGCTTGGACCTCGGCAGACTTCCGCCTAGATTTGGCGGGCCGGGCGCAAAGAGTGCAAGTGGACTTTGAGACTTTGGCAGATTGGGAACTCTTCTTAGATGATAACGTGACGGTCAAATACCAGGCCGCTCAAGGCCGTCTAAGTTTAGCTCGCTTCAATTGGCTGACCGGCTTGCAAGAATGGCGCCATATGCAGCTAGAAGAGGAGCTCAAGCACTTAGACCTTTGGCTCGATGCTAGCTCACTAGAAGTCTTTGTTAACGGTGGGCAAGTAGTTGCCTCCCTCCGTTACTTCGCCAAAGAGCCCCTAACCCGCCTAGAAGGCAAGGCCAGCGCCGGCCTCCAGGCTAAGCTAGTAGCCACCCAGTTGGAAGCTCATCAATATATATAGGAAGATAAAGGGGCACCCGCCCCTTTTTTGTTTAGTTTTGGACACGTATTTTTGCTCGCTCGCCCCCTATTTATCTATGTAATAGATAAATAGGGGAACTAAGTTTACTAGCCAGCAAATCCTCTCAAATAAGTCGCCGCCATAGCTAGAAAACTCTCTCAGTAACCGCCGAAACCAAGCCAAAATCTGTGAAGAGTTCTGAGCTAGTGGTCCACTTTGAAGAGTGGACCACTAGCTCCTAGGAAATGTCCGAAACCAGGCAAAAATCCAGGAAAAGCGTCGAGCCAGTGGTCCACTTTGAAGAGTGGACCACTAGCTCCCGGGAAAAGGCCGAAAACAGGCCGAAAGCCAGGAAAAGCGCCGAGCCAGTGGTCCACTCCGTTGAGTGGACCACTAGCTCCCGGGAAAATGCCGGAAACAGGCCGAAAACCAGGAAAAGTCCCGAGCCAGTGGCCCACTCCGTCGAGTGGACCACTAGCTCCCCAGCAACCCACCCAAAACAGGCCGAAATCCAGAAATCCCCCTCCAGCAAGCCCCACAAAACGGCACCGATTCCGCGCTACATAAGGCCTAGACAAGAAAATGAGCAAAAGATTAAAAAACTTTAATAAAAGCATTGTAAAATGAGCCGGAGTAGTGTATACTTTTCTCATCATCATGATTTAGGAACCATATTTTAGGAGGTACACTATGAATTTTAAAAAGTTAGGAACAGCACTCTTCGCGGGTCTCTTGCTCGCATCCCCATTGGCTACTGTCTCAGCCCAAGACACCGTTAAAGTCGGCGGTAACTTCGAGCTCTCAGGGGCGGCGGCTGCTTACGGGACGCCAATGGCTAGTGGTTTGAAATTAGCTGTTAAGCAATACAATGAAGAACACGGCGGCGTTAACGGCAAGAAAGTTGAAGCGCAAGTCGAAGACAACAAGTCTGATAAGACAGAAGCCGCTGCGGCTGCAACCAAATTAGTCGCTGCCGGCGTGGCAGGGATTGTAGGCCCTGCAACTACCGGGGATGCCTTAGCAGAAATTCCAGTCGCTAACGACGGTAAAACACCAGCTATCTTCCCTGCTGCAACTGGTAACGGGATTACCCTCGACTCTGCAGGCAAAGTCTACGACTACATCTACCGTGTCTGCTTCGAAGACTCCTTCCAAGGGGTGGCTGCTGCCAACTACTTAGCGGATACTCAAGGTTACAAGAAAGTGGTTCTCTTGGTTGACCAAGCGAACGACTACTCACAAGGTTTGGCTGATAGCTTCGTTAAGCAATTTGAAGCTAAAGGCGGGACCATCGTAGCCAAAGAATCTTACCAAACTAACGATACTGACTTCTTAACTGTCTTGACTAACATCTCTACTCAAGACTTCGACGCCCTCTACGTACCAGGTTACTATACTGAAGCTGGTTTGATCATCAAGCAAGCGCGTGAACTCGGGATCGACAAGCCAATCGTCGGTGGTGACGGTTTTGCTAACGACACCTTGGTTGAATTAGCAGGTAAAGACAACCTTAACAACGTCTTCTATACTTCTCACTACTCTGACAAGAGTGAAGACCCAGCAGTTAAGAAATTCGTAGAAGCCTATGAAAAAGAATACGGCAAGAAGCCAGATACTTTCGCAGCTCTCGCTTACGATGCGACTAACGTGCTCTTGCAAGCTATCAAGGATGCAGGCTCAACTGACCCACAAGAAGTTAACAAAGCCTTGGCTAAAATCAAAGACTTCAAAGGGGTAACCGGGACCTTCTCATTTGACGAAAAACACAACCCAGTGAAGACAGCGGTAATGCTCCACTTCGAAAAAGGTGAAGTTACCGAAGCTGTGAACGTGTCAGCTGAGTAATCGACAGCAGACTCCTTCATGCTAGTGTCGTATTGTTGCTTGGACATCCAGTCATAGCACAATACGACCTTTTTCATGAGGAAGTATGGCGCCTCAGCCTTAGGACTGCTATACTTAATTTGTAGCCATCATACATAGAAAGGAGCTTATGCCTATGAACCTCCAGTGGTTCTTACAACAACTTTTTAACGGCTTGTCGACGGGGAGTATCTACGCCTTGATCGCCTTGGGTTATACCATGGTCTATGGGACCATCCGCTTGATTAACTTCGCCCACGGGGACATCCTCATGATGGGGGCCTTCTTCGGTTTCTATCTGGTTAATGTCCAGGGCATGGACTTCTACTTATCCTTAGCTTTAACCATGGTCTTCACCTCCGTCTTAGGGGTGACCATTGAACGGGTGGCCTACAAGCCCCTACGTAAATCGACTCGGGTAGCTGCCCTTATCACCGCGATTGGGGTCTCCTTCCTCTTAGAAAATGCCATGATCTATTTCTTCGGGCCAGAAGTTAAGGCTTACCCAACTAGCTTTACGACCACCACCTTCAAAGTTATGGGAGCGGTCATTAACTCCAAGCAAATCTTAATCTTCGTGACCACTATCCTCTTAATGGTAGCTCTACAATTTATTGTTAAGTACACCAAGATGGGGAAAGCCATGCGGGCGGTTGCGGTCGATGAAGAAGCAGCTCAACTCATGGGGATTAACGTTGACGCGGTGATTTCCTTTACCTTTGCGCTAGGGTCTGCCCTGGCAGGGGTAGCTGGCGTCCTCTACGGTCTCTACTCCAACCAAATGGCGGCCACCATGGGCTTGACGCCAGGGCTTAAGGCCTTCGTCGCTGCCGTTGTTGGTGGGATTGGCTCCATTCCGGGTGCCATGGTCGGGGGTTACCTAATCGGGCTCTTGGAGACCTTCGTCTCTGCCTTTGGGGGTTCAGCCTTCAAGGATGCGGCCGTATATGCCCTCTTAATTGTTATCTTGCTCGTCTTGCCGGCAGGTCTCTTCGGTAAGAACGTCAAAGAGAAAGTGTAGGTGAAGCCACATGCAACGATTCCATCAACGCAACCTGATTTGGTTGACGGCAGCCCTCCTGGGTTATGGCCTCTTGTGGCTCTTAACGTCGACTAACTTAATCGATTCCTACTACCAAATCACTTTAATAAAAATTATGATTGATGTCATCTATGCCATCGGGCTCAACCTGGTCTTAGGGGTAGCCGGCCAGTTCTCGCTGGGGCATGCGGCCTTTATTGCTGTGGGGGCTTATTCAGGTGCCATCTTCGCAACACGTCATGCAGACCTAGGTGGTCTCTGGACTGGGATGCTGGTCGGTGCGGTAGTAGCCGCTGTCTTGGCTGTCTTAGTCGGGATTCCAACCTTGCGCCTACGCGGGGACTACTTGGCCATCGCCACGCTGGGTGTTTCTGAAATCATCCGGGTCGTCATCACCAACTACAAGACCCTGACCAACGGGCCTCAAGGGATTAACGCCATTCCTAAAGTGGCGACCTGGCCATTGGTTTACTTCTTCATGGTAGTGACCACTATCTTGATTCTCAACTACTTCTACTCCAGTGCGGGTCGGGCAACCTATGCCATCGAGCAAGATGAGATTGCCGCAGAGTCCATGGGGGTTAACGTGACTAAGTACAAGGTAATCGCCTTCGTCTTAGGTGCCATTACTGCCGCTATCGGCGGTGCCCTCTATGCTGGTAACATCGGGGTCGTCACCCCAGGGGACTTCACCTTCAACAAGTCCATTGATGTCCTCATTATCGTCGTATTCGGCGGGATTGGGAGTTTCACCGGTTCCTTCGTGGCAGCCGTGGTCTTAGGGATTCTCAACACCCTCTTACAACCTTATGGGCAACTTCGTATGGTCATCTATGCCATTGCCCTCATCCTAATCATGATCTTCAGACCGGGTGGTCTCCTAGGAACCTGGGAATTACGTCTAGGCTCCCTCTTAACCAAGAATAAAGCGAAGAAAGGAGCAGTCTAATGGCCTTACTAGAAGTCAATCAACTTACTAAAAACTTTGGCGGTTTGGCAGCCGTGTCCAACGTCTCCCTCAAGTTAGAAGAGCAAGAGCTTGTAGGCCTTATCGGTCCTAACGGGGCCGGCAAGACCACCTTCTTCAACCTCTTAACAGGCGTCTACGAGCCAACAGAAGGGACTGTCACCTTATCCACTGCTGATGGGGTCACGACCTTGAACGGCATGGCACCTTATAAGATTAACCAACTAGGCTTGGCGCGGACCTTCCAAAATATCCGCCTCTTCAAAGACCAAAGCGTCTTGGAGAACGTCATGGTAGCCATGCACGGGCACAACCATGATGCCATCTGGTCCAGCATTTTCCGGACCAAGGCCTACTATGAGACAGAAGCTAAGATGAAGGCTAAAGCCTTAGAACTCTTGGGAATCTTCGACCTAGCCCAATACGCTCAAGACAAGGCTAAGAACTTGGCCTACGGTCAACAACGCCGTCTGGAAATCGTCCGGGCCCTGGCCACCGAACCTAAGATCCTCTTCTTAGACGAGCCAGCAGCCGGCATGAACCCAGCAGAAACCGCTGAGTTAACCGCCCTAATTGAACAGATTCGCCAACAATTTGGCTTGACCATCGTCTTGATCGAACACGATATGGCCCTGGTTATGGAAATCTGCCAACGCATCTATGTCTTGGAATACGGCCGACTCTTGGCCCAAGGCACGCCAGAAGAAATTCGTCAGAACCCAGATGTTATCCGGGCCTACCTAGGAGGTGACGCCTAATGTTACGTGTTGAGAACTTAGCCGTCAACTACGGCATGATTAATGCAGTCCGTGGCGTTAACTTCGAGGTTAACCAAGGGGAGATTGTCTCCCTGATTGGGGCCAACGGGGCTGGTAAATCGACCATCCTGCGGACCATTTCTGGTTTAATTAAGCCCGCTTCCGGGACTCTGACCTATGAAGGCCAGAACATTACCAAAACCAACGCGCAGAAGATTGTCCAACTGGGAATTTCCCACGTGCCTGAAGGCCGTCACGTCTTCAAAGGCCTGTCTGTCCGCGAAAACTTGGAAATGGGTGCCTTCTTACGCAAGGACCGCGCCAATATCGAAGAAGATATTCAAGCAGTTTATGACCGCTTCCCAGTCTTGGGCGAGCGTCAGAAGCAGGATGCTTCCACCCTATCAGGTGGGGAGCAACAGATGCTAGCTATGGGCCGGGCCCTCATGTCCAAGCCTAAGCTACTTTTACTGGATGAGCCATCTATGGGTTTGGCGCCAATCTTCATCCAGGAAATCTTCAACATTATTCAACAGATTCAAGCTCAAGGGACCACCGTCCTCTTGATTGAACAAAATGCCAAGATGGCCCTGTCCATTGCTAGTCGGGGTTACGTCTTGGAAACCGGTAAGATCGTTCTGAGCGGGACCGGCCAAGAGCTCCTCGAGAGCGATGCCGTCCAAAAAGCATACTTAGGAGGTTAAGCAAATGTACGTTAAAAACTATATGTCAACCGACTTGGTGACCATCACGCCAGATACCACTGTCATTAAGGCGCTGGACTTGATGCGCCAACACGACATTCACCGTTTGCCAGTCGTAGTCAAAGGCCAATTGGTAGGGCTCTTAACAGAGTCTGTCATTGCCAAGAACTCGCCTTCTACCGCGACCAGCCTGAGCGTGCATGAACTCAACTACTTGCTCAACAAGACGACAGCGGCAGACATTATGATTCGTCGCGTCATTACCACTAGCCCAGATGCCCTCTTGGAGCAAGCCGCTTCTGAGATGCGCAATATGGACGTCGGTGTCCTGGTTGTCATGGACCACGCCCAATTAGTGGGGATTATCACCGACAAGGACATCTTCGAAGCCTTCATTGACATCAATGGCTACTACACCCC
>ERZ772999.2280-NODE-2280-length-10482-cov-4.223554_pt1 | contig 10482 bp, 5 predicted proteins | sample MGYA00511467_ERZ772999 | MGnify/ENA primary metagenome ERZ772999 (study PRJEB29015, sample SAMEA2738064) | human oral metagenome | biome: human oral; feature: human-associated habitat; material: saliva | place: China | collected 2218 ...
AAAAAGATTATGCCATCTCCGCTGACCAACTTTCTGAATTCTATATGGTGTCTGAACTCGCTAACACTATGAGTTTAGCCTCTTCTGATGTCTTAAATGTCAATTACAACTCTTTTACCGTCTTACAGCAATCTGGCCAGACTTCTGTCGAAAAAATGGAAAAGCCTACTACTTTGAATCTTGCTGCCTGTTCTAAGGTTGGCGTGATTAAACATGTTATGGCTGAAGGCGAAACTCTCGATACTTTGGCGGCCAAATATGCTTCCTGTGGTGTGGATATTAATATGATTCGTTGGTCTAATAAATTTAAGGCCTCCTATGTTCCAAAAGTGGGCGAATCGATCTATATCCCATCGCGTGCTGGTATTGTTTATACAGTAAAAGCTGGCGAAACTGTCGCTTCGATTGCCGAAAAATATAAATCCTCCGTCGACGAAATTGTTACCTCGAATAACCTTGAATTAGATCAAACCCTCACTGAAGGCCAGGCTATTTTGTTACCAAACGGTGAATTACCAGATAAAGAACGTCCTGACTATGTGGCGCCAGTTGTGCGTACCACCTCTTCCTATTCTGGTAACTCAGCCTATTCGGTTTCTTCTTATCGTACTTATTCTACCTCGAGAAACCCAATGCCATGGGGTTGGTGTACTTGGTATACTTGGGAGCGTCGTGCCGCCATGGGCTCTAGTCATATTCTTCCGGGTGGTCTTGGCAATGCCAATACTTGGGGCTATGCACTTTCTGGTCTCTTCCCAACCAGTCGCGGTACCAACCCACAAGCTGGCGATATCTTCCAAACCAATAGCGGTTATTACGGCCACGTCGGTATCGTGGACTCCGTCAATGCTGATGGTACGATTACGATTTCTGATATGAACGGTCGTGCTGGTTGGGGTGTGGTTGGTTCTTACACCATTGGCCCAAGCGAGTATGCTAAATATCTCTTCATCCACGGCCGCTAATTTTAGCTATTAGCCCACAATCTCTATTTTTAATCAAGTTACACTCTTATACCACTTATGCTATGATAAGCATGTATGGAGAAAAATTTGGTTAAAACTGCGAATCAAACTAGATTTTTTCAGGAAAACAAGACGCTGTTTTCATGCTTTTTATATCTAGTTATTTTATTAATTATTAATATCTTTGTTGTATCATTACGGGGTCATGCTTTAGAGCCTACACTCACAGCTACACTGAATAAGTCTGAGTTAGACTTTAACTTCTATGGTGTTGATGTGAATAATAGGTCTGTTAGGTTCAATTATGCGGGCCTCACCGTGGATACGAATGCCCCAGCCGGCTATACTACCACTATTAGTGCCAATTCTGATGAAACGGCTTTGAAACATATCGATAATACGATTAATGTTAAGATTTCTTCAATCACAAATCCTATTGCGTCTGATGATATTATTCCAGATAGTACCTGGGCTTATCAGGTGATGGATCAGAATAATTTTTTGCCAATTCCCAAAAAATCAGAACCAAAAAATGTTATTGTCACCAATAAAAAATCCGATCCAGTTCCAGTCGAAAATAATTTCAAAATTCTAGTTCGCGCTGGTCTAGATCTTATGCCTGGCATTTATCGTAATAGTCTTGTCTTTTCTACAGTAGCTAACCCATTTGAAACTGCCGCCTATCTGACTACTGGTGATAATTTTCAGGCAAAGCTTAGTGAATTAATCACCGATAAAACTAAGATTGAAAATATCCTACGCCGTTCTGCTCTACCAGCCGCAAGTACCAAAGTTGTTAGTATTCACGATCCAGCCAAGCCATTCTATGAAATTAAGGCTTGGTGGGATCCAATTTATCGTGCTATCTGTTTTTATACTGCAGCCGACAAAATTTATTTCCACGAAGATAGTAAAAACACTTTTAAGGATTTGTTCGGACTTAAATCTATTGAATTAAATAATTTCGATGCCAAATACGCTAAAGATATGTCGTATATGTTTGCTGGTCTAAGCTTATATAGTAACATTAAGACCGAAAACCTCAACGCCCAAAGTGTCACCAATATGCGTGGAATCTTCCGGGATAACCAACGAATGTCCAGTTTTACATTGGAGGGATTTAACACGGAAAATGTTACTGATATGTCAGAAATGTTTGCCGGCAATCTTGGACTTAACCTCATAAGTGTAGCTACTATGAATACCAAAAATGTGAAGACTATGAAGGGGATGTTCAAGGGTGCTAATAAAATTGACATATTAAATATTGCTAATTTTGATACCAGAAATGTAGTAGATATGTCAGAGATGTTTTCTGGTATGAGTAGTGTGACAGAGATTAAGCTAGGCAATTTTAATACCGGAAATGTCGAGAATATGAGCGAGATGTTTAAGGACTGTACTGCAATTAAAGCATTAGACTTGAATCATTTTAATACTTCTAAAGTTACTAATATGAACTCCATGTTCAGTGGCGCTAATGAACTCACAGAGCTTAAGATTGCAAGCTTCGATACTAGTAATGTTACCGATATGGCCTACATGTTCTATCAAGTTCATGGTATTACTAGCCTTGATCTATGGAACTTTAATACCGAAAATGTCACTACTATGGAGGGGATGTTCGCGGAGATGAAGGGTATCGTCGATATTTATCTAACTAATTTTAAGACCCCGAAACTCACTAATGTGAGTAAGATGTTCCAGAGATTCAATCCTAGTAGTCCCGCTATTAAACCAGGCGAGGATAAACTTAAGCATATTTATGCTAAAAATGATTTTGATATTTCAAAAATCACCACGGAAGGTAGCAAATTAATCTTCGATAAACGCTTGAACCTCAAAGGCGGCAAAAACTCTCGTATGATGCCTCCGGCTAATGCTGATAAAGGATGGCTCCGTATCGATAAAGGTGTCTCTCGCAAAGGCTACTTTACTGAGAAATAATAATACGGTTTTCTTATATTTAAGAATTAAAATCCTATTATTCTTATGGTAAAATAATATACATATGATTAGCCAAAAATCACAACCACAGAACCCCACGGGGGGGGGGGGGGTTTAATAGAGAATTAAAGCTTTTTGGATTATTTTTGGCCTTAATTTCTAGTTTAATTCTTAGTAATAACACCTTCGCTTTATATACTCCGACACTTTCAGCTTCAGTTGACGAATCTACAAGTGAACGGCAACCAAGTGATTAATTCTACGGATAAAACCACAGAGATTCCATTTAATTTCACTGTAAATACTAATAATCGCACGGGCTATACGGCGACTTTGAGTTCTGAAACTGACAATACCGCATTAACTAATGCGGGGTCTTCAGTTGGGGCAAAAATCGATTCGATCAGTACTGATTTATCTTTAAATAATTTGCCGAATAATACTTGGGGTTATAAGTTTGGTGGGACTTCAACCTATGCGCCGATCCCAGCACTTTCTAGTCCAGTGCAAATTTTGCAGACTACAGGGAAGACCAACGGAAGTGAATCGAACCAGCTGAATATCGGCATGAAATTAGCTGATAATCTCGAATCTGGGAATTATCAAAATAAACTGATTTTGTCTTTTGTTTCAAACCCATATACAATGCGTGCGGTGATGACGAATGGCCCGGATTTTAATATTAAACTTCATAGTCTTGAGACAGACATGAATAGAACTAAACACTTTACAAAAAGCATAGTGTCTCCGGCAGCTTCTATGAATACTAAAAATATTGAGAGTGAGGACTCCGATTATGAGATCAAAGCCTGGTTTGATTCAACAAGCCAGACGGCTTACATTTATACAGAAGCAGCAGATTTATATTTAAATAAAGACAGTAGTTTTATGTTTAATAATTTTATCAATATGATTGATTTGGACATGTCAATTTTTCGAACAGATAATGTTGTAGATATGCATTATATGTTTGGTAATATGTATTGGCTATTAAATTTAAATCTAAGCAGTTTTAATACGTCAAAGACGAATGATATGAGTTATATGTTTTATATGTCAACAGCCCTGAGAACACTAAATGTCTCGCATTTTGATACTAGTCATGTTGTAGACATGAAATATATGTTTGGTTCATTATATTGGTTAAAAACAATTGACTTATCATCATTTGATACTTCGAATGTAACAGATATGGAGGGGATGTTTTCTTATACGAGTCGCATTGAAGAATTAGATCTTTCGCATTTTGATACACGAAATGTTACGAAAATGAATAATATGTTCGCTCATTCAGCACTAACTGATTTAGATTTATCTGGGTTCAATACTAAAAGCGTAATAAATATGGCGCATATGTTTGGCGACATGGATTCTATTGAAAATTTAAGTTTAACTTCTTTTGATACCAGTAATGTGACAACAATGAATGGCATGTTTTCTAGTATGAATAGTTTAAAGGTCTTGGATATTTCTTCTTTCGATACGCATAATGTAACTGACATGGGGTATATTTTTGCTATTAATAATGACGAACCGGATAATTTGACTACAATTTATGCAAGTGATAGTTTTGTGACGGATAACGTAGTAAATAGTCAGGGGATTTTTAATTATCGAAAAAAATTGCGTGGTGGCAATGGGTCGTATTTGACGGATCCAAATACAGTAGACAAAACTTGGCTCCGCATTGACGATCCAGCTAATGATCGCCCTGGCTATTTTACTAGAAAGCCATAAAATATCCATATTGTTTATGGTAAAATAAGTGTATATGCAAGACCAAAAAATCACAACCACAAAACCTCGCGGGGGGGGGGGGGTTTAGACGGGAATTGAAGTTTCTCGTAGTATTTTTGGCTTTTATTTCTTTTTTAAATTTGGCTTTAAGTGATAATTCTTTTGCTTTATATACTCCGGCACTTTCGGCTTCAGTGGATAATTCTGCGGTATCTGTAAATGGAAACCAGGTGATAAATTCTATAAATGGCACTACTGAATTACCACTAAGAGTAACGGTGAAAACGAATAATAAAACTGGTTATACTGCAACTTTAAACACTGAGACGGATGAAACGGCTCTTGTGAATTCTAGCTCAATGAGTGGAGCGAAAATTGATTCGATTGATACGAATAAATCACTTACAAATTTTTCACAAAACACATGGGGGTATTTGAGCCCTTCTAGTGGAAATTATCAGCCGATTCCGGGTCTTTCTAGCTCAGTGAATCTTTTTAGTACCGCCACGAAAACTTTAGGAAATGAAAGTTTTGATTTTAAAATTGGGATGAAATTATCTGAAAATCTTGAGCCGGGGAATTATACGAATAAATTAGTGATTTCTATTGTTTCGAATCCGTACGAAAGAAGAGCGGTGATGACGACGGGGAAGGATTTTAATGATAAGATGCAAGCATTTGATCCGCAGCGCGCTGGAGAATCTTCTAATGGATTTCGAATTAAACATTTTAAACGAAGTGTTGCAGAACCAGTAGCGTCGGATAACGCAGTAGGAATTGAGAGTGCTGATCTTTCTGATTACGAGATTAAGTTATGGTTTAATTTGGCGGAAGAGACTATGTATTATTATTCGCCCGTGGAGACTACATTTTTAAACCCAGATAGTGCGGCAATGTTTGCCTGGTTTATCAAATTGCAAGATATTGATTTATCTCATTTTGATACGAGTGAGGTGAAAAATATGATGCAAATGTTTGTCGGCCTATATAGTTGTACGAGCTTGGATTTATCAACATTTGATACAAGGAATGTGACTAGTATGTATCAAATGTTTGCACAAAGTAGGGGTTTGATAAATTTGGATTTAGCTAATTTTAATACGTCAAAGGTAACCGATATGTCTGGTATGTTCTCAGCAACGGAAAAATTAACCAATCTTGATGTTAGGCACTTTAATACAGAAAATGTAACTAATATGAGCTATATGTTTCACTATATGACAAAACTAACGACTTTGGATTTGTCGAATTTTAGAACTGGCAAGGTAACGAGTATGGAGGCTATGTTTAGAGAAATGCCCGCCTTAAACACTTTGAATATTGATAATTTTGATACAAGAAATGTCGATACTATGCGCGAAATGTTTTTAAAAGATGTAAATTTGGTGAACTTAAATTTGTCATCGTTTGATACAAGAAAAGTAACTGATATGGGATATATGTTCTATGGAATGAAGAAAATAAATTCATTAGATTTATCAAGTTTTATAACATCAAAAGTAACAGATATGTTTAGTATGTTTTTCAATACTTATAATTTAAAAACTTTGTACATTTCAAATTTCGAAACTGGAGCACTAAAAGACGCGAGATATATATTTTATACGGATGGTGCCGTAGAGGACAAGTTGGAGAGAATTTATGTAAATAATGATTTTGACACAAGTAGTTTAGTTGAGTCTAATGGTATGTTTATTAATCGTAGGAAACTCAGGGGAGGAAATGGTTCGTATCTTGCTGACCCTGCGCTTGCAGATAAAACTTGGCTCCGAGTGGATCGTCCTGGGGCGCAAGGGTATTTTACAAGAAAATCTTAGGAGAAAGAATGTCGCATGTCTTTTATCGGACCGCTCAAGGGCGCTTGCCCGAGCCTATGTCCTCAAAAAGGTAAGACGATATTCTTTTTTTGTATCAAAAAATAGGGTGTAATTTTTTGATTTTTTAATAAAAAAGAAGGAAATTAATAATGCTTTTGGTTTTTCTGAAGATTTTTATGGTAAAATAAATACATATGCAAAGCCAAAAATCACATTCTTTTAGATTATTTTTGTGGGAAAATATTTTTCTAGTAAGTGCTGGTTTTTGTTTGGCTTTTCTTGGTCTGAATTTTAATTCGCACCAAGCTTCGGCACTATTTGTGCCGACCTTGTCGGTTTCGATAAGTAATTCCGCTGTGTCCGTAAATGGTAATGAAATCATCAATTCTTCCAATAAGACCAAAGAAATTCCTTTGTCCTTAGCTGTAAATACTAATAACCGTACTGGTTACACAGTTATACTAAGTGCTGAGACGGACGAAACGGCTTTGGTAAATACTGGATTTGCGAGTGCTGCAAAAATTAATTCAATTAATGCGAATCTACCGTTAAATAATTTACCGAATAATACTTGGGGCTATAAGTTTGGCACTTCAACGAATTATGCGCCGATCCCGGCTTTATCTAGCCCAGTACGAATTTTACAAACAGCGGGGAAGACGAACGGTAGTGAATTGAACCAGATAAAAATTGGTATGAAATTAGCCGATAATCTCGTATCAGGGAATTATACTAATAGACTAATCCTGTCTTTCGTCTCGAATCCATACCAAATGCGTGCCATGATGATGAAAGGCCCGGATTTTAATACTAGAGTAGGGAATCTAGACCCGAATCCAGCCTATTATCATGGTCCCGGCTCTATGTTGACTAAGCCAAGTATTAAGGCTTTTAAAAGAAGTATTGTAGCTCCGGTCAGCACTATATCAACAATTAATGTTGAAGATCCGAACCTGTCTGATTACGAAATTAAAGCCTGGTATAACGCAGCGGATCAGTCGGTATATTATTATTCCCCAGAGAGCAGGACTTATTTGAACCCTAATTCTGTGGCGATGTTTCAGTGGTTTACGAAAATGGAGACGATTGATCTTAGTGGTTTTGATACTAGTGAGGTGACTTCGATGAATACAATGTTCTATACAATGAGTAGTTTGAAAAATATCGATGTTTCTGGTTTTAATACCACAAATGTAACTGATATGTATGCGATGTTTGATCAGACTGGAGTGATTGAGGAGTTGAATGTTTCAAATTTCGATACTTCAAAAGTAACCAATATGGGCTATATGTTCTTTAGTCTAGCTAAGGTAAGGGAATTAGATTTGACTAATTTTGATACGCGAAATGTTACTAATATGTTCGGGATGTTCGAATATATGACAGCGGTGTCGAAGATAAAATTTAGCACCAAATTCGATACAAGTAATGCGACTAATATGGGAAAAATGTTCTCTAATGCTAGATCGCTCCAGCAGTTGGATTTGTCACATTTTAATACTAAGAAGATAAAAAATATGACCAGTATGTTCTCACAGATGTCTGCTTTGAAAACTCTGGATATCTCGAATTTTGAAACGCCAAGCCTTGAAAATGCTGGTAGTATGTTTGCGATTGACCCAGGTTTTTCAGATAACCTTGAGAGAATTTACGTGAATCAAGATTTTGATATATCGAAATTAGTAACAGCACAAAATGCCTTTGTGGGTCGTTATAAACTTAGAGGAGGGAATGGATCGTATCTCGCTGATCCTTCGACTGCAGATAAAACTTGGCTCCGTATCGACGACCCGACCAATGGCCGCCCGGGCTATTTCACCCGAAAACCATAAATATAAATCAAAAATTCATCATGTATATGGTAAAATAATATGCATATGATTAGCCAAAAATCACAACTACGAAACCTCACGAGGGGGGGGGTGGTTTAGTTGGGAATTAAAAATTCTCGGATTATTTTTGGCCTTAATTTCTTTTTCGAATTTAGTTTTTAGCAATAATTCTTTTGCTTTATATATTCCGACACTTTCGGCTTCGGTGGATAATTCTGCGGTATCTGTGAATGGAAATCAGGTGATAAATTCAATCTCTCAGACTTCAGAATTACCAATTCAAATAACAGTAAATACGAATAATAAAACTGGATACACAGCGACTTTGAATACCGAGACGAATGAGACGGCTCTAGTTAATGCTGACTCAGCGAGTGGAGCGAAAATTGATTCTATCAGTACTGATTTAGCTTTAAATAATTTACCGAATAATACTTGGGGCTATAAGTTTGGTGGAACTTCGAACTACGCACCGATTCCAGCTTTATCTACGCCGGCACAAATTATCCAAACCGCAGGGAAGACTAATGGCAACGAATCGAACCAGTTGAGTATTGGCATGAAATTAGCTGATAATCTCGAATCTGGAAATTATACGAATAAACTGATTCTGTCTTTTGTTTCGAATCCATACACGATGCGTGCCACAATGACGAATGGTCCGGATTTTAATACCAGAGTAGGGAAGTTGGATGTAAATACAGGTTTTGCTTCGTGGGATAGTAGTGTGGCGATGATGACTAATATTCGTTATGTGAAAAAGTCGACGATAAGACCGAGTGTGTCGCAGGTCGCTATAAACATAGAAGATCCGGATTCAGATTATGAAATTTTGGCTTGGTTCGATACGGCTTCTGGTACGGTATATTATTATACGGATGCAGAGAAAATTGAATTAAATAAAAACAGTAGCTATTTGTTCCATAATTTCAGTGGTCTGCTAGAAATGGATATGCAAAATTTTGATGGCAAAAACATAGAGAATTTGCGAGATTTGTTTTCTAATTGTTCGAATCTTACATCGGTGAATTTTTCTGGGTTTAATACCTCAAAGGTAACTAATATGACTGGCATGTTTTACGCAAATTTTGCATTAAAAAATTTAGATTTGTCGAGCTTTGATACTTCGAATGTAGTCTATATGAATGATATGTTTTCTGGAATGCGAGAACTTGTGAATTTAAATATGTCGAGTTTTGATACCAGTAGGGTCGAGATTATGGTTAATATGTTTTATGATGTACGAAAAATTAAAAATCTTAATGTGTCGAATTTTGATACGCGAAACGTAAAGAAGATGCGAAATATGTTTAGTAATATGCTTGAGCTTGAGTCGCTAGATGTGTCGCATTTTGATACTTCAAAGGTGGAAGATATGGCGATGATGTTTTACCTTGACCACAAATTAAACCCTTTGAATTTATCTAATTTTAATACTTCTCGTGTTCAGGATATGAGTTATATGTTTAGCAATATGTGGGCGTTGGAGAATTTGGATGTGTCAAGTTTTGATACAAGTAATGTGACGAATATGGCTCACATGTTTGGTGGGTTATCGAAAATTAGGACGCTGAATTTAAATAATTTTAATACCTCGAAAGTGATAGATATGTCGAATATGTTTAACTCGATGCTAATATTGGAGAATTTGAGTTTACCAAGTTTCGATACGCGTAATGTAATAACGATGAGGGGAACGTTTGGCGCGATGGAAGGGCTGAAAAATCTGAATATTTCGAGTTTTAATACGAGTAGCGTACGAGATTTTCGATATATGTTCGGGTTGGGAGATGTACAGAATTATGGTTATAATCAGATAGATCATCTGGAACATATCTATGCTTCGAAAAAGTTTGTGATTTCGGCAATGGAAACTGGTGGTGCTGATGGAATTTTTTACCGAAGACCGAGTTTGACGGTGGGCGCGGGCTGTACTTATGTTTCAGGAACAGGGAATCCATTCTGTATCGGTTCGACTTGGGTGGTATTGCCATAGTTTTTTTGAATAGATCTGACTTGGGTAGTGATGATATGATTTTCTGTTTATTTCTTTTATGCTAAAATAAAAATATCATGGAGAGGAAAAAGTCTAATATCTTAAGCCATAGACCAGAAAGCATTATTTTTATATTTCTTATTGGTCTTGTATCAGTTTTATTAAATTTTACATTTAGCCATAATTCC
>ERZ772999.2286-NODE-2286-length-10470-cov-5.099472_pt1 | contig 10470 bp, 7 predicted proteins | sample MGYA00511467_ERZ772999 | MGnify/ENA primary metagenome ERZ772999 (study PRJEB29015, sample SAMEA2738064) | human oral metagenome | biome: human oral; feature: human-associated habitat; material: saliva | place: China | collected 2218 ...
ATCGCCCGAGGTCACTTCACCATCGATGGCACAAGCTATGAGCTCCCTATCAATAATGGTCCGAACAGCCTGCACGGTGGACTCAAGGGCTTCAATGCCGTCATCTGGGATGGCGAAGAGCTGGCACCTAACAAGGTCGCCTTCACCTACACTTCCCCCGACGGCGAAGAAGGTTACCCTGGCGAACTCGCTGTACGCGTCGTCTACACACTCACCGATGAAGGCGAGCTCTGCATCGAATACGAGGCTACGACTACGCGTCCTACGGTAGTGAACCTCACCAATCACGCCTACTTCAACCTCTCAGGCGAAGGCGATCCTTCGGTACACGACCACACCTTAGAGATCTTCGCCAAGGAATACCTCCCCACCGACGAGACGGCTATCCCCTATGGTGCTCCCGCTGCAGTAGCAGGTACGCCTATGGACTTCTCTACGCCCCACCTCATCGGCGAGCGTATTGACACGGATACCGACCAACTTCGCTGGGCACGTGGCTATGACCACACCTATATATTGGACAAGGAGCTGGGCAAGCTCGCTATTGCCTCGCGCTGCTCTTCACCCAAGACGGGCATCGTCATGGAGGTCTACACCGACCAGCCTGGGGTACAGCTCTACACGGGCAACTGGATGAGCGGCAACCTCCGCGGGAAGCACGATCACCGCTATCCTGCACGTGCCGCACTCTGCTTAGAGACGCAGCACTATCCCGACAGCCCCAACAAGCCCGAATATCCTTCGACGCGTCTGAATCCCGGAGAGACCTTCCGCTCGACGACGATCTTCCGATTCACGCTCGAAGCTTAGCCAGCTAACAAACAAAATCCATTCACATAAACAGTAAGCAATGACACAACAGAAACAGACTCAGAGCTATCTGGTGCCGTTCATCATCATGGTCGTGCTCATGGCCCTCGTCGGTCTGATCACCAACCTGAACGGGCAGTTCCAAGCACCTATGCAGGCCGCTTTCCTGCAGAAATCGGGCTCGCTCACCAATGCGCTCACCACGCTGATCACCTTCGCTTTCTTCCTCGGCTACCTCGCTATGGGTATCCCCAGCGCCAAGTGCATCGAGAAGAAGGGCTATAAGAACACCCTCATCACGGGTCTCTTTGGGCTGATCGCTGCCTTCGGACTGTATGAGCTCTCGGCCTATGTCTTCGAGTCAGTAGACCTCGTAAAGTTCCAGGCTGCTACCGATCCTAACGTCGTCATCATCCCCGTGGCCTACTACATCTTCCTTCTGGCTGGCTTCGTAGCAGGCTCTGCTATGACCTTCCTGCAGGCAGTGCTGAACCCCTACATCGTCGCTTGTGACGTGAAGGGCACGACGGGTGTCACGCGTCAGTCTATCGCTGGTACGGCCAACTCTACGATGGCTACCATCGCTCCTATGCTCGTTGCCTCTGTCATCTTCGCAGGTAAGAGCGGTCTGGACATTGCACTGAGCTCGCTCTACATCCCCTTCCTCGTACTCATCGTCCTCGTCGGTGGTCTCATCGCAGCGCTCTCTAAGCTCCACCTCCCTGCGATCGCAAGCACGGAGAAGAAGGAAGGCGAAGTCCTCGAAAAGAGCGTATGGAGCTTCTCGCACCTCGCTCTCGGTGTCGTCGCTATCTTCATGTATGTCGGTGTCGAAGTCTGCGTAGGGAATAATATCAACCTCTATGGTAAGAGCCTCAACTTCGAGCCTTCGGATGCAGCTCTTCTGGCTACCATCTACTGGGGTCTGATGCTCGTCGGCCGTCTCTGTGGTAGCTTCCTCAGCAGCATCAGCGCCAGCAAGCAGCTCCTCATCACCTCTCTGGGCGCAGGCCTTCTCGTCCTCGTCGGTATGATCCTGAACAATCCTTACCTCCTCGCTGGTGCTGGTCTCTTCCACTCCGTTATGTGGGGGGCTATCTTCTCTCTGGCTATCGACAAGCTCGGTAAGTACACGTCCGCTGGCTCAGGTGCCCTGATGATGGGTATCGTCGGTGGTGCTATCCTGCCCCTTGTACAAGGCTTCCTCGCAGACAGCCTCGGCGGTTGGCAGTTCACCTGGATCATCGTCCTCATCGGTGAAGCTTACCTCCTCTACTACGCTCTCGTAGGTCACAAGGTTCGCCAGCTCCCTTAGTCCTCTAAGGACAATCCCATCAGTCCCCCTCCCGCACCCCGTCGGTGCGTCAGGGGGACTGCTATCATACCACGTTTACTCACTCCTATCAAGTCCATCACTCAGATGAATACACAAGCTATCCGCGACAAGTTCGCATCTCTCTACGGCGAAGCCGGTACCCTCTACACGTCTCCTGGCCGTATCAACCTCATCGGTGAGCACACCGACTACAACGGCGCCTTCGTCTTCCCCGGCGCTATCGACAAGGCTATGGTCGCTGAGATCCGCCCCAATGGTACGGACCGCGTCCGTGCTTTCGCACTCGACCTCGGCGAATCGGCTGAGTTCGGTCTCAAGGAAGAGGATGCACCCAGCCAGTCCTGGGCACGCTACATCTTCGGTGTCTGCCGTGAGATCCAGAAGCGTGGCGGCAAGATCGCTGGCTTCGACACGGTCTTCGCAGGCGATGTACCCCTGGGCGCAGGGATGTCTTCGTCCGCAGCGCTGGAGAGCACCTTCGCTTTCGCTCTCGATGACCTCTTCTCTCTCGGCCTCTCTAAGTGGGACATGGCGAAGATCGGTCAGGCTACCGAGCACAACTACTGCGGTGTGAAGTGCGGTATCATGGACCAGTTCGCTTCGGTCTTCGGTAAGGCTGGCAAGCTCCTTCGCCTCGACTGTAAGAGCTTCGAGTACGAAGAGCACCCCTTCGATCCTAAGGGCTATCGTCTCCTGCTCGTCGACAGCTGCGTCAAGCACGAGCTGGCCAGCTCTGCCTACAACAAGCGTCGTGAGAGCTGCGAGAATGTCGTAGCCGCCCTCGCTAAGCGCTATCCCGAGATCAAGTTCCTCCGTGATGCTTCCTTCGCTCAGCTCGAAGAGGTGAAGAATGAAGTCAGCGAAGAGGACTACAAGCGTGCAGCCTACGTCATTGGCGAAGTCGAGCGCGTCCTGGCTGTCTGCGAAGCTCTCGACAAGGGTGACTACCAGACTGTCGGTGAGAAGATGTACGAGACGCACCACGGCATGAGCAAGCTCTACGAAGTGAGCTGCGAAGAGCTCGACTTCCTGAACGACCTCGCTCGTGAATTCGGTGTCACCGGCTCACGCGTCATGGGCGGTGGCTTCGGTGGCTGCACGATCAACCTCCTCAAGGAAGAGCTTCACGACAGCTTCATCGCCGAAGTCAAGAAGCGCTACGAAGCTAAGTACGGCATCCAGCCTAAGTTCTACGACGTCGTCATCTCTGACGGTGCTCGCCGCCTCTAAGGCTTAGCCTAACTCCATACATACGACACCCCGCAAGGGACTTGCCTTCTCTGGAGGCAGTCACCCTGCGGGGTGTCGTCGTATAGATACGTAGAGGTCGAGGGAGGGAGTAAAGGAAGGAGGCGAGCAAAGGAAAGGAAGCGCGTGAGCAAAGGAGGGGAGCTTGACGACGAATGCAAAGGAGTTTCGTGAGCGAACTACCTTGAGTTCGCCACCATTCAAGCGGTAGTTGCTGGAAGATTAACCGAATGAAGTCAAAGATTTATACGTATAAACTTGGGAATTAATACGTATTAAGTTGGGATTTTATACGTATTAATTTGCGGATTAATACGTATTAATCCGTAACCTCAAGCGATAAAAATCCCAAACTTAACCGAAAGAGATTTCGCATTCTACCGATAGTAACTACCTTTGCTCAAGGAACAAACCTCGCGAAGTCAAGTACCTTATCTCAGGCACTTCAGCTCCTTCGCCCAACTACACAATGTACTATGACAAGCAAAACCCTTCAGTACGTCCTCTACCAGAGGAAAGTCACCTTCGGCAAGCACCGTGGTAAAAGCATGCAAGTCGCGCGACTCACGGGCCGATACCAGGTGGACTTCGAGCGCTTCTGCTCGCTCGTCGCCCGCAACACCACCCTCAACTACATGGAGGTGCAGAGCGTCCTCAACCTCGCTGCAGACACCGCACGCGACCTTGTCTCGGAGGGCGCCATCGTCGACTATGGTCGTCTGGGACACCTCATGCCCACCTTCAAGTGCCGCGCCGTAGAAGAGGGGGAGAAGTTCAACCCCACCATCCACATCGAGGAGGTCAAGGTGCACCTGCGTCCCTCGAAGCGCTACTTCACGCTCGAGGATATCCACTTCCGCAAAGCCCCACGCAAGGCGAAGAAAAGCAAGGCGTAGCGGAGACAAGACAGAGTTTTTTCCTACCTTTATTAGGGCAAAGCGGGAGTCCTCTCACGCCTTTGCCCTACCCCATACAAATACATTCACCCCTTGGACCCATACCTATTATGAGCCAGATCAAGAACTATATCCGCGAGCACGAAGCTCGCTTCCTCGAGGACCTCTTCGAGCTCATCCGCATCCCATCGGTCAGCGCCAAGAGCGAGCACAAGCCCGACATGCAGCGCTGTGCAGAGTACTGGCGTGACCACCTCAAGAAGCTCGGCGTACAGACCGTAGAGATCTACCAGACGGCAGGTAACCCCATCGTCTTCGGGCACTATGAGAAGGACCCTTCCAAGCCCACGATCCTCGTCTACGGACACTATGACGTCATGCCCCCCGAGCCACTTGAGCTGTGGAAGAGCGAACCCTTCGAGCCCGAGGTACGTGACGGCCACATCTGGGCACGCGGTGCTGACGACGACAAGGGTCAGTCGATGATCCAGATCAAGGGCTTCGAGACGGCTCTGGCACTCGGTCTCGTCGAGTGCAATGTGAAGTTCCTCCTCGAGGGTGAAGAAGAGATCGGCTCGACGCACCTCGAGCAGTTCTGCCGTGAGCACCTCGAGATGCTCCGCGCTGAGAACATCATCGTCTCCGACACGAGTATGGTCAGCGCCGAGACGCCTTCGCTCACCACGGGCCTGCGCGGTCTGGCCTACTGGCAGATCGAGGTCACGGGTGCCAACCATGACCTGCACTCCGGCCACTTCGGCGGTGCTGTCGCTAACCCCATCAACGAGCTCTGTAAGCTCATCGCTCAGGTCCAGGACAAGGACGGGCGTATCACCATCCCCCACTTCTACGATGACGTCGTGCCCCTCTCGGATGAAGAGCGCGCGATGATCGCGAAGATCCCCTTCAGCGAAGAGGAGTACAAGAAGTTCCTCGACATCGATGACCTCTTCGGCGAAGTCGGCTACCACACGCTCGAGCGTAATAGCTGCCGTCCTTCCTTCGACGTCTGCGGCATCTGGGGCGGCTATCAGGGCGAAGGCTCGAAGACCGTCCTGCCCTCTAAGGCCTATGCTAAGGTCTCTTGCCGCCTCGTAGCCAACCAAGACCACCACAAGGTCAGCCAGGCCTTCATCGACTACATCGAGAGGATCGCTCCAAAGTACGTCCGCGTCAAGGTCACGCCTATGCACGGCGGCGAAGCCTACCTCTGCCCCATCGACCTGCCCGCCTATCAGGCAGCCGAAGAGGCTGTCGCAGTAGCCTTCGGAAAGCGCCCTCTGGCGGTACGTCGTGGCGGTAGCATCCCCATCATCGCAGCCTTCGAGCGCGTCTTCGGCGTGAAGACCATCCTCATGGGCTTCGGGCTGGAGAGCAACGCCATCCACTCGCCCAACGAGAATATGCCCCTGGATATCTTCTACAAGGGTATCGAAGCCGTCGCCGAGTTCTACAAGATTTACCCCAAGCGATAATGAGGACTTATGGCTTAGGCTTCATTTCCGATCTAGACATCTTCAATCATGTCAAGGATACGGTCTTGCTATATCGTCGAAGTATCAATCTACGAGAGTTCAACAAGAACCTTGTAGACCCGATCAAGCTGACCTTTGATGCCAAGATTTATGATAAAAAGATCGAGGAGATTATCGAAGCTGAGTGCATCCGACAGATAGATAAGTCTAACACAAACCACATCGGGTACTTCCACCAGAACCTCTTCCGATATATCGGAGGAGGCTGGGAAGTACCCGACAAGGGGTTTGACATCATAAATCAAGAGAAGCACATCTTCGTCGAGCTGAAGAACAAGCACAACACGATGAATAGCCGTTCCGCTTTGGCTACGTATTCGTTTATGCAAGATCGTATTCTGCACGACGATGAAGCAACCTGCATCTTGGTTGAAGTCATTGCTCGAACTTCTTCGGATGAGAAGTGGTTTATCAACAATACGTCTCACAAACAGATACGTAGAATGTCTATAGATCGCTTCTATGCACAGGCCTTCGGAGACCCATGTGCATTCTATAAACTCTGCCAAGCACTGCCCCTCATATTAGAGGATGTCTTGACCGAGATCGGTGCTCAAGGAATAGAGAACAGCGTCTACCAAGAGCTCTGTCAAACATCTTCAGACCTATTTAACTCACTCTATCAGCTTGCATTCGGCTCATATAATGGATTCCGTGACGACAAGTCGGCTAATTAGTCCAGAGAACTTTGCCAATATAATGGGGGTGGCACGAGCCACTGTACAAAAGTGGATCGCTAATGGCACCTACATTCCTGATGTACAGCTCGGAGGCAAAGTCTTCTACTCGTTGGATTCACTCCGTCATGTTGATCCTATCAGGGATATGCTTGACTCCTCTTGGGAGGAAGAGCTTCAGATAAAGCCACTCCGCCCATACACATCGGTTGAGCTATTTGCTGGAGCTGGAGGGCTTGCCCTCGGGATGGAAAAAGCAGGCTTCTCTCACCTCCTACTCAACGAGATCGATCACGATGCCTGTCGCACACTACTCTCAAACCGACCAGAGTGGCATGTCGTACAATCCGACATCCATCATCTTGACTTTAGCAAGTACAGAGGGAAAGTAGATTTACTTACAGGTGGATTCCCGTGCCAAGCTTTCTCTTATGCAGGGAAGCAGGGGGGATTTGCTGATACTCGGGGAACCTTATTCTTTGAGCTAGCACGGGCTACTCAAGAGATTCAGCCTAAAGTACTCATGGCAGAGAACGTCCGTGGACTACTTGTGCATGACTCAGGAAGAACGCTTGAAACCATCCGTACGACTATCTCTGAATTAGGCTACACGCTTGTGGAACCCAGGGTACTTCGTGCTATCATGTATCAGGTGCCTCAGAAGCGTGAACGCTTGATACTAATAGCCGTACGCAATGACTTAGCCGCAGCTCTTCCGGCCTTTACTTGGCCTAAGCCCTATAAACGTGTGATGACATTACGTGATGCCTTCTATGCTGGCGAACTATTCCCAACGGATGTTCCTCCAAGCGAGGGTCAGAAGTACCCAGAAAAGAAGCGCGCAGTAATGGATCTCGTTCCTCAGGGCGGTTGCTGGAAGGATTTGCCTTTAGAGGTCCAAAAGGAATACATGGGGGGAAGCTTCAATCTTGAAGGAGGTAAGACGGGGATGGCTCGACGTCTCTCTTTGGATGAGCCCAGCCTTACACTCACATGTGCCCCTGCACAGAAGCAGACAGAGCGCTGTCATCCGACGGAGACTCGTCCCTTGAGTGTACGGGAATATGCCCGCATTCAAACCTTCCCCGATGAGTGGAAATTTGAAGGCTCACTTTCATCACAGTACAAGCAGATAGGCAACGCTGTTCCTGTCAACTTAGCGTACGCTATTGGGCGCTCTCTTATCCGCCTCCTCAATGCAATCACAGAGCAAGAATTATAAATGTCTATCCTAATAAAGAATGTCCTCCACGGGACGACGACTACCGACGTCCTCATCGAGGGAAACCTGATCACTCGTATCGCCCCAGGTATCTCCGCTCCCGCAGGAGCGGAGGTGCTTGACGGCACTGACAAGGCGATCATCCCTGGCTTCATCAATACGCATACCCATGCGTCGATGACGCTCTTCCGTGGCTACGGCGATGACCTACCGCTGATGACGTGGCTCGAGGACTACATCTGGCCCGTCGAGGCGCAGATGACTCCGCATGACGTCTATGTCGGCGCCAAGCTCGCCTGCCTCGAGATGCTTCGCTCGGGCACGACCTGCTTCCTCGATATGTACATGCACCCGCTGGAGACTGCCAAGGCTGTCGAAGAGATGGGGCTACGTGCACATCTCTCCTACACGCTCTTCGACCAAGGCAACCCCGAGCGTGCTGCACTGGACCGCAAGCGCAGCTACGAATACATGGAGCGCTTCGGCAAGTTCAGCGACCGCATCACCTTCACCCTCGGCCCACACGCTATCTATACGGTGAGCGGTGAGCAGCTACAGTTCTGCCATCAGTTCGCAGTAGAGCACGGCGTGAAGATCCACCTGCACCTCTCTGAGACCAAGGGCGAGGTAGAGGAATGTATCCGCCTGCATGGCCTCAGCCCTGTGCGCTACCTCGAGAAGCTCGGCATCCTCAGCGAGCACCTCGTGCTGGCGCACGTCGTCTGGGTAGATGATGAGGAGATGGACCTGCTGGCGAAGCACAACGTCTCCGTCGTGCACAACCCAGCCTCCAACATGAAGCTCGCCAGCGGCTACACCTTCAAGTACGAGGAGATGAAGCGCCGTGGCATCCGTATCGGTATCGGTACGGACGGCTGCTCTTCGTCGAACAACCTCGATATGGTCGTAGCGATGAAGCTCGCTTCCTTCCTCGGGAAGGCTTGGCGCTTCGACAGCACGGCGTGCAAGGCTGATGACATCTTCGCCTCTGCTACGGCTGTCGGTGCAGACATCCTCGACCTCAACGCAGGGCGCATCGAAGAGGGCCGTCTGGCAGACGTCTGCCTTGTCGACCTCAATACGCCTGAGCTCGTGCCGCTGAATGACCTCACGTCGAACCTCGTCTATGCTACCTCGGGCAGCAGCTGCATCGACACCGTCATCGTCGATGGGCGCATCCTCATGCGTGACAAGCACGTGCCAGGACAGGAAGCTATTATCGCAGAAGCCCGCGAGGTAGCCCAGCGTCTCTTCAGTAAGCACAGATAAATGCGGGGACTTCCCTCCATACTTCACCGAGTAGCACACGCAGCCCTCGGCAGGCGACTAAGCGAGCGTCTCTGGCTCTTCGTCTTAGTCTTCCTCGCCCAGCTGCGTGTGCTACTGGCTTATCTACCCTATCAGACCGAGGTCCCCTCGGGCGAAGTGCTCCCGCTGGTCCTCAGCCAGCTCCTTCGCATCGGGGGCTGGGCGAGCCTCCTGACCCTCCTCTTCGCCCTCTCCCCGTGGAAGTGGCTGACCCGCACGCTCGGGCTCCTCTTCTCCGTCGTCGTCCTCACCCTCTCCGCCTACGAGCTCTACCTCATCGGGCTCTACCATGTGACCTACAACATGGACTTGGCGCAGATCATGCTCTCGACCAACTGGCGCGAGGGCAGTGAATTCCTTGACAGCATCACCGCCGAGCAAGCCCTCCGCGTGCTCTGCCAGCTCACGCCTGCCGTCGTCATCGCCTTCGTCACCAGCCGTCTCACGGGGCGCCGTCCGCTCTTCTTCGGCCCCTTCAGCTACATCGCAGGCACGGCACTCATCCTCCTTGGCCCCATCGGGCACCTCCCAGCCGACATCGACTATTACAAGAAGCACATCAGCTTCACTGGGCTCTATACCTCAGGCCTTGATCGCCTCATATACAATACCCTCGGAGCGCACGCCGCCACGAAGCGTATCGCAGCAGAGCAAGCGAAGATCCGCGACTCCCAGCGTGCCGTCGAAGCCCTCACCATCCCCCAGCCCATCTCGAAGAAGCCCCTCAGCGTCATCCTCATCCTCGGCGAATCCGCCCGACGGACCAGCATGCACTGCTACGGCTATCCGCTGGAGAACACCCCCTACGCCGACAGCCTCATACAGGCGAAGGAGCTCGTAGCCTTCACCGATGTGGTATCCCCTGCCACAGCGACCATCCTTTCCAATACCCGCTCACTCACCTTCTTCACCCTTGAGGAAGGGCAGAAGCCGTGGTATCAGTTCCCCTCCCTCATCCAGGTGCTACGCCAAGCCGGCTACGCCACCGTCTGGGTCGCCAACCAAGAGATCACGGGCGAATACTCCATCTCGAACCTCCTCGGCACACAGGCGGACATCCTCACCGGTAACCCCGCCTTCTTCAATGGCCTCGGAGGCGAAGGTGTCTCCGACCGCCCCGACCTCTATGACGAGGCCGTCCTGCCCCTACTCTTCCACTACGAGAACCTCCCCGACAGCCTGCGCACAGCATCACCGCTCGGGCTCTTCCAAGTAGTACATCTCATGGGCTCGCACATGACCTACGGCGAGCGCTACCCCGAGACCTTCGCACGCTTCACCAACGACAGCCTCCCCGACCGCAAGGATGCGGTGAAGGATGCCGTCATCTCGACCTACGCCAATAGCCTCCTCTACACCGATCACATCATCCACGAGATCATCGAGCGCTACCGCGAGGAGAACGCCCTCGTCATCTACCTCTCCGACCACGGCGATG
>ERZ772999.2290-NODE-2290-length-10450-cov-31.718903_pt1 | contig 10450 bp, 7 predicted proteins | sample MGYA00511467_ERZ772999 | MGnify/ENA primary metagenome ERZ772999 (study PRJEB29015, sample SAMEA2738064) | human oral metagenome | biome: human oral; feature: human-associated habitat; material: saliva | place: China | collected 2218 ...
GCTCAGCGTCGTGGCCCAGGAAGCCGAACTCGGTGCGGAGCAGGCCAACGCCCTCGGCCTTCAGGCTTGCAGCCTTCTCAGCGGACTTGCCGTCACCAACGTTTGCGTACAGCGGTACGCGGGTGCCGTCAGCCAGCACACCCTGACCGTCGAAGTCAGCGACGGGCTTGCGGTTTGCGTACTTGATTGCTGCCTCGCGGTCAGCATCGGTGGGCTCGGTGTCGACGATGCCTTCGTTAGAGTCCACGTACACGACGGTGCCGTCGGCAATATCGGTCACGCCCTTGGCAGCCACGATAGCGGGCAGGCCCAGGCCGCGAGCCAGAATAGCGGTGTGCGCCTGGGGGCCGCCATCAGAGGTAATCAGGGCGATAACCTTCTCGGGGTCCAGGGTTGCGGTGTCGGCCGGTGCCAGGTCAATAGCAGCCAGGATGAACGGCTCCTCAGATACGGGGATGCCGGGAGCCTGCTGGCCGGTCAGCTCAGCGACGATGCGGGCACGAACGTCGTGAATATCGGTCACGCGCTCAGCCATGTAGCCGCCCAGGGCAGTCATCTGGTCAGCGAAGGAGGTTGCTGCCTCCCAAATAGCGCGCTCGGGGGCCATCTCCTGGGTCTCGACCAGCTTGATAGCGCTCTTGATGAGGGCACGGTCGGTAGCCATCTGGGAGGTGGACTTCAGCACGGCCTTGCCATCGCGGCTGGCGTGCTCGGCACGAGCGAGCAGGTCTTCCTTCACACGGACCGAAGCATCCTTGATGCGCTGTGCTGCTGCCTCGGCGGTCTCACCGCTCAGACGCAGGCCGTCCTTGGGCTCTTCAATGGGCTTGGGCATCTGAAGAACCGGGCCAATCACGCGACCGGCGTAGACGCCGACGCCCTTGTAGGTAGTCATGGGATTCATATCCTATCTGTGGGTTCTCTACAGTGTAACGCGTTCTACTCGCGCTGTCCTCTGTAGTTGCGAGTCAATCAGAAGATGAGGTCTACGGTTTAGGCGGATGCCTTAGAGCGGGCACCCACGGACTTTAGCACAACGTACACCAGAGCTGATAGCACGGTACCGGCCAGCACGGCCACGAAGAACATCAGCGGGTTCTGCGCCAGACCAATAATCCAGATACCGCCGTGCGGTGCAGGAGAGGCCACGTGAGCGCTCATCGAGATGGCACCGGCGAGGGCACCACCCACAATGGTCGAGGGGATGACACGGGCGGGATCAGCCGAGGCGAAGGGAATAGCACCCTCGGAGATGAAGGATGCACCCAGCAGCCAGGCGGCCTTGCCGTTCTCGCGCTCGGCCTCGCTGAAGAGCTTGGGGCGCAGGGTGGTGGCCAGGGCCATGGCCAGCGGCGGGACCATACCCGAGATGATGACGGCGGCCATGATTTCCTGGTTCACGGTCGCGCCCGAGGACAGGCCGGCGGTTGCGAAGAGATAAGCAGCCTTGTTGATGGGGCCGCCCAGATCGGAGGCCATCATGGCGCCCAGAATCAGGCCGAGCACCAGGGCGGAACCGCCAGACATAGAAGTCAGCCAATCCTGCAGGGTGGTCATAACCCATGCGAGGGGTGCGCCGAGCACCAGGTACATGACCAGGCCGGTCACCAGCGAAGTCACGAGCGGAGTGATGACCACGGGCATCATGGAACCCAACCAGCGGGGCAGCTTCAGGGTGCCCAGGGCGTATGCAATCAGACCGGCGAGGATACCGCCGACGATACCGCCAAGGAAGCCCGCGTTCACCGCAAGAGCCACCGAACCGGCGATGAAGCCCGGAGCAATACCGGGACGCTGAGCCAGACCGTACGCAATGTACGCGGCAAGAGCCGGAACCATCAGGCTCAGACCGAAACCACCGATGGTCTGCAGAACAGCACCCAGGTACAGGGTCCAGTGCACGTCGCCGAGGTTGAACAGGGTTGCCGAACCCAGAATTGCCTTGGTGTCCACGTCGCCAAGGTTCGGCACGGTGATGGCTTCGAAGACGAAGCCGAGGGCCACCAGAATACCGCCGGCGGCGACGAACGGAATCATGTAGGAGATACCGGTCATCACGGCCTTGTAGATGCGCGAGCCCCAGGCGCCCTCGGAGGCGCCGGCGCTGTCATCGGAGGTGGATGCGGCGGCGGCCACGCGGGCACCGTTCGGGTTCTCGGCCTCGGCCAAGGCCTCAGCGATCATTTCCTTCGGCTCGTCGATACCGCGCTTGACGGGGGACTCCACGAAGGGCTTACCGGCGAAGCGGTTGCGGTCACGAACGTTCACGGACACGGCAAAAATCACAGCGTCGGCGGCGTCAATATCGGCCTGGCTCAGGATTTCGTTGCCCGAGGAGCCCTGGGTCTCAACCTTCAGGTCGTAGCCGAGTTCCTCGGCGGCGTACTTGAGGGCATCCGCGGCCATGTAGGTGTGGGCGATACCGGTGGGACACGCGGTCACCGCGACAATCTTCTTCACGGCCGGCGCGCTTTCAGAAGCCTTCGGGGCTTCCTTCTCGGCAGCGGCGGGGGCGGCGTGCGCAGCCTCGGCGGGCTTAGCCTCTGCCTTCTTCTCGCCCACGCCCAGCGCACCGTTCACCAGGTCCACGACCTCATCGGCGGACGAAGCCTCACGCAGGGCGGCGGTGAAGCTCTTCTTCATGAGGGAGCGTGCCAGGGTCGACAGCAGCTTCAGGTGGGCCTGGTCGGCACCGTCGGGTGCAGCGATGAAGAAAATCAGGTCGGCGGGGCCGTCCTTAGCGCCGAACGAAACGGCGGGGTTGGGGCGTGCCATGGCCAGGGTCGGCTCGGTGACGGCGGCGCTACGGCAGTGCGGGATAGCAATGCCGCCGGGAATACCGGTGTCGGTCTTGGATTCGCGTGCCTCGGCAGCCGCGTAGAGCTGCTCGAAGTCGGTCGCGCGGCCGGCCTTGACGACAGCTTCGGCAAGCTTGGCGATGACGTCGAATCGGGTGTCGCCGAGATTCTCGTCCAGTAGGACGAGATCTGCGGTGATCAGATCGGACATGTTCTCTCCTCGGGTTGGAGTGGAGGTGGGATGCTCCGGCGGGAACGTCCTCCTCCTGTGTTTAAGTGTGTGCAGAGCCCCGGGTAAATATTCTCAAATTAGAATATTTGCTTCGGCAGTGCTTCGCTCCTCGTCAGAGCTGAATCTGACGGACGGTAACCTTCTCGGGGGTGGTCTGTTCCAGCGAGGGCATACGGGTACCGGGCAGAGCCGCCGCGGCAGAACCGTGGGCCACCGCCTGAACCAGGCAACCGGGTGCGTCCGCGCCGCGAGTATGCGCGATCAAGAAGCCCGAGAGCGAAGAGTCACCGGCACCCACAGTGCTACGCACCTGAATCGGCTCGTGCACGGCGTGCCAGATACCTTCCTCAGTCACGAGCACCGCACCGCCGCCGCCCAGGGTGGCCAGCACGTACTCGATGCCGTCGCCGAGCAGCTTCTGGGCGGTGTGGGCGGTCAGCTCGGGGCTGGCCTCCAGCTCCTCCCAGTTATCACTACCGGTCAGCTGAGCCAGCTCCTCCGAGTTGGGCTTAATCAGCGTGGGCTTGTGCTCACCCGCAACGGTCGCAATCAGCGGCGCCTCAGAAGTATCAATCGCAATCTTGCCCTCGTAACCGGAGGCGCGCAGGGCCGCCACCAGCTCGGAATAGTAGGTGGGCTCCAGACCCGGCGGAAGAGAGCCGGCCAGGACCACCCATTCGGCTCCCTTGGAACGCTCAACCACCAGCGCATCCAGCTTCTCGCGCAGCTGCGCATGAAAGTGGGTGCCGGGAGCGTTCAGCTTGGTGGTGGTGCCATCGGGGTCCACCACGGTGATGTTCGAGCGAATCGGCTCACCGGTCGGCAGGTTCGCAAACTCAACATCCACCGCAGACAGAGCGGTCAGCACCGGGTCGGTGGACTCGCCGGGCACAATAGCCACGGTCGGAACACCGGAAACCTGCAGCGCGCGAGAAATATTCACGCCCTTGCCGCCCGGATCCTGCACGGCACCGACGGCACGCTGCACGGCGCCGTGGGCCAGGGGCGCGCCGAGCTCAATCGTGCGGTCCAGGCTGGGGTTAGCGGTCAGGGTAATAATCATTAGGCAATCACAATCTCAACATTGGCGGCCTCGAGCGCCTGGCGGAGGGCACCCTCGGGCTCGCGATCGGTAATGAGGGTGTCAATGTCCTCAAATCCGGCGAAGCGAACCAGGGACTCCTGGCCAAACTTCGCGGAGTCACAAAGCAGGACCACGCGGCGGGCTGCCTTGCAAATTGCGGTCTTGACGATGGCTTCGTTCATGCCGGGGGTGGAGATGCCGAAGTGCGGCTCGATGCCGTTGGCACCGATGAAAGCAATATCGGGGCGCATCGTGCCGAAGTGCTCTGCGGCGCGTGCGCCTACAGCAGCCCAGGTCATCTTGCGCAGCTGGCCGCCCACCAGCTCGAGGGTTACGCCCTCGGCCTCGGCGAGCTTAACGGCAATATGCAGTGCGTGGGTGATGATGATGCGGTCGTTGCCGGTCTTGAGGCTGAAGTTCTCGGCGCCGATGTGGTCGGCGAGAATCTCGATGGTGGAACCCGCGTCCAGCACGATGGAACCCGACTCAGAGTCGCGTAGCATCTGGTACGCCTTGGTGGCGATGCGACGCTTCTCCGGGGTGTTCATGCCCTGGCGGGAGGAAATAGACGATTCCAGAGAGGTGGACTGCTCGATGGTCACCGCGCCACCGTGGACGCGGCGAAGCTTGCCGGCCTCTTCCAGGGCGGCAAGGTCACGGCGCACGGTCTCCATGGTCACATCGTATCGACGCGCAAGGTCTGCGCCGTTCACGCGGCGTGCGGAGGCAACGAGCTTTGCAATTTCGGCACGGCGTTCTTCTGCGAACATAAATTCGGTGTTCTTTCGGTAGTGGGTAGGAAATCTGTGCGTATCTATGGCGTGTTCTCAGAGCGGGTACGTTCCCGCGGGAAGCAAACGCAGTGCGCCCCAGAACATCCATTATCATACTTGATTTTATGTGGGTTTTTGTGGGTAGGTCAATATAAACCACCGTATTCGCCGGAATATTACCCTGTGTTCCCTACAGAAACCACACCCTTTACCACCCCGTATGAGTGATTATGTCTGTTTGACTCGGTGATACGTTGGGTTTTGTTCCGCGGACCACACATAACGCGGCCCACACGCATCGACCGCCAGTGTCCACCGGTCGGGCGGCGGGCCGGTCCCTACGCCCGACGCTCCCGGCGTTCCCTGCGCTTGCGGAGCACCCGGTGCACCCAGAAAGCGCAGGCCGCACCCAGCAGGGCACCCGTACCGTTCATGAGCACATCCACAAAATCCCCCGTGCGGTTGGGCATGAAGCTCTGAATCGTCTCAATGCATGCGCTCACCACGAACCCGGCGTACAGCACGTGGCGTCGCGCAGACGGTCCCAGGAGCAGGGCGAAGAGGAAGCCTCCAGGCACAAACATGATGACGTTTGAGAGCTGCTCGATGCTGGAGTAGGTCACAAACCCGGGTAGCCAGCCGGCGGCGTGGCCCGCATCCAGCAGGGCTGCGAGGCGGCCACCCATCTCATTGTCGTCCACGTGGACGGGGGCGAACACGATGCTCGCCACGACCAGGCAGTACAGTGCGGTAAGGGCCCAGAGGGCGCCGCGGAGCACGCGCATCCCCCGGGAGAGGGGACGCGCCGAGGACTCAGCTACCCCCTCGGGCGCAACGGGTGCCCCCTGCGCCGGACGCTCAAGGACTTTGCCCGCGGGGCGCGCGCTACCAGACAATGCGCCCCACCTCGTCGGTGTATCGTGAGGAGTCCCACGCGAAGAGGCCAGGGACGTCCACCATCAGCGGCTCGGCGTTCGGCACGGTCACGGTCCACTCCTCACCTGCGGCGGCCGAGAGCGCGCGGCGAATCAGGCTGCCGTGGCTGACGGCGATAATCTGCTGTTCTCCGCCTCGCTCCGCGTAGTCCCGCACAATCTGGCGCAGCACGCGTACCGCGCGGATGTATAGGTCACGCTCGGATTCTACGTTCGGGTAGTAGCGCTCGGGGGCGCGGCGCTCGGGAGCGGGAATGTCCAGGCCCTCGCCGTCACCGTAGGCGCGCTCGACCAGCTCGGGGTAGGTCTTGTCCACCTGCAGGTCGAAATGCTCGCCGACCAGCTGCGCGGTCTCGTAGGCGCGGGACAGCGGCGAAGACACCAGCACCGTAAAGTCCAGGCCCATATCCACCAGCTTCCGGCCGGTGGTGCGTGCCTGCTCGCGACCGGTGTCGTTGAGCGGAATGTCCGTGACGCCCTGCATGAGGTTCGCCTTGTTCCAATCGGTCTGGCCGTGGCGAATCAGGGTGAGGGAGGTGTTCTCGGCGCCGGCGGGCAGGGGCTCAGGTCCCAGGTCGGGTTCGTTCTGACGCACGAGCAGGCGGTCGATGGTGCTGTCCAGGTACTGCAGGGGCACTTCGGTCAGGGAGGCGTTGACGGGAATCGGGTAGAAACCCTCCTCGGTGAGGCAGTCGGGGCGCTCCCCCAGCAGGGCGTTCATCATCAGCGCGATGAACATGCCGTGGGTTGCTACCAGCACGGTCTTGCCGTCGTACTCGCGGCGCACTCGGTTCAGGGCCGCCAGGCCGCGGGCGACGAATTCCTCCGTGGGTTCCACGCCATACTCCTCACCGGATTCGCGGGAGGCGAGCACCAGCTCGCGAGTGGCGATTTGCCCCTCCAGCTCGCCGAAGGAGCGCTCCTGGAACCCGGCCACGGCACCCCGGTAGGGCACGTTCAGGCCTTCGGCCACAATCTCGGCGCTTTCGGCCGCGCGGCTCAGGGGCGAGGAGAGCACCAGGTCGACGACGGTGCCTTCGTCACGGGCCTGCTTCAGCGCGTCGATGGCGGTGCGCACCTGGTCGCGGCCGGTGTCGTTGAGGGGAATGTCGGTGCCGCCCTGGAAACGGTGGTCAATGTTCCAATCGGTCTGCCCGTGGCGCATAAGAATGATGCGGGTTCCGTGTGGTTCGGGCGCGACGGGGGTGATGATGGGGGTGTTCTGTGCGTCGGTCATCCTTCTAGTATCCCACTCGTCTCCGCGAGTTCAAGGGGTCGAAGCCACACCGCCTGCACGCCGCCCGCGGTGCCGACCTCATACCGGAGGACGAGGCGAATAGCTCCCTCCCGCGCCGCGTCGGCCCTTTTTCTCAGCGTATTCCCATATTTTTCAGCCCTCAGATGGAGGGCCGAGCCGCCGAGAAGCTGAGATGATAGACGGGTACTTCCGTTAGTTCATATCCGATGAAGGTTGCTATGACGCAGAATCCTCAACCCCAGAACCCGCAGTTCCAGGCTCCCACGTCCCAGAACCCGTACTCGATGACCCCTCCGCAGGCGGCACAGCCTGCCGGTCAGTATTCCGCTCAGCAGGGTCAGCCTGGTCAGCAGAGCCAGACGGGCTACTATCAGGGCCAGCCGGGTTACCCCGCTCAGGCACCCCAGATGCCCCAGCAGATGCAGCAGGCGCCCTTCGCGCCCGGTGCGATTATTTCTGCCCGCAACCTGCACAAGTCCTACGGCAATAACCCGGTTCTGCGTAACGTGAGCCTCGATATCTACCCCGGCGAATCCGTGGCGATTATGGGTCCTTCCGGTTCCGGTAAGACCACCCTGCTGCACGCGCTCTCGGGCATTATTAAGCTCGATGCCGGTTCCGTGCTGTTCAACTCCCCCACCGGTCAGGTGGCGGTCGAGTCTCTCAGCGAGCGCGAGCGCACCTCCCTGCGCGCTAGCTCTTTTGGTTTTGTGTTCCAGCAGGGTCTGCTGGTTCCCGAGCTGACCGCGGAGGAGAACGTCTCCCTCGCCGCGATGATTGCCGGTATTCCCCGCCAGCAGGCGCGCGCCATTTCTGCTGACCTGCTGAACCGCCTGGGTCTGGGCCAGATGCTGGACCGCCGCATGGGTGAGATGTCCGGTGGTCAGGCCCAGCGCGTGGCTATTGCCCGTTCGCAGGTGAACGGCGCCCCCGTGACCTTTGCGGATGAGCCGACCGGCGCGCTGGATTCGAAGACCGCGCGCGAGGTAATGGCACTGCTGCTGACCATGATTCCGCAGCAGGGTAAGACTCTGCTGGTGGTCACCCACGATCCGAACGTGGCTGCCGCATGCTCCCGCGTGGTGTACCTGCAGGACGGCCAGATCGTGAGCGATCAGCGCAATAGCCAGGGCGGCGTACCCGCGCAGAACGGCATCCAGAACCCTGACGCTCAGTCTCAGGCAGGTGCATAATGCAAATCTATGCTCTGCTCGCCAAGCGAACCCTATGGAGTTCGCAGGCGATTCTTCCCGTACTGGCTTTTGCGGCCTCATCGGCGCTGTTTTTGACGGTTGCCGGTGGTGTTCAGGCGCTGAGCACCTGGCTTGAGCACGCCAACGTGAACCATCAGCTGATCGACACGATGGGTATTCAGAAGCTCTACATGGGTCTGGCGTGGGTTGCCGCCCTGGTGCTGGTTGTTCCGCTCTTTACCCTGGGCGCCTCGGCGGCTCGTTTGAGTGCCCGCCGCCGTGATGAGCGCCTGGCCTCCCTGCGCCTCATTGGTGCCTCCACCACCCTGATTGTGGGTCTGTCGGTTGCGGACGCGCTGGTGTACTCTCTTGTGGGTTTCATCATTGGTCTGTTGCTTTACCTGGTGCTGATTTTCCCGTTCGGCGCCCTGCACTTCATGAACGTTCCGCTGGGTGCTGAGAATATGCTCCTGCCGGTGAGCATGATTTTCTACTGCTTCCTGGGTTGTATGGTTCTGGCGGCTCTGAGCTCCCTCTTCGGTTTGGCGAAGGTCAGCATTAGCCCGCTGGGTGTGCGTACCCGCGCGAAGGCTGGTTCCGCTGGTTACATTGCTCTGGGTATCGGTGTTGTTCTGGTCATTGCCGTGATGATTCTGGCGTCGACCTCCAGGGGCTTCAGCATGTTCTCGCCCTTCCAGGACGGCGGTGCCGATAGCGCCATGAAGAACCTAGCGATTTTCATTGCGTTACCGGGTGTGCTGATGATGGTTGCCATCGACCTGATTGGTACCTTCCTCGTGTGGGCGTACGCAAAGATTCGTGTGCGTATGACCCAGAAGGCGTCGGTTCTGCTGGGCTACCGTGCGGTGCTGGAGTCTCCGCGCGGGGCGTGGCGTCAGGTTTCGGGTGTGGCGCTGTCGACCTTCTTGGTGACCTTCTTCGGGCCCATCCTGATTCTGGCGGGTGAGATGAGCAAAGACGCGAAGGAAGCCGGTCCCGCCGCCGGCCCCTTCATGACCATCATGTCGGACATGTTCCAGGGCATGCTGCTGATGCTGTTCTTCTCGTATCTGCTGGTCACCCTCTCCGCAGTGCTGAACCAGAGCGCCGCCATTTACGAGCGCGGTTCGCTGTACTCTTCGCTGAATATGATGGGTACCCCCACGAGGCTGCTGCAGGCTTCACGTCTTACCGTGGTCTTCGGCCCGCTGGTGCTCATCAGCGTGATCTCTGCGCTGCTGGGTCTGCCGCTGACGGCTTTGATTGCGGCGCAGGGTCTTCCCGGTGGAGTTCTGGCGAAGATGTTCGGTCTGACATTCGGCGCTATTGCGCTGGGTCTGGCGCTGGTCTACGCGGGCCTGCTGGCGACCATTCCGTTTATGCGTCAGGTGACCCATAAGCCGGTGTCCGCTCTCTAGGCTGTTCGGCTTCTACCCTCCCGTTGCGTCCGTTCTGGATGTGGCGGGAGGGTTTCTTTATGTCCGCGTTTGTGGCCCACGTTTGTGCGGCGTGCTTACACTGCGTGCTAATACTGCGTGCTAATACTGCGTGCTTTTGTGCCCTCACCCGGTGTGCGCCCTGCATGTTTTCTCAGGCGCCGGGCTGGCGCTTCCTTCACCGATGGCCCTGTGAGAGACTGGCATTATGTTTGAACACACCGTACCCTCCGATTGGTTCCCCCGCTGCGCAATCTTCGACTGCGACGGCATCCTCCTCGATTCTGAGACCGTGTGGAACCGGGTTCAGCGCGAGCTCTTCGCCCGCTGGGGCGTTCCCTTCACCGAGGAGGTGGAGGAGCGCCTCACCGGCCTCTCCGCCGCGGATGTTGCCGAGCAGCTTGCCCGCCTCTCCTATGAGGCCCGACAGGGCGATGCGGCCGATGCCGCAGCCTACGCCGAGCACCACGCGCAGGTCACCCGGGATCTGCTCACCACCGAGCGGCAGATTATCTCCGCCGGAGTGGAACTCATCGACGGTGCGCAGGAGTTCCTGGGCTTCCTGAGCGAGCACATACCCGTGGCCGTAGCCTCCAATTCCACCTCGGGTATCCTCACCGTCAAGATGGAGAACTACGGCTACGCTCCCCTGGTACGCACCTGGGTCAGCAGCGAGGACGTTCCGGCCGGTAAGCCCGCCCCGGACATGTACCTGGAGGCGGCACGTCGCCTCGGCTTTGA
>ERZ772999.2300-NODE-2300-length-10409-cov-5.207939_pt1 | contig 10409 bp, 12 predicted proteins | sample MGYA00511467_ERZ772999 | MGnify/ENA primary metagenome ERZ772999 (study PRJEB29015, sample SAMEA2738064) | human oral metagenome | biome: human oral; feature: human-associated habitat; material: saliva | place: China | collected 2218 ...
AAAAATCTTTCTGGCCAGTAGGGTACCGGTGAAGGGAACTTTTTCCAAGTCGGAGCACTTCAGACAAAAAGGGGGTAAAAATTGTTGGTTAACAAAATAGTCGTTGACTTTTTGATATTGACTGAATTTGATATAAAATATGTTTTTTTAAGTCTAACTTTAACTTGAAAAGAATATAAAAATAATTGTATCTTATTAATTAATTTCAAAAAATAAAAATTTCAAATAAATAGCGAAAAATGCGAACATATAATTGACATGTGTTTCTAAATGTAATATCATATGTATGATACGTTATATACTTAGTGTATCATATTGCTCACATGGGAGGCATTCTATGGAGGGGTACCATGGGACGAAGCCTGAATCAGTTAATGCTATTTTGGGACAACAACATTTTGAGTGTACTTCATTTGAAATAACAGGCGACTGGGTGATTAAAAGTAGCCAAAGTTTACCTAATGATCTTGGAGTGGGATTGTACATGTTTGTTGATGATCCACCAAATGGGTATCAAGGTTTAGAAAATGCAAAAAAGTACGCTCGAGTATATAAGAATAGTAATAAAAAAATAGGTGTTATAAAGTTTAAAATAAAAAGTGACAACTTAACTATTTTAGATCTGAATAATCCTACAACGACTAAAATTTTTAATGAATACAAAGATAAATATTATCAAAAGTTAAAAAATTCATTAGGTGGTTTTAAACGTAACGGATCCTTTTACAGGTATAATCTTGATGGAGTGTTTTTAGAACATTTATTGCGTTACAATAAATCCTATACTGAGGTGGATGTCGTAACGTGTAAAACATACACTCCACCAACTCCAGACAAACCAATTTCGCCTGTTCCTAATGGGAAAGAGATTTGTTTAAGAACACTTACGTTAATTGATTGGACGGTTACAGAGGAGAAATATAATGGCTATTAAAGAAATTATTCTAGATGAATCAATTCTTGATTTAGATTCATGGTTGCCTAAAGAAGCTATAGATCAAGTTGTTCAAGCTATTTTATATCAAGAAAAATTAGAGTTAAAGAGCTTATTTGAATGCAATCTACCATATTTTACGGAAAGTTCGGTAAAAAATGTAAAAGCGGAGTTCCGTGACTTTGTTGGGTACGCAGATAGTTATAATAGTAATAAAAGCGCCTATAAGGTGCAAGCGAAGGGTATGGCAGCATAATGGCAATTATTAAATTTGAAGATTATGTAGTTGATAAGTCGGTTTATGAAACCAATCTAGATTTTGAAAATAGTAGAGAAGATGGACGTTTAGTAGTTCCAATTAAATTTTCTGCTGAAATTGGAGTTGATAAGACTCAAGAGAAATCCTATGTTATTATTAATGTAAATTTAGGTCAATCAACAAATCCTGAGGAGATACCTAATATTCCATTTACATGTGAAGTATCTATTAGGGGGCTATATAGTTATTCTTCTTCTGACTTTGAAAACGAAGAGGAATTGAAAAATGTTCTAGGAGGGAATGCTGTAGCTATACTATATCCGTATGTGCGAACATATATTTCCACTTTAACAAATCTTTCAAATCAATTTCCTTCATATACACTTCCTGTAATGAATTTTGCAGAGACAATTAAGGAAAATGATTTGATTACCTATATTGGATTTGATTGATTATTTGTAAAAAGATAGGCATTAACTAATATCTGTCTTTGTTATATAGTTTTAAAGCACGTTTTGCAGCGCTAGTTTCTTGACTACTGAACTCATAAATGATAAGCCCTTTTTTAGGGCTTTTTGTGAAGATTTTAAGAGCTTTTAATGATTTATAATAACCCCTAATAAATTGTGTTTTTTGAGAATTCAAAAAACTAGGATTTTTAGAATAGGTAAAGCAATAAAACGTTATTTATTATTTAAAGTATATTGTATAAAAAGATAAAAAGTAAAGTATATCATGAAAATTAATAAAATAGTTAACCAAAATAGACTAGGAAACTATTTGATTCTGTACTTAGATCCAGAATTAGACAAGGGACTTAATGGAAATATTGTCTGTCGGAAAATAAAGCTAAAAGGTTTTGAATACGATACTGTTCCTTCATTTGATTCTAAGTATATGATTGCTTTTGAAAGTGATTCTTATGAAAATTATATAGATGAAACAATTGAATATGAATAGATTGAAAAAAGAGTTTACAAAATGTAGAAAAGGAGAAAACGATATGACTATTTCGAAAAAAAAACTTTACTGGAATCTTATCATTAACAGTCGCAGTTTCACTGGCTGCTTGCTCAAGCAATGCTAATCAGGGAGGAAATGCTAACTCATCACAAAATACCCAAAGCCAAACATCACAGCCTGCGCAAGAACAGACTTCTTCATCCAATGCAGGCCAGACCAGCAATCTAAACGAACGCTACCAAGCAACTGACCATGATGAAGACCAGCATGCCCTAGAAATCAGCGGTAAGACTGGCACTTGGACTGAGACCGAGGTCGATGGCAGTAAGGAAATCAAACAGGTACAAGTAGATGCAGCGAAGCAGAGACTAATTGTCGGTGACGATGTCAAAAGCTATCGTCAAAATGGCAATCAGCTGATTGTGGACGAATTGGATGATGATCCAGACACTCTGACCTTTACCAAGCAATAAGGCGATTTTCAATCTGCTCTGGGAAAGAGAAAGTGCAGGTCAGATAGCGGTCGAAACCTAGAGAAAAGAAACAAGGCAAGCTTGGGTAGATGAACTGAAGCACTTGCTTGTTTCTTTTTATTTTATGAATTTCTTTCAAGGAATGTTTCTTACTTAGGGAATCGCTATACGACTTAGTGATTTTCGTGTGAATCTAGTTACCATTAGTCTCATATGTTTTTCTAGCTTGCTTCTTTATGATATAATGATCTTTAATATCTCAAAGGAGGGCAGCTTTGTTTTTAGCTTTTAAAGAGATTATCTACAGCCGTGGACGCTATCGTTTAGTGGTTGCTGTGGTCTTTCTCATTACCTATATGGTTTTCTTTTTATCCAGTCTTTCCGTCGGCTTGGCTAGGCTCAATCGCTTGGCTCTGGACCAATGGCAAGCTGAGTCAATCGTCTTATCGGAGTACGCAAATAAGAATCTGGTTGCTTCGACTATCAAGGAAGAGGAGTATAGTAGTTTGCTTCAAGGGGACTCAATTGCGGCTTTGGGACAGACGTCAGCAGTGGCTAATTATGAAGATGGGACTGATAAACTCAATGCTCAAGTTTTTGGTCTCTCTTGGGATAGTTTTCTAGCGCCTGACATTATTGAGGGGCGTCCTGCTGAGAATGCTTATGAAGTTATTGCGGATAAGCGTCTCCAGCAAGAAGGTGTGAAACTAGGCGACCAGCTTCAGCTCAATGGCAGTGAGCGCCTCTATCAGGTTGTTGGTTTCACAGAGGATAATAGCTTCTTTACGCAACCTGTAATTTTTATGGAACTAGATGATTTCAGGGAATTAAAGTACGGCTCTAGTCAGGTTAAGAATATCAGCGCACTTGTGGTCAAAGATAGTCAAAAGATTGAAGAAACTGGGCTTACTCAGCTCTCTATGAGTGATTTTATAGAAAATATCCCTGGTTATCAGCCTCAGGTTCTGACTTTTTCCTTTATGATTGGGGCCATGGTTCTGATTACCTTTTTAGTATTGGGGATTTTCATGTACATTATCACCATTCAGAAGACTCAACTTTACGGCATTATGCGCGCTCAAGGGATTGCCAGTGGGAAGATTATTGCCTCTATTTTTTGGCAGATTTTCATCCTGTCCACTCTGGGGATCAGCTTAGCTGTCTTGGCTCTTTTGGGAACCCAGCTAGTCTTGCCGGCCTCTATGCCTTTTTACAGTGATTGGCGAGCTTATGCTGGCTTGATTGTCCTGATTGTTTTCATGTCACTGGCTGGAGGACTTTTGTCCATTCACCGGGTTCTGAAAATTGACCCTATCACAGCGATTGGAGGTGAGTAAATGCCAATCATAGAACTAAAAGGTGTTACAAAAGAATATGGTCAGGGGCATACACTGGTCCAAGCCTTGAAACCAACTGATTTCCAACTGGAAGCGGGGCAGTTTGTAGCTATTATTGGGCCATCAGGCTCGGGGAAAACAACCTTTCTGACCTTGCTAGGCCATTTGCAAACTCCTTCAAAAGGACAGATTCTCCTACGTGGGAAAGATACCTCCCAGCTTAAGGAAAAGGAACGGGCTGCTCTACGCTTCAATGATTTTGGCTTTATTTTGCAGGCTTCCAATCTCATTCCTTTTTTGAAAATCGAAGACCAGTTCCAGCTGATTGACCGCTTATCTAAAAAGGAAAGGACGGATCTAGACAGTCTGATTGAGTTGCTGGATCTTAAAGGAACACTCAAGCAGTATCCCAAAGAATTGTCCGGCGGAGAACGGCAGCGGGCTGCTATCGCCCGAGCACTTTACAATAGCCCTGATATTATCTTGGCTGATGAGCCGACAGCTAGTCTGGATACAGAGCGGGCTAAGCGCGTGGTCCATCTGCTCAAAGAAGTGACCCAGAAATTCAACAAGAGCGTGGTCATGATTACTCATGATACCCGCCTACTGGACGAGGTTGACAAGGTCTATGAAATGCAAGACGGAGTGCTGACTCAAGTCCGATGAAGATGTAGCCAAACAAAAAATAGTTTGGGACAAGGAGAATACCGCAATTCATGATCAGGCAAAGCCTCAACTGGATTAAATAGACAGCCAAACACGGTTCTATTTTTCAAGAACCGTGTTTCGTTTTCTTCACTTTTTGGTGATTTTCAGGATTTATTTTGGTGGTGCGGGCTTTGTGGAGGAGAACCTCCAGCCAGCTACGTTCTTGGATGCGTTCTCTGACGTGCTCATTCATTCGGCTTTCTAGGTATTCGCCCAGATTTTTTGCTTTGATAAACTCTGTGATTCCCATATTATTTTCCTAGGCAGAATTGGCTGAAGAGCTGGGTGATAAGCTCGTCTGGTGCAGCATCTCCAGTGATTTCACCAAGGATTTCCCAAGTACGAGTCAGATCGACTTGGAGGAGATCCACTGGCATGCCTAGTTCCAGTCCCTGATTGACGGCTTGCAGGCTTTCGACAGCCTTTTCGATGAGAGAGATGTGGCGGGCATTGGACAGATAGGTGGCGTCTTGCTCGACAATTCCAGCATTCTCAAAGAAGAGCTGATTGATGCGATCCTCGATTTTATCAATATTTTGATTGTGGAGGACGGAAATCTTGATAGCATCTACTGGTAGATGGTCTAGTTCAATCTTCTCTTCAAGGTCAGTCTTGTTAAGTAGGACGATGCGATTGCTGTCTTGGCTGATTTCAAGCAATTGTCTGTCTTGGTCAGTTAGTTGCTCGCTGGCATTGAGAACCAAGAGAACCAAGTCGGCTTCCTGCAAGGCTTTTTTAGAGCGCTCAACGCCAATTTGCTCCACAAGATCATCCGTTTCCCGAATCCCTGCGGTATCAATGAGCTTGAGCGGTACGCCGTTGATATTGACGTACTCCTCGATCACATCGCGAGTTGTCCCCTCAATATCGGTCACAATGGCCTTGTCCTCACGCAGAAGATTGTTGAGGAGGCTGGATTTACCAACATTAGGCCGACCGATGATAGCAGTAGAAATACCTTCGCGCAGAATCTTGCCTCGTCGCGCAGTTTTGAGAAGATGGGTAAGAAGTTTCTCAAATTCAAGTGTTTTTTCACGAATGATTTCTGTCGTTGCTTCCTCAACATCGTCGTACTCAGGATAGTCGATGTTGACCTCGACCTGAGCCAGTGTGTTGAGGATTTCCTGACGGGTGTTGTTGATAAGGTCAGAAAGAGAGCCGTCCAACTGCTTGACAGCATTGTTCATGGCTTTATCGGTTTTGGCGCGGATGATGTCCATGACGGCCTCAGCCTGAGTCAAATCCACGCGTCCGTTGAGAAAGGCTCGCTTGGTAAATTCGCCAGGCTCTGCCATTCTAGCCCCCTCGCGGATAGCCAGCTGTAGGATTTCATTGGTCACTGCAATCCCACCGTGGGTGTTGATCTCGATGATGTCCTCACGGGTGAAAGTCTTGGGAGAGCGCATAGCGCCGACCATGACCTCATCCAGAATCTCCTGATTTTGAGGGTCAACGATATGGCCGTAGTTGAGTGTGTGGCTGGCCACTTTGCTTAAATCCTTGCCTTTAAAGATTTTTTTGGCAATAGCAAAGCTGTCAGTCCCGCTTAGTCTGACGATACCGATGGCTCCTTCCCCAAGAGGGGTCGAAATGGCAGCGATGGTATCAAATTCTCGTGTTATCATGTATGTCCTTTCAAATAGCTTATGTAACAAGCTTTTTCTAATGTTCCGCCCAAAATTCACCCAAAAAGTTTTTGAGATTTGTGCATCATTTTGTCCTTGCTTTGCATCAATTAATAGGTATAATAGGAAAGCGGTAGTTAAATCCTTGTGTCTTAGTAAAATGCGGTTGATGGTTAGAGTTCTTTCCAATATTGGTAGAAGATAAACAGCTGTCGGGTAGGAAATTTATGTTATTCTAAACCTGTTCCTATCTTGCTAGTCAGTAGGAAAGAACCGTCTTCGTTTTTTGAAAAAGTTAGGATGACGGCTTGATATTTGCTTCCTCCTGGTAAGTAGGTGATGGTTTTTAATTCAGAGCCGCTGACAGTAGAAGTAGTTTCGTCAGTTGGTTTGCCGTGGTCGCGAATGACGTCGTCGTATTTTGTTCCGCCTGCACCTCTTTTCAAAATATCACCCTCTTTGAGTGCATCAAATTCTGCTTTTGTCCATGTAAACGTTGTACTTTCTTCTTTTTCCTTTTCTTCTTCTCTTTCTGACGAATCAATATAGGAACGATAAGTGCTCGAAAGAGTATCAAACCTTTTTCCCACTTCATTGAACATACGGGAATAGAATGATAGAGTGACCAGTGCTATAATTAAGGAGAAAAAGGAAATGATAGAACCAATTATAGCCAAAGTTTTCTGGCCTTTTTGGTTAATAATGAGACCGATAATAGCAAGGATAAGAGCAATAGTACCGATAAAAAAAGATAGATAATTGATGATTGGTATCCAGGAGCCAAGTAAAGCGATTGCTCCAAAGACAATGGCTAAAATACCTAAAACTTTATTTTCTTGCTGCATCATAACAACCTCCTCAGATTTTCTATAGCTTACTACTTGAAATATGTATTTCTTTTAGTAATTTGCCTATCTTCATTGTAGCGTAAAATAGAACTAGGAGCAAGATTTTAAGGAGATTTTCGTGAAATGGAGCACTGTTAAAGTGCGATGAACCGTTTAAAGAGCTGAAAACACTTTCAAATTTCAAAGAATTGTGATATACTAAACATAGTTGATTTGAGGAGGTGCTATGGAAACTCTAAAGAAACTAGCAGGCATCAAGGCTGCTGAATTTGTCGAAGACGGGATGGTGGTCGGTCTGGGAACAGGTTCGACTGCTTACTATTTTGTCGAGGAAATTGGTCGACGTATCAAAGAGGAAGGCTTGCAGATTACTGCAGTCACCACCTCTAGCGTGACTAGCAAGCAAGCAGAAGGCTTGGGCATTCCGCTGAAATCCATTGATGAAGTAGATCAGGTCGATGTGACCGTTGATGGAGCTGATGAAGTGGATCCTCACTTCAACGGCATCAAAGGCGGAGGCGGAGCCTTGCTGATGGAGAAAGTTGTCGCGACACCTACCAGGGACTACATCTGGGTGGTTGATGAAAGCAAATTGGTTCAAAAGCTAGGTGCTTTTAAGTTGCCAGTCGAAGTAGTGCAGTATGGTGCGGAACAAGTTTTCCGTCGCTTTGCTAAGGCAGGCTACAAGCCAAGTTTCCGTGAAAAAAATGGCCAACGTTTTATCACGGATATGCAGAACTTCATTATTGATCTAGATTTAGGTGTAATCGAAAATCCAGTAGAATTTGGCCGAGAATTAGATCATATCGTGGGTGTTGTTGAGCACGGTCTTTTCACCCAAATGGTCAACAAGGTTATCGTCGCAGGACAAGGTGGCGTAAAGGTTTTAGAAACAGACAACTAGAAAAGAGGTTTTCATGTCAAAATTTAATCGTATTCACTTAGTCGTTATGGACTCAGTCGGCATTGGGGCAGCACCAGATGCTAACAATTTTGTTAATGCAGGGGTGCCAGATGGAGCTTCCGATACTCTGGGACATATTTCCAAAGCAGTCGGCCTAGAAGTGCCAAATATGGCTAAGCTGGGCTTGGGCAATATCGAGCGTGAGCAAGCCTTGAAAACTGTACCAGCTGAGGAAAATCCAAGTGGTTACTATACTAAATTAGAAGAAGTTTCTTTAGGTAAAGACACGATGACAGGTCACTGGGAAATCATGGGTCTGAACATTACTGAGCCTTTTGATACTTTCTGGAATGGCTTCCCAGAGGAAATCTTGACTAAGATTGAAGAATTTTCTGGTCGCAAAGTTATTCGTGAGGCGAACAAACCTTATTCTGGCACGGCAGTTATTGACGACTTCGGGCCTCGTCAGATGGAAACTGGCGAATTGATTATCTACACCTCTGCTGACCCAGTATTGCAAATCGCGGCACATGAAGAAGTGATTCCTTTGGACGAGCTCTATCGTATCTGCGAATACGCTCGCTCTATCACCTTGGAACGCCCTGCACTTCTGGGACGGATCATCGCTCGCCCTTATGTAGGGGAGCCAGGCAACTTCACTCGTACAGCCAACCGTCACGACTATGCAGTTTCTCCATTTGAGCCAACTGTTTTGGATAAGCTCAATGAAGCTGGTATTGATACTTATTCAGTTGGTAAGATTAACGACATCTTCAACGGTGCAGGGATCAACCACGACATGGGGCATAACCAGTCCAATAATCATGGCGTAGACAATTTGGTTAAGGCTATCCAGTCTGATGACTTCAAGTATGGCTTCTCATTTACCAACTTGGTAGACTTCGATGCTCTTTATGGTCACCGTCGTGATCCGCATGGCTACCGTGATTGTCTGCAGGAGTTTGACGCTCGCTTGCCAGAAATCATTGAGAACATGCGGGAGGACGACTTGCTCATGATTACTGCTGACCACGGTAACGATCCGACCTATGCCGGAACGGACCATACTCGTGAGTACATTCCGCTCTTGGTTTTTGGTAAATCACTCAAGGGGAATGGTCACTTGCCTGTTGGACACTTTGCGGACATTTCAGCAACCATCGCTGACAACTTCGGTGTCGACAAGGCCATGATTGGTGAAAGCTTCTTGGACAAATTGGTATAAGCATAAGAGAGTGAGGAAAATACTTTATGACAACATTATCTGAGAAAATCAAAGCAACAGCCGCCTTCTTGAAAGAAAAAGGTATGACAGAGCCTGAATTCGGCTTGATCCTGGGATCTGGTTTGGGAGAATTGGCTTCTGAAATCGAAAATGCCGTTAGTCTTGACTATGCGGATATTCCAAACTGGGGTCGCTCAACTGTCGTTGGCCACGCTGGAAAATTAGTCTATGGAGACTTGGCAGGCCGCAAAGTCTTGGCACTGCAAGGTCGTTTCCATTTCTACGAAGGAAATCCTCTGGAAGTCGTGACTTTCCCAGTACGTGTCATGAAAGTTCTTGGATGTGAAGGTGTTATTGTAACCAATGCTGCTGGTGGTATTGGATATGGGCCTGGTACTTTGATGGCTATCTCAGACCATATCAACTTTACGGGTCAAAATCCATTGATGGGTGAAAACTTGGATGACTTTGGTCCACGTTTCCCTGATATGTCTAAAGCCTACACTCCAGAATATCGTGCTACTGCCCATGAAGTGGCTAAAAAACTTGGTATCAAGCTTGATGAAGGTGTCTATATCGGTGTAACCGGTCCGACTTATGAAACCCCAGCAGAAATTCGTGCCTATAAGACATTGGGAGCAGATGCAGTTGGTATGTCCACTGTTCCTGAAGTTATTGTGGCAGCTCACTCAGGCTTGAAAGTTCTAGGAATTTCATGTATTACTAACCATGCTGCAGGCTTCCAAGAAGAACTCAACCACGAAGAAGTTGTAGAAGTGACTGAATGTGTTAAAGGTGACTTCAAAGGTTTGCTTAAAGCGATTCTTGCAGAATTGTAATCATGTTAATAGAATTGAGGAGTATTTTTCAAAAAATCCCTTATAATTTTAGATTATTTATAGCAGTAATTCTGCAAGGAATAGTTTCGGGTTTATCTGGTATTTTTCTCCATTATCTATTAGAGATGGTGGAGGAGCTAGCTTTTGGTCAGTCAGAGCATCATAGTAGATTTTTGACAGATGGAGTTTCCTCGTTACGGATAGGATTAAGTTTAATAATAGTGGGTCTTGGCTCATCCTTGGTCTGGTATTTCTTGCAAAAAAAATCACAGATTTTTTCCATTAAAGCACAGA
>ERZ772999.2303-NODE-2303-length-10395-cov-24.162863_pt1 | contig 10395 bp, 8 predicted proteins | sample MGYA00511467_ERZ772999 | MGnify/ENA primary metagenome ERZ772999 (study PRJEB29015, sample SAMEA2738064) | human oral metagenome | biome: human oral; feature: human-associated habitat; material: saliva | place: China | collected 2218 ...
TCGCAGAGCACGTGCGGGCGCTGGAAAACTCCGGCGCCCGCGCGCTGCTTGTGCGCAGGGTTTCTGAACTGGAGCAGGTCGACGGCCTGGTCATCCCGGGCGGCGAGTCGACCACCATGTCGAATCTCCTCCTGTCTTTTGGCCTGTTCGACACGCTCAACGAACGCATCGCGTCCGGCATGCCCGTGTACGGCACGTGCGCGGGCATGATCATGCTCGCCTCCTCGATCCTGGACGGGCGCGAGGACCAGCGCTCTTTCGGCGCCCTCGACATGGTGGTTCGTCGCAACGCCTTCGGCCGCCAGGTGGACTCCTACGAGGAGGACCTGGACGTCGAGGGACTGGAGGGTGGCCCCTTCCACGCCGTCTTCATCCGAGCCCCCTGGGTCGAATCGGTCGGCGAGGGCGTCGAGGTCATCGCGCGCGCCGGAAATGCCGCCGACGGTCCGATCGTGGCCGTGCGCCGCGGCAACGTGATGGCGACGTCGTTCCATCCCGAGGTGGGAGGCGACGACCGTATCCACGGCCTTTTCGTCGATATGGTGGCGCGCGCCTGATGCGCGTGATGGGGATCGACCCCGGCTTGACGCGCTGCGGCCTCGGCGTCGTTGACGTCGATGAGTCGCGCCGCGCGAGCCTCGTCTATGTCGGCGTGGCCCGCACCGACAAGGATCTGGCCACGCACTTTCGCCTGCGTACCATCGCAGATGCGATAGACACCGTCATTGAGCAGTACCGGCCCGAGGTCGTCGCGATCGAGCGCGTGTTCGCCCAGGACAACCTGCAGTCGGTGACGACGACCATGCAGGTGATGGGGGCGGCGATGACGTGCGTCGGGCGCGCCGGCCTGCCGATGGCGGTCCACACGCCCTCGGAGGTCAAGTCGGCCGTGTCCGGCAACGGAAACGCCGACAAGGCCCAGGTCCAGACGATGGTCGCGCGCATCCTCGGCCTCGCGAAGGCACCCAAACCCGCGGACGCGGCCGATGCCCTGGCGATCGCGATCACGCACGCCTGGCGGGGGACCGGCCTGCTCGGGGCGCCCGAAGATTCCTCGGTCGCCGTGTCTATCTCCGGGCGCCTGACCTCGCGCGGGTCCATGACGCCCGCCCAGCGGGCGTGGGCCGAGGCCCAGGCCGCGCAACGCCGCACGGGTGCCGTCGACCCGAGGCGCAGGCGCGGCTAGAATCGTACATATGTTCGCCTGCGGTCTCGCGGGTGAGTGACCAGGGAAAGGACCGTAGTGATCTCGATTCTGCGCGGCGCTGTCGCAAGCGTCGGACTCGACCACGTCGACGTCGTGGTCGGTGGCATTGGCTTCCGCGTCCACGTGACCCCCGCCTTCGCGCAGGCGGCCCCGCGCGATGAGGAGATCACCGTCTATACCTCGATGATCGTGCGCGAGGACTCGATGACCCTCTACGGCTTCGAGTCGGCGGACGAGCGTGACGTCTTCACGAGGCTGATGTCCGTTTCCGGTATCGGCCCGAAGATCGCCCTGGCCGCCCTGGCCGTCCTGCGCCCCGACGACCTGCGCCGCGCCGTGCGCGACCAGGACCTGGCCACGCTTCAGCGGATCCCCGGAGTGGGCAAGAAGTCGGCTCAGCGCATGGCCCTGGAAATCGGCGACAAGCTGGGCAGCCCCGCGGCCCTGCCCGGAGTCGAGCCGACCGCGCCGCCCGCGCCGAGCCAGGACGCGGTCGCCGCCGAGGTGAGCGCCGCCCTCGTGGGCCTGGGCTGGTCCGAGGCGCAGGCCGCCAAGGCCATCGAAAAGCTCGCGGGCAGCGGGCTCGGGGCCTCCGACATGCTGCGCGCCGCGCTCGTGAGCCTGGGAGGCGGCCGTGGCTGACCAGCCCGACATCGAATCGATGCGCATCGTCGCCCCGGACGCGGGCGAGCTCGAGCGCGCCGCCGAGGCAGCCCTGCGCCCCAAGAAGCTCTCCGAGTTCGTCGGTCAGCGTGTCGTGCGAGGCCAGCTCCAGCTGGTCCTGGATGCCGCCCGCATGCGCTCGGCAACCCCCGACCACGTGCTCTTGGCTGGCCCCCCGGGACTGGGTAAGACGACGCTCGCCATGATCATCGCCGCCGAGATGGGTACGTCGCTGCGCCTGACCTCCGGACCTGCGATTCAGCACGCCGGTGACCTGGCCGCGATCCTGTCGGGCCTGCAGGAAGGCGACATCCTCTTTATTGACGAGATCCACCGCCTGGCGCGCACAGCCGAAGAGATGCTCTACCTGGCGATGGAAGACTTCCGCGTCGACGTGGTCGTCGGCAAGGGACCCGGCGCCACCTCCATTCCCCTGACGCTGCCCCCTTTCACGGTCGTCGGCGCTACCACGCGCTCCGGCCTGCTGCCGGCCCCGCTGCGCGACCGCTTCGGTTTCACCGCTCACCTGGAGTTTTACGAGACCGAGGAGCTCCAGTCGGTCGTGACGCGCTCCGCGACCCTCCTGGGATCGCCCATCGACGCGCGCGCCGCCCACGAAATCGCCTCGCGTTCGCGCGGAACACCCCGCATTGCGAACCGGCTCCTGCGCCGCGTCGTCGACTACGCCCAGGTCCACGGGGACGGGACCCTGACGCTGGACGCGGCGCGCGGCGCCCTCGAGCTCTTCGAGGTCGATCCCTCCGGTCTGGATCGCCTGGACCGCGCGGTCCTCGACGCCGTGTGTCGTCGTTTCGCCGGCGGCCCCGTCGGGCTGACGACCCTGTCCGTGACCATCGGCGAGGAGGCGGAGACCGTCGAGACGGTCGCCGAACCCTACCTGGTGCGTGAGGGGTTCCTCGTGCGCACTAATCGCGGACGCATGGCGACCCCGAAGGCCTGGGGACACCTCGGCCTCGCCCCGCCCGCACCGGACGGCGCTCTCTTCGACTAGGGGAGTGGGCCTCGTCTCCGATGGCGCTGGTCCCGGCCGCCCGCGGGGTGACAAATCCCGCCGCTGGCGTCGATGCGCCGCGCCTCATGGACATCACTTAGGCTAAAACCCTCCCTCGGCATTAGACTGGCAAGGTGCGCTCGACGCGCCGGACCGTCATCGAAAGTGAACCAGCCTTTATGAACAACCTAACCATGCTCGCCCTGATCGCTGTCGCCATCTTGTTCATGGTGTGGACATCGCGCTCCCGCAAGAAGCAGATGGAGAAGATGGAGCAGGACAAGCGCGACCAGCTTGCGGCCGTCACCCCCGGCAAGTGGGTGCGTACCCGCGTCGGCTTCTGGGGCCGTTTCGTGGACCTGGACGGCGACATCGTCGTCCTGGAGACCACCGATGGTCACGAGATGTACTGGGAACGCCAGATGATCGCCGAGATCGGTGGCCAGCCGCCCCTGGCCACGACCGAGGAGGACGAGGCGGCCCAGGCATCCGACGCGCCTGAGTCGGCGGATGAGGATGAGGCCATCCTCGGGCTCGACGACACGGACGCGCAGTCCCCTCTCCAGGACTCCGACGAGCAGCAGAAGTAAGACAAGGCTGAACGGAAAGTAGAACCGTGGCATCTCATAAGCGACGCCCTGTGCGCGCGCTCGTGACGCTCACCGTCGCCATCGTGGCGGCGTGCGCGGCGCTGGCGATCGGGCACTTCGTCAAGGGCGTATCACCCTACCCCGACCTCGCCCTCGACCTGAAGGGCGGGACGCAGCTCATCCTGACCCCCACCGCAACCTCCGAGGGTCAGCGCGAGATCACCGAGGACGACATCACGCAGGCGATCACGATTATTCGTAATCGAATCGACGCCTCCGGCGTGTCCGAGTCCGAAATTTCCTCCCTCGGTAACTCCAACATCATGGTGTCGATTCCCGGCACCCCCTCGCAGGAGCAGCTGGACCTCATTCGTTCGTCCTCGCAGATGAACTTCCGCCCGGTGCTGCGCGTCGGTGCGGCCCAGGGCGTGATCCAGAACCAGCAGACGACGACGGCTTCGTCCGGCGACGCCGAGGGCCAGTCGGGCCAGGCACAGAGCGGCGCTCAGTCGGGCGCCCAGTCCGGCGCGGACACCCAGTCCGGCGCGGCCCAGTCCGGTGCGTCCGAGGTGCAGTCCACCGCCCTTGACGAGGCGACCGCGATGAGCATCGCGGACCAGAACGGCGATGGCGTCCTGTCGGACACCCCGGCGAGCGAGCCGGCCAACGCCTCGGACCTGGCGTGGGTCACCGAGCAGGTCTGGTACGACTTCCTGACCCTGGACTGCTCCGCCTCAGCTGACGTCAAGCGCGTCGAGGGTCCGGCGGACAAGCCCTACGCCGCCTGCGACGACTCCGGCCAGATTAAGTACATCCTGGGACCCGTGGCCGTGCCCGGCTCGGACCTGAAGAGCGCCACGGCTGGTCTCGCGCGCAACAACAACGGCCAAACCACCGGTCAGTGGATCGTCTCCCTGCAGTTCAACGCCGATGGCACCGAGAAGTTCAAGGACACGTCCACGATCCTCTACGGCTACCACGACTCGGATCCGCAGGGCTCCTCCTTCTATCAGGGACGCCCCGACCGCAACGCCTTCGCAGTCGTCCTGGACGGCACGGTCATCACCGCCCCGTCGATGGAGGCGATCATCTCCAACGGTGAGGCGCAGATCAGCGGTAACTTCACCTCACAGTCGGCGACCGCGCTGGCCAACCAGCTGCAGTTCGGCTCGCTGCCCCTGAACTTCGAGGTCGAGTCCGAGCAGCAGATCTCCGCGACCATCGGCACCGATCACCTGACGGTTGGCCTGTGGGCGGCTCTCATCGGCTTCCTGCTCGTCATCTTCTACCTGGTCTGGCAGTACCGCGGCCTCGCGGTCATCTCCGCCGGTTCGCTCATCATCGCCTCGATCATCACCTACCTGGTGATCGCGCTCCTGTCGTGGGCGATGGGCTACCGCCTGTCGCTGGCTGGCGTCGCCGGCCTGATCATGGCCATCGGTGTGACGACAGACTCCTTCATCGTGTACTTCGAACGCGTCCGAGACGAGGTTCGTGACGGCCGCCCGCTGCAGGCCGCCGTCGAAGAGGGCTGGGATCGCGCCAAGCGCACCATCCTGGTCTCCGACGCGGTGAACCTGGTCGCGGCCGTCGTGCTCTACCTGCTCGCCGTCGGCGGCGTTCAGGGCTTCGCCTTCACCCTGGGCGTCACGACCGTCATCGACATCGCCGTGATCTTCCTCTTCACGCACCCGATGATGGAGCTCCTGATCCGCACCCGCTTCTTCGGCGAGGGCCACAAGCTCTCCGGCCTCGACCCCGAGCACCTGGGCGCGAAGAACGCCCTCGTGTACGCCGGACGCGGCCGCGTCGTCGCGCGCGGGGAGTCGGCCTCGACGACGAAGGACGAGGCCGGGGACGGTCTGTCCATCGCCGAGCGTCGTCGCGCGGCGCGCCTGGCCGCGCGCAAGGCCGAGCAGGCCAGCGCCGAGGGCGCCTCGGCGACGTCCGAGGTGTCCGCTGAACCCGTGGCGACCGAGGAAGAGGAGAACTGACATGATGAGTTTTGCTCAGTGGGGCAATGCCCTGTATTCGGGCGAGAAGTCCTATGCCGTCGTGCCTAAGCGCAAGATCTTCGTCGGCCTGGCCGCGGCGGTGGTCGTCGCTGGTTTCGCGCTCGTGGCGATTCTGGGCCTGAATCGCTCGATCGAGTTCACGGGCGGCTCTCAGTTCGACGTCGCGCACGTGGCCGATCAGAGCGAGTCTTTCGCCTCGCACGCGGTGACCTCTACCGGCCTCGTCGAGGGGGCTCCGAAGGTCACCCGCGTCGGCTCCGACTCGGTGCGCATCCAGACCACGTCGCTGGATTCGGCCCAAACAGCCCAGATGCGCGAAGCCCTGGCCAGCGCCTACGGCGTGGACGCGTCCGAGGTCCAGTCCTCCTCGATCGGCCCCTCGTGGGGCTCGTCGGTGACGACCAAGGCCGCGCAGTCGCTCGTCATCTTCATGGCCCTCGTGGCCCTGCTCATGACCGTGTACTTCCGCTCCTGGAAGATGGCCGCCTCGGCGCTGCTCGCCCTCGTGCACGACATCGCGGTGACCGTCGGCGTGTTCGCGATTCTGCAGGTCGAGGTCTCGCCGGCCACCGTCATCGGCTTCCTGACGATTCTGGGCTACTCGCTCTATGACACCGTCGTCGTCTTCGACAAGGTGCGAGAGCTGACCTCGGACGTCTACGAGCAGAAGCACTACACCTTCGCCGAATACGTGAACCTCGCCGTCAACCAGACGATGGTTCGTTCGATCAACACGTCGGTTGTGGCCCTTCTCCCGGTCGGAGCGATCCTCATCATCGGTACGGTGGCCCTGGGCCCGGGTACCCTGGTGGATATCTCGCTGGCGCTGTTCATCGGTATGATCGCGGGCACCTACTCGTCGATCTTCATCGCCTCGCCGCTCCTCGTCACCTTCCAGGAGCTGTCGAACAAGACCCGCGAGCACAACGCGGCCGTCGCGCACGAGCGCGCCCACCGCACCACCACCGGCGAGTCCTCGTCCGCGAAGGCCGTCAAGGTGGCCCCGATTAAGCCCGGCAAGCGCCTGGGCAACGAGAATCAGCCTCACAGGAAGAAGACTCATCGATGATCGGTGAACTCGGCGACCGCGTCGCCACTCTGGTCCAGGACAACCTGGTGGAGATCCCGGACTTCCCCGAGCCGGGTGTTCTGTTCCGCGACATCACGGGCCTGTTTGCCAACGGACCTGCCTTCAAGGAACTCGTAGAGTTGATCGGCGCGCGCTACGCGGGTCGCATCGACGCGGTGGCCGGGCTGGAGTCGCGCGGGTTCATCCTCGGGGCCCCCGTCGCCGCCGAGCTGGGCCTGGGCATGCTGACGATCCGCAAGGCCGGTAAGCTTCCCGGCGAGGTGATCGGCGTCGACTACTCCCTGGAGTACGGCAGCGCGCGCATGGAGATTCGTCCCCAGACGGTTCACGAGGGGCAGCGGGTCCTCATCATTGACGACGTCCTGGCCACGGGCGGGACCGCGCGCGCCGCGGTCGACCTCTTGGAACAGTGCGGCGCCTCGGTCGAGGCCATCGCCGTACTGCTCGAGCTGAAGGACCTGAACGGGCGCAGCAAGCTTGACGGCATCACGGTGGAGACCGCGCTGTTCGTCTGAGCGAGCGTCGTCCAGCGACGAGCGGCTCCGGGGATCATCTTGATCCCCGGAGCCGCTCGTTCGTCGCTATCATTGGTTCATGAGCAGCGACGACACGACTTCAGGGTCCGCACTTCCCGCGGCCGTCTCCCGAGTGCGCTCCGGCCTCGTGTGGTTTGGTTCGCGCGGGCGCGCCACGATCCCCGAGATTGAGCCGCTTGTGCGGGCTCTGCGCGCGAATCATCCGAAGGCGGATATCAGCGTGGTCGAGAGGGCTTACCGCAAGGCTGAGGAATGCCACCGGGGGCAAATGCGCAAGTCGGGGGAGCCCTATATCACCCATCCGGTCGCGGTCGCGACGATCCTGGCGGAGATGGGCATGACGACCCCGACGCTGGTGGCCGCGCTGCTGCACGACACCGTGGAGGACACGGACTACACGCTCCAGGAGCTGGCCGCCGATTTCGGTGAGCCCATCGCGAATCTGGTCGACGGCGTCACCAAGCTCGACAAGGTCCGCTATGGCGCAGCCGCCCAGTCCGAGACGCTGCGCAAGATGCTCGTCGCCATGAGCCGTGACATCCGCGTGCTGCTCATCAAGCTGGGCGACCGCATCCATAACGCCCGAACGTGGCGCTTCGTGCCTGCCGCGTCGGCGGCGAAGAAGGCGCAGGAGACGCTGGAGATCTACGCGCCGCTGGCCCACCGACTCGGCATGAACATGGTGAAGTGGGAGCTCGAAGAACTCTCCTTCAAGACCCTGTACCCGGAAATCTACGAGGAGATCGACCGCCTCGTCGCGGAGAGGGCCCCTCAACGGGAGGAATACCTGCGCGACGTTATCGATCAGATCGAAGAGGATCTGCGTCGCTCGGGCACGAAGGGCACGGTCAGTGGCCGCCCGAAGAGCCACTATTCGATCTACCAGAAGATGATCGTGCGCGGCAAGGCGTTCGACGAGGTGTTCGACCTGGTCGCCGTGCGTGTGCTGGTGGATTCGATCAAGGACTGCTACGGCGTTCTCGGCGCGCTGCACGGCCGGTGGAATCCGATCCCGGGCCGCTTCAAAGACTACATCGCGATGCCCAAGTTCAACCTCTACCAGTCGCTGCACACGACGGTTATCGGCCCGGGCGGCAAGCCGGTGGAGATCCAGATCCGCACCTACGACATGCACGAGCGCGCGGAACACGGCGTCGCCGCCCACTGGAAGTACAAGCAGAATCCGAACGCCACGAGCGGCGACTCGGACCGCATGAGCTCGGAAGAACAGGCGAACTGGCTGCGCGCCCTGGTCGAGATGGAGCGCGAGACGGGCGACCCGGAGGAGTTCCTGGATTCGCTGCGCTACGAGATCGCGGGCGACGAGGTCTATGTCTTTACGCCCAAGGGCGAGGTCATCGTGCTGCCGGCGCGTGCGACCCCCGTCGACTTCGCCTACGCGGTGCACACGGAGGTCGGGCATCGCACGGTCGGCGCGAAGGTCAACGGGCGCCTCGTCGCGCTCGATACGCCGCTGGAGTCGGGCGAGACGGTCGAGGTCGTCACCTCGAAGTCGGACAAGGCCGGCCCCTCGCGCGACTGGCTGGCGTTCGTCGCCTCGCCGCGTGCCCGTTCGAAGATCAAGGCGTGGTTCTCGAAGGAGCGCCGCGAGGAGGCCGTGGAGTCAGGTAAGGAGGCGCTGGCCCGCGCGATGCGCAAGCAGAACCTTCCCCTCCAGCGGCTCATGAACCACGAGTCGATCCTGTCGGTCGCCACATCCTTCGGCTACCCGGATGTCTCGGGGCTCTACGCGGCGGTGGGCGAGGGGCATATCTCGGCTCAGAACGTCGTCAACAGGCTCGTGGATAACCTCGGTGGGGGAGACGGCACCGAGGAGACGCTCTCCGAGGGCGTTACCCCGGGCTCGCAGAAGCCTCGCTCGGAGGCTTCGGGAGACAGCGCGATCACCGTGTCCGGGCTGAGCCCGAACGAGATTTGGGTCAAGCTCGCCAAGTGCTGTACGCCCGTTCCCGGGGATGCGATCGTCGGCTTCATTACGCGCGGCCAGGGCGTGTCGGTGCACCGCTCCACGTGCGCCAACGCGATGCGCCTGAGCCAGCTGCAGCCCGAGCGCTTCGTGGACGTGTCGTGGAACTCCGAGGGGCTCAGTGCGCCGTTCCGCGTCCAGATCGAGGTGCGTGCACTCGACCGTGGCGGACTCCTCTCGGACCTGACCCGGGTCCTGTCTGATTATGGCGTCAATATCTTGGCCGCGGCCCTCAAGACGGACGGGGATCAGGTTGCCTCCGGCAATTTCTCCTTTGAGCTGGCGGATCTGGGCCACTTGAACGCCGTTTTGTCGGCGCTTCGCCGGGTGGATGGGGTTTTCGAAGCGGTGCGCATCGGGGCGGATTCTTAGACGAGGACTCGGCTGACCGGCGCTGGGAAGTGGGGTGAGGTGTTACATCCGTCCCGTTTTTCGCGGGTCGACGCTCATTTTCTCGTTAGATGTGACACACTAGCTCTGTGTGTCACATCGGCACGCGACCGCGCCGGGCGTCAGCCCTCGTCTGAGAAGGAATATCGTGACCGAGACGTCGATTCCGAACAACGAAACCACTCCCGAAGCCGTGACGGCTACTCCCGAGGAGGCCCAGGCCTCGACGATCGCCGCGTCGGAGGTGCCTGAGCACCCCTTCGCCCGCATCGGTGAGGACGGGACCGTCTACGTCAAGGACGGCGACGAGGAGCGCGTCATCGGCGGCTTCCCGGAGGGTATTCCCGCGTCCCCCTACGCCCTGTACGAGCGCCGCTACGCCGATCTCGAGGCCACGATCAAGCTCTTCGAGGATCGACTCGCCTCCCTGAGCCCGCGCGACATCGATCAGACTCTGGCGACGCTGCGTGAGCAGGTCGCATCCCCCAACGTCGTCGGCGACATCCCGGCGCTGCGCGAGCGCGTCGCCGCGGTCGAGAAGGCCGCCGAGGAACGCAAGGAGGTCGCCCGCGAGGAGCGCAAGGCCGCCAAGGCGCAGGCCCTGGCCGACCGCACGGCCGTCGTCGAGCGCGCCGAGGCCATCGTCGCCCAGGACCCCGCTAAGACCCACTGGAAGCAGTCGGGCCAGACCCTGCGCGACCTCCTGGAAGAGTGGAAGACCCTGCAGCGCCGCGGCCCGCGCCTGGAGAAGGCCGTCGAAGACGAGCTGTGGAAGCGCTTCTCCACCGCGCGCACCCAGTTCGACCGCCACCGCCGCCAGTTCTTCTCCCAGCTGGACCAGGCTCAGTCCGAGGCCAAGCGCATCAAGGAAGCCCTGATCGCCGAGGCCGAGGCCCTGTCCTCCT
>ERZ772999.2304-NODE-2304-length-10393-cov-19.325788_pt1 | contig 10393 bp, 8 predicted proteins | sample MGYA00511467_ERZ772999 | MGnify/ENA primary metagenome ERZ772999 (study PRJEB29015, sample SAMEA2738064) | human oral metagenome | biome: human oral; feature: human-associated habitat; material: saliva | place: China | collected 2218 ...
ATACTCTACCGTTAATCTGACTTTTTCACAATTACAATTACGATAAATTCATAATTATTTTATGAAAAACTCATAATAAGCCAATGGAGCGTCCTTTTCATCCACTCTGTGGCGCTTCTCCTCCCCCCTGCCGAGGGCCTGAAAAGATGCCGTACAATCAAAGAACCTAGAGCAACCCGCACCGGCGATCACCATCAAGGAGGATAGGGTCATGGTGTACGACTTCACAAACCCCATCTACATTCTGCTGATGGTTCTGCTCTTTGGCGTACCCATTGTGACTCCGGTGATTTACGGTCAATACCGCAGTACTACCACCGGTTTTGATCTGGAGGGGCAGTTGATGCTTGGTCTGCTCTTCACCATTTTCCTGGGCGCTTATGGCACGATTCTGCTACTCGGTATTTTCCCGACTGCTACGGCGCAGGTGATGGAGCAAGTGCCCCTAGTGAATATCCCTGGTGCTATTCCCTAACCCCTCCCGCATAGTTCAGTGCGCCGGTGACGCTCTGGGTGAATCCGAGCGCCATATGGTGCGCTGGTGGGTGCTTGCACGTATTCTATAGAGTCAAGTACACGCTGACCTATTTGCCTAGGAGGATACCCATGCACAGTCATAACAATGGATTTAAAACTGCCCTGCTGATGGGCTCCATGGTGGGCATGATGTTGCTCATTGGTGGTCTGCTCTCGGTGAGCTTCCGCTCATCCATCTTCATCTGGATTATGGGGTTGTTCGGTTTGGCTTCGGTTGCATACACCTACTGGAACTCAGATAAGCTCGCCCTGCGCTCCATGAATGCCTACCCGGTCAGCCGTGAAGAGGTTCCGGTGCTTTATGACATCGTGGAGGAGCTTTCCTTCCGTGCGGGTCAGCCCATGCCTGCCCTTTACGTGGCACCGACCATGACCCCGAACGCGTTTGCGACCGGTCGTAACCCGCAGAATGCGGCGGTGTGCTGTACTGAGGGTATTTTGCAGTTGCTGGATGAGCGCGAGATGCGCGGCGTGCTCGGCCACGAACTGATGCACGTGTACAACCGCGATATCCTCACCTCTTCGGTGGCGGCGGGTATCGCCTCCATTATCGGTACTGTCGCTCAGTTCCTCTCGTTTGGTGCGATGTTCGGTGGTTCCAACCGCGATGGTGAACGCTCGAACCCCCTTGCCATGTTTGTGGTTGCCATGCTGGCTCCCATTGCTACGCAGGTCATTCAGATGGCCATTAGCCGCACCCGTGAATTTGATGCCGACGAGGATGGTGCACGTCTGACCGGCGACCCGCTGGCTCTGGCTTCGGCACTGCACAAGCTGGAGAGCGGCGTATCCATGTACCCGATGGACCCGAATAACCGCAACACGGAGGCGGCGAGCGCCATGATGATTGCGAATCCCTTTGGTTCGCTGAAGAACATGCTCTCTACTCACCCGCCGATGGATCAGCGTATTGCGCGTCTGCAGCAGCAGGCTCGTGAGATGGGTCAGTACTAAGTCTTTTCTTCGCTGAATCATCCGGGCGCGAGTGTGTCACTGTATGCATGTGACGCTGTACGAATATGACCCGGCGTGACGATTGTGACCTGCGATGACGGGTTGGCAGACAAAAATCCTCGGGGTGGCTACTGTGGAAGTAGCCACCCCGAGGATTTTGCATTTCGGCTTCTAACCGCTTCCCTCACCCATCACGGGGGGCGCCTGAGCTTAGCGGTAGTTGACGAACTGCAGGTCAACCTCAAGGTCAGCGGACTTGAGCATTGCAATGACTTCCTGCAGGTCATCGCGGGACTTGGAGGAGACGCGCAGCTCATCACCCTGGATGTTCGCCTTTACGCCCTTGGGGCCCTCTTCGCGGATCATCTTGGAGATCTTCTTTGCCTGATCCTGCGCGATGCCTTCCTTAATGGAGCACTCGATACGGGTTTCCTTGCCGGATGCGTAGGGCTTGCCGGAATCCAGGGACTTCAGGGAGATGCCGCGCTTGACCAGCTTGGACTGGAAAACGTCGAGCACTGCCAGGGCGCGCTCTTCGGCGTTTGCCTTGATGAGGATCTTGTCGCCGGAGTAGTCGATTTCTGCACCTACGCCGCGGAAGTCGTAACGCTGGGAGATTTCCTTCTGCGCCTGGTGCAGTGCGTTGGAAACTTCCTGCTTGTCCACCTTGGACACAATGTCGAATGACGATTCGCTAGCCATGGGCTTTCCTTTCGTGAATGAGGTGCTACTGGCACCGGTTAGTACTAGCCTACCGGGTTGGGGCTCTTGTTCACAGCTAACTATCAGAATAACGGGCCTGTTTTACAGGTGTTACTAACCTTAAAAGAGGACAATAGAGATATGACTATTCATAACCTGTCTGCAACGGATGCACGCACGAGCGAGGAAGCTCACGACCTGCAAACCCTGCTCTTCATTGACTTGCATACCTCTCTGGGCGCTGAGCCCGAAGGTATTCCTGAGGCTGAGCGCCTCAACGAGTCTGACCACCACGATATTCATCTTGACCTGCATGCGGAAGAGTCTAAGCATTCTCCTTTTGAAGGCATTGGTATTACTCTGACTGAGCCTTCGCTGGTGGCACGTTTCCGTGGCGTTCGCCGTGACCTGGAGCGTGAGATTGCCGGTGACATGTGTACTGTGGAGCAGGCGCGCCGCTATCTGGAGCACCTGGAGATTGTTCTTCTGCTTGAGCAGGATGGCGACATTCCGTCCCGCTCCTTCTAAGGCTGCTGGAGGTGTTTGCTTTATTCACGGCTTTATTCATGAGGGCTTTATTCAATTAGGATGAGGGCGCGGGCGCTGCGATAGATATGTGCGATAGATATGGATGCGCGGTGAGCGTGCATCGACGCTCTGATGTGATGAAAAGACGATAAATATAACCAGATATATAACCTTCATCACAAAACCCTATGTGAAGTGTACAAGTCCCTAAAAGTGCTGTACAGTAGTCTCTGTTCGCTTGAGCGAGCAACTGGCACCTAGCTAGGCGGCAGGTTACCCGAGCGGCCAAAGGGGGCTGACTGTAAATCAGCTGGCACTGCCTACGGGGGTTCGAATCCCTCACCTGCCACAAATAGCCCGGTTACGAAAGTAACCGGGCTTTTGTGTATCTAAAACCAATTTCAGGGTGGCTCCCGCAGCGGTCTTCCGTGGTGGCACCCGTATTTTCCTGATGCTCGCGAGGGGCTTTCCTGCGGGAGGGAAGGGAGAGCTCCACGCGGGGGCTTTCGCCTGCCGGGTCGGGCGCCTCCAGAATCAGATGCAGGGGTGTTCGCCCGAGTATTCGCGACACGCCCGTGAACCGGCTGAAAAAGCCGCAAAAAGTATTTACTATGACCACAATTTGTCATATCTTTCACAATGTTTGAATCCCAGGGCGAACAATTAGCGATTGGGGTCTTGAGGGTGTAGCTTTATCTCATGGCTACTATTGAAATTACTCAGCAGAACCTGACTGCTACCGTCGAGAGCAATGACATCGTCTTCCTGGACTTCTGGGCAGATTGGTGCGGTCCCTGCAAGCAGTTCTCCCCCGTCTACGAGGCGGCTTCGGATAAGCACAGCGACATCGTTTTCGGCAAGGTTGACACCGAGGACCAGGGCCAGCTCGCTCAGGCAGCTGGCATTACCTCCATCCCCACCATCATGGGCTTCCGTGGCGGTATCCTGGTTTACCAGCAGGCTGGCGCACTGCGCGAAGACCAGCTGGAGACCGTGATCGGTTCGATCCGCGAGCTTGACATGGATAAGGTCCGTGCAGAAATCGCAGCAGCAGAGGGCTCTGCAGAGAAGGAGTAAGCTCACCACCACCAAAGAGCTTGAACGGGACGCACCCGCCGGTACAACCGGCTGGGGCGCCCCGTCCCCTTTTAACCTCGTGAGGGAGCGTTAGCGGCCGCGGTGATCCTCAATGGTCATGCGCGCCCCGTAGCGCTGCTTCGAAAAGCCTGAAGCGTGCATGAGCCGCACCAAGCGCTGCCGATGGGGGCTGTAAGGTGCCAGCAGGGCGAGCATTCCCACATCATCGGTGCGCTGACCAGTGAACAGCTCACCGACCGCGTGCGCCAGATGGTAGTCGCCCAGGCTGATGGCGTCCGGGTGCCCGCACACGCGTTGCAGTGCCTCGGAAATACTCCACGGGCCCACGCCGCGCACAGTGTGTAGGCTCCGCGCCAGTAGCGCCACGTCGCCTTCTGCTGCAATGTTTTTCAGAGATTCGGCGGAACGAGCGTAAGCGTACACGGCATCGTAGCGGCTTTTATCAACGCCCGCCTGATGCCAATCCCAGGTAGGAATCGTCGTCAGGGTCCGGGCGCTTGGGTAGACGCGCATGCCTTCGGGCTGGTGCCCCAACCCGGTCGATGGGGCGGGGGAGCCGTACTTTCGCAGAATCCAGCCCAGGGTTCTGAACGCTTCGGTCTGGGTGATGCGCTGCTCCACAATGGCGTTGAGCATCTGCCGGTCCAGCTGCCCCGAGGCGCTGAGACGGAGCCCCGGATTCTGTCGCCACGCCTGCTGAACACGCGGCGGAAGAGACTCAAAAGAAGGCAGAGCGCCGAACTGCTCTGCGGGGTCGTGCAAACCCAGCCAATATGTCATTTCCTGTGCCAGTGCCTGAAGATCGGCTCGAGTCTGCATCTGCTGATCTGCGGCACTATAAGAAACCCAGATGCGAATACGCACCGGGCGCATCAGCAGGCGATGCAGGCAGGGGAGAGCCTCGGGAAGCTCGGCTGGCTGCGCCAAACGTTCGGCGTACAGCACCGCCGGGAACTCGTGAAACGGCGTGTGAGCCGTCAACCAGATTCTCTCGGCACCATCCGCGCGGCTCAGCGCACGATACGAAAGATCCTGAGCGCCGCGGCGCAACGACCCCAAAGTCTGTGCCAGCTGCACCGGAACATGCGGCTCAATCACAACCTCGCACGCCTCGGGAGCCAGGGCACCGGGAAGGGGCGAAGCGGCGGGGGAGAGAGTACGAACCTGAACGCGCGGTTCGTGAAGAACATCTGTAAGCGCTGGCGCATAGGGTACACCAGCTGCCGCCAAAGGGTGCCGGATGCGCCGTACACCCGCTGCCGGGAGGCTACCGGGGATCGTACCATTGGGGGTCGTACCACCGGGGGTTGAGGAAGGAAACGTACTCACCACACCAGTCTATGCGCCCGAACCGGGCAGTAGTATCCGGGGCAGATAATTGCGGACCAAGATACAAAAAGTGCAGGAAGGGCAGGCACGCCACTAATGAGATACCCTAAAGGGTAGAGCGAGAACGAACGTAAACTCCGCCACCGGCACAACGCAGGCTATGCGTTCCGCCCGTTCACAAGGGCGCATGTAGCCCGGACACACACCCTGAGAGAAGGACGCCTATGGCAGCGGAAGCACAAGAAGCATCCTCGAATACTGACGCACCTGAACAGAAGAACAGCGCCGCCACCAGTGCGGGCCGTACTCAGCACTCCAAGAAACAGCCGCGTCAGTCCCTCACCGAGCGCGTCAAGAGTATCCGCCCCCTCGAACTACTACCCGGTTTGCTGCTTGCCGCCGCTGTCATGGTGTTGTATACCTACTACTCGCTGCAGCAGGTGAAGCACTGGATTACGCCCTCCTGGGACCTGGCGATTTTCACCCAGATGGCGCAGGCGTACTCGCACTTCTCCGTGCCCATCGTGCCCATTAAGGGGCCCGACTTTAACCTCTGGGGTGACCATTTCCACCCGATTCTGGTGTTCCTGGGACCCGTCTACGCGCTATTGCCCTCGCCGACCACGCTACTGGTCGTGCAGAACGCCCTGGTCGCCTTCGCCAGCTTCGCCATTGTGCGCTTCACCCAGCGTGCCTTCGCGCTCGCCCAGAAGCCTGAGGGCGCCCAGAAGCCTGAGGACGCGCAGAAGAACGAACCTGCGCAGAGTGTCATCCCGACCCTCACTGGTCTGCTACTCGGCGCCGGATTCGCCCTCAGCTTCGGCGTTCAGCAAGCTATCGCCGCCCAATTCCACGAAGTAGCCTTCGCCGTGCCGCTGCTCGCCATGAGCCTCGGCTACCTGGTGCTTGCCTCGCGAGTGAGCGGTACCGAACGCGCACGCTACCTCGCCTACGCCTGCTGGTGGGCTTTACCCATTGCCTTCGTCAAAGAAGATATGGGTATTACTGTTGCAGCCATCGGCCTCATCATCTTTATCCGCACCGGCTGGCTGAGCACCGCCGTAGACATTCTGATGCCGCGCCTCTCCGCTGGCACCCCCGCCGCCATGCGAGTCCGCGTGCATCAGCTCTACTCTTCCTGGGCGCGCACCCCCGCCGTCGCTGAATCCACCATGGTCATGATGTGGGGTGTGTTCTGGTCGGTTGTCGCCGTCTACGTGATCCTGCCCTACTTCAATAGCGGCGGAAACTTCGACTACGCTGACAAGGTGAACTTCTCCGCAGCCCTGGGCGACCCCTTCGGCTCAGCACTGCAGATGCTCAGCAACAACACCAAGCTGGCAACCCTCGGCATGCTGCTCATTACCGGAGCAGTCCTCTGGGTGATTTCTCCGCTCGCGGCAATTGCCCTGCCGACCCTTGCATGGCGTCTGCTCTCCACCATGGAATCCTACTGGGCAAGCACATGGCACTACTCGCTCGTGCTCATGCCCGTCATCTTCCTCGCCCTGCTCGACGCCGTCATGCGGATACGTTACGGCGTGGTTCCCGCCACGATTCCGGTGCGTTTGGGCGCGCGAGTAGCCGATAGCGCCTCCGTGCAGGAGACCGATACAGCGGCTGAGCCTGGCCGCCTCACCGCCATGGCACGCCGCATGCCCGTATGGGCTCTACCCGCCGCGGCGCTCTTCCTTGTCACGTCCGCGATTTTTGTGCCTGGCTCCCAGCAGCCCCTCGCATCCCTGGGTAATGCGCAGTTCACCGCCTCCGCGCTGACTACGACTGACCAGATGAAGCAGGAGGCCTTGCAGAAGGTACCCGAAGGGGCATCGGTCGCGTCTGACCTGTCGATTCTGACCCAGCTAATTCCCGGTCGTACCGTCTACTGGATTGGACACACCGGCAAGCCCGCACCCGATTACGTGGTCATCGACCGCATGAGCAACTCCTGGGGCGGCAACCCTCCGACCAACGCCGCGCAGTATGCAGCTGACCGTTACGGCCGCTCCTACGCTAAGTACGCGACCGTTGGCACGATTGATATTGTGCGTCGCGTAGATTAATCCGAGGACTACATAGGCGCGATGCGTGCCTGAAAAGCGCCCGCCCTCCGGCTGTGAGGGTGGGCGCTCGCCGTTAAGGGATGAGGTTTTAAGCACCTTTTGGGGTTAAAAGGGCGCCGCTAAGGTAGACTGGGTAGAACACGGGAACCCCCGATGAAGGTCTTGTGCGCACCCGGCCCCCAAGGTGGTGCTGGAATTGTAGGTGCGCCGTACTCACCATCACCGATTGACACGCCCCATAAACTTGCGGTTTACACCGTACACGCGGGCTTCTTTTAACGATCTCTGGTCCAGCGTCTTTGTTGCGTCTGCTGTAACAGACACACCACCGCCGTGTAAGCGGGAAGGCGAACCACCAGAAATACGTGACATTGCATGTGAGCATTACCCACCCTGTAAACCCCCTGATCCACAGGGACTACTGTGCGCCAAGCGTAGAGTACGAACAGGCGTTTGGATAATGTGCCGAGAAATTCAAGACCACCCCCAGCAAAAGCCGCTACCCGCAGCATCCGCAGAACACCCCTGCAGAATGCGCCGGTAATGGAGGACCCCTGGACGTTCTACTCCCCAGGGGATGATGTGTGGCTGGGCCGTGAAGGGGACACCCGGTAAGCGCCGAAAAGCGTGCGCTTCCACCCCTACCGTATAGAGGAAAAATTGACTGAGAATACTGCTACCCCGGCCGAACTGAACGCCGAGGCAGAGACCGTTGTGACCACTGAGAACATCACCGAGAACATCGTTGAGAGCCCTGCTGTAGAAGCAGAAGAAATCACCGCAGAAGCTACTGCAGAAACCCCTGCAGAAGAAACCGCCGAGAAGGCAGAAGAAGAGGGCGTACGCTTCACCGACCTGGGCCTGGACGCCCGCGTCCTGGCAGCCCTGGAAGAGGTCGGTTACGAGAAGCCGTCCCCCATTCAGGAACAGACCATCCCCCTGCTGCTTGACGGCCATGACGTAGTCGGTCTGGCACAGACCGGTACCGGTAAGACCGCAGCATTCGCACTGCCGGCGCTGTCCCGCATGGCTGAACTCGCCGACATCAATGGCATCTCCCGCGACACCCAGGTTCTGGTCCTGGCACCCACCCGCGAGCTGGCTTTGCAGGTTGCAGAAGCCTTCTCCTCCTATGCAACCCACATGGAGGACTTCACCGTCCTGCCCATCTACGGTGGCTCCCCCTACGGCCCGCAGCTGGCTGGTCTGCGCCGCGGTGCGCAGGTCGTCGTCGGTACCCCCGGCCGTGTGATCGACCACCTGGAGAAGGGCTCCCTGGATTTGTCCAACCTGCAGTACCTGGTATTGGACGAGGCAGACGAAATGCTGCGCATGGGCTTCGCCGAAGACGTGGAAAAGATCCTCGCAGGTACCCCCGACAGCAAGCAGGTTGCGCTCTTCTCTGCAACCATGCCCAACTCGATCCGCAAGATTGCTCAGCAGTACCTGAACGACCCCACCGAAGTTCGCGTCAAGGCTAAGACCACCACCAGCGCAAACATCTCCCAGCGCTACATGCAGGTCATGCACTCCCACAAGCTGGACGCAATGACCCGCGTACTCGAGGTCGAAAACTACGACGGCATCATCGTTTTCGTGCGCACCAAGAAGGAAACCGAGGAAGTTGCCGACAAGCTGAAGGCGCGCGGTTTCGCGGCAGCAGCGATTAACGGTGACATCCCCCAGCAGCTGCGTGAGCGCACCGTCGACGCGCTGCGTGACGGCCGCATCGATATCCTCGTGGCAACCGACGTGGCGGCACGCGGTCTGGACGTTGAGCGCATCTCCCTGGTTGTCAACTACGACATCCCCCACGACACCGAGTCCTACGTGCACCGCATCGGTCGTACCGGCCGTGCAGGTCGTGAAGGTGCCGCAATCCTCTTCGTCACCCCGCGTGAGAAGTACATGCTGCGTCAGATTGAGAAGGCAACCCGCCAGAAGGTCGAGCCGATGCACATGCCCACCGCAGAGGCAGTGAACGAGACCCGTAAGCAGCGCTTCGCACAGCAGATTACCGAGACCATCGAGTCTGAGGACCTGAGCTTCTTCCGCGAGATTATCGAGGACTACGAGAACGAGCACGACACCACCGCTGAGGACATTGCAGCTGCACTGGCTGTTATCGCCCAGCAGGGTCGACCCTTCTTCCTCGATGAGAGCGAAGATATCGCCCGCAAGTCCCGCCCCTTCTCTGACGAGGAATCGGATCGCGGCGGCCGCAAGGCAAAGCGCGCGCACAACGACGAGGGTATGGTCAACTACAAGCTGAACGTTGGCCGTTCCTCCCGCGTGACTGCAGGCGCTATTGTGGGTGCACTGGCTAACGAGGGTGGCATTAAGGGATCCCAGATTGGCTCCATCGACATTCGCCAGCACTTCACCATTGTTGGCCTGCCCGAGGACCTGCCCCGCGACTTCTTCGATCGCCTGCGCGACACCAAGATTGCGGGCGAGTTCATCAACATCCGCAAGGACAACGGTCCCAAGGGCGGCGGCGGTGGTCGCAGCTTCGGTGGTGGCCGTCGTGAGGGCGGTTTCCGTGATTTCGATCGCCGCGAGAGTGGTCGTCGTGAAGGCGGCTACCGCGGCAACCGTGACGGCGACCGTGACTTCGGCGGTGACCGCAACTTCAAGCGTGGCGGCCGCGATTTCGGGGGCAAGCGCAATGACCGTGACTTCGGTGGTCGCGACTTTGGCGGCCGTGATAACCGCCGTGAGGGTGGCCGTAACTTTGGCGGTCGCGATTTCGGCGGCCGTGATAACCGCCGCGATGGCGGCTATCGCGGTAACCGCGACGGTGGCCGTGACTTCGGCGGCCGCGGCAAGCGCTACTAAGATTCCGGCTAAGCCTGGATCTGCGGTAGGAGAGGCTTACTGAGGCTATCGGCTAGCAGCCTTGTCATCCGCATACGAGTCAAAGACCGGCAGGGGAGCGATGAGCTCTCCTGCCGGTCTTTATATATTTGTGGGTTGATATGTGTTTGCATCAGCTGTTGTGATGGTGCCTGGTAATTGTTGGGGCTCCTGGTCAAAGCTGGGCTCTCATGCGGCAGTGCGGAGAACAGGAAAACATCAAATGTGGTGCATGCCATAGCTTCTCTGCTTGCGAGCATTCTTGAAGACCTGTATAGTTTTACCTGTTGCCCCGATAGCTCAGTGGTAGAGCGCCATCTTGGTAA
>ERZ772999.2305-NODE-2305-length-10391-cov-21.430824_pt1 | contig 10391 bp, 10 predicted proteins | sample MGYA00511467_ERZ772999 | MGnify/ENA primary metagenome ERZ772999 (study PRJEB29015, sample SAMEA2738064) | human oral metagenome | biome: human oral; feature: human-associated habitat; material: saliva | place: China | collected 2218 ...
TGAAATGTCCGGGTCAGCTACGCCGCGCGCAGCCAGTAGGCTCGCGCGGTAGGCCAGATTTGCCTGCGACTGCGCTAGCGAAACCGTTTGATAAGACTGGGCCACCCAAGGGCGCAGCTGGCGCACAAGTTTGACGCGCGCAGCAATCAGCTGGGCAGCTAACTGGGCTAACTGCTCATCCCACACATCCAAAGTGGCTAGGGCGCTGGCGCGCGCCGAGCCGCTTTTACGTTTAAGTCCCCGCAGCAGGCCTGAGCGCTGGGCTAGCACCTTGTCGTGGTCTGCGCGCACCCCGGCCAGACGCGGGCTCATCATAACCACCAGGTCATCTAAAAAACGCCGCCGCACCTGCGGATCTGAACGCACCAAAGTCAGATCTTCCGGGGCAAACAGCACCGTGCGGCAAATACCCAGCAACTGGGTTGGGCGGGTAGGGGCACGGTTTAGCCGGGCCCGGTTAGCTTTGCCGGAAATAATTTCTACTTCTAACAGCTGCGGGCGGGCGGCAGTGATTAGTTTTGCGCGGATGACGGCGGCGTTGGGCTGATTTTGACCGCTTGCGTCACGCCTAACCAGGGCCGTATCGGCGCCAACTCGGTGGGAGGAAAGCGTAGCTAAATAGTTAATAGATTCAACCAGGTTGGTTTTACCCTGCCCGTTAGAACCCACCAGTACCGTAGCTCCAGGCGGAAAACTGACTACCGCCTGCTCATATGAGCGGTAGTCAGTCAGCGCCAAATCAGCTACGTACATACGCCTTACACGCCAAAGCGAATAGGCATCAGCAAGTAGCGGAAGCTGGGGTCAGGCTCAGTGCCAGGCTCATCTACCCCAACCAACACTGCCGGCTTATTGGGGTGGGTGAAGTCAAAGCGCACATAGTTACTAGATAGCGCGTTTAGGCCCTCTTGCAGGAAAAGCGGGTTGAAAGCAGCAGAAATTTCGTTGCCATCTAGGTGAGCTACCAGCTCTTCACTAGCCTGTGCATCCTCTCCCTGGCCAGCCTCAAGATGCAAGTTACCCTCGGTGAAAGTTAGGCGCAGTGCAGTGTTGCGTTCGGCCACCAAAGACACAAACTTAACCGCATCTAGTAGCTCTTTACGTCCCACCGTGGCATAGGTGTTGACCTGCTCGGGGAACAGGCGACGCACCTGGGGGTATTCGCCGTCGCTAAGCACTGAAGTAGTGCGGCGCTCACCGGATTCAAAACCAATCAGGCGTGAGGCTACGGCGTCGTCGTCATTAAGCGCAATCTCAATGGGGGCACCGGAAACCAGAGACTTAGCCACATCAGCTAAAGTGCGGGCCTTTAGCAGCACCACAGCATCCAGGGGCTTAGCCGGGTTCCACTCAACCTCGCGCATAGCTAGCCGGTAACGGTCAGTAGCCAGCATGGTCAGCTTATTGCCGCTAAATTCCATGCACACATTGGTCAGCAGCGGCAAGGTGTCGTCGCGGGCAGCAGCAATAGAAACCTGAGCTACCGCCTTAGAAAGCACGTCAGAGTCAATGGTGCCCACCTGGGCAGGCATCGAAGGCAAAGCTGGGTAGTCATCAACCTGCATAGCCGGCAGCTCAGAATGAGCTGAACCACAGGTGAAACGTACGCGGGTGCCCACCAGCTCAATATCTACCGGCTTGCTAGGAAAGCCCTTAGCAAACTTGGTGAGTGCACGGCCAGGAATAAGTACCTCGCCCTCAACCTCAACCGAGGCCGGGATTTCACAACGTCCAGATACCTCGTAGTCGAAGGAAGACAGGATTACAACATCCCCCTTGGCCTCCATACGCACCCCAGCCAGCACCGGAACCGGCGGGTTGGGCGGCACTGAGCGAGCAGTCCAGGCTACTGCTTCAGCTAAAACGTCACGGGCTACCCTGAGCTTCACGTTGGGAGGCCTTCCTTAGATGGATATAGAGGGGCGGCTTAAAAGTTTAGCCGGTATCTCCCTATAGAGCATCTCAAAAGGGTCACTGTGGGGCTTTTGCACGCCTTGGCCAGCGCCGCCCGTAGCGGAGGTTTTCCCCAATTGGCCTACGTTGGCGAGCTTGGAAATCGTGTGGGGTTTAAAAGTCAGTAGTAGTAGTAGCGGGTGTGGAAGTTGTGGAAAACCACTTTTTGGCCCGGTGGCGCGCCGACGGCGAATGTGGGCTGAGTGTGGGCAAAGCTTGGGATAACTCGGGGCGGCTGTGGAAAGTGCTAAAGCTCATAGCGCCAATCCACAGGCGAGACTTAGTTAAGCACAGCAAAACCGGGGTTGCCCACAGCCTTACCAACAGGGCCTGTGGGTGAAAAAACCACGTATTTGAGGGCAAAAAAGGCCGCCGCTAAGCCCAAAAACAGGGCCCAGCGGCGGCGTCGGGAATTAGGTAGAAGCGGCTAGGAGTGAGGCGTGGCCGCAGCCTGCTTAATGCGGCTGGTTAGCTCAGTTACCTGCTTGTAAGTGTCTGCCTGGGCAGACATTTGGGTGCGCACCTTCTTATCCGCACTCATCACGGTGGTGTGGTCGCGGCCGCCAAACTCGCGCCCAATCTTGGGTAGCGACAAGTCAGTCATTTCGCGGCACAGATACATGGCGATGTGGCGGGCGGTAACAATAGTGCGTGAGCGGTTGGCCGAATACAGATCCTCAATAGTGATCCCAAAGTAGTCGGCGGTTTGCCCAATGATCAGTGCAGCAGTGATATTGCCGGTGTCCTGGGTGGAAACCAGATCCTTAAGCACCATCTCGGCCACAGGCAGATCCACCTGCAGCTTGTTAATTGAGGCGTAGGCGGTTACACGGATAAGCGCGCCTTCAAGCTCGCGGATGTTAGCCGAGATGCGGCTGGCAATGTACTCCAAAACCTGTAGGGGCACATCCAATTTGTCGGCCTGGGCGCGGCGCGACAAAATCGCGATACGGGTTTCTAAATCCGGGGGCTGAACGTCAGTAGAGAGGCCCATGTCGAAGCGTGAACGCAGGCGCTCATCAATTTTCAGGGCCTTGGTGGGCTGGTCGGAGGTCAGCACTACCTGCTTATTGGCGTTATAGAGCGCATTGAAGGTGTGGAAGAACTCCTCCAGGGTCTGCTCTTTGTCTTGCAGGAACTGGATGTCGTCAACCAGCAGGATATCCACCTGACGGTAGCGGCGCTTGAAGGCATCCATGCGGCCTTCAGACACGGAGGTGATGAAGTCAGAAACGAATTCCTCAGAGTTTACGTACTTAACTTTGCTCTTGTGGTAGGCGCGAGTGTAGTGGCCAATGCCGTGCAGCAGGTGGGTTTTGCCCAGACCTGAGCCGCCGTAAATAAACAGCGGGTTGTAGGTTTTAGCCGGGGTTTCTGCCACGGCGTAGGAGGCGGCGTAGGCAAAGCGGTTGGAGGAGCCAACCACGTAAGTGTCGAAGGTGTAGCGCGGGTTTAGCTTGGAGTCATCGAGGACGTCGCTGGGGCGTACATTCAACCCCTTGCCGCGCGCGGCCTTTTTGGGCTGCTCAGGGCGACCAAATTCCACTACGGTCTGGGTATCTGGCACCACCAGGCCGTTTTCTTGGCCCAGTTCTAGACCTAGCTGCTGGGGGGCACTTGGTGCGGCGGCGTCGTTAGCGCCGTGGCCTAGGTTTAGCTCGGCTGGGGTGGGGATAGTGCCTTTGAACTGCGACGACGGCGCCTGGGTTGGGGCAGCTGGGGAGCCGGGGGTGGCGGGGACAGCAGCGGGGCTAGCGTCGTCGTCGGCATTTACCCCCGGGGCGCCAGAAGCGGCAGAGTCCCCATGCACGGCGGCGCGGGCGGCCTTAATAATGACCTCAAGATCTTTAGCTCCCGGCGCGACAGTGTAAATAATGGGCATGTCATAGCCGATTTGGTCAGCAACTGCCGTCTTGATTGTGGCTGACACTGCGCGGTCAGTTAAACGCTGTTTAACGAATTTAGAGTTGACCACCACTACCAGTGTGCCCTCAACATCGACGGCGTGGCAGGTGCGAGCCATGGCCAGGTAGCTGAGAGTCAGTGAGTTTGAGGTGGTCAGAGCTTCTACAACACTTTCCCAAAGCTGAGCGCCGAATTCAGCGCCCGGGTCAGTTACCGGATCGGACACGGCGTCTCCTTAAGTTCATAAAACAACTAATTGGGTCAGGGCCCGGCTAATTGGGTCAGGGCCCTGCGGGCTGAGTCCAAGTTGTCCACAGAGATATCCACACCTGGGGATGGAGCAGATGTCCGCGAACAATTTTAGGCCGCTTATTGAGGATATACGCAATCTAGCTGGTAGGAGTGGAGTTACAAGCTTGTATTTTCCTGTGGATAACGTGGGGTTATCCACATGTTGTGGGCTAGTGTTTTACGCAGGTGTGGAGAAGAAAATGGGTAAAATCACCCCCGGATGTAGGCAGCCTCACGGCAAAGATGCTTTGACCGGTGGGTGTAAGACCATATAACGTTAATTAGTCGTACGTGTACATGCGGGTTCCGCTCAGAGGATCCAGTGCACGTGACCTCATCAAAACGGTGAGGTGCCACAAACTTTCGTGCGGCCATCCGGGCGCGCGATATAGACCTAGCAGGAGTACCCCGTGAGCAAGCGGACCTTTCAGCCGAACAACCGTCGCCGCGCCAAGGTGCACGGCTTCCGCCACCGTATGAGCACCCGCGCCGGTCGCGCCGTCCTGGCTGCGCGTCGTCGCAAGGGTCGCGCTCGCCTCGCTGCCTGAGACATGCTCAGTGCGCCGCATCGGATGCTGCGCAGCGAAGACTTCGCGGCTGCAGTTAAAGGCGGCGTGCGCAGCGGTAACCGCGCGCTGGTGGTTCATTTGAACGCCGACGATGACGGAGGTAACTCTCCTGCACTCGTCGGCGTTGTTGTGCCCAAAAAGCAGGTTGCCCGCGCCACCCACCGTAATCGGATTAAGCGGCGTCTGCGCGCCCTGTTAGCTGCCCGAGTGGACTTACTGCCTGCTGGTTCGCGCCTGGTGGTACGTGGTTTGGCAGGTGCCGACGGCGCCTCTAGCCAGCAGTTAGCCCGCCAGCTTGATCGGGCCTTGGCCCGGGTGGGAGTAGTGGTGCCGCAGTCTGTGCCGGGCCAGTTAGCACCAGGCGGTGAAAGTGTTTAAGCGTTTGGTGCTGGCCCCCATTGGCTGGTACCGCAAGTACATTTCCCCAGCTATAGCGCCGCGTTGCCGCTACTATCCCAGCTGTTCCACCTACGCCGTCGAGGCTATTGAGGTACACGGAGTTTTTAAGGGATTAGCGTTGAGCGCGTGGCGCATTTTGCGTTGCAATCCCTATAGCCGTGGCGGCGTGGATCATGTGCCCGAGGTGGGGCACTGGCGTTACGCCTACCCCAAAGATGTAGCCCGCTTCCAGGTGCCTAGTGCAGCTGCGGGCCAAGATGCGCCGCAGACGCGGCAAGGCCAGCTTGGCTGACCATAAAAGGAGAATTTAATGGACGGACTGCTAATGCCACTGAAGGTGGCCGAAGCTTGGGTGATGGTTACCATCCACAAGCTGCTGGTTGCCATCGGTATGAGTGATGGACCCGGCCCCGCCTGGGTGCTGTCAATCGTAGGTCTAACCGTAGCGGTGCGAGTGCTGATCATGCCGCTGTTTGTGAAGCAGATTCGCTCTTCACGCGGTATGCAAGCCATGCAGCCTGAGCTGCGCGCCCTGCAGAACAAGTACAAGGGTAAGAAAGACCCCGCATCGCAGGAGCGTATGCGTGAAGAAATGATGGCGCTGTACCGCAAGCACGGTACCAACCCGCTGTCTTCATGCTTGCCAATGCTGATCCAGATACCGATCTTCTTCGCTCTATTCCGTGTGCTGGCTCGCCTGCAGGAAGTGGCTAACTCTGCCGGTAGCGCCCACCCGGTAAAAATTGGTCCGCTAACTCCCGCCTTGGCGGCGGATGTACAGGCCTCCAGCCTGTTTGGGGCGCCGCTGAGCTCTTCCTTTATGAATGGCGGCTCTGCCACCGTAAAGATCGTGACCATGGTACTGATCGTGCTGATGACTGCCACGCAGTTCTACACCATGCACCAGCTGACCATGAAGAACATGCCTAAGTCGGTTACCGAATCCGACAACCCGGCTATGCGTACTCAGCGCATGATGATGTACGGTATGCCGCTGATCTTCTTCATTACCGGCCCTCAGTTCCAGGTTGGTGTGTTGATTTACTGGCTGGTTTCCAACGTATGGACCATGGGTCAGCAGTGGTGGACTATCCGCAACATGCCCGCAGTGGGCTCTGAAGCCTACAAGAAGCGCCAGGAGCGCCGTCGTCGCAAGGGCCTGCCGCCTGACGACGAAAAGAAGCCCGCAGCCGCAGCTGGCAGCGAGGATGAAGCGGCGTCGTCGGGGCCTGGGCAGCGAGTCCAGCCGGTACGTAACAACCGCAAGAAAAAGAAGAACCGCACCGCCTCCACCGCTGAGCAGCGCTACGCTGAGCGCGCCCGCGAACGCCAGCAGGCTTTTGACGCCAGCGGCAATAAGTCCGGCGGCTCCAAGAAGAAAAAGGGCTCTAAGGGCGGTAACTCCGCTAAGAAGTAGTTCTTATAAAACTAATAAGACTTAGTTATAACTAGTGGAAGGAGTTTTCTGGTGAGCCAGGAAACCGTCAAGCAGCTTGAGGAAGAAGGCGAAGTCGGCGCTGACTACCTAGAAGAGCTACTAGATATTGCCGATCTAGGCGGGGATATCGACATCGATGTGGATCACGGGCGCGCCTCCGTGGCCATCATCCCAGGCGAGGACGGCGATGAACGTGAGTTAGCCACCCTAGTGGGCCGCGACGGTGAGGTGCTTGAAGCCCTCCAGGAGCTGACCCGCCTGGCCGTACAGGCCCGCACTGGTTCGCGTTCGCGCCTAATGCTGGACATCGCTGGTTACCGCGAGGAGCGCCGCCAGCAGCTGACTGCTATCGCCGCCGAGGCGGTTAAGTCCGTGTTGGCTAGCGGCAAGCCGGTAGCGCTGGAGGCCATGAACCCCTTCGAGCGCAAGGTCTGCCACGACGTGGTTGCTAACGCCGGCCTGGTCTCTGAGTCTGAGGGGGTAGAGCCGCACCGTCACGTGGTGGTTCTGCCTGTCGACGACGCCGAAGACGAGGTTGAAGAGGCTGAAGAGGGCACTGAGCTTGCGGCTGCTGAGGCCGACGCGGCTGCTGAAGCCGAGACCGTCGAGGCCAAGGCTGGCGAGACCGTAGACAGCCCGGCCGACGCCGTCGAGGAAGCCTGAAATGAGCCATAACGCGGGCGAGCTAGCGGGCCTGCAGGATCTGGAAGTACCCACCGCCGAAATGCGCGACATGTTCGGCATGGCCTGGTCTGGCCTGGAGCACTACGCCCAGATGCTGGCTGAGGAGGGGCAACTGCGGGGGCTGATTGGCCCGCGCGAGCTACCGCGTCTCTACTCGCGCCACCTGGTTAACAGTGCGGCGGTGGTGCCTTTCCTGCCCAGGCACGGTAGCGTGGCGGATCTAGGTTCAGGTGCGGGGCTGCCCGGAGTGGTGGTGGCCTTGTCTCGTCCGGATCTGGAAGTGACCCTGATTGAGCCGATGGAGCGCCGCTGCGCTTGGCTGGAGCTGGTGGCTGAAGAGCTAGACCTGGACAATGTGCGGGTGTGGCGGGGTCGGGCTGAAGAAATGCGTGAGCGTTTCGATGTGGTGACCGCCCGGGCTGTGGCCAACCTGAGCAAGCTGACCCGCATGGCTTCCCCGCTGATCGCCCCCGGTGGCGTGTTGCTAGCCCTGAAGGGGGAGCAGGCTCAGCGCGAGATTGATGACGCCAAGTACGTCATTAAGAAGGCCAAGCTGCTGCCGGCGGTGCTGCATGAAGTGGTTACTAGCGACGACGACGTCACCCGCGTGGTGGAGGTGCGTCGGCCCCGCTAAGGCTGGCTCAGGCTGAGTTCAAGCTAAAGCTGGACCCGGCCAAGGGTGGTCAAACAACGTGAGCGAGGCTCGGGAAACCGGGCCTCGCTTTTATTTAAATGTTGTAGAACTATTTGAATGCTGTAGAACGTAGTGCGATGAGGCCCTTTTGTCTTGTATTTAAAATTTAATTAGTTAAAACTTTACTTAAAAATCTAGTAAGTATAATAATTAATATGTGTTCTATGTCATAGTTGCTTGAATTGACACGGTTTCGCGGGGGGGGGGCATACTCAATTTGCCGAATTGCGAAAACAGGTAGGGGGCTATCTAATTTTTGTAATTCGTAAAATTTAAGCGATGACGCCGAAAGGTCGATAATGACAACCCCTCAAGTTCCCTCTAAACCCAAGAAGCCGATTTACAAGCGCTGGTGGTTTATTGCAATTGTTGCCATTTTTGTGATTGGTGGAATCTCAAAGGCGACGGGTGGTGGCTCCAGCACCCAGGAAGCCTCTGGTTCTGCTTCGCAATCGGCGTCGTCGCAGTCTGCAGACAAGAGTTCGGGAGAGTCCAAAGCTGCCAAGAAGGAAGAGGCTTCCAAGAAGGAAGAGTCTTCCAAAAAGGAAGAAGCTCCCAAGGCTCAGCAGGAAGAAGCTGTTGAGGTAAGTGCTGACACGTTGCTTGAGGATTACAAGAACAACGAGCTTGCTGCTGATAAGAAGTACAAGGGTAAGACCCTCAGGGTTTCCGGAACTGTTTCGCAGGTTACCGACGTACTTGGCCAAAAGGCCTTGAGCGTAGATAATGGCGGCGAGTATGAGCTGAACTCTGTGTACTGCATTCTTAAGAAGGATCAGCTGGACAAAGCTGCCTCACTGAACAAAGGTGATCAGGTCACCGTCGTTGGCAAGAATGACGGTTACAACCAGATCAATGTGACTCTTAAGAACTGCACTATCAGCCAGTGATTTAACTGATTGCTAACTAGTGGGGCCCGGCACTGCCGGGCCCCACTAGTTTTATGTGCGCAGTGAAGTGGCTGCTCTCGTCTAGGCGTGGCTTTTATGTCTGTGCTCCAGCAGTTCTACTTGTTAACTGTGTGACTGGTGTGACTGGGGAGCTCAGTCTGTTGCATGTTGTTTCACGTGAAACAACTGTATTATTTTTTGGTGCGCCTGACCTTTGTGAGGGCGTCGATCGCGTAAACTTTAGTCCTGATCTGATCGCACTCGTGAGGAGCAAAGTGTCCGGCTCATCCATTTTCGACCAACTCAAGGCTGATACCACCGCCCTGGAGAAGGTGCGTGAGCTAGGCTTTGCTGCACCCACCCAGACCCGAGTTATCGCCGTCGCTAACCAAAAAGGCGGCGTCGGCAAAACCTCAACTGCGGTAAACGTAGCTGCGGCACTAGCCGAAGCGGGCCTAAGGGTACTGCTTATTGACGCTGACCCGCAGGGTAACGCCTCCACCGCATTCGGGCTGGAACACCCCGAGGGTGAACCTTCCGTCTATGACGTGATAGTGGAAGGTAAACCCATTAGTCAGGTAGCGAAGGTTACCGAGCTAGGGGAGAACCTACAGGTAGTGGTGTCCAATATTGATCTTTCTTCAGTGGAGATTGATCTACTAGAGGCGGTCGGGCGCCAATCACGACTACGCGAAGCAGTTCGCAACTACCTCATTGAGGTAAACCGTAGTGGCGGCAAGCGCGTGGACTACGTGATTATCGACTGCCCGCCCTCACTTGGCATTATCACCATTAACGCTTTCGTGGCCGCCGGTGAAGTGCTAATCCCCATGCAGGCCGAGTACTACGCCCTTGAAGGCTTGGCCCTGCTTACCCGTTCTATCGATCGTATTGCCAAGGTTTACAACCCAGCTCTGCACGTATCGATGATCGCCCTTACCATGTTCGACAAGCGCACCATGTTGGCGCGCGACGTCGAATCCGAGGTGAAAACCTACTTCCCCCACGCCACGCTAGAAACCAAGATTCCCAGGTCGGTTCGTATTGCCGAGGCCCCTTCCTACGGCGAACCGGTGGTCACCTGGGACCCGCGCTCAACCGGCGCGGTGGCATACAAACGACTGGCACAAGAAATTTCAATGCGCGGGATTACCCAGCCCGGCGTCGCTCCTAAGGAAAACTGACATGGCTAAAAACCGTCGAGGGCTAGGTCGTGGCCTCGCCTCATTGATCCCAGAACCCGCCGAGCAAGAAGTTGTTTCCCGTCCTGCACACAACACCGCTGAGGCTACTGGCACTGATGGTCAGCGCCCCACGGATCTGTTCTTCGCGGGCAGTTCGGAAACTTCCGAGATTGTCACCTCCCTGCTAGCCCCCGCCCCGCGCCGTGATCGCGGCTCCCGTAAGAAGAGTGTTTCACGTGAAACGGTCACGGGTGGGACCCTCTCGTTGGCTAGTGGGTCCGCTGTTTCTAACGACGACGCCGCTGCCGCTGCTGTCGCTGAGGGTGCGGAGCCGGTTGAGCTGGTGGATGTGCCCGGCACTAGCTTTGCTGAGATTCCGGTTGA
>ERZ772999.2310-NODE-2310-length-10378-cov-5.433207_pt1 | contig 10378 bp, 9 predicted proteins | sample MGYA00511467_ERZ772999 | MGnify/ENA primary metagenome ERZ772999 (study PRJEB29015, sample SAMEA2738064) | human oral metagenome | biome: human oral; feature: human-associated habitat; material: saliva | place: China | collected 2218 ...
CAAATTTTGGCGATGGTAGGTAAACCAGGTTATAATCCGGCAGAATACGCCAAAGTAACGGATGCGAAGGTTTTTCAGACCGATGTGACGATGAATGCTTTTAACTCAGCTTCAGTCTGTAAGACTTTTGCGATTGCGGCAGCGATTGATTCTGGAGTAATGACGCCAGAGACGACTTATTATAATACGGATAGATTAGTGATTGACGGTTGGCCAATTGAGAATGCGATTAAGGGGCATACCGGGGAAATTTCCATGCAAACCGTTTTGACCTACTCATTAAACACGGGTTCGATTCAGGCTTTGAAGCTGCTAGGTGGTTCGGCTTCGGAAATTACTTACCAAGGTAAGGAAAAGCTTTATGATTATTACCATAATCGCTTTAATTTAGGAAAATATACGGGGATTGAATTGCCAGAGACAAAGGGGTCGATTGTGCCACCAAATGATATTGATGCGACGGATGCTAGGTACGCGAATATGACGTTCGGGCAGAGCTTAGACCTTTCGATTATTCAAGTAGCTTCAGCTTTTTCGGCGGTGGTGAATGGCGGGGAATATTATCGTCCGACTTTGATTGCAGGGGAAATGAAGGATGGCAAGTTTGTGAGAACGGAGCTCGCGAAGGCGGATCACGATGCGTTAAATAAGAATGATACGAGCAGAACGATGCGCCAAATGTTACATACGGGCCGTCTAGTTTTTCCGAATGTGAAGGGGTATGACGAGGATTATTATGTGGGTGGCAAAACCGGTACGGCGCAGACTGTGAAAAATGGTAAATATAGCTTCGATGAAACGATTGGTACCTATGTGGGCTTTGGGGCGAAATCTCTAGAGGAGACGCCAGATTACGTAATTATGACCAAAGTTTGGAGTGATAACCGAAAACTCGATGGTGGGATGGATGCGAAGCCGATTTTTGATGAGATATCGAAGTATATGATAAACTATAATAAAGTCAGGAGGTAAGGCGTGGGGAATTTAGATAATAATGCATTATATGGTTTACTGTTGTCGCTAGGTACCTTTTTGCTTTCGATGTTTTTGACGCCTTTTTATACTCACGTAGCTTATAAATATCATTTTTGGAAGAAGCAAAAAAAGACTACGGTTTCGGGTGACAGTCTACCAATTATGACGAAGTTACACGCGCACAAATTCAAGCGGGTTTTTCCAACAATGGCGGGAATTATTGGGGTGATTGCAGTGACTGTGGTGACACTGATTTGTAATTTTGATCGTGCCCAGACGTGGCTGCCGATTTTTGGATTCTTAGGTGGGGCGATTGTGGGCTTGATTGATGACGGGATTAATGTCTTTGGCTCAGGTGAGGGTGCGGCAGGGCTGCGTGCGCCAATTAAATTTGCGATGATTACCGTGGTGAGTTTGGTGTTAGGTTGGTTTTTTGCTTACAAATTAGGCTGGACGAGTATCCATATTCCGTTTGCGGGTGATATTGAAATTGGCGGAGTGGTGATGGTGGGATTATTTACTTTTGCGGTGGTGGCGACCTCAAATGCGGTGAATATTTCGGATGGATTAGATGGGTTAGCTGGGGGTCTCGCGATGATGGCTTATGGTGCGTTTGGTACGATTGCGCTATTTCGTGGGCAGGTTTATTTGTTTGCTTTCTGTATGACGGTAGTGGGGTGGCTGTTTTCTTATGTGTGGTTCAATGTGCCGCCAGCACGTTTTATGATGGGCGATGTGGGGTCGTTCGCACTAGGTGCGGGGCTTGGTGTGGTATCTATGATGACGAATTCATTGTTACTTTTGCCTGTAATCGGATTATTATTCGTGGTGGAAGCAGGTTCTTCATTAATCCAGATGATTTCGAAGAAATTTTTTAAGCGTAAGATTTTTATTTCCGCGCCGATTCATCATCATTTGGAAGCAAATGGTTGGGGTGAGGCGAAAATCGTGATGCGTTTTTGGGTAATCGCTGGAGTTTGTGCGATTGTCGGGGTATTTCTGGCGATGGTGAGCGGAATTATTAAAAGATAAAAACTTTTGGAGTGGGATTAGATGCGACAACATAAGGCAAATTATAAAATTATCATTACGATGATAATTTTGATTGCCATCGGTTTGCTGATGATCGCTTTGGTGGGTCCGTCTTACGCCAAAGTGAAAGGGGATGACGCGATATATTGGCTGGATCAAATGAAATATTTGGCGATTACAGTAGTATTACTGTTTTTTGAGACCAGAGTGAATTTAGTGGAGGGAGAAAAAACTAAAAGAGTTAGTGGTATTTGGCGAATATTAGATACGATTGCGAAGCGATTGCCGATAATTTTGTTATCCCTGGGGCTGGCTTTGAATCTGTTGTTGGCGGTGGCGCGTCCGCCGTTAGCACGTTGTGAATTAGGTGCCTGTAGGTGGCTGAGATTTGGGTCGATTACGATTCAGGTGTCGGATTTTTTGAAGTTAGGAGTGATGCTTTATCTAGCAAAGATTACCGCGGATTTTCAGGCGAGGGGTGGATTTTTGGAAGAGGCTGGCAGGACGACGGCACTCGGAATGTTGATGCAGCTTTTGATGGATTTATATGTGAGAATCAAAGGCAGAAAAGAGGGGAGGAGTACGAATTCGAAGAGCCAGGCGGGTGTTTCGGGAGGAACGGCTTTTTCTAGTCAAGTGAATTTTAGTCGTAATAGCTATGGTTTTAATCAGGGATTTAATACGGCGGGAAATTCTGCACGGGGAAATGGACAGGATAATAGGCTGATGAGAGGCGCAGCAAAAATTTTAGCGCGAGGCAAGGCTTCTGGCTGGGCGAGTGCGGAGATTTTGAGAGAAGGTTATAAATTTTATGCGAAATTTTTTGGTGTTTTAGGGGTTTCGTTATTTTTGATTGTGGTATCTCAGAAAGACTTGGGTTCGGCGGTACCGCTCGGGGTGATTGCGCTGACGATTTTGTTTGTGGCGGGGATTAAAATTTGGAAAATTATGATTATGTTTGCGGTAATTTTGGCGCTAGGCGTGGGGATGATTTTGTCTTCACCGCACCGTCGTGAACGTTTGTTTACTTTTACGGGTAAGGGTGATGCGACGACGGATTATCATATTGAAAACGCGCTAATCACGGTGGGGTCGGGGGGATTTCTCGGAGTGGGAATTGGGAATAACGTGCAGACGGCGGGATATTTGCCGGAATCGATTACGGACTCGATGTTCGCGGTGGTTTCCGAAATGTGGGGATTTGTAGGGGCGGTGGCTGTAATTGGACTTTATGTGCATTTATTTATGGAAATTTTGAAAGTGGCGAATACTTCGGAAAATCTCTATTTTAGATTGGTGACGATGGGGGTGTTTGCTTGGCTGTTTTCACAGGTGGCGGTGAATATTAGTGCGATGATTGCATTGATTCCGCTGACTGGTATTACTTTGCCGTTACTTTCGAAAGGTGGAACGAGTCTTCTGATAACGTGTTTTGGATTAGGGTTAGTAATTAACATTTCGCGGTTTACTGCGAGGACGGAAATTTCAGATGATGAGCGAAATGAGGAAATTAAAAATAATTTAAGGATGAGTAGAAGCAGTAGACTGGGAGGAAGAAGATGAAAATTTTAGTAGTAGGCGGCGGATCGGGCGGACATATTACTCCAGCGATGTCGGTGGTGCAAGAAATTTTGAAGATGAAGCCGAAGAGCAAAATCGAATTCTGGACCGATGCGAAATACTATAAAAATGTGGTGAAGCTGGCAAATGAGGCAAAGTTGGCTTGGGGTGGCGAAGAAGAAACGGGGGTGAAATTATATTTACGCGTACGTAAGGTCTTTGCCGGGAAATTTCACCGTTATCATGGTTTGAAGTTGTCGGATTATTTTGATAATCACGCGAAAACTTTTTGCGATGTAGTGTTCGGAAATATTGCGGGGGCTTTCGGATTTACTATGGGATTTCTGCAAACGTTGTGGCGTTTTAGTCGAAAAGAGAATCGTCCAGATGTGATTTTCTTGAAAGGGGGATTCGTGGGGTTACCGGTCGGAATTGTGGCGGGAATTTTTAAGATTCCATATTTGATTCACGAATCGGATGCAACGATGGGACTCGCGAATCGAATTTTGAGTAAAAAAGCGAAAATTATTGCTATGGGCACGCCAGTGGAAAAAGAGGATTCGCGCTATGTGTTCGTGGGGATTCCGGTGGGGAAAGAATTTGAAAAAGTGGCGGAGAGTAAAAAGAGGCGTCTGAAAAGAGAATTAGGATTCGATCCGGAGCGAAATTTGGTGATTGTGACGGGTGGCTCGCAAGGTTCGATGCATATTAATCAGGCGGTGCGAGAAATTTTGCCAGAACTTTTGAAATATACGTCGGTGGGACTGGTCTCGGGGCGCAAACATTATGAAGATATGATTGATTTGAAGAAATATGAAACTTGGGAAAAAGGGAAATTAACTTCGGAATTTCGGATGTGGAATTTTTCACCGGTGATGCATGAAATTTTAGGGGCGGGAGATATTGTGGTCTCGCGTGCGGGGGCAACCACGATGGCGGAATTAGCTAGTTTGGGTAAACCAACGATTTTGGTACCGTTTGAAAAATTGCCGGGCGGACATCAGGTGAAAAATGCGGAAAAATTAGCGCGTGACGAGGCGGTAGAAATGATTTTGGATCGCGAAATGGAGATGGCCCCAGAAAAGTTATTGAAAAAGATTTTGAATTTGCTAAAAAATAGTGAAAAACAGGCTAAATTAGTGATGAATTTTAAGAAATATGCGAAATTAGATGCGAGCGAGTCGCTAGCGAAATTAGTGCTGGGCTTGAAGAAATAGACTAAAAAAATAGGATTTGAAAGAATTAGGATCAAAATAGGTTTTGAAAATAAAAAGGCGATAAAAAGTGAGAATTAATAAGACGATTGCCTCGAAACGAGAAGAAGTGATTCTGGAGTCGACGAGGATTAAGGAAGAAAAAAGGCGAAAGCGTAAAAAAGTGATGCGTTTCGTGGGGCTGAGTACGGCGCTGGCGCTTGGTACGGCAGGTCTGACACTTGGGGCGGTAAGTCTGATTAATCGGGGTGGCGCGAAAAAGACGGAGGTAAAACCGACGGTGGTGAATTTGACTTCGAGCGTGGAAATTGTGGACGAATCGGGGAATAAAAACCTGATTACGGATAAGATTAAGCAATATGTGGCGCTATTAGAACAGGATTTGAAGGATTTGGGGGTGAAAATGACTAAGGTGGTGCTGCCGACGGATAAGACTAGACAGTTAGATGTTTATCTCGAAGGTCGTACGGAATACTATAAGTGCTTGATTGATCGTTCGCCAGCGGAATCGGCAGAAGATATTGAGCGTATGCAACGCTATCTGATAACCAATAATCTTGCACCAACCTATGTAGATGTAAGGATTGAGAGTCGGGCGTACTATAAATAAACTGCAGAGTGAGATTGAGTACAAAAATTAATTAGGAGGCTTCAGAAAGCGGCCTCTTTTTTACGTGCTATTTAGACTTCTTTTATGTGCATTGTTTATTGGGCGATGAGTTTTTATGAAAGAGGCGGAAATGATATGAATAGATGGTTTGGTTTATGAAAATGACATGAATAGGATGTTCGGTTTTTGGTGGAGGATGAAAAAACGAGATGGAAAAGTTTGTTCGGTTTTTGATATTGGAGATTTTTTGGATGTATTTAATTAAGTAATATATTTTGAAATAAAAATATAATGTTCGCAAACATGCGCGTTCGGTTATTATGTAATAAAAATTAAAAAAGACAAAATGCGATAAAGCTGGGAAGAGGCTAAGAAAAATAAGCAAATAACAGGGAAGCGTCAAAAAGTTTTGCACAGGTGTGGAAAACCCGACAAATAATTTGCGCAAGAATTAACAGAGGTGAAGTGGGCTCTATATATACAGCAGGGTTTGTGCAAAAAATAGATATGGTGGTTTAATTGTGGAAAAGTCTGCGGAAAAATGTAAAAAATTATGTGAAAAAGTACTTGCAATAAGCATAAATATAATTTAGAATTAGGTCAGTGGATAAATAAAACAAAAACCACAAAAATAAAAGTACATTAAAAAATGTTTGAGGTCGGTCAACTAGGAGTCTTGGCGCGCGTTTAGGTCACGCGTAATCAAAGCCATTCGTACTTCTTAAAACACCTCCCAATTAACTCAATATGCAACCTACACAATAAGTCTCTCAACAATCATAGTTATGAGCCGCGCAAGTGGTAAAACTGTGGTACTTTATTGCTAGGTAAAACGTTTCGTTAAAATAACAAAAACTATACAAACACAAACACGCTAAAATTTCTAGTTGAGCGATCTCAAACAAGAAGCAAATAACTACAAAAACCTATCAGAGAAACCTCGGATAAGTTATAATGTAGTTATGAATGAACTTCACAAACCTGTAATGCTATCAGAAGTTCTCGAGGCTCTAAACCCGAAACTGGGCGAATCTTATTTGGATTTGACAGCGGGATATGCGGGTCATGCGGGAAAGGTTTTGGCGGTTACGCAGAATTATAAAGATTCCATCTTGGTAGATCGAGATGAGAATGCTGTGAAATATCTTCGAGAGAAGTATCCATTGGATGAATCAAAGTTAGATATTTTACAAATGGATTTTTATAGTGCGGCGCAACACTTAATCGAGTGTGGAAAAACTTTTGATATGATATTGGCAGATTTTGGAGTTTCATCTCCGCAATTAGATAATTCGGATCGAGGTTTTTCATTCAAAAATGATGGACCTTTAGATATGCGCATGGATAGGACGCAGGAATTATCAGCTGAAACGGTGATTAATCATTTTCCAGAGAAAAAACTGGTAGAAATTTTCCAAGAATACGGCGAAGAATCTATTGGTCTAGCGAAAAAACACGCGAGGGAAATTGTCACGAGTCGGCCTTTTTCTTCAACTAAGGAATTGGCGGATCGAATCGCTGGAAATGGATGGCATAAGAAACATCCGGCCACACAGGTTTTTCAAGCTGTAAGAATTTTTGTAAACGATGAGCTTTCGATTATCGAAAAAACTTTACCATTATTACCTAAACTTTTGAAACCAAATGGTAGGGTGGCGATTATTACTTTTCATAGCTTGGAAGATCGGCTGGTGAAGCAATATTTTAAGCAGGAAAGTGCGCTAGGGTATGAATCGAAATTAACGATTTTGACGAAAAGCCCAGTAATTGCGGGGGAATCTGAACTCGTTATCAATCCGCGAGCGAGAAGTGCGAAATTAAGAGTAGCGAAAAGAAATTAGCGCTAGGCAAAATTAAGCACCTTTTCAGCTCCATTGATAAAAATAAAAACAAAAAAGGAGGCAATATGCCAAAGCAAATCATTGTAAAAAACAGCTCACGCGCACAAAAAATCAAAGTTAACTTTCGTTAATTAGATAAACTTTGGGAGCTTTTTGCTCCCACATGACGGGAAATTCTCCCTAAAGGTGAAGGCCCCGATGCGGTTGTGAGTAAATCGTAGAGTGTGTTTTATATAAAAAATATGACCTTCCCGAAGACCATATTAGCGATGCGGTAGTGCGGTTAATATGGGACTTCGGTCTATGAATATTTTTTGTGTAAAAAGATAGACTCACAGCAATTAGAAAAATAAAAATAAAAATAATTAGAAATACTAATTAAAATCTTTTTTGCGACAAGATTTTAGCGAGTATTTTTTGCGAGGAAAAATGCGAATCACAGTTAATGGACCAAAGCAAAACAGTTATTCAGTCCGTACCAGAATGACAAGCACGCGTACAGCCGCGAGTTTGCCCCGAACGAATTTTTACGCTAGTGCGGTTTCTTCCGGCTATTCAAGAAACCAAAATAATGTGAAATATAAGAGTAATGTGTTTGGTCGTTTTTCATCGGCTTTGATGATTACGATTATGGTAGCTATTTTGGGACTTTTTTATGTCTCAGAACAGTCGCAAACTACCGCTTTTGATTACAAAATTAACGAAGTGAATACTCAGCTATCCGATCTCGAGGCAGAACGAGACGATTTACGAGTGGAGCAGGCAAGGCTTCAGTCGATTGCGAATAGCAAAAATTCCACAGTGGCGTCGAATATGGAAACCGCAACCGCCGCAGGATTTACTAGATAAAATATTGTTTGTTTTTGGTTTCTCTTTTCGGTAATGGACGTTTGCGAGGCGGAAATTACCAAAGTAAATTGCTCAAACTGAAATTTTCGGTTTGAGTTTTTTCTTGAATTTTTATTTGGAATTTTAAGGTTAAAATAAACTGCTTTTTCTTGAATTTTTTAGCTGGAGTTCTAAGGTTAAAATAAATCATTTATGCCTTAGAGGGTTCAGCGCCTTTGTAGCAAAATATAGGTGGTTAGAGAAACAAAACCCCTCTCTTTTTCAGCTTGATTATCTCTACTTTCTGGTTGCGCCTTACTGAACGCCTCTATCACTTGGGATCTCGCCTGTTCTATACTTCTTTTACTGGCGCTATCTGCCGTTACTTTTAGTTCAGACTGCTGAAAAATTATATCGTCGCTGATGGTATTCCATTTGGTGCTTTTTTGCTCTACGAATTCATTTTTCTTTCCAAATTCAGGATTTGTCATTTTTTGTATCTTGCATAATATTTTAGAATAGACAAATCTCTTTGACTTGAAAAACTACCACTATAATTCCAATCAGAGGCATCCCGTAATTCCATCCCAGCTTTTTCAAAGATTTTTATCGCTTCATCAAGGTCAAGCCAAATTGGTTCAAAACCCTCGTTGATTTCATCTTGCATATACGAGGTTCCGACTTCTTTTTCTGACTCCGCCGCGTAGCAGAACGAAAACGCTCTGAACCATTCGTATTTACTACCGCCACGATATTCAACTGTAAATCCGAGTGGCTTTAGATTTTTAATTTCAAAACCAGTTTCTTCTCTAGCTTCTCGCCGTAAGCCTTGTTCTATATTTTCGTTATTATCGATTCCGCCACCAGGAATTTGATGGTAGCCATATTTTTTAGATTTAACGAAACAGATCTTGCCATCATTTCGTTTTAATATCAATCGAGTGTTAAATCGACATTTATCAGTTGACTTATCTGGAAAATCAAAACCTAAATCTTTATCGGTAATTTTCGCAATTAATTTCCAGTCTATAGATTTTTCTTCATCAGTTGCGTCATCAGGGAATTGAGGTCGAAAATCTATTTTAAATGTATTACCATCCCTAACATAAACTTCACCAATTTTTCCATCTAAAATACTCAAAATATCCTTATCGTAATTACAGATAGTATTTATCTCAAAGGTATTAAAATTATCAGGATTGTTTAGATATTCTTCGTTTTCATCTCCGGCGAGAAATCTCCATCCGCTGTCATTCAAAAAATTAGAATCGGGTTTTTCGCGGTAAGCATAGCCTACCTTTTGCCCATTAACGGTAATTTTATCTGACGCAAGACAACCACCCTTAAGGTCGGTCAGAGTTTTAATTTTATTTGGTGACAATTTAAATATTTTCATATTTACATTCCCATTTCCATCTCATCTTCTTGCTCTTCTTCGGAGATATTTTCGATATTTTGACGATAAGAGTTTTTAACTCTCTCTCGTTGCTCTAACAAAATCCTTTGGCGTTCAGCTTCAGCTTCCGCTCGTTCATCCTGAACTCGTTCTTGTTCTTCGCGCTGCTTCTGTTCGCTCGCTCGCTTTTCGGCCCAATAAGCTTCCATTCTGGCTTGCATTTCGTTATCAATTTTTATTCGACCAGCTTTTTCGCGCTCAATCTGTTCCTTAGATTTACCTGCTGGCATTTCTTCCATCCTTATACTATCGTCACTATCACGCTCGGCAACAGTATTTACAGTTTCTTTTCTAATATATGGTCGATTTATGGTTGGGGGTTTAACCCCAGCGTCGCCATGAACTTTGTCCATTGCCTTTCGCCAAATATCATAATTTCCGCCAGAAGTTTCTGATCTTTTTTCGTTATTTACAGGTGAAACTTCTATTTTGCTCATTTTAGTCCTTTCTTTTCGGTCATCATATATCGACCGGCTTCTTGATGTTTAAATCTTAGCTTCATCTTTGTTTTCTCTTATACGCTTCGCTTCTTTTGCTAATTCCTCTACTGCACGATCAAAATCGCTTTCATAATTCTCAAACTCTTTTTGTCGATACTTATCATATTCGGTATCGGCTTTTTTGATTGCCTCTTCATGAGAAATTTTGCCGTTGTCTAGTAGAATCTCGCGACCGACAGATTTTAGTTCCATATCTAGTCGCTCCTTCCAGTCGTTCATCGTCATAGCTTTTTCGGAGATCGCTTGAAGTTCGGCATAGTCAAGAAAGCGACTGACAAGCAAATTTAGGATGTTTAGCTCATCTTCTTTAAGATAATTCTTTGCAATATGTGTATCTGCTTTTGTAATATAATCGCCTTTAA
>ERZ772999.2324-NODE-2324-length-10313-cov-7.318776_pt1 | contig 10313 bp, 13 predicted proteins | sample MGYA00511467_ERZ772999 | MGnify/ENA primary metagenome ERZ772999 (study PRJEB29015, sample SAMEA2738064) | human oral metagenome | biome: human oral; feature: human-associated habitat; material: saliva | place: China | collected 2218 ...
TCTAAAAAGCTTTTATAAAGCGAATTTAGATATCAATAAACCACTGCGTCTATGAATTATCATATACATTTTGTTAAAATTTAGGACTTTTGAGTCAGCCCCTTGCCTGTATGAAGACAACTAAATATAAAAAATAAAACAATCTATCAAATTTGACAGGGAGATAAATTCAAAGTTAAATTAATTATATAAGGGACTTGAATTAAAAAATGTATTTATAATGAATATAGACGAGAATTATCTTTATTTGTATAAAGCAAACTATTAAAAGTTAGATAAAAATGTATTGTTAGAAACAAATGTAGTAGAAGAAGAAAGACGATTGCTTTATGTAGCAATGACAAGAGCAGAAGAAAGATTGTATATATATTAGGGGCATAAAGATAGTAAGTTTATAAAAGAATTAAAAGAAATAGAAAGTATTTTGACAGAGTGTCAAGAGTGATGTTTTAACAAAAATTTTAAAAAATTAAATAAAAGACTTATATTTTTTATTTTTTTACTATATAATAAAACTAACAATTCATTTCTAATATCAAAAAAAATGTTAAATTTTCTGAAAAATAGCAGAAAGAAGGTTCTATTATTATGAAAAAGAAATTATTTTTTGTTTTATTATTATCAGGTAGTATGTTTTTAAATTTTAATATAGCTGATGCAAAAGGAAGTACAGAAGTTACTACTTTTTCCCAGTATACTACTATTGTGAATGATGGTGGGGGTTCACCATTGAAACCAACTATTAATTGGTAATTATTAGGAATTTTATATGTTTAATTATTTTCCTAAAGAAGAAGAAATTTTAACTGATTTATATAATTTGATATTAGATAAAGAGGTTGGAATAAAAGAGAGAGAATTGTATAAGAAAGCTATTTTGTTAATTGAAAAAGAAAATGAATATTATGAAGCAGTTTTATTTCAATTAGCACCTGCTTTAGCTTATTTAGCACGACAAAAAAGTATTTCTAGTAATGGTGGTATTTTTATGACTAAAATTAGTAGATTTACTAATAATTCTATAGGCTTTTATTTATTTGATTCTATATTAAAAAAATAATTTGTAAAATCAAAGAAAATAGTGTGAAATATGCATATAAAGTAATTAGTTAGTATGTTGCATAGAGTAAAGACCTAAGGACTCCATTCCTTAGGTTTTTTAGAGTATCCAAAATTTAGGACTGATGAGAAGGGTCATGAGCTTAAAGTTCATGATTCCTTTTTTTATGCAGAAAAGTTGCTAGTGTGAGTTTATAAAGATATAATTAAAGTATACAAAGTAGTTTGGAGGAAAACATGAAATTAGGAATTATTGGTTCTGGAATGGTAGTGAAAGATTTCTTATCTTTTGCTCATGAACTTTCAGAAATAAAATTAGAAGCTATAACAGCGAGAAATATTGAAAATTTAAAAGAATTACAAAATAAATATAATATTAAGAACATATATACTGATATTGATATTTGTCTAGAAAATAAAGAGATTGATACAATTTATGTTGCAGTTCCAAATTACTTACATTATACAGTTGCTAAGAAAGCTTTAGAAGCTGGTAAAAATGTTATTTGTGAGAAGCCATTTACGTTAAAGTATGATGAAGCTGCAGAATTGTTTGAAATTGCTGAAGATAAAGGATTAATATTAATAGAAGCAATAACAAATCAATATCAAAAAAATTATCTTGATATAAAAGATAATATTGATAACATAGGAGAAATAAGGCTTGTTGAGTGTAATTTTTCTCAACTTTCTTCACGATATGAAGCATTTAAAAATGGAGTTATAGCACCTGTTTTTGATAAGAATAAAGATGGAGGAGTACTTGGTGATTTAAATATTTATAATATTCATTTTGTTGTTGGATTGTTTGGTAAACCTAATAATGTACATTATGCACCTAATATAGTTAATGATGTAGACACTTCTGGTATTCTTCTATTAGAATATGACAACTTTAAAGTAGTGTGCATTGCAGCTAAAGATACTTTTAATAACAGTTATGTCAATATTCAAGGTGATCAAGGAATAATTAAAGTTGTTGGTCCTACAAATGAAGTTCCTAATTACAGTATTCAAACAAAAGATATACTTATTGAGGAAAATAATAATATCTATTCGCACAGAATGTTTGCTGAGTTTAAAAAATTCGTTGAAGTTATAAATAATAAAGATTTTGAATTTATGAATGATCAGAAAGAACATACTTTGAACGTTATGTATATTTATGAAGAAGCGAAAAAATTTATAGAAAATTAGAAAGGAGAAAATCACATGAAAAAATTTTTTAGTAAACCATTTGGAACAGAGGAACAACCTATAGAGGAAGGAAGATATCGACTATTTTGGACTGCAGTCTGCCCATATGCACATAGAGCAGTTATAGCAAGAGAGATACTAGGGTTAGATGATGCGATTAGTTTAGGAACATTGGATTATCGCCGTGGAGAAGAAGGGTGGCAATTTAGCTTAGATAAAGATGGGCTAGATCCAGTTCTAAAACAATCTAAAATTAAAGATGTGTATTTAAATAGTGATTCAGATTATGAAGGACCATATTCAGTACCAGTACTTGTTGATGTTACTACAGGAAAAGTAGTTAGAAAAGAATCAGCTGAGTTACTTCATGAATTTGCAACAGTATTTAAGAAACTACATAAGAAAGATGGATTAGATTTATATCCTGAATACCTTGCAGGTCAAATCGATGAGTGGAATGAAAAAATAGCTGTAGCTATTAATGATGGTGTATATGGAATGGGATTTGCTGAAAAACAAGAAGAATATGATGAGGCATTTGATAGATTTTTCGACATGATGGATGTAGTAGAGGATCGTTTATCAAATCAAAGATACTTCCATGGAAATACAATAACAGAAACAGATATTCGTTTCTATACTACTATGATTCGTTTTGATGCTGTATATTACGGATTATATTCTGCAAATAAAAAGAGAATTGAGGAATATCCTAATATTTTCAACTACTTAAAAGATTTATATCAAACACCAGGATTCGGATCTACAACAGATTTTGAAGCAATTAAAGTTGGATATTATGTATCAGCAGGGAAAACTATTGTACCAAAAGGACCTGAAGTAGATAAGTGGAATCAAAGTCACAATAGAGCTAGATTTGAATAATAAATATGAAGATCATAGATGTTGAAAAATATAACTTATCTAAGGAACAGCTAAACGGGTTTGGATTTAAGGAAGAAGCAGAAAAATTAATATATCGAAAAGAAATTTTAGACAGTAGTTTTCTAATAGAAATAGTATTTGTTAATAATCAACTAATGGTAGAAGTTTATGACATAGAATTTGATGAGATTTATTCATTATTTAGTGTAGATAGTGCTGTAGGTGAAACGGTTCAAAATATTAGAGAACATGCAGAGAATCTACTAAGCTCTATATTAGGATTAGCTGATGAATCAGAACAAATAAATTCAGAAGTAGTCGATTATTGCAATAATAAATACGGTGAAAATCATGTTAATCCTTTTAAAAAACATCCCGATATATTGGCGTTTGTGAATGAAAAAAATAAATGGTATGCCTTGTTATCGGATGTAGAGTATAATAAATTGAATAAAAATACTGATATTACAACTAAGGTGAAAATTCTAAATGTAAAATATCCTACGGATAGAATTTTAGAAATTATTGATAATAAAAATATTTTTCCAGCATACCATATGAATAAAAAACATTGGATTAGCATAGTGTTAGATAAAAATATCAAATTTAAGACAATAAAAGAATTAATCGATATTAGCTATTCTTTAGTTAAATAAAACAATAGGGAGTGACTCAAAAATCGCGATTTCAAAGAAATCGATTTTATCGAGTCACTCCCTTATTTTATTTATTGCACGCAATTATTAAGAATATTATTTGGAAAATGATAGAAATAATTAAAACAGATCCTAAAATAAAACCTAATGCGCCAGCGATGATATAAAATATAATGTTTATAATTATTAAATAATTTTTTGTGAATTTTATTAATGAGATAACTATATTAAAAATAATAGCTATTAAGAGCATAAAGTAGTGTGGTATTAGAAATGCAAGTAGCATTCCCAAACCAGCACCTGCACTAGGACTGTCTGAATGATTAATTTTTGATATTACACTTGAAAAGTATAGTATTGTTAGTGCTATGTATATAATTGATGAAAGTAATGATAATCTTATAGCAAGTTTTCTTGTCATCTATAGCCATCCTTCCTCGGTAGATTTTTTTACAGCTTCTGTTCTGTTTTTGCAGTTCAATTTTGTTAAAATGTTAGAAATATAGTTTCTAATAGTCCCCTCGGATAAAAACAGTTCATTAGCTATTTCTTTATTTGGTAGTCCTTCCTTAATTTTTAAAAGAATAATTTTTTCTTGATTTGTTAATGGATTATGACTATTGAAGATGTTTTCCATTAGTTCAGGTGAGTATTCTTTGTTACCTGCTAAGACGTTGTTTATTGTTTTCATAAGTTCATCGATTGAACGATCTTTTAAGACGTAGGCATCTACGTTATTTTTTATAGCACGCTCGAAATAGCCCATTCGTTTAAATGTTGTTACAATAACAACTTTACAATGTATGTTATTACTACGAATGTATTCTAGCACATCTAGTCCTGTTGCTTCAGGCATTTCTACATCAAGTATAGCTACATTGATATCACTAGTAGAAATTAAATCTATAGCTTCTTTTCCATCTTTAGCTTGAAGTACACTTTCAACACTATCTTCCATCGATAATAATGTTGCCATTGCATCTCGTAACATACTTTGATCTTCAGCGATAAGTAATTTCATATTGTCCTCCTGTTTTTATTTATTAATAGTTACTTTGATAGTTGTAGGGGATTTTTTTGATGTTATATCTATTACTCCATTAACTAGTTTAATTCTATCTCTTATAGATGTTAGTTCTGTTCCGTCAACATTTTCAAAACCACGACCATTATCAGAGACAATAATAGTGTAGTTATTATTAGATTCATTGATAGTAATATTACATTTATTAGCATTACTATGTTTAATGACATTATTTGTTAGTTCTTTTAGAATCATTGTAATAGTCCATTCAGCTAGCTGAGATGGTAGAGCAGTCATATTATTTTTAATATCTAATGAAATATCAGCCATCGACATAATATCTGAAATAACTTTTAATTCTTCATTAATACTTCTATGTTTTAACTTATTAATTATAGATCGCGTTTCTGTCATAGATGTACTACTGATTTCACTAATCTCTTTAAGTTCTTTTTTTGCAGCTTCAATATTATTTTTTTCTAAATACTTTTCAGCTAGTTCTGCTTTTAATTTTAACATAACAAATGTATGTCCGATACTATCATGTAAGTCGCGGCCTATTCTATTTCGTTCATTTTCAGCAAGAAGCAGATTAATATGTTCATTGTGTTTTAAACGCTCATTTTTTAGTTTATTTCTTTCACAGCCATATTTTTGGGTAAAATAAGTTATGATACATATGGAAGAAAAAATAAATAGGATTATTCTATCTGCAATATTCATTTTGGGATTAGCAATCATATATAATGTTAGGGCATTTATTGTTATGAAAAAACTAATTGTTCTGTATGTAAAATACTTATCATGAAAATGCCAAACAAGTAGATTACTTAAATAAAAACTAAATAGAATGTTCGTTGGATATAAAACAATGGTCATGTAACTGATATAAGCAATTAAATAAAACCATTCTATAAAAACAAGAACTCTATTTTTTGTATATAACATTCCTATATATGAAGCGATGGCGAGAATAGTTAAGGGTAATGTATATTTTGGATAACTTCCACTAATAACATATACAAGTGGGAATATAAAAAATACCAAAGATAGATAAAACACATAATTTCCCTTTAATAAATTTAGTAATTTTTTATACATTTCAGCCTCCTTATTCTTTAATGATACCATAATAATATAAGAGTGTGAATAATTTATCCGCACTCTTATGTTATTATTTTGATTCTCTTTTGCTTTTTATTACCAATGTAGCAATTATACATGCAATTGAGTAGGCTAGAAGTATAGCTAGAGCTTTATAAGAGAAAATATCTTCTTTAATATATTTATTAACGAACTCTAATAGATAGTAGGTTGGTGTCAGTTTAGATATATTTTGTAACCATTCTGGGAAAAGATAAACAGGCCACCAAAGTCCTCCTAACATAGCAAGGCCTAGGTATAATATATTAGCAAGAAGTGATAATTTTTCTTCTGATTTAATAAGGGATAGAAGTAATCCCATACCTAAAAATGTAATACTTCCGATAAGCATTAGAACACCAGACATAACCCATTCACGAGCTGTCATATTAACGCCCCTAAAGATATGACCAACAGCAAATACAACAACTATTGATATAATAAATGTAATTATTAGACGAATAAAACGAGCAAGGTAATATTCAGATATTTTTACAGGGGAATTATTTAATATATGTAGATAGTTATTTTTCTCATCTTCTTTTATAGAAATAGGAAGAGAAAATAGGGCAAAACTTATACTACTGAATGCAGTCATAGAGATAAGCATATCTTTTACTACACGTGCTTTTATTTCAGGGTCATCGAATTGCTGCATTCCAGAAAATAGTATAAAGAAGATGACTGGAAAACCTAATCCCATTATAAAATTAGTTAAGTTTCTTTTTATGAATATAAATTCTATGTTTAATAAGTTGACAAGATTTTTCATTATTTATCTCCTTTATTATCTTTTGTAGTTACAAAAATACTATCTAATAGAGTTCTGTTTTGAATTTCAATTTCTTTAAATGTGCAACCATCTTCTTGTAATATGCTCCATATTTTGTCTGGTTGTTTAGTTAAGAAGTTGAAGCTATCAGTTTTTATTTCTAAATTATTTACAAGTTCATTATTTTTTAATAAATCTAGGTATCTTATAGGTAGTGTGAAGTATTTTTCTATTTCTTCAGCACGCATAGCATGTGGAGTAGTATCACGAATAAGTTTTCCCTTATTTAGAACTAAGATTCTATCTGCGGTATGTTCTACTTCTTCAATGTAATGTGAAGAATAAATAATAGTTAGTCCTTTGTTTTTTAAGTTGTTCACAATTTCCCAAAATCTGATACGTGTTGATGTATCCATTCCAGCTGTTGGTTCGTCTAAGAAAATTAATTTTGGTCTTCCTATTAATGTAATAATAAAAGATAATAGACGTTTCTGACCACCTGATAATTTAGAAGCGAAGTTATCTTTTTGAGAATCATCAAATCTTAGCAGTTCATCGATTTCTTCATTTGTTAATGGATTTTTATACAATTTCTGTATAAAATTGAGTAGTTCTTTTACTTTTAGTTTTTCAGGAACAACATTTTCCTGAGGAAGTATGTTAAGAAATTCTTTTAGTTTTTGGTTGCCTGGAATTAAAGAATTAATTTTTATTGAACCTGAATTGATAAATTTATTTCCTAATAGACAATTCATTAAAGTAGTCTTACCAGCTCCATTTGGTCCGATTAAAGCAATACACTCACCAGAATTTACTTCAAAAGAAATATCATTTAAGATGTTTTTTCCTTTAATAGTTTTTGTTATGTTTTTTACTTCTATAATATTATTTAATGACATTTTCTTCACCTCATCTTTGATAATTAAATTATATCAAAGTAGAAGAGTAGTTTTTAGTAGGTAATGTCATGAAGTAATATGACAAATGTCAAAAAAAAGACTTAAAAACTTGTTTTATTTAGAAACAAAGATTTAAGTCATCCTGAATAGTTATTTCATATCTATTATTTCAATAATAGTTGAATCAGTATTGTCGAGAATAGTTTTAACTACTGTCTTTGCTACTTTGTCAACTGGAAGGGGATATACATTTTTGAAAAATGGTATACCTAATTTTGAAAAGAATTTAATAGGTAATATATTGAAATAAGAGGTAAGTCTTTCTTTACCATACATAAGCCCTGGACGTATAATAAGATAGTTTAGCTTTGAATCTACTACTAATTTTTCTCCGTTACATTTGCTTTCTAAATATTGTTTGAAGCCTCCATTTGCAGAAAAGTAGATTAGTTTATTAATATTTTGTTTTTGGCATAGTTTTATTGTCTGTGCTACACTTTTTGTATTTAGTTTTGAATATAGCTTTTTATTTTTAATTGTTCCGATTAAATGAATGGCGATATCATATTTTTCATTGATTACTATATTTTCATTGTCAAAAATATCTCCCTGTATCCAAGTTGCTTCTTCTATAGAGATTGAGTAGTTTTGAGATCTAGATAAATAGCTGACTTTTACATTGTATTTTTTAAATTCTTTAATTAATGCTTTTCCAACAAAGCCATTGCCACCGATTAGTAGTATGTTCATATGTACCTCGAATTAAATTATTTTTCTCATTTTAAATAGTAACATAACTTAGTACCCGAGTAAATTTATTTAAACTAATGAAAAAAAGATGATATAATAGTATCAATTTAAAAGGAGTGTGATTGAATGAAAGTAGGTTTAGTATTAGAAGGTGGAGCTATGAGAGGATTATTTACAGCAGGTGTCCTTGATGTGTTCTTAGAAAATGATATAGAAGTTACTGATATTGTTGGAGTTTCTGCAGGAACACTTTTTGGAGTAAACTATGTTTCTAAACAACCTAAAAGAGCACTACGATACAATGTAAATTATATTAATGATAAAAGATATATGAGTTTAAAAAGTTGGATAAGAACAGGTAATCTAATAAATAAAGACTTTACGTACTATAAAGTTCCTTTTCAACTTGATGTTTTTGATAATAAAACATTTAAAAATTCTAAGACAAATTTCTATGCTACTGTAACAAATATAGAAAACGGAGAAGCGGAGTTTATAGAAATAACAGATCCCTACAAACAAATGGAGACGTTAAGAGCAACTTCTGCTCTTCCATTTATTTCGGAAATAATTGAGATAGATGAGAAAAAATATTTAGATGGTGGAATAGCTAATAGCATACCGATAGACTTCTTTGAAAAACAAAATTTTGATAAAGTTATTGTTATACTAACAAGACCTATTACTTATAGAAAGAAAAAATCAACAAGTCTACAATTTAAGTTATTTTATAAGAAATATCCGCATTTAATTGAAAAGTTGGAGAATAGATATAAAGACTATAATGAAACGGTCGAACGAATAATAGAATTAGAAAAACAAGGGAAAGTATTTGTTATACGACCAAGTGAGGATATTACTGTAAAAAGACTAGAAAAAGATACTGAAAAACTAAACTATGTCTATAACTTAGGGCTAAAAGATGGTAATAATATAATAGAAGATTTAAAACAATATATTAATAATAAAGGAGATGTTTAAAATGGATGAACAAATAAAAATAAATCCAAATGATTTTGAAAAAAAATCTAAAGATGAGCTAAAAAAAGAATTATCTGATTTAGAATATGCAGTTACTATGGAAAGTGCAACTGAGAGTCCGTATACTGGACAATATTGGGATAGTTTTGAAGAAGGTGTATATGTAGATATAACAACAGGTGAACCATTATTTTCTTCAAAAGATAAATTTAAATCTCATTGTGGGTGGCCAAGTTTCTCAAAACCAATTGAAAAAGAAGTTACTAGATATTATAAAGATAACTCACATCTTGTAGAAAGGATCGAAGTTAGAAGTAGAGTTGGAGACGCTCATTTAGGACATGTTTTTCCAGATGGTCCAAGTGAACTAGGGGGGCTTAGATACTGTATAAATAGTGCTTCTATCAGATTTATTAAGAAGGAAGATTTAGAAAAAGAAGGTTATGGAAATTTATTAAATTTATTTGATTAAATAGAAAATTAAAGAGGTAAACGATACCATCTATCATTTACCTCTTATTTTTTGTGAAAAAATATGATATTTTTTATATATGTCTACCAAATATATTCTATATAAATAATTGCAGTATAATAACAGATTTCTTAGAGATATAAAATATCTATAGAAAAACAAATGGCTAAAGTTAACGTTTTCATTGTTTTTACAATTAGGTTTTCAAAAATATACAGCAATATTTTACTATTAATTAAATAGAGAATTCAGAATTCATATTTACTGTATTAGTACTAGAGTTCACAAATTGTACACAATTTGAATAAGAAAAATATTGTCTTAGTAATATGTATGCGGTACACTAAGAGTGTAACAAATAGTTTAATTAATAAATTTATTTATCACATATATAATAAAAAATTTTAAGGAGTGACATTAATATGACAACAGTTGCAGAAAAAAAAGCATTCGTTGGTGGTAAATGGCAAACAGA
>ERZ772999.2325-NODE-2325-length-10309-cov-8.131363_pt1 | contig 10309 bp, 9 predicted proteins | sample MGYA00511467_ERZ772999 | MGnify/ENA primary metagenome ERZ772999 (study PRJEB29015, sample SAMEA2738064) | human oral metagenome | biome: human oral; feature: human-associated habitat; material: saliva | place: China | collected 2218 ...
CGACAACTCCTATATATTATCATAGGTGTTTTTCTCTGTCAACAACTTTTTTAAATTATTTTAAAATTTATTTTTCGTAATCGCTTCAAACGCGAACGTTCGTTAACAGTGTTTATAATTTACCATAGCTGGAGTTACTTTTCAAGTCTTTTTTACAACTTTTTTTATATTTTTACGAAAAAAGTGTTTTGAAGCATTTACTTCAAAACACTCTCTCACTCACACTACCTTGAGTTATTGTTTACGATAGGTTAGTTGACAATAACGTTCATACCATAAGTCAACATACTCTGGTGAAAACGGACCTTTTTTATTATTAATCCAATCGACTAGAATCTCAACATTCGCCTTCAAAATTTGATCAATTTCTTTTGAATAATGCATTTGTCGGCGGTGTTGTTCATATTCGTCGACATCTAATAGTCTTTTTTCACCATCCGGGAATATTTTAATATCTAAATCGTAATCAATGTATTTTAACGCTTCTTTATCTAATACATAGGGAGAAGCTAGATTACAATAGTAAGATATTCCTTTTTGACGAATCATGGTTACTACATTAAACCAGTAATGCTTATGATAATATAACAATGCTGGTTCTCTTGTTAGCCAACGTCTTCCATCCGCTTCGGTTACTAAAGTATGATCATTACAAGCGATAATTGCTTGGTCACTTGTTTTTAACACCATACTATCTCTCCATGTACGATGAAGACTGCCATCATGTTTATAACTCTTGACAGTGATGAATTCTCCTTCTCTTGGATTTTGCATCACGAGTCCAACCTTCTATATCGATTTTAGAAAAGCTCCCTTTTCTTTACATTCATTCTCGATTGTAGTATAGCACATTTCATCGCGTGTGTGAATATCTACTACTTATTATTCTCGAGTTGCCCTGATACATGTTCCCATAATTTTGTTTGTACTTTTGAAAAGGGAATTTTATGAAACTCATTTGCTTCTACCCATCTTAATTCTCTATCACTTAACCCTTCTATTTTATCATTTGATTGAACTTGATATTTTGTTATTTCAATTTCCCATTTTTGATGACTAAAAATGTGTTTAACTTCACCCTTCAATTTCTTTTCTTTTTGTATTTTTAGTTGATATATCGATTCAAATTGCGTTTCTAATGGAATATTTTTATTTGGATACTCTTCAACTTCTTCTGCTATTTCATCTAATAAACTCAATTGTTTTTCAGTAGGTCTATAATCTCTTATTAATGGAAAATGCCAAAATCCACTTAGCAAATCTGCATACGTATTTTTTTCTAATAAATACTGTCCCTTTTTATTTTGTACTACAAATGCTTGCCACTTCATTGGAACTGGCTTTTTCTTTGGAATTTTTACCGGATACAAATGCATTGTTCCATTTAAATACGCTGCACTAAATTCTTTCACCGGACTATCTTCAGGATGTGGTGTTACTGGAGACTCAATATCTGATCCTAAATCCATCAATGCTTGGTTAAAGTCTCCTGGGCGTTCTTTTGAAATAATTTTTTCTGCAACTGCTTGAAATACTTTTCTATTAGATGGGTTGCCGATATCTAATCCTATTTCAAATAATCGACTAATCACACGCATTAAATTTCCATCTACTGCTGGTTCAGGCAAATTAAACGCAATACTAGCAATCGCACCTGCTGTATACGGCCCTATTCCTTTTAATGTTTGAATTTCTTCCATCGTACTTGGAAATTCACCGCCAAATTCTTCCATAATTTGTATAGCAGCTTTTTGCATATTTCTGACTCTTGAATAATAACCTAGCCCTTCCCAAACTTTTAACAATTCTTCTTCTTGTGCATTTGCTAAAGACTCAATTGTTTGGAAAGTTTCTAGAAAACGATGGTAGTACGGAATAACTGTATCGACTCTTGTTTGTTGAAGCATTATCTCGCTCACCCATATATGATAAGGATTATTCGTATGTCTCCATGGTAAATCTCTCTTTTCTTTGTCATACCACGCTAATAGTTTTTCCTGAAATGAAGCAATTTTCTCTTCAGACCACATTTCTATTCCATATTGTTCTAAATCCATTCTTCACTCTCCCATTTCAACTTTTCAACCGCTTCATCTATAGCAGAACTACTGAATCCTTTTTGGTATAACTTTCCTTTTAATTGATACCATACTTGCGAATCATCCGCAGCATATTTAGAAAGTAATGTTCTTAGAATTCTCTCGCCTTGTTTCATCACTAATTCTTCTTCATTCTCTTCTTGTTTTTCAAATGTCAATTCTGAAATCACAGATTGTACGATATCTAAGTCATATCCTCTTTGCATTAAAAAGCCATACACTTTTTGTTTCACTGTCTTAACAGGTGCATTTTCTTGTCGGTCGACATATTTTTGTGCAATTTCTATTGCTTGATCTAATTGTGTTGCTTCATCAAACTCTGCTAAAGCTTTTTGAATAATAGTGTCATTCACACCTTTTTTCTTTAATTCAAACGCTACAGCTTTTGGACCTTTTTTCTGTAATGCAAAATTTTCTCGTACATAACTTTCTGCATAAAACTGATCATTGACAAATCCATGATCCATTAATTGTTGTAAAACTTGATTAATTACTTCATCAGACACGTCTAACTTTTCGAGCTTTTCATAGATTTCTTTAGCTGTTCTTAATTTAAAATTTAAAAAATACAACGCTTTTTGGTAGGCGTTTTGATACTGTGTTTCCTGTTCAATTTCACGGATTGTATCTTGCGTTAATTCTGTTCCTTTTGTTAATGCGAACTTTAATAAAGTAGCTTCATCGACTCCAAAAGCAAATTCATCATTAATGTAAATATTAAAACGATTTTGTTTTTTCTTTTGGACTTCAATTTTAGTTATTTGCATGATATCCCCCGCTTTCTATTTCCTATCTATTGTATCAAAATTTCATCATTTTCGATATGAATACCTATTATTTTCTCACACCAAAGGCAAAAAGCCCAAAATTAACGATACGCTAATTTTGAACTTTATTTGAAACATTATTCAATTTTTGATATAAGAACTACCAACCGATAGTTACTGCTTTGAAATCACAACCTAATCTTCTTAATTCATTTTGCCTTTTCTCATAGTAAGGAATAGATATACCTATTATTTTTATATTTTTCACATTCTTTAGATGCAAACTTACCGAGGAAGTAAAATGATAAATTTCGATAAATTCATATTCTTTCCATAACTCATTTAATACATCTTCTACGATATAAGGTGAATTTAGATATTGAACTCCTTCAATATGAAAAGTTTCTTTTGGATGTGGGATATAATAATCAATACTCAAGGCATCCGCGTATGTTGTAATGAATCTTACTGAAATGGCATCATCAGTTTCTGAAAATTTCTGTCCTAATAATACTCTGACTGTTTTGCCATTTGAAATAGGTTGAACATCTGTATTAAAAAAGTTATCTAAATAAACTAACTTTTCTCTATCCACTACATGATAATCCGTTCGATACAATGTATAATGTTTTTCTGTTTTTTGAATTAAATCATCTCTCGTTACGCCTAACTTACCAATTTGTTGATTCGTTAAAGGTAATGCATACATGCCATAAGGATAAATATTCGCATATCCATCATCAAAACTCATTAAATGTTGATACGAAGAAGCTGCAACTATATCTAAAATAACTGGATGATCAAAGCTGGCGTAAAAGATTGTTTTATATTCACCTGAATATTTCTCAATAATTTTTTCATAATCTTCCACAGTTTGAATACAGTAAACTTCCGTAAATCCTTGCGAGTAGTATTGATGCCTTTCATTCATAACGGGTGTTAAATACAAGCTGACAAATGTTTCGTCTGCATATTCGCTTTGAATATACTTGGCAATTTTTGCTTGTAATGGTGTTGTTGCGATAATTAAGTTACTCACTATAACGCCTTCCTTCTTTTAACCTTCCATTCCTAACAATTCGCGATAAATATTTGCTACATTTTCGATAGAATACTGTTTGGCTAATTCTAGATTTTGTTCATTCGAGTGTTGATACTCTTCTTGTTCCATCTGCTAGCGTAACTGCACTCACAAACCCTTCTTCTGTCACTTCCACCTAATCGCCCTCTTGAAATGTTAGCACTTCTAGTTTAACAGACAAAGCATCATGTCCAATATCTGAAAAGCTATTTGGTACATTAACAATCTCTTCTTCTAAAAAAACTAATGCTATTATTTCTTTTTCCAATCTGGTCTTACTTGAGAACTGGTCGCTAAATGGATATAATCTACTCCTAAATATCTAGCAACTTTAGCACGATATAATTGTGTCGTTTCAAATCCATAACGATGCATTTTTTTTACAGGATAAATCGTAATAATACGTGAGATGATTTCTCCTCACTTTCTTTTTATTCTTTCTATTCAAAAATCCCCATCTTTCGATAGGGATTTAGGCTTTATGTTTTAGTTTTATTAAAATCCAAGCGCTACATAGTCCACTAATCAAAGGGACTAGCCCATATATCCACATTTCCATTTGGAAGAAAACTCTTGTAACTCCCAAAGAAATGCACATACATAGTATAACATATAGACTCATCGACTTTCCAAAATTTGAAAAAATTAAACCGACTAATACTAGACTAGAAACAATTGACAAGAAAATACCAACATAGCCTACAAAAAATTCATATGAGGAAACTCCTCCTAAAGCAACTAGACTAGATGAAATAATGATATTCAATCCAAAAATAACTGGAAGACTATACTTACCTGCATATTGTTTTTCTAAAATTTCATATCCGGTTGATAACGTCGTCTGAGCGGATAATAGCACTCCAATCATTACTGGAATAGCAATCCATAATCCTTCACTTTTCGCATATTCTAATAAGACATTGCCATTAAATTGATAACCAGACTGTTTTAGAGAAACTCCAATCACATATAAAAATCCTGTAAATAAAATCCCTAAACTAGCATTTAGTAAAATAGATTTCAGTAACTTCGCTTTTCCAACTTTTTGAAATCGCTCTTGAATATCTGGACTCACTAAATAAGAAGAAAAAGTTTGAAAAGATGCCCCTAGCAAAATCCATGTAGAGAACGAGTCTCTTTGACTAGGTGCTACTTGATTTAATAGTCCATTTGTCATCATTTTAAAAGCAATCACTATCATAGAAAGAAATAAAATGACCGAATATAAACTATCATACCTTACTACTGCTAATAATCCACCTCTAGCAACTCCATATGCCCATAAGGCTAATAGTAAAATCCAAAAATATGCAGAAACACTTATCAATTGTTCCAACATCACGGATGGAATATACAATACAATTCCAATCCTTAAAAGTTGATACACTGTCCATAAAGTTTTAGACAACAGAAAACTTCCATATCCAAATCGTTGCCCAATAAAATGAAAGACATCTTTGTATTCCATCATTTGCTTTAGTACCCAATATAAAATTGGTAAAGCTAGCAAAATTCCAAATTGAGCAATATAATTACGATATCCAGTATGATAAGCTGTATCTACAATTCCGATAAAAGAAATCGGTGATAATAATGTTGCAAAAATCGATAAACTGTATAAAATCCAGTTATAAGTTCTATTCTTGTTCATTATTGTTGCTCCAAAAATTGTGCAAATAATAAATCGTCTTTATGATTAATATCGATATTGCATTTTCCTTTTTGTAATACATACCCTAGGTTTCCACCATAAAAGGATTGTGTCTGACAAAAAGTTCCTACTGTTACTCCAAATAAATTGCCATTTGGATAGTACTGTTTTGGCTGTTCTTGACGATTGGTTTGATAAGCTTCAACTTTTTTAGATTTTAATCTCGTTTCACTAGTAGGTGTTACAAATAACGCTGGATTATATTCTAGTTCTTTTACAGTAATGACACTATCGTATTCTTCCATTAATTCCAACACTTTTACTAAGTCTTCGAACACACGAAATGGACTTGTTGGTTGAAGTAAGATAATCTTATCTTCAGCATCTAATCCAAAAGTTTCGATGACATCTTCCAATACCTCAACCATTGTCGTGTGAGAGGTTGCTAAAGCCTCTGGTCTATTACGAACTTCTATCCCTTCTCGATAAAATAAATGCTCACAATAATCGGTTGTTACGATAATTTTATCAAACACTTCTGCTTCTACAGCAAAATCAATCGCTCGATTTAATAAACTCTTTCCACCAACTACACTTAAATTTTTATGGGCTAATTCCACCGAACCACTACGTGCTGGAATTACGGCTACTTTCATAACATTCCCCTTTTCTTATCCTCTATATTCTTATCCTTTTAATACCTCTAAATAAAGATTTTCTACTTTTTCTTTGACATATTTTTCAGCAAATATTGAAGAATGATATTCTCCCTTGTGTTGATAAGCTTTTAATTGTTGTACTAAATCTTCCAAAGATTGAAACGTATTGGTATTTTGACAAATTCTTGCATAATAAGCATGCGCTAAATCTGTATAGGATAGCAAACAGACTAAACCTTTAGAAGAAGCTTCTACTGCAGCATTTGCAAAACATTCACTTCTTGAACAAGATAAATATCCTTGGTGTTTTTCATAAGGAACAGGAGAAACAAATCCGGCATAATGTACATTTTCTGGCAATGATTTTTCTGTTACTCCCTCAGGCAAAATTCCATAAATAGTTAAATGACTATCCGGAACTTGTCTAAACGCTTCAATAGCTAGTTCACATTTTTTAATAATCGTCATATTCCCTACAATACACCAATCAGTTACCGTTTCATAGGTTTGCTGTCTAATCTCTTCTACATAAACAGGAGGTAAAAACTTCACCGTTTCACTCCCTAATCGCTCTTCTAAAACAGGACTTGCTACAATATTTTTACACCAATTTTGTAAAACAAATTTCATAAACGGAGCTAATATATCATAATGAGTATAGGCAAATAATTCTCTTTTAGTATTTTGAAAAAATCTTCTTAACTGTAATGGATACTCATTAATCATATCAATAATAAATCTGTCTTGAGTTGTAGAATGCTCCGCTAAATATAAACTGACTAATTGCCATTGCGAATAAATTTCTCCTGTTTCTACCAACTGATAAGAATGATAACTTTCGCTAAAATCTCCATCTAATATCATACCTTTTGATCCATACAACGTAAATCTTCTAGAAGCATTCTCTATTCGATATAGCAATTGCGAAGTATAGCACTCTATCGTTCCATCTTCATAAACTACTAATCCTACATAGCCTTCTTTTGTATATTGAACTTCTTTTACATCTTTTAATGATGAAAGAAACTCTTTTGATACACTAGGGCGAACACGAGCTAAATCAGATAAATCATAAATCACATGATAAAAATTATGAAATCCTAATTTTTCTAATTGCTCCACAAAATTTGGAACAATATTTTCTAAATTTGTTATCACTAACTGATGTTCAATTCCTACATCCTCTAGGAGATTTTGCCTAGCAAGTTGACTACTTTCAAACCCATAAATACTATAAGGAATGCCTTCTTTAATCGTAAAAACTTTCATCATTATTCTCCTTCTAAAGCTTCCTCAAGAGTTAACCCTCTTGTTCTTGCTAATCTAGCACGGAAAGCCATCCCTTTTTTATGGCGTTCAGAAAGACGATAATAGGCAGTCACAACATTTAAAATATATGCATTCTCTTTTGAAACCATTCTTGCCCATAAGTGCCAATCCTCAAAACCATCACAATCTGGTTGATAACCTCCAGCTTCTTCATACGCTGATTTTCTAAAGATAACTGTCGAATGATTAAATAAATTACGAAATGCCAATTGATACCATAACTCTTCTCCAAACAAATGATTGTTTACATTATAGTGTAACTGACTATCTTTTTCAGACTCTTCAGGAGTTACTTTTGCTGCAATGATTTCTAAAGTTGGATTTGATTCTAATTGTTCTAAGACTAAATCTAAATGCCAAGGCATCCAAACATCATCTGAATCTTGTCTGGAAATAATTTCCCCTTGAGCTAAATTCACTCCTGCAATTAAAGTACGAGAAATCCCCTGATGATTTAACTTTTCAAAATGAATGCGAGAATCTGTTAAATATTTTTGACAGACTTCTTGTGTTTTATCCGTTGAACCATCATCCACAATCCATAAGCGAAAATTCTGATGTGTTTGATGCAAAATCGATTGAATCGATTCTTCAATAGTTTTCTCTCCATTATAAACAGGCATCACAATATCAACAATCGTATCCGATAATGATAAATTTTTCGAATTTACTCCATATTTTTCTAAGGTTTCTGTTTCATAAGTCGATAAAAGAGTTCGATAAGATTGAACAGCTACGCCCTCAATGTCTTTTACAAATAAAAACGCTGTAGAATAAAATCCATAAACTTCAACATTTTCATATTCTTCTAAAAGACTATAAATCTCTTCTTCAAAACATTGTGTAGGAGCAGCTACTCGTACTCCTTCTACCTCAATTTGGACTCTTGGATGAGGATAATACACATTCGCTTGACAATCTTGAAGTGCTCTTTTCGTTAAACGTTTTGTCAATTGAATGTCCTTTGAGCTATGAATCGATCCTAAACCTTGCCCCAGAAACACTCGCATTATTTTTCCATTTTCTGCTCGTTTGAAACTTAAAGGCTTTGTATTTAAATGTAATGAAATTTGTTTATCTTCTTCAAATAACTTTGTTTGCTCGAATACTGTAAAATGTTTTTGAGAAAGCGACATCACTTGTCCAAGTGTTAACCCCAACGGAGAAACAACTCTATTAAGATTTTTTGTATACATATTTGGAATAATAATTGATGTACTTCCATCATCGAATGTAAATAAGTTCATTTCATTTGGATTAAAGAAACTAAGAGCAACTGGATTATCTAAACTTGCTAAATACAATGAAGAAATCTTTTTTCCATCAAGAAAATTTTTCACTGTTTCTAATACATTCTTTTCTTGCAACACACAGACTTCTTGACAAAATTCTTTCATTTTCTCTGCATAAAGTATCTGTCTTGAATCTTGAGACATCATTAAATACATCCCATAAAATTCTTGTTTTGTATATCGCGCTACTTCTCTGGCTACTAATACTTGAAACGGTGATGTACAAAAAATTAGATTCATTTTTACTCCCACTTTCCCTTCCATTTTATCTAAAATTTCTCATCTCATTTTTATAATGAATATTAATATTATAACATACCGACTATTTGAATGCCTTTATTTTCCTACAATTAGAATAAAAGCCAAAAGAAATAGCTTTTACACCATTTCTTTTGGCTTTTTGTAAACTATAAATCACAACTTTTGTATAGTTCTTTCTTTAGTCTACTCTTTTTCTTTTTTTGTTGTTGGAGCTATTAACCCTAAACCTGCAAGAATTGCACTGGCTGCTGCACCAAAAATTGTAAACTCTTGTCCTGTACCTGTTTGAGGTAACTCTTCTACTTTATTAGTTGGAACTGAAGTTTGATGTTCATTTCCTTCATTTGAAGGAGTTGCATCATTTTGTTTTGGTTCTTCCTTCTTAGGTTCTTCAGGTTTTGGTTCTGGCTTAGGCTCTGGTTTTGGTTCCGGTTTAGGCTCTGGAGTTGGAGTCGGAGTTGGCTGTGGTTTTGGCTCTGGCTGCGGCTCTGGAGTCGGAGTTGGCTGTGGCTTAGGTTCCGGCTTAGGCTCTGGTTTTGGCTCATCAACTGTTTTATATTTAACTACTTCTGATGAATCTTTTGATTCATGTGTTACAGTTAATTCATCTACTTTTGCTTTATCCACAGTGTAATCTTTGATTTCTGGTGAAACTACTTCGACAAGTTTTTGTTCTGGAGTCCAATCAGTTGTATACACCACTTCACCTGTTCTACTGTTGATCTCTGCAGTTCTTGTGAAGCGAGCTGTTTGGTTAACTGGTACACTTGCTTCTTGCCCTGCTTTTGGTCCATTTTCATAAACATAAGTAATATTACGTTTCACTTCTGTTAATAGTCCTAGATCTTTGTATGTACGACCTTTTGGATCGTTAGGGATTTTATCCTCTGGTTTTGGAGGATTTTGTTCTCCTTCGTTAGGTTTAGTTGGATCTACTGGAATTAAGTAGTCGTATTGGTAAACAACAGTCGTAGTTCCCTCTTTCACCTTACCTGTTTCTTCTAGTACGTTGTTGTATTTATCAGAAACTTCGTATACACCACTGTATTTATATTTCTTACCATTAGCTTCGATAACATCTTTACGACTTGCTACAGTACTGTATTCTTCATTTGTAGCTGTATAAGTAGTTTCTTCGCGATCTGCGTAAACTTTTGTCGATGCTTTTTC
>ERZ772999.2326-NODE-2326-length-10307-cov-4.617343_pt1 | contig 10307 bp, 8 predicted proteins | sample MGYA00511467_ERZ772999 | MGnify/ENA primary metagenome ERZ772999 (study PRJEB29015, sample SAMEA2738064) | human oral metagenome | biome: human oral; feature: human-associated habitat; material: saliva | place: China | collected 2218 ...
GCCAAAAACTGGGGCAGAAATTTTTGAATTGAAGATGAGTCAGATCGCGAATCGTCGTGAGATGATTGAGCAGATGAAGATGGAGGGGAAACTGGGTTTTGATGATTACAAGACCAAGAAGCATGCGCTGGATTTAGTTGAGAATAAATTAACTAAACTTTACGACATTTATGAAAATCGTGAAGTAAACGAGGCGAAGCGTGAGAAAGAACTTGAGCTTCGAAATGAACAATTTGAAGAAAGTAAAGACTTTTTAAGAAGGCTTAGCCAAGATAAAGAACTGCCACGAGACGAAAAAATGAAGTTAATGGAGCGCTTTTCGCAGCGTTTAGTTGATTGTCATGACAAAGTAGAAAAAGTGAAGAAAGCTCGTGAAATGGATGAGCGGGTTTATCAGCTGTTTGGTGGAAAATCGGGCGAGGAAAAGGCTGAGGGCGAGACTAAAGAAAAGACTGAAAAGGAAACCGAGGGAAAAACTGAAGATAAGACTGAGCTAAAAACTGAAGAAAAATCAGAAATTTCAGTGGAAGATTCTGCGAAGACTAATGAATCGAAAACTTCAGTGGAGAATGAAGCTTCTGAAAAGAAAGAGAAAAAACCAACCAGGACTTTTTCTTGGACAGGCGGAGTAGGCGGCCCAATGTTCTTTCCTGGAGGAAGTGCATCGACGGTAAAAGTAAATAAAACAACTGAAAATGGTACGACTGATGGTATTAAAACCGAAGCTTTAAATGTGGTACAAAAAGAGGCATTGAGACAGGCGGAGGAGAAATTTTTCTATGAGAACCTGAAAACACTTGGTGGGGCAATGGCGGCGAATGGCTATAGAGAGATGGATAATCTAAACTTTTTGAAGCCATTAGAAAAGCCAGAAGCTGGTAGTCCAGAACTTGCATTTTTTGATGAACGAAATAAGTTGCACAATGAATCGATTGAGAAGATGAAAGCCTTTGAATCGAAATTTAATTTGGATAAAATCAAGGCCGATGTAGGCCGTGCAATTTCTAGTAATGCGAAGTTAGAATTTGGGATTGGGCTTTATCGTATCGATGCTTCAAGAAATGAGCTACAGAATATTATTGATGACAAAAGAAGTAGTGAAGAAGAAAAACAAAAAGCGATGGAAGAATTGGCGATGCTTGATCAGGTGAAGGAGGGTTTCTTAGAAAATATAGGTTCTCATATGGGTGAGAGATATTCCAATGAAGAATATGCTTCGGTTCCAGAGAATGAAAAGAAAAACGCGAACAGATATCTCTTCTTGCAAAAAGTTAGACAAGAGATGAAAAATCCGATAAATATCTTGCGAGCAAATTTGAGAATTAAGTTTGGGAATAAAGATAAAAATAAGGGAAAGGGGTAGAAGCAGAAAATCAAGGGGAGATTTTGACATGTTTGATTTTTTGTGATATAAATTGGTGCAATGGGAAAAAATGTCGTGGAAGAAGATAAGAACAAGATTAATGAGGAAGAAGAGCTTCTCAACTCCTTTAGCCTGGATGGTGCGCCAGAGCCGGAATATGATGATTTGGTCTCGGAAGATGATTTGACGGATGAAGACCTTGAGATTACAGCAGAGAACGTAGATCAGTTTTCTGATGACTCAGTGCGTCTATATTTACGTGAAATTGGTAAGATTCCACTACTTTCGAATGAAGAAGAAGTAGATTTGGCCTATCGCATCGTGAAAGGTGAAAAAAAAGCCAAAGATAAAATGGTAGAAGCCAATATGCGTTTAGTGGTTTCGATTGCAAAACGTTACTCCGGTAGAGGTCTGGATTTTCTAGATTTGATTCAAGAGGGGAACACTGGCCTTTTGCGTGCAGTGGAAAAATTTGATCCAGATAAGGGTTTTAAGTTTTCGACTTATGCCACCTGGTGGATTCGCCAGGCAATTACCCGTGCAATCGCGGATCAGGCAAGAACGATTCGTATTCCAGTACACATGGTGGAAACGATTAACAAGGTACTTCGTGCAACGCGTAAATTAACCAATGAACTTAACCGTGAGCCGACCGTGGAAGAAATTGCTAAAGAGATGGGCATGGAACCGGAAAAGATTGACTATGTAATGAAAATCAAGCAAGATATTGCTTCACTTGATGCAACAGTGGGTCGCGATGGTGACGATGAAGACTCGGTACTCGGTGATTTTATCGAAGATGAAGGTCGAGTTTCACCAGAAGATGCGGCAGCAGCACAGATGCTGAAGGAGCAAATTGCGGAAATTCTCTCCAGTCTTTCGGAACGTGAACAAAAAGTAGTAAAACTACGTTTCGGTATCGGTGGTGGTCGTCCACATACTTTGGAGGAAGTGGGCGCGGAATTTTCCGTGACGCGTGAACGCATTCGTCAGATTGAGGCGAAGGCGTTATCCAAGCTTCGTAAACACAAAGATACGAAAAAACTGCACGAGTATTTACATTAAAATAGGGGAGCGGGTGATTTTCGGGCAGGAAACTGTGCGAAAATCACAAGATACGCTATAATGAAAGTAATGAAAAATTTTTGTCAAAAATTATTAAATTTGCTACCAGTTCTCGCGATTTTTTGCGTCGCAGCGGCAGCGTTTTTACCAGTAACTAGGGTGTTCGCAGGAAACTGTGGAGGCGTAGATACGGCAATCATCGATTGCTCGAGCTCAAATAGCGAAGAAGCTTTCTTTTCGATTATCGGTAGTGTGGTGAATATTCTAACCTACGGGGTAGGAGTTGGTGCGGTAGCGGGTTTCACTTATGTTGGTTTTCTTTATATGACTTCACAAAATGATCCAGGAAAAATCAAAATCGCAAAAGATCGCGCAATGCAAATTGTGATTGGACTTTTGGTTTATGCTTTGATGTGGGGAATTTTGAACTTCCTTTTGCCTGGTGGTATCTACGGCAAAGGGAATTAAGATGTCGAAAAAAGCCGATCTTGAACATATTAAGATTCGCCTAAATGAACTCGCGGGGGTAAGAACGCGAGTGATTTTGGTTTGTAATTGCAAGAGTACAGGCCATAAACGAGTTGAAAAAGAAGTGGTGAAGCCGCTTCGTGAATTTATCTTACAGCAAAAGGGAATGACTTTTTTGCGTTTTGATGTGGAGTCGCCGACGTTGGAAGAAAACGTGGAAAAACTTTCGAAATTAATCGTGGATGGAGATGTGGTGCTTACGGCTGGTGGTGATGGTACGGCAGGAATCGGGGTGAACGGGATTATGCAATCTGGTAAGGCGGCGAAATTTTATGTAATTCCATACGGGAATTTTAACGATATTATTCAGATTTTACGGCCAAATTCGGGTAAAAAAGTTTACCCAATTGAAGCCTTGGTAGATGGGAGACATTTTCGTTATGCTCTGGCGTATTTTACGATTGGCATGATGGCGGAATCGACGAAAATTTTTGATGATGAAAAAGTGCGTAGGAAATTGAGAAAATCGAAATTTAATTTAATCTTTTCTTTGAAGACGCTTTTGATGTGGTTTTTCGTGAATCGTAAGAAAGACTATATTACGATTGATGGTCAAAAATATTCAGATATTTTAGTGGTGAACGGGAAAAATGTGGCGAGATTGATGAAAGGTGGGGAATATTATTTGGGAGAGAATTTTCTTTACACCGAGCAACGTTTGAATAATTTATTCGCGATGGTATTTTTTATGCTGCAGGCTATGTTTAGTGGAATTCCAGGGAAAAAATTAAAAGAAAAGACGATTCACTTCGAAGAAAAACAGAGAATTTTCATTCAATCGGAGGGGGAATACAAAGATTTGGTAGTGCAGGAAATTAGTTTCTTGAAAAGTAAAAAGTCGATTGAAATCCTGTAAGAAAAATTAAAGATTTCTATTTCGCTTATGTTATAATAAGGTTATATGAGTCTATTACGTGGTGTGGGCGATTTCTTCGCATTGGATATTGGAACCAACTCAATTCGCATGATTCAATTATCGGGCGATGTTGAGAAGGGTTGGACACTGGAAAAGTTTGCTTATGTGCCGGTGGATAAAAAAATTACGATGGATGATTCGGAACAGGGGCGTAGGAAACTGGCCGAAACGATTTTGGGTGCGAAAAAACAGGCGGGTATTACTACCAAAAATATCGCAATTGGCTTGCCGGCACGCAAAACTTACACAGCAATTATTGAGGTGCCAAATGCGCCAGAAAAGGAACTAGCGAAAACCGTAAAGTACGAAGCTGACCAATATATCCCGATGGCAGTGGATGACGCAAAGATTGATTTTGCGGTTTTAGGAGTTTCGCCTAATGCCAATACGAAGGCAGAGATTTTGATTTCATCCACAGATCGTGCTTACGCGGAAGAGAAACTCGAAGATATCGAAATGTTGGGCTTAAATGTGATCGCGCAGGAACCAGAACCAATTGCGATGGTGAGAGCTTTGGCACAGATTGGTGTGGATGATGCAAGAATGATTATCGATTTTGGGGAAAATTCTACAGACTTAGTAGTGATGTATCTCGGTGCACCAAGATTGGTACGCTCGATCCCGGGTGGACTTTCGGCCTTTGTAAAAACTGTAGCAAATGGACTCTCGATTTCAGAAGCACAGGCAAAGCAATTTATTCTGCAATATGGTTTATTACAGGATCAATTCGAAGGAAAAATTTATCAAACGCTTTCGAGTAATTTGGAAGGCTTCACGATGGAACTGATTAAGTCAGTACGCTTCTTCCAAAATAAATATACGGGAGTGCAATTTGGTGGAATTATTCTTTCAGGATATGCAGGAATTATTCCACTCATGGCGGAGTATATTGAAGCAAAAACTGGCATTTCGACCATTCAAGGTAATCCGTGGCAATACGTACGTGTCAACGAGCAACAACAGAAATTACTACTACCGGTGGCGTCGGAATTTGGCGTAGCGATTGGACTTGCAGAAAGGAGCAATGACTAATGAAAAAAAACGATTTTAAGACCATGCATCTTTCTGATATTCCAGGTGTGATAAAAAGTATTTTCACCGGTGAAGGTGATGATGAAATGATGACGAGTCAAACTGGTAAATATGAAATTAATTTGGTGCCAGATATTAAGACTGATATGTTGAAGTTGATGAAACTACGCAATACGATTATTTTTGCTTCAGTGCTAGTAATTATCGGATCAGCAGTCTTTACGGCATTTCTGGCAGTGATTAAGGGGGCGCAAGATTTGACGATCGATAGCCAAGGTAAGCATATTGATAATCTTTCTTCGACAATTAAGGAGTATTCGGAATTGCCAGATTTCTTGAATATTCAGGACCAGTTAGCAAAACTAAAAAGCATTAATGATAAGCGTTCGGTTTTGTCACGTGTTTTTCCAGTGTTAAAAAATCTTTTCCCAACCAATAATGATACAATTAAGATTTCGGATTTAAACGTAAATCTTTCGAACTCAACGATTAATTTCGATGCCCAGGCGAATGCGGGGGAAGAACCATATATTGATTACCGTGTGCTGGAGTCGTTTAAGAAATCAGTGAATTTGATGAAATACGATTATGGTCGCTATGTGGATGCACAGGGAAATTTGATTCCGTCACGTTGTATCGAGGAGACGGATGCGGCGGGAAATATTTTGACCGATAATGGTAATACCTATGCGATCTGGAAGCGTGGTTTAACGGATTGTGATCCAACACGAAATGATCATCAAAAGAAGGATGCTTTAGGTCAATCGAATAATAATTCCGATGTTTCAAATACGAAATTGAATAGCGATTTTGGCAAGGTGAAGGCAAAATCGAACGTTTCAGACGATGTTGAGCATGTAGAAAATACGGAAAAGAGTGGCAATGTGGAAAATAATGGTGATGTAGTAAAAACCGATATTCAAACGATTATTCCAGATGAAAAAATTTGGCGTAGTCCACTGTTTGACCTTTGGTCTAAGCACGAAAAAATGCGTACAGCGGATGATGGAATCCAAGACACGATTGATACGAACGCAGAAGTGTCGGAATCAGAAGTTAATGGCGTAAAGACTCGCATTCAAAAAATTAAGAATGTGAAAAATTACATTTATACGCCTTCGATGGGATTGGATGGTAAAATTTCTGGGGTGCCACATTTTGAAAGTAGCTGTATTACTTATAAGGGCGATAAGAACGGCGATAATGTGAAATGGTCGGCGGAAAATAAATGTACGATGGTGCCAAATGGTATTCGGGTGACGGATTCTTCGAACGGTCGTGATTCAAGTTCAAATTTAGTACTTCGCTTTTCAACGATCATCAGTGTAGATCCAGAACTCTTTAAGTTTACGAATAAGCATATTTTGACATTCGGCCCTGCAGGTCAAAACGTAACCGATTCCTATCTTCAAGTGGAAGGTATGTTTGCAGCACCAGCCAAGGACTGTGCAAAGGACGATGCGGAATGTGTGGGGCAGAAAACTTCATCAGGAACAAACAATTAAAGAAGGTAAAAAATGAGCGAATTAATTTTAACAAAACGCGTACGAATGAATAAAATTAGGCAACAAATTACCTTGATTGTTTTGGCGGCCTCAGTCTGTTTCGGAATTTGTATGGTACTTTCGATTTATTTCATTAAATATATGAGCTTCAATAGTAAGGTGATAGCTTCGCGTGACACTTCGATTAATAATTATTACCAAACAATTAAGAATGTGGGGATTTGTGAAGATACCGATAAGGATGGTAAATATAACGATAAGGAACTGGCGAAATGTGATCCAAATAAGGTAGATATTTCTAAGCTTTCGAATACTTTGCGCTATAACGCTTTGGTGACAATGGCGAATAATACGAACCTAGAATCGATTGCGCGTGATGGCCAGAAGAGCTGTTTTGATAATCAAAAAAACCGCATTGACTATTCGAAGTTGTATTTGAATTCGAAGAGCGATAGTGAAAAGGCTTACAATTTGAAGATGATTAAAATGTGTTCGGCGCTGCGGGTGATTCCGGATGCCTTGCCAGCACAAAAGAACGATGAGGCCTTACTCGCTTCTATTAATCAGATTTTCTTGCTATCAGGATTTGAGCCGGAGCAACTATCTCCGGGTAATTCATATAAGAATAGTGGAATCCCGGGTGTCTCAACTATCCCAGTTTCGATTTCAGTGAAAAAAGATGAAAAAGATACGATGAAGGTGCTCTCGAATTTGGAAAAATCGATTCGCTCTTTCAATATTGAAAGTGCGCAGATTAAGTGGAGTTCGAATCTTTCAACAAAATCTTCAAAACTTGAATTAACGGCGCAGGGCGCAGCGTACTACACAAAAGGTGCAGCGGTGCGCGAAAAGGATGCGACGGTTTATGCCTCAAACAAGGCACGTACTCAGGAGTCGAAAGACAAGGCAGACGAGGCGGCGAAGAAAAAGGCTGAGGAAAAAGCCAAGAAAAAAGAAGCAGAAGAGGCAAAGAAAAAGGAAAAGGAGGATGAGAAATGAAACGCTCGGATATCTTTACGATAACTTTTGTTGCTAGTGTAGGAATCTTGCTTACTTTTATCGCGTCAAGCTTCTTATTAGGCGATCCAGATGCTAGGTATTTGAAACATAAGACAATTGGCAAAATTACGGCGGATTTAACAAGCCCAGATCCAGAAGTCTTCAATGTGGATGCGATTAATCCAACGGTAGAAGTTTATGTGGGTAGTTGTGAAGATGTGGACCGTAACGGTATTTTGGACCGCGCCGAATTAGTGGCTTGTGGTCGCGCTACGCCGGAGACTGCGGCAGAAGAAGAGAAGAAAGAAAAAGAGGTAGAAGAGAAAAAAGAAGAGGCCGAAAAAACTTCTGATGGTGAAGATCAAGATTCTAAGATGAAGGTGGATTCAGATAAAACTTCAGAAACTAAGAAAGAAAATTAAAGGAAAAGATTTTGTTTACACATGACTCGCAAGAAAAAGTGATCCAGCTCTTGATTAAAGAAGGGTTGGTTTTTGAGTCGGATGTAAAAAGAGTAGTAGAAGAGGCGGAAAAACGCAAGCAGCCGTTACTGGCTAATTTGGTGGCGCAAAAAATTTGTGATGCAGAAACAATTTCGCATGCCACAGCGGTGATTATGAACGTGCCGTATGTGAGCCTACATAATGTGAAAATGGACCGTGAGATTTTGACATTACTACCTTACGATGTAGTTTCAAGATTGATGGTAGTGCCACTAGGGGAGAAAAACGGAATTCTTTATGTGGCGATGTTGGACGTTTCGAATGTGCAGCAGATTGATTATCTTTCGACTTTGACGCAGAAGCAAATTCGCGGCATGGTGGCCAGCGAGGCAGGAATTAAAAGTGCGATTGCCCAGTATCAGGGGGATTTTCGCGCAGTGGAAAAAGCGGTCAAAAATAGTGATGAGGAAGATGCAAATTCTTCAAGTGTAAAAACGATTACACAGGACTCACCAATTTCGAAGGCACTCACCACGATTTTAGATTATGCGACGAAGACAAAAGCTTCAGATATTCATATCGAGCCACTAGAGGCAACACTGGTAGTACGTTACCGAGTGGATGGGGTTTTACGTAAGGTAATGGAACTGCCAAAATCAATTGAACCGGCACTAGTTTCAAGGATTAAGATTTTGGCGAACTTAAAGATTGATGAGCACCGCGTGCCACAAGATGGTCAGTTCACCGTGTCGGTAGATGGTACAGAAATTGATTTACGTATCGCAGTTTCGCCAGTGATTTGGGGGGAACAAGTGGTGATTCGTATTTTGGATAAGAGTGGTACGACACTTGATATTGAGCAGATGGGGATGACGGGACATGCGCTGGCGATGGTGCAGCGGGGAATTGAACGCCCGAATGGAATGATTTTAACTTCTGGTCCAACCGGTTCTGGTAAGTCGACCACGCTTTATGCTTTGATTAAACGGATCAAATCTGACAGGATCAATATTGTGACTCTGGAAGATCCGGTCGAATATAAGATGGACGGGGTGAATCAGATTCAGGTGAATGTGGACGCCGGTCTAACTTTTGCGGCGGGGTTGCGTAGTATTTTGCGTCAAGACCCAGATGTGGTAATGGTGGGTGAGATTCGTGATGCGGAAACAGCTAACTTAGCGGTACAGGCATCGCTAACTGGACACTTGGTATTTTCGACATTACACACTAACTCGGCGGCAGGTATTTTACCAAGGCTTCTCGATATGGGAATTGAGCCATTTCTTCTAGCATCGACACTGAATACGGTGATTGGTCAGCGTTTGGTGAGGCGTGTGGCGCCGAAACGAGAAGTGGTGCATTCGACAGAAATGGAAACCAAACAAATTAATGATTTGGTAGCGAAATTATTGCCACAAAGTCAAGAACAAGTGGCGATGGTGTCAGAAGATTTAGGTTATCCAGGACTTCCAGTAGTGAATCCGAATGGTTACTCGATGATGCGGGGGATTGACGAAAGGGAAACACCGGGTGGATTTAAGGGGCGTGCGGGTCTTTATGAAACAATTGAAATTGATGATGATATTCAGAAGATGATTGTGAAACACGCGACATCTTCAGAGATTATGCAACTGGCGAAAGAAAAAGGTACTTTGACGATGCGACAAGACGGAATGTTAAAGGCGCTGACTGGAGTGACAACTGTAGGTGAGGTAAATCGTGTAGCGTCAGATTTGGCGTAGTGAAGATAAAAAAGTTTATGGTAAAATAAAGATAAGAGGTAAATATGCAAGAAAATCAAGCACAGACGAGTGTACACTCAGCAGCCGCAGCACAGGCCGCTGCAGCTGCTTCATCGCCAATCGCAGTGCCAAATTCCGTAAAAATTGAGACACTACTAGAAGCTTGTATTAAGTATGGGGCTTCGGATTTGCATATTCAGGTGGGTTTGCCACCAATCTTGCGTATTGACGGGTCGCTAACACCAATTCCAAACACACCAATTTTGACAACGGAGATTGTGGACACTTTGATTTTCTCGACTTTGGATTCGATGCAACGTGAAACTTTGGCGAAGGATAAAGAGTTTGACTATTCGTTTGCTTTTGGGGAAATTGCGCGTTTTCGTGTGAATGCCTTTAACGAAAAAGGCCATCTTGCAGCGGCTTTTCGTTTGATTCCAACTAAGATGCCAACGATTGAAGAATTAGGTATGCCACAGGTGATTTCAGGTTTTGCGGATTATCCACGTGGCTTGGTCTTGGTGACGGGTCCAACCGGTTCTGGTAAATCGACCACGCTGGCAGCAATTATTAATAAGATTAATAGTGAAAAATCGGTGCATATTTTGACAATTGAAGATCCGATTGAGTTTACGCATAAATCGAAGCGAAGTTTGGTGGCGCAGCGCGAAGTGCATTATGATACGTACTCGTTTAGTCGGGCTTTAAAGTCGG
>ERZ772999.2328-NODE-2328-length-10304-cov-19.694995_pt1 | contig 10304 bp, 9 predicted proteins | sample MGYA00511467_ERZ772999 | MGnify/ENA primary metagenome ERZ772999 (study PRJEB29015, sample SAMEA2738064) | human oral metagenome | biome: human oral; feature: human-associated habitat; material: saliva | place: China | collected 2218 ...
TCTGGACCGCAGGTGTGGCAGCATCCCCGATGCTGAAGAACACCGACTTCCCGATCGATGAGCGTGGCCGCGTTCGCGTGGGCGCAGACCTGCGCGTCACTGGCGACGACGGCGTGGTCGAGGGCGCTTGGGCAGCAGGCGACAACGCAGCTGTTCCGGATCTCTCCGGTGGCGGCGTGGGCGGCTTCTGCGTGCCCAACGCTCAGCATGCTTCCCGCCAGGCTGTTGTCCTGGCAAAGAACCTGCTGGCTGCTCGCCGCGGCGAGCCCCTGACCGACTACTACCACGAAACCATCGGTGTTGTGGCAGGTCTGGGCCTGTGGAAGGGCGTTGCAAACTTCAAGGGTAAGACCATTGGCGGCCCGCTGGCATGGATTATGCACCGCGGCTACCACGGCTCTGCAATCCCCACCACCGAGCGTACGGTTCGTGTTATGACCACCTGGGCTCTGAACCAGATCTTCGGTCGCGACACCTCCTCGATTCGCCACCAGCGCTCCCCGCGCCTGGCATTCCAGGAAGCAACCGGTACTGCACCGGCACGCCAGAAGGCAAAGCTCTAAAATAACCTGACTTAGGGGTAGGCCCCCTGAGATAGCGCACTTGAGATAAAGCAAAGGGCGGTGTGGAAGACTTTGGTCTTCTGCACCGCCTATTTTGTGCCTGGGTGCTTGCGAGCTGTCTAGCTTAGCCGCCCACCAGTGCTTTTGCATGATGCTTGCTAGGGCTGGGTTCGGGGAACCAATTGAAATGTGTTTCTGCTTAGGTTCGGGTGCGTTTTCGTGGAATAATAAATATTTGTGTCCCGGACTGTTCGGGATACGCCCTCATAGTCCAATTGGCAGAGACAGAGGACTTAAAATCCTTGTGTTCTGGGTTCGAGTCCCAGTGGGGGCACGGCATAGACACGCATAGACGTGCGGTATAGATAGGCGGCGGCTCTTCCCGTGGGGGAGGGGCCGCCGCTTGTGTGTCTGAGGGTTTACATGTATGGGGGGCACATGTCTGGGGTGTGGTGTTTGGAGTTTAAAAGGCGATGCCCCCGATTCATACTATCGGGGGCATTGTGGAGTTACAGTGCGTGCTGTCGCATTCCGCGTACTCTCTTCACCGCGGGTAGATACGATCGTCCTTTGCCGGAATTAGGGAGGCCGGCGGTGAAGTCTGGTGAACCTATCGGTGATTGTCTGCCCTCAAGCCTGACAGGTAAAGTTTTATACTTCAAGTAAATTTAGTTCGTGGAGGAAAACAGGGTGCAAGAAGCAGTGAAAATGGGGCTAAAAAGTGACCTGCACCCTAAAAATGGGGGTTTTAGGTGGCGTTTTGTGACGGTGATCCATACTCCAAAAACACCCGCATACTGCCTTCTGGAGCTCAAAAACGTGAGACTCTATAAAGAGACACAGCCACAGACACACCCCAGCTGAATAGGGTAGCAGAGACAGAAAGGCGCAACATGCAGACTAAACCCTCCATCATTGCCGTCGATATGGATGGAACCTTCCTCACCGACTCCAAAACTTTCGACACCGAACGTTTCTCGTGCATCCTGCCTCGCCTGCGGGCGCTGGGCATTCACTTTGTTGTGGCGAGCGGAAACACCTATGCCAAGCTGCAGGACTATATGCGCGGCTTTGAAGGGCGAGGTCTTATCTATATCGCTGAAAACGGTGCGTATCTTGCTGATGAGAACGGTCAGCTTGCCGTGCATCCCTTTGAAGAAGAGGACGTGCCGCGCATTATTGAGGTAGTGCAGGGATTGGATCAGATCGGCCTGTTGGTCTGCACCACTGAAGGTATCTACCTGCCCAAGGACCGTTGTGACCAGATTGTGTACATGATTCGCGGCTATTTTGAAGACACCGGTCAGGAGCTTCCCGAAAACCTCACGCTGGAGGATTTTGCGGCGTTCTTCTTCCCCGGCTCGGTCATGGTTGACTCCGTTGAGGATTTTGAGGGTGCGCCCATTAAGTTCCCGTTGCTGACTCCGCCTCAGCAGACGCAGCAGCTGAGCGTTTACTTGCGGGAGGCTCTTCCGCAGACCGTTACTCCGATGGTTAGTGGTTTCGGTGCCATTGATCTGGTGCGTACCGGTGTCAACAAGGCGACCGGTCTGAAGGATCTATGCGAGCGTCTGGATGCTGATTCGGCGGGCATTCTTGCCTTCGGCGACGGTGAGAACGACATGGAGATGCTCCGCTACGCGGGCTGGGGTGTCGCCATGTCTAACGCCCCGGAAGTTGTGCGAAATGCTGCTGATGAGGTGATTGGCTCGAATGAGGAACAGGCTGTTTTGGAATATCTGGAACAGCTGCTGGATCGTTTGGAAGCTTCGCACTAGACGCTTCACAAAGAGGCGCGCAGGAGGGTCTGCGTGCGGGGCGGTGTGGGCCTGGGTGAACCTTAGGTAAACACCGCCCTGAAATATTCTGGCAAGGTTGCTAGAAGCCCATGCTGGTAACGAACAGCGCCCGTGAGCGCAGAATCTATCCGATAGAATTAACAGAATTAGTTTTGTACCCGTTTTAAGGAGAGCATGATGGCGGGAAATCCGCTTCTGAATTCAATGACGAAGAACGTCACGCAGGGCGACTCTCGTTTCGGTCGCTTTGGCGCACAGCCTCAGCAGACCAGCCAGCAGGCACAGTACGGTCAGCAGCAGACCTATGGCCAGTACGGTCAGCAGTATGACCAGCAGGGCTACGGTCAGAACACCTACGGCCAGCCCCAGTACGGTCAGCAGGCACAGTACGGCCAGCCGTACGGTGAGGCTGACTACGGCGTAGCGGCCCCCACCTACTCGGAGCCCATCCCCGCCGGTGAGCGCCTGACCATGAACGATGTCATGGTTAAGACCGGCATCAACCTGGGCCTGGTCGCTGTCGGTGCCGCTGTTGCATGGCATGCACCGGTGCTGCTGCTCCTGGGCATGGTTGGCGGTCTGGTCCTGGGCCTGGTGAACTCCTTCAAGAAGAAAGTTTCCCCGATTCTGGTCATGACCTACGCGCTCATGGAGGGTCTGCTGCTCGGTGGTCTGTCCGCTGTTGTGGATATGCGCTACCCCGGCGTGGCAGTCCAGGCTGTTTTGGCAACCCTCGTGGTGGCAGGTACCACCCTGGCTCTGTTTGCGAACGGCAAGCTGCGCGCAACTCCTAAGCTCAACAAGATCTTCATGATCGGCGCTATTGGTTACCTGGCGTACGGCCTCATCTCGATCCTGGGCGCGGGTATCTTCGGTTCCTCGCTGAACAGCTTCTCTATTGGTGGTATTCCGCTGGGCCTGGTGGTTGGTCTGTTCGCTGTTGCGCTGGCAACCTACTCGCTGCTGCTGGACTTCACCACCACCTCCGAAGCGGTGGAGGCTGGCCTGCCCGAGCGTGAGTCTTGGCGCCTTGCTTTCGGCCTGACCGCTTCTCTGGTCTGGCTGTACGTTGAGATCCTGCGTGTTCTCATGTACCTGGCAAGCATCTTTAGCAACGACTAAAGCTCACTTTGAGGCGGCGGTACCGTGATGGTGCCGCCGCCTTTGCCGCTTTACTTCCCTGCTGTATCGAGGCGCGGGGGAGAGCACACAATAATAACACCACATACCGCCTCCGATGGGGTAGCTGAAGCTACCCCGCACGAGTGCGACACCGATAACGATTTGGAGACACCGTGAAAATTACACCTGTTGCAGAAGAACATGTAGCCGAGGAGGAGCGCGGCTACCGGGTTCCTTTTGCCATGGAAGTTGCCGGTGCTTGGGCGTGGCGCATCATTATGATTGCCGGTGCCGGCTGGATTCTTTGGAAGGGTCTGGGTCACGTCTCCCTGCTGGTTATTTCTCTTCTGGTGGCTTTGCTTCTGGCGGCTCTGCTGAGCCCCGCCGTGATGCTTCTACGTAAAAAGGGTGTTCGGGCCGGTGGCGCGGCGGCTATTGCCGAAATCGGTATGATCCTGGTGCTTGCCGGTATTATTTCGCTGACCGGTCAGCAGATTTTGCGCGGTTTTGTGTCCATGGCGGATAAGGCGGTGCAGGGCTACCATCAGCTGATTGGCTGGTTGAAGAACCTCGGCTACGAGTTCGGTGCCGACCAGATGAACCAGCTGTTGGATCAGATGGAGAGCGCTGTAACCAATAACCCCAGCTCCGTGCTGCACGGTGTGTCTCAGGTGGGTTCGACCGCGGCTGAGGTTGCGACCGGTACCCTGCTGACCCTGTTTACCCTGGTTTTCTTCCTGATGGAGGGCGAGCGTATCTGGCTGTTCGTCACCCGCCTCTTCCCGAAGGATGCGCGTGCCGCAGTCAACGGTGCGGGTCGCGCGGGCTGGAAGTCCCTGGGCGCGTACGTGCGCGTTCAGATTCTGGTGGCGGCTATTGACGCTATCGGCATCGGCATTGGTGCCGCAATTCTGGGTGTTCCGCTGGCTATCCCGCTGGGCGTTTTGGTCTTCCTCGGTTCTTTCGTTCCGGTGATTGGTGCCCTCATTTCTGGTGCTGTGGCTGTGCTGCTGGCGCTGGTTGCTCTGGGCCCGGTGCAGGCGCTGATTATGCTCGGTATTGTTCTGCTGGTTCAGCAGCTCGAATCCCACATTCTGCAGCCGCTCATTATGGGTAAGGCTGTCTCCCTGCACCCGCTGGCGGTTATTTTCTCGGTGGCTGGTGGCTCCATGATTTTTGGTGCGGTGGGTGCTCTGTTCGCCGTGCCGACTCTGGCTGTGGTCAACGCGGTGGTGCGTTACTTGGCGAATCGTGACTGGGAGAAGGAGTCGCCTCGTGAGGAGGAGTTCCTCTTCCCGCATGAGTTGGAGCGCCGTAAGAAGGCTGAAGAGTCTGAAAAGGTGAAGGAAGCTAAGACTTCCGAAAGCTCTGAAGAGTCTAAGAAATCTGAGAAGGCTTAGATCTCAGTTCCTTGTGATTAACCGCGGGCTAGACGCCCGCACATAACCTAGATTGGGGGGCCGTTCTTGCACTATCTGCTGAGAGTGCGAGGATGGCCCCTGCTTTATGCCGGTGCATCCTCTAGAATGGAGTGTGCACTGTGCCACCGCGCGCCTTTCAGCGTGCGGGGCTAGGTGCCGCCAGAATACGTACCATCAGAATGGAAACCTCGTGAGCGTAGATCTCGACTCCCTGCCCGTGACCCTCACCGACATTGAACGTGCTGCAGAGCTGCTCGAAGGCGTTATTGAACGCACCCCCGTCGCTCATTCGCGTGCGCTGAGCCAGCGCCTCGGTTCAGAGGTTTTCTTTAAATGTGAGAACCTGCAGCGTGCCGGTTCCTTCAAGGTGCGCGGTGCGTACGTGCGTATGGCGAAGCTTTCTGAGGAGGAGAAGAAGCGCGGCGTTGTGGCGGCAAGCGCGGGTAACCATGCTCAGGGTGTGGCTCTGGCGGCTGACCGTCTGGGCATTAAGGCTCGTATCTACATGCCGCTGGGTGCGGCGCTGCCGAAGATTACCGCGACCCGTGATCACGGCGCTGAGGTTGAGTTACACGGCGTGACCGTGGATGAGGCTCTGGCGGAGGCGAAGCGCTACGCCGAAGAGACCGGTGCAGTGTTCGTGCACCCCTTCGATAATGAAGACATTATTGCTGGTCAGGGCACGATTGGTCTGGAAATCCTGGAGCAGGTTCCGGACGTTGACACCGTGATTGTAGGTGTTGGCGGCGGCGGTCTGCTGGCTGGTCTGTCCGCTGCTATCCGCGCGAAGGAGCAGAAACTCGGCAAGAAGATCAAGATTATTGGTGTTCAGGCGGAGCACGCGGCTGCGTACCCGCTGTCGCTGGCTGCGGATGCTCTGGTGCCGCTGAAGAAGGTTTCCACCATTGCTGACGGTATTGCGGTGGGCCGCCCCGGACAGATGCCTTTCTCCATCATCAAGGAGCTGGTGGATGACGTGGCGACCGTGAGCGAAGACGATATCGCCCGCGCCCTCATCTTCCTCATGGAACGCAACAAGCTTGTGGTGGAGCCCGCCGGTTCGGTGCCCGTGGCGGCGCTGATGAACGGCAAGCTGAAGGAAGAGTACGGCGACCTGGGTACGGTCGTGTGTGTGCTCTCCGGCGGCAATATTGACCCGATGCTGATGCTAAAGGTGATTCAGCGCGGTCTGTCTGCGGCTGGCCGCTACATGACCGTGAAGATGATGCTTTCTGACCGCCCGGGTGAGCTGGCGACCATCTCCCGCATTATCTCTGAGAACGATGCGAACGTGACCGGTGTGGACCACACCCGCGTGGGTGGCTCGCTCTCCATGGGTGACGTGTCGATTACGATTGATATGGAAACTAAGGGTGTGGAGCATTGCCGTCAGGTGATTGCCGCTCTGGAGGATGAGGGTTTCAAGCCCATCATCGTCTACTAAGCCGATATATTTATTAGCTGACGAGCTGTAATAGGTGCGCCTGCGACTTATAGGCAGAACGCAAGAATAGACAAAAACAGTGCGGGGTGCTGACCTTTCGGTTCAGCACCCCGCACTGTTTGTTTTATATCTAGTGCTGTCTCTTAGCTCTAACTTCTTAGCCCTGGTAGGGGGTTGCGGAGATAATCTTGGCGCTCAGTTCCTTACCGTTCGGAGCGGTATAGGTGACTTCGTCGCCCTGCTTAGCGCCCATAATTGCTGCTCCGAGGGGGGACTTCTCAGAGAAGACCTTCAGGTCGCTACCTGCTGGCAGGGTATCCTCAATTTCGCGGGAGCCGAGTAGGAACTTCAGGGTGCGGCCGGCGACCTCAGCTTCGATAACCATGCCGTGTTCTACCACGCCGTCATCAGCGGGAGTGTCGCCGATGTAGGCGGTTTCCAGCAGGTACTTGAGCTGCTTGATGCGCGCCTCGTTCTTAGCCTGCTCGTCGCGTGCTGCGTGGTAGCCGCCGTTCTCGCGGAGGTCACCCTCATCGCGTGCCTGCGCGATGCGGTCAACGATTTCCTGGCGGTACGGGCCGGAGAGGTACTCCAGCTCCTGGGTGAGGCGGTCGAAGGCGTCCTGAGTGAGCCATGCACCGGTATTTTCAGCCATGCGTGTCCTTTGCTTATGCGCCGGCTCTGCCGGTGCGAAACGAATAAACCCGCTACCGCGTGCCATGTTCAATGCGCGGCGGCACCGGTAACGGAATGAATCAACAGACCTATTCTAGAGCACCGGAGGATTTTCGGCTGTTATGCCGGTCGTATCTTCCCCTCTGAACGCATCTTCATCGGTACGCACGCCGGTAGCTGAACACTCTGCCAGCATCAGACTGTTTCATGCCCGCGAATCTGCTAATATGACGGCACGTTTCACGATGTCACACGGCGTCATCTACGCTAGTGTACCGGCGCTATCCTTGGGTATCATACGAGAAGCTACAACCGTAAAATTTCTGCCGTGTAGCGCTCGCATTCGCGAGTCATAGACACATTATCGAATCCCTGGCGCATCACCTAAAGGAGACCCCCGTGAGCGAAGCCATTGAACAGCTGAAGGCAAACCTGCCGACTCACCCTCCCGTGGACTCCCTCAAACCGCTGGAGGAGGACTACACCGGTCTGCGCATCCTCGCGGTGCACGCCCACCCGGACGACGAGTCCTCCAAGGGTGCCGGTACCGCCTCGGCGTATATTGCCCGTGGTGCCCGCTTCATGGTGGCGACGATGACCGGCGGCGAGCGCGGCGACATCCTGAATGAAGAGATCGATAAGAGCCCGCGTGCGCACCGCGACCTGCCGGGTCTGCGCCGCGCTGAGATGGCGGCTGCCCGCGAGATTATGGGTATTGAACACCGCTGGATTGGCTTCTTCGACTCTGGTCTGCCCGAGGGCGACCCCATGCCGCCGCTTCCCTTCGGTAGCTTTGGCACCATGCCCCTGGACCGTGCCGCCGCGCCGCTCGTGCGTCTGGTGCGTGAGTACCGCCCGCACATCATCATCACCTATGACGAGATCGGCGGCTACCCGCACCCCGACCACATCATGACCCACAAGGTTGCCGTGGAAGCCTTCGAGAAGGCAGGCGACCCGGATGCCTACGTGGGTGAGGGCGACCCCTGGACCCCGCTGAAGCTCTACTACGACCGCGCATTCAACCCCGAACGCACCCTCACCCTGCACGAGCATCTGCTCGATACGCACGGTGAGAGCCTGCTGAGCGGCTGGATTGAAAACCTCGCGCACCGCGCCTCCTCGGGGGAGGCACCTCGCCACGAGACTACGACCCGCATCCTGGTGACCGATCACTTTGAGCAGCGCGATCAGGCTTTGCGCGCGCACGCCTCGCAGGTGGACCCGAACGGCGTGTTCTTCGCCGTTCCCAGCGAACAGCTGAAGGATATTTGGCCCTGGGAGGACTACACACTGGCCGCCTCGCACACTGAGGTTCAACTGCCCGAATCTAGCCTGGACGAGGGCCTGAGCGACTACTACGTTATCTAGGCTGGGGCGCTGCGCCCCACGCTAGCCAATGATGCCCTTCACCTAAGATATGAGTCGTAGGTGAAGGGCATCATCCATTCTTAGGCGCGCGATGTCTGCACCCCTGCACACAACTCCGAATGCCGCTACCAGATGCCACAAATTTTGAGCCGATTCTCAGCCCAACCGCAATGCCGATTGCCGCGAAGGTACGGTGCGGCGGCGTAGAATAAGAGCTTGGGCTCTTTCGTTATGGGCCCGCTGAATTATCTGCCACGACAGCCGAATGAGGTATGAGCTATGAGTGCCAACGCCCTGCCCGTGATTACTGTGCACGGCCACGCTAGCAACCCCGGCACTGTCACTGAGCCTACCGTCTATGAGCAGGCTCTGGCACGCTCGCTGAGCCCCGAATCCCTGCCGGCACATATTGGAGTGCTGGTGGACGGTAACCGCCGCTGGGCGGCTCAGCGCGGCTTGAGCACCCGTGAGGGCCACGCCGCCGGTGCGGAGCGAATTATTGATTTTCTAGCCTGGTGTACTGAGCTGTCGATTCCGCAGGTGAGCCTGTACATGCTCTCCATTGAGAACCTGAAGCGCCCCGAGAAGGAACTGACCGGCCTGGTCGCTGTGATTGATGCGTTTCTGGTGCGTCTGGTGGAGTCCGCCTGCGGTCCGGTGCGAGCCATCGGCAATATTGATCTGATTCCTCGTCAGCTGCACGAGCGCCTGGATTGGGCGATTGAGCAGACTGCGCACCTGCCCGGTGTTCGCGTGAACATTGCGGTCGGCTACGGTGGCCGCCAGGAGATTGTGGATGCGGTCCGCTCGGTTCTGCGTGAGGCGGCCGATGAGGGCGCGTCCTTGGACTCGCTTGCCGAGCAGCTGAGCGTGGAGGATATTTCTTCGCACCTGTACACCGCCGATATGCCCGACCCGGACCTGCTGATTCGCACTTCGGGTGAGCAGCGCCTGTCCGGTTTTATGACCTGGCAGAGCGCGTATTCTGAGTTTTATTTCTGCCGTGCCCTGTGGCCGGATTTCACGCGCGTTGATTTTCTGCGTGCCCTGCGGGATTACGCGAACCGTTCCCGCCGCTTCGGTTCCTAGAACCTATGCGTTCTAGCACCCCTGGCTCGCGTTTCTCGGCCGGCTGGTTCCTTGCTAGATGGTTCTTGGCTAGATGGTTCCCGGCTAGCAGCCTCTGGTAGTACAGCCTCCAGCAATACAGAATGGACGTTCTATGATCGCTGAGCTTTCCCGCCTCTACAACGCAGGTGGCACCTCCGTTATTGCCGCTCTGGTGCTCGGCAGCTACCTGCTGTATTTCCTGTGGTGCGCCCTGCGGCTGTGGCGTATTGACGTGCGGGAGCATCGCCTGCCGCACCGCATCCTGATTCCTTTGGCTATCGCCACCTATACGGCACTGCCGGTGTCTTTGCTTTTTGCCGGTCGCCCCGCCGATATTTGGCGTGTGATTGGTGCCGGTCTGGTGCTGTGGTTCTGTTACCTGCTTCTGCGTATCCTGTCTTTTGGCGCGCTGGGCCGCGGGGATGTGAAGCTTGCCGGCATTCTGGGCGGCGTGCTCGGGTACCTGTCCTGGGCGAATCTGGGCTGGGCGTCGCTGGTGACGTTTCTTGCCGGTGGTCTGGTGTCTTTGGCTCTGGTTCTGTTCACGAAGGCGCGCGGTAGCACCCGCATTGCGTTCGGTCCGTTTATGCTTCTGGGTGCGCTGGTGGCGTTGGCTGCTCCGGCGTATTCTCTGTGGTAGATTCCGAATTAGGGTGACCGTCCGGCTAAGTGGCGGGCTTATTCTGTGTGCGGCCCGCGGCTGTTCGCTCTGCTCTCTAGCACCTATTCCCGGTAGACTTTCCGGGGGCTTTTGAAAGGTTGATGTTATGCCTACTCCTCCCTATATCCGTAAGCTGCG
>ERZ772999.2331-NODE-2331-length-10297-cov-19.562390_pt1 | contig 10297 bp, 6 predicted proteins | sample MGYA00511467_ERZ772999 | MGnify/ENA primary metagenome ERZ772999 (study PRJEB29015, sample SAMEA2738064) | human oral metagenome | biome: human oral; feature: human-associated habitat; material: saliva | place: China | collected 2218 ...
ATTCCGTCTAAATGTTTACTAACTTTCTTACTACAATGCAAAACGCCCCCTTCATTGGCAGCCTTAGATGCTTGCTGTGAAGGGGGCGTTTTGTGATATAAATCTATTTTTATAAAAACATTAACGTTATAAACAAAAATCTACACTAGACAAGCAACTATTAATAAAATGCCAATACTTTTATTACTATACATATTCGATTAACTGATTTTATACTACGCTCAAATACTTGTGCAAGTGAGTAATCTAACGTTTTAGTTTTAAAAATTTACAGAATTACACTACTCTCAAACACTTGTGTAAGTGGGCATCCCCTATTTTTTGTTTAAGAGATTTACAGAATTACACTGTAAATGTCAATATAAGAATGTACAATTTTGACGATGTACAATGTACAGTTATTCCTTCTGTTGCATATAGTTTCGTAAGCGGTATGAATCAACAGTTATGCTTATCACACATGGGCATGGTGAAGTAATCGATCAACAATATATGATTGAAACACGAGTATCTTTGAAATATAACCACGAAATGTAGAGTAAGCAGCTGTGAGTCCATGGTTATCTACCAAGTATTGCCATAGAACACGTTTGTAATAAAACTGTTGGGGGTATCATCAGATAAAATAAAGGCTGAATACAATCATAGACGGTTTATGACGATGTGGATTAGGCGTTCCTTTTTCATAATGAGATTTTAAGGTACGTCTATCATAACCTAATTCACGACCTAGTAAACTATAATTAGGTTTCAAATTGCAAACCTCCAGAATGTCTCTTAACATTGGTAAATCTAATAATGATGTTATAGTAAATGAACTGTTAATACCATATACGTATTGCATGTTGTTATCACCTCAACCATAGTATCATCGGTGGTGATACTATCAAAATTGTACATTCTTATATCATCATTTTTGTACATTCTTAAAGTATCATTTACACACTACTCTCAAACAGTTTGTTCCAGTCTTTCAACGGCACGCTGGTTGTAGAGGTTTACAGAATTACACTACTCTCAAACTTCGTCAGATGTGGGTGCAACAAAAAAAAGGTTTTAGAGGTTTACAGAATTACACTACTCTCAAACTAGCCTGTTGTTTTTTATAGCGTTTAATTAGTTTTAGAGGTTTACAGAATTACACTACTCTCAAACGACCCACCAATCATATATCGCTCCTTTAAAGTTTTAGAGGTTTACAGAATTACACTACTCTCAAACATCGTTTCAGCATTAGCATTGATAGCATCGGTTTTAGAGGTTTACAGAATTACACTACTCTCAAACTGACAAATGGAACAGCATTGTTGATACTTGGTTTTAGAGGTTTACAGAATTACACTACTCTCAAACTATAGTTGTAGGAATACTGGCAAACAAATTGTTTTAGAGGTTTACAGAATTACACTACTCTCAAACCATCGATTGATTGACTGATTCGTCTAAGAAGTTTTAGAGGTTTACAGAATTACACTACTCTCAAACTTAAAAACAAAATTGTTAGACGGATGGAAAGTTTTAGAGGTTTACAGAATTACACTACTCTCAAACTTGCTGCATCAGTCAACGCAAGAACAGTATGTTTTAGAGGTTTACAGAATTACACTACTCTCAAACTGTTTCGTGCTATGGATCTGATTAATCATAGTTTTAGAGGTTTACAGAATTACACTACTCTCAAACACTACTCCCATTGCACTGGTTAGATTCTCTGTTTTAGAGGTTTACAGAATTACACTACTCTCAAACTGCCTACTGCTATGATACCTATTGTTGAAGGTTTTAGAGGTTTACAGAATTACACTACTCTCAAACTTATCCTTATTTGTGTATTTCACATGACATGTTTTAGAGGTTTACAGAATTACACTACTCTCAAACAAGTTGGTGTATATTATTTTAGCCATGCTTGTTTTAGAGGTTTACAGAATTACACTACTCTCAAACGTATGTGTACTATTTCTCGCTTATAATTTAGTTTTAGAGGTTTACAGAATTACACTACTCTCAAACACGTAACGATAGTAATTCACCGCATCGCATGTTTTAGAGGTTTACAGAATTACACTACTCTCAAACAAACAGCTTGCCCAAACAGATATACCACGCGTTTTAGAGGTTTACAGAATTACACTACTCTCAAACAAGGCTACGTTTAATGTGTATTGATTTTCAGTTTTAGAGGTTTACAGAATTACACTACTCTCAAACGACAGGTACATCATTTTGATGGCAAGAAAAGTTTTAGAGGTTTACAGAATTACACTACTCTCAAACAATGTGCCAGATACACCGACGATACCTGTAGTTTTAGAGGTTTACAGAATTACACTACTCTCAAACAAATTGGTAGAGTTAAGCTAACCGGTCGCAGTTTTAGAGGTTTACAGAATTACACTACTCTCAAACAAAATGCTGATGATGCGTTTACCATCGCTCGTTTTAGAGGTTTACAGAATTACACTACTCTCAAACAAAATGCTGATGATGCGTTTACCATCGCTCGTTTTAGAGGTTTACAGAATTACACTACTCTCAAACATTATAATGGTGGGTATATGTTTAATTCATGTTTTAGAGGTTTACAGAATTACACTACTCTCAAACATTATCATAGTGGCGGCAATCACCGCTTATGTTTTAGAGGTTTACAGAATTACACTACTCTCAAACAGTAATACGGGGAATGTATCGCTAACTGTTGTTTTAGAGGTTTACAGAATTACACTACTCTCAAACGATTCTACAGTACTCTTAGCATTATTCGTAGTTTTAGAGGTTTACAGAATTACACTACTCTCAAACTGCAGGGTCTCTCAGTGACGAATCTTGTAAGTTTTAGAGGTTTACAGAATTACACTACTCTCAAACCTTGATGTAACTTTTAAATATCGTTGTTTTGTTTTAGAGGTTTACAGAATTACACTACTCTCAAACGGTGTCACATGTGAGTAGGTATCCATCGTTGTTTTAGAGGTTTACAGAATTACACTACTCTCAAACGCTTTTTAGAGGTTAAAGGAACAACAGTCAGTTTTAGAGGTTTACAGAATTACACTACTCTCAAACGTAGTGCGTTGCGGTGTACGAAGTCGTTCAGTTTTAGAGGTTTACAGAATTACACTACTCTCAAACCTTACTTTACTAATCCGTAGTGCTACATCAGTTTTAGAGGTTTACAGAATTACACTACTCTCAAACTATCTATCCCCATCATGACTTCTCCATCTTGTTTTAGAGGTTTACAGAATTACACTACTCTCAAACCCCAAATTAAATTTGAGGCTCAAGAGTAACTCGGGCTACCACCAGGTGTAATTCTGTATGCTCCTTAAATAACACAGAAATCATTATCTAAAATATAACCATTAACAATGTTTTTATCAAGTTTTTCTTTACTAAAAATCCCTGTAGTTAGACATACTAGTCGTAATTGTCGACTTAGCATATTTTTATAAAATACAGTTAGTTCATCATCATTCAAAACTAGATCTAAATTCACCATAATATATAGCATAGGAGATAACAATGTATCTACTACTTCTATATAGGACATGAGATCAATAATATCGCCTTTACGATTAAATTCAAAATTAAAACTACCAAGCTTGATAAGCTCAGCTGTACCTATCTCTAGTTTATGTTGAATTGATAATGGATATCCAAATTCTAAAGAATAATAAAAAGCATGAAGTCGATTAACAATATCTGCTACCTCCTCGGTCATTAATAAAGCTTCTTTAGCTAATTGATTTTGTAATTTGGTTAAGAGAGACTTACTGTTTACATCTACATATAGAGGATTAAGTATCATATGCCCATATTTATCCAAATTAAAAGCTTTATTATTGTCATTTAAAATCCAAGGGCCTTCCCCACCTTCGCATTGTATATCAATCTCTGTAATCATTCTACGAAATACTTTACGATTTTCAAAGGATATAACCGTTACTTTATCCTGAGGTAGTTCAAAGTCTAATGTAGAATCTTGATACATTAATTTCATATCATAAGCACCCTCTCCGTTGAGTCTATAACCTCACTTTGCTTTTCTCCCACTACAATTTCCATTCTTAAAAATTGTTTTTCAGTAACAGTTAACATAAACAAGCTACCGCTAGGCGGCTTATTTTTACGCACATGTTCCATTATAATGTTTGCACTCGTTGTATTTAGAACCAATTTTGAGTACACAGACTCTTGTAACATAAGAAATCCTGATATAATTAAATACTTCCTAAAATTTCTATACTCTTTTCTATCCTCCGAGGTCAATGTCGGTAGATCAAACATCACTAGTATTCTCATAAATCTATAGCTCATACTCTATAAACCTAATCTGTGTAGCATCTTGCTCTCGCAATGCATCAAACACACTTTTACAATAAATACGTATAGCCGCACTAAATGTTTGAATCGTATCATTAATTTTTACATCTTCAGATAGTAACTCTATTAATGAAAGTTTTACATCACGATTGAATTCAGTAAGCATTAACTTGATGACTACTTTATCAACAAAACCTCTTAACGGCTCCATCAAGTCAGAACCTAAATTATAAGGATTAAATTGATTGCAATGATTAAGCCCTAGCTGAGTAATATACCCTAAAGATAAAATCTCTCGATTCACTGCGGAAAGCAATATCGCATATCCATAATTAAGCGCTGCGTTAATAGGATTATCTTGTTCTCGAGAAAAGGATTTTCCAAATAAAGCATTAAAATATACTTTTGCCGCATGCCCCTCACGTTGAGTTTCATCATTTAGAGTTAGCTCATCAATGTATTGATATAGTAAATCTGCTTCAACTAACTCTTGTTGTCGTAATAGGTCTGCTTGATTCATAATTTTACGCCGTACAATTTCTGTCCATATATAAGCTTGCAACTCTTTAGGCCATTCAGCTTGTTCACGACATCGTTTACTACAATTATGACTTCCAAATAATGGAAGTACTTCGCTAGCTGGATTCCGTTTCTCATCACAAAAAACAATGGCCACTTTCTTTTTAATTAATTCATTTAGGAGTACGGCAGTGAGACTCACCGCCGTAGACTCAATTATCAACATATAGATTTCATCAATATAAACTTTAGTCGTTTCAAAGTCTTTACGAATAATCATGTAATTCATTTTAAAATCTAGCTTAGAACGACTACCTATGACTATCGTACGCCAACTCATAATAACCCCTAATACTAGCTTACTAGTTTTAAACTATAGTTACTTCATTAGAATATAGTCCTGTAATAGATTCATTTATTATCTTGAATTCTTTTAATTTTGATATATTGAAACTAACTACTTTTCTGGAGGCCTTTAAATTTACGGAATTTAAAGATACAGTAGTATTAATATTAGTAATAAGATTTAATATATCACTTAATGCTATACATTGTTCCTCTAGAGATAAATTTATAAAATACTCTCTACCAAGTAATTCTAATTCTTCTACTTTATTCCCCTTCATACTCAAATATATAGGTTGATTTAACTTGTCAACCAATATATCAAATAATTTTAAAGTTATTGTTGAAGATAAACATTCTAATATTCCAGTTAATGGGTTACATGAACTAACATTTATAACATTAATACCTTTATTTTCACTTTGCCCGCTAATAAATTTATCAATTAATTTAATATAAAATTGAGCTTCTACAGGTAGTAATAACTGTACTGCATTATCAATATAAAACCTCTCATTTGATTTACCACCAAAGTAATAATAAAATCCATCTATTTTAATTAATTGATCAAAATAAATTTTATCCCAAATAATTTTTAAATTTGGTATCTCAGGCTTTGTTAGTCGGATATACTTTTCCAAATTCTCTTTATTCAAATTCTGATTAGCAATAAAAACAGGTATTGCAACAATCTCTCTAAGTGTTACACCTTTTTTATTTATATACTCAACAACTGTAAAATAAGCAATTTGAATATCCCTAACTCCACCATATTTACTAACATCAGCTAATACACTATTATGAGTTTTCATACCTAAATATGAGTACGGAGATTTTGCAGCAACTAATGCCTTAAATATAGTTTGTTTCTTTGTAATGCCGCCTTTCTGCTCTTTTACTCGTCTTGTGACACGTACATCATTGCTGGCCATCATTTTCTTAACAATATCCATACTTGTTTTTACGTCCCAAGCTTTTCCATCGTTCGCATTAGTACAGTTCACATCATAGTTAAATATTTTTGCCAAATTATACGTGCGATTAGCGCCATTCTTTTTAAAGAAGAGCCGGAAATTACGTGTGAATTTCTCATGATATACATTGCCAACAACGATATTTAAGTAAGCATCTTTAGCATGATGGTGATGATTTAATGAACGAACTTTAATAAAGTTATTATCATGACGGAAATCTGATACGTTCTCAGCTTTTACAAATACAACATCAATATCAGGGTATAAGCGACGTAATAATGTTGTAGTAGCTTTCACAGATTGATTAGTTTCTACTAATTGTCGAGCAATAAATCCACTCAAATCATCTGCTGTAAGTGGTGCAATACGAGTAAGTCGTTCGTATTTTCGTTCGCTAATGAGCCCTTGATGTTTTAAAAATACCCAAAATGGCTTTTGCTTAGTTTGAATTTTATTATCAATTGGATATATATCTGACTTTTTAGCATTGGCAGTACGCTCACATAACACTAAATTATCAAAACTATCATCCTTAGTAAGACTACGAGGATAAATATGATCAATATCATAATTATCTGTATTTAATTGATTTAAATCTATAATATTTCCTGTGTAAGCACAACGCCCCATTTGTGTATAGTATAAATACAATTTTTTACTTCTTAATGCCGCATCATCGTAATTAGCCAAACCTGATTTTAATGCACCAAATTCTTTATCCTGTAAACCACTTTGTAGAACATCATCTTTTTTTATAGCAGAATATAAATCAGACAATCGTTTTTGACGTGAATCTTTTTTCTTCTTTTCCGATTTATTTGTCCGTGCCACTTCCACAAAAATACGGGATGGTAATGCTTTTTTAATATGAGCTACTTCATCAACAATACGCAATGCTTGCCATACCGCACGTTTAACGGCTGGTGAAAGTGCCAACTCATCGATGATATCGTGAGGATTAACCACTTGCCCTTGTGTCAATTTAGCATTTTCTTCCTCAATACATTCCATAAAAGAAAACTTATCACCTAATAGTTCCATCAAATTATAGCTATCATTACGCATCAATTCAATTATAGTTTTGGGTGCACCATTACCAGCTTTATCACAACCATCTATTCCCTTTAGCAACTTTTTAGAAAGTCGTCCCCAATCCCGATATCGTAATTTTGACAATTTTTTGATAGTCTCGTCATTAAGCTGAGATCCAAATTTATTACGTAATGTTTGGCGTAACATTTTTTTACTTTCACCAAAGATAGTAATATCCGTAATAATATCTTCAGCCATGGATACATCAAAATTATTACCTAAGATTCTAACCATATCACGATAAGAAGTTAGGTCATTTTTTATCTCTCCATCAAGACCTGTAATCTCAGGTTTATGCTTTTTAGTTATGTAGTTATTTTCCTTTAAAAACAACTCTATGCGATTCTTGGTCATTTTCTTATGATCTTTCTTAAATATAGAATCAATAAGATGTTGTTTTACACCTTGTGCTAATGGTTTACCATCAATACGTACATTATTTAACTCATTGAGTAGCATAAACTCGCTATATAAAAGAGATGACTTAGGTAATACATCTTCTCCGAAAAGATATGTGCATTTATTTGTAAGGTTTTTAATAAATGCCGCTGCAGATTTTTCTCTATCAATCTTATCTTCAAAATTCCAAGGTGTAACTCGACCTGCTTGCTTACGCACAGCCCAAGAAAATCCGCCATTATCGATATTATGATGTGTATTTAATGGTCCTACATAGTATGGAATACGGAATTCTAACATTTTAATCAATTTTTCTGTTACAGAAAAACCATCAGATACTGTATGCAAGAAGGGAAATTTAGGTCCACATTTATCTAATATGACTTTGAGTTCTTCTAAATGTAGTTGATAAGGTATAACTCCGTTATCTTTAATACGTTGTAAAGGTAATAACGTTTGTAATTCAATTTCATTAAGTATATATTCTTTATCTTTAGAATCAGCTAACCCCTCTACTATTTTCTTAGTATATTTGTAAAAATCTTCACGACTACAACTAGTTTCTTCTGTACGACCTTGTTTAATATAGTGTACATAATTATGTAACCCTTTTTTATCAGACTTAAACATCTCATTGTAAACATTTCGATCTAATTTTAATAAAGACTTCAATATCACTAAATCTTCTTTGTGTTTATCGAAAGCTTTCACCTTAGACTGAGAAATAGTAAGTCCTGGCTCTTTAATAGACATAAGAATAATCGCATCATATACAGATTTACAATCATCAATGATATGAATTTCATCGCCCCATACTTTAGCTAATTCATCTCGCTTTTCATCATATGTATCTCCAAGAATCTGTAGCTTTTTTAGGTCATCATCTATATCTTCTACGGAGCCAAATAAGTCTATTAAATTAGCAGATAAACCTAACACTAAATCGGCAAAAGCTTTAAGAGTCTTTTTATCTTCTTTTACTTGTTCTTTTTGAGGTTTATCAGGAGTATTCACTTCATCAAAAACGGTATATGTGTCTACAAGCCGTTCTATTGCTTTAGCTTTATCTGATTTTGTTTTTCCTGACTCCATTAATATATTGCTAATAGAGCTAATAGCAGAATTGGTATCAAAGCAATTAAATGTAATATTTACTAACGCTTGTTTGAGAACATCTTCAAATGTAAATGCGTTTGAATTAAATGTAGTACCTTCATATAGGAAATTACCACGATATTTTAATATATGATGTACAGCTAAAAATAGCTTACGTATATCATCAGTACCATTTTCCATCAAATCTTTACGCAAGTGATAAATAGTAGGATATTCTGTAAAATAATCTTGATCCGTATAGTCTTCATCAATAAATAATATATGTTTAGAACTATGTCCTGTAGTTTTATCCTCGTAGTGGTATTTACTTTCATGAAGACGAATAAAGAATGTAGAATCTACCTGTGCCATAGCATCAGCAAACAATTCTTCTAGTAGTTTTAAACGCAACTTGCGACGTTCCAATCGCCGCCGCATCGAACGGAATCCACGACGTGTTACAGCAGATTCACCTTCTTCAAACAAACGACTGCCCCACATTTTATGAGAATGAAATTTCAGTAACTCATATGATGTATTTGTCACTGCCCACCCTACTGAATTAGTACCAATATCCAGTCCTACAAAATAATCCTGTTTAGGATAATCCTTTAAATGACTAGTAATAAGTTGATTCGATGTTTGCGTTTCCATAAGTCTGCTCCTTTGGAAATTAATAATTGACATTCATCAAAAGGTTAACTATACTATAAGTAATCCAATTAGTTTTGGAGGTTTACAGAATTACACTACGAGTTCAAATACAAATTTATTTACAATGCCTTCGGGCCACCCGACGTAGGGTATCATCTCAATTCTTCTGAATTGGGATTTTTTTATTTTAAGGACTCCATTATGAAATCTGTAAATCACGAAACACTTGTATAATTAATTTCATTTTATCATATACAGATATAAAAATTCATGTTTTTCTCATATTTTATTATAAACAACAAGACGCCCCATTAGCTATTACGATAACAGGGCGTCTTATTATTTATAAACTTATAATATTAATAGAGCATCCATATCCCCAAACAACTCGTAATTAGTGCTACAAGTACAGGCACAGCCGTCCGTTTCAATAAATCCACAGCCTTAATATGTGCTACCCCAGCTACACCGACCATAACAGGGCTGATAGGGCTCAAGAACAAACCTAGACTAGCCCCATTTTGCATGCCTAGCATGGTCGTAATCGGATCTAGTCCGAGATTAGATACAATATTAGGCACGAGTGGCACTAATGTAAATAAAGGTGCTACATTACTGCCAGTTACCATGCTAAGGCCTAGCATGCCTCCACCCATGACAGAGGTAAGTCCCACAGAATTTAGAGATAATGTTTGAAGTGCACTAACTAACGAATCAATAAGGCCTAAACTCACTAAGCCTTGTGCAAAGACTTGTCCACCTATAATGAGGGTTACTGCATAGGAAAACTGATTCCCCATACCTTCAAAAAATACAGTTGTACTTTTAAGGACGGTCCTTAAATTACGATGACGAATGAGTTCTGCCAATAAGGCAATACCAAAGGCAAG
>ERZ772999.2333-NODE-2333-length-10292-cov-6.328514_pt1 | contig 10292 bp, 8 predicted proteins | sample MGYA00511467_ERZ772999 | MGnify/ENA primary metagenome ERZ772999 (study PRJEB29015, sample SAMEA2738064) | human oral metagenome | biome: human oral; feature: human-associated habitat; material: saliva | place: China | collected 2218 ...
GGTAACTGCCTTGGTTTGAATGGCCGCCTTGATTATAGCCGTCATCGTATGGTGCGCCGCCGCTGTTGTCGTTGCGGCTGCCGAGCATTTTCATCTCATTGGCGATGATGTCGTAAGCGGTGCGTTCGATGCCGTCTTTGCCTTGGTATTTACGGCTTTGGATACGGCCTTCCAGGTACACTTGGCTGCCTTTACGCAGGTATTGGCCGGCGATTTCGGCGAGTTTGCGGTACATGGTGATGTTGTGCCATTCGGTACGTTCTACGCGTTGGCCGTTGCGGTCGTTCCACGTTTCGCTGGTGGCAACGCTGAAGTTACAGACGGCCTCGCCGTTGGGCATATAGCGGACTTCCGGGTCGCGGCCGAGACGGCCGATGAGGATAACTTTATTCAATGACATTTTACACTCCTGTGATGATTTTTTCGGCGGCCTCTTGGTCGAATCCTTTTTGCAAGGCCTTGATATAAATGGTTTGTTTGTCTGCGCTAAAGCTGATGCTTTCAACGCCTTCAATTTCGGTCAATTTTTGGTAGAGCAAATCCGGATTTTGTTGCCATTCGGCGTTAAGCAGATAACTGAGGTTTTTGACGGGTTTCGGTGCCGGTAAGATGAGTGCCAATACCAGCCACAGCAACATCAATACGCTACAAAAGGTAAAAACGCCTGAAAACCCATATTTTTGGAACAATAAGCCGCCGGTCGCGCCGCCGACAAACAAGCCGACTGACTGTAATGTGTTATACACGCCCATCGCCGTTCCTTTCAAATCGGACGGGGCGATTTTCGATACCATAGACGGCAGGCTGGCTTCCAATACATTGAAACCAATAAAATAAACAATCAAATAGGCGGTAATCAACCATATCGAGTGCATGCCAAACAGCAAGCCGATTTGCGCCGCCGCGATGCAGACAATACCGAGGATAAACACTTGCTTGAGTTTGTTGCGCGTTTCACCAACGATAATCAGCGGCACCATAATAATCAGGCCGGTAATGGTTGACGGCAGATAGACTTGCCAGTGATGGATTTTTTCCAAACCCAGCTGAGTCATGGCAAACGGCAATGCAGTAAATAAAGCCATTTGCGCCGCATGCAAGGCAAAAATACCGAAGTCAAGATTGAGCAGCTGGCGGTTTTTCAATACTTCGCCCATACGCGAAGGCTGCGCCTGCGTGTCTTCGTGCAGTTTTGACACTTCCGGCTCCGGCGTCATCCACGCAACTACACCGATACTGATTACCGTCAGGATACCGGTCAGCGCAAACAGGCCGGATACGCCGATAAAGCTGGCAATCATCGGCGCGAGCACCAGGCTGACGGAGAAGGTCAAGCCTATGCTCAGGCCGATCATCGCCATCGCACGCGTCCGCACTTCGCTACGGGTCAAATCCGCCAGCAAAGCCGTTACCGCCGCGCTGACGGCACCCGCGCCTTGAATGGCACGCGCGGCAACCAACATCTGCAGGCTGTCGGCAACTGCGGCCAAAAAACTACCTGCCGCAAACACAATCAAGCCGGCATAAATCACTTTTTTACGGCCGAACTTGTCGGAAGCGATGCCCAATGGCAGCTGCAACAAGGCCTGTGTCAGCCCGTAAATGCCCATTGCCATACCAACCAATGCTTTATTATCTTCCGCACCGGGCAACGAAGCGGCATACATCGCCAAAACAGGCAGCACCAAAAACATCCCCAGCATACGCAGTGCGTAAACGCCGGAGAGTGTGGTACTGGCACGCCATTCGTGCGGAAACATTTGAATGCGGTTATCTCTTGCCATAAATAATGTTTCAGACGGCCTTAAATTTGCGAAAGGCCGTCTGAAAGTGTGAATTAACAGATTTTCTGATTATACAGGATTCAAAGGAATTGCATGGGGCAAATCGCAAGCCGCTCAACCCCACTGCCATCTATTCCGCCACGCGCCCAATACGGCATTCGGATATTTGTTGCTGCCCAAGCTGCCGTTAAACCTTGCCAACGCGCGGACAATATTGCCTTTTTCGATATTGTTGTAATGGCGCAGAATGGTGCAGCCGTAGCGCAGATTGGTGCGGATGTCGAAAAGGTTGTGCGACGGATTGCCGATATAGTTTTTCCAAAACGGCATCACCTGCATCAAACCGCGCGCACCCACGCCGCTGATGGCATATTGGCGAAACGCGCTTTCCACTTCAATCAAACCCAAAATCACTTGAGTATTGAGTCCAGCGCGGCTGCTTTCGTATTGGATATTGATCAGCAGGCGGCGGCGCTCGCCTTCATCGGGAATAAAGCGTGCCAATCGGGAAGACATCGCCGCCAACCAACGCTCCCCTTCCCTTGCATCGGTAAACACCAGCCGCGCAGGACTGGCGCTATTGATCGAACTGCGCATCACGGACGCCACATCATCGGCCAGCGTTTCTTCACGTTGCGCCCCCGCCCATGCGGTCGCAGGCGTCAAAAGCATGGCTCCGCCGACTTGCAACAGGCGGCGGCGCGATAAAAATAAGGAATCTTGGTTTTCCGATTTCATGTGTTTCTCTTTTTAGGCCGTCTGAAAAGTTCAGACGGCCTTTGATATATTTGCTTAAAATCAGCATTATAAAATACATCTATGAGCAGAATCAAAGAGCTGTATTCCTTTTATTGTCAAGTGATACCGCCTCAAGTAACATTTAGGTTTTTCTAATCAAGCGGTATTTTTTATGACCACCACTCCCGCCAACGTTTTAGCCTCCGTCGATTTGGGTTCCAACAGTTTCCGCCTGCAAATTTGTGAAAACAACAACGGCCAGCTGAAAGTCATCGACTCCTTCAAACAAATGGTACGCTTTGCCGCCGGCTTGGACGAACAAAAAAACCTGAGCGAAGCCTCTCAAGAACAAGCCTTGGAATGTTTGGCAAAATTCGGCGAACGCCTGCGCGGATTCCAACCTGAAAACGTGCGCGTGGTGGCCACCAACACTTTCCGCGTCGCCAAAAACATCGCCCAATTCCTGCCCCGTGCCGAAGCGGCGCTGGGTTTCCCCATCGAAGTCATTGCCGGCCGTGAAGAAGCGCGTCTGATTTACACCGGCGTAGTGCATACCCTGCCGCCCAAAGGCGACAAAATGCTGGTTATCGACATCGGCGGCGGTTCGACCGAATTTGTCATCGGCTCTGATTTGCAACCGCTGACCACAGAAAGCCTGCCTTTGGGCTGCGTAACGTACAGCATGCGCTTTTTCCAAAACAAAATTACCGCCAAAGATTTCCAAGCCGCCGTTTCCGCCGCGCGTATCGAAATCCAACGCATCAGCAAACTGATGAAGCGCACCGGTTGGGATTTCGCCATTGGCACGTCCGGTTCGGCAAAATCCATACGCGACGTTTTGGCGGCCGAATTGCCGCAGGAAGCCGACATTACCGCCCAAGGCATGCGTTATCTTGCCGATAGGATTATCGAAGCCGGTTCGGTTAAAAAAGCCAAATTTGAAAACCTCAAACCTGAACGCGTCGAAGTTTTTGCGGGCGGATTGGCCGTGATGATGGCGGCTTTTGAAGAACTCTCGCTGACCAAAATGACCGTTACCGAAGCCGCCCTCCGCGACGGCGTGTTCTACGACTTAATCGGCCGCAGCCTCAATGTCGATATGCGCGAGCAGACAACGGCAGAGTTCCAAAAACGCTACCACGTCAGCCTCAACCAAGCCAAACGTGTTGCCGATACCGCGCAAGCCTTCATGAATAGCCTGTGCCACGTCAAAAACGTAACCGTTCAAGAGCTTGCCCTGTGGAACCAATATCTCAGCCGTGCAGGCCGTCTACATGAAATCGGTTTGGATATCGCCCATACCGGTTATCACAAACACTCCGCCTACATTCTCGAAAACGCCGATATGCCGGGCTTCTCACGCAAAGAGCAAACCATTTTGGCGCAACTGGTTATCGGCCATCGCGGCGACCTCAAGAAAATGGCGGACATTATCGGCAACAACGAAATCATGTGGTGTGCCGTGTTGTCCCTGCGCCTGGCCGCCCTCTTCTGCCGCTCGCGCCTGCCGCTTGATTTGCCGCCGCAAACCCAGCTTCGCATCGATGAAAACAACCACAGCTTCATCTTGCGCATCAACGCCCAATGGCTGGAGCAACACCCCCTCATCGCCGATGCGCTGGACTACGAAAGCGCACAATGGCAAAAAATCGATATGCCTTTCTCGGTTCAAGCACAATAAACCGCGCTCCGTTATAATAGGCAGCTGTTCAAAATCCAAACCGCAGGCCGTCTGAAAACGACAGCCTGCCATACATCAAGGAAAACCATGAGAAAACCCCAACGCGGCTACGCCCGCCAAGACCGTGTCAAAGAACAAATCATGCGCGAACTGGCCGAACTCGTCCGCACCGGCCTGAAAGATCCGCGCGCAGGCTTCATCACCATCAACGAAGTCGAAGTTACCCGCGATTACAGCCACGCGACCGTGTTCTACACCGTCCTCGACGACAGCACGCGCGACATCACCGAAGAAGCTTTGGAACACGCCAAAGGCCATTTGCGCAGCGAATTGGCCAAACGCATCAAACTCTTCAAAACGCCTGAGCTGCACTTCAAATACGACGAATCACTCGAACGCGGCATGAGCATTTCCAGCTTGATCGACCAAGTGGCGGCGGAAAAACCGGTTGAAGACTGATTGATTAAAACACACAGGCCGTCTGAATGCTTTCAGACGGCCTGAACATTAACACTCCCCCTACTTAATATGACAGCCAAACCCACCAGACGCCCGGTCAACGGCGTTCTTCTTCTCGACAAACCCGAAGGTCTTTCCAGCAACACCGCCCTGCAAAAAGCGCGGCGCTTGTTCCGTGCCGAAAAAGCCGGGCATACCGGCGTACTCGATCCTTTGGCCACAGGGCTTTTGCCTGTTTGCTTCGGCGAAGCGACCAAGTTTGCCCAATATCTGATTGATGCCGACAAAGCCTATACCGCCACGCTGAAACTGGGCGAAGCCAGCAGCACGGGCGATGCCGAAGGCGAAATCATCGCCACCGCACGCGCCGATATTTCATTGTCCGAATTTCAGACGGCCTGCCACGCCTTAACGGGCGATATCCGCCAAGTTCCGCCCATGTTTTCCGCCCTCAAACACGAAGGCAAGCCGCTGTACGAATACGCACGCAAGGGCATCGTTATCGAACGCAAAGCGCGCGATATTACGATTTACTCCATTGATATCACTGAATTTGATGCACCCAAAGCCGTGATAGACGTACGTTGCAGCAAGGGTACCTATATCCGCACCCTCAGCGAAGACATCGCCAAACACATCGGCACATTCGCCCACCTGACCGCCCTGCGCCGTACTGAAACCGCCGGCTTTACCATTGCCCAAAGCCACACGCTCGAAGCCTTGGCAGAATTGGACGAAGCCGAACGCAATACCCTGCTGCTGCCTTGCGATGTCTTGGTGCAACATTTCCCCAAACTTGAGCTAAACGACTACGCCGTTACCATGCTCAAACACGGCCAACGTCCCCAGTTCACCGACGACATTTCCGCCGAGCAGCCCATCCGTGTGTACAGCCGAGACGGCACATTTATCGGGCTGGTGGAATATCAAAAAGAAATAGGCCGTCTGAAAGCCTTGCGCCTGATGAATACCGCCGACCAATAACTTCCTGCAAAGAGAGCCGATCATGAAAGTCTATACCGCCGCCCAAATGCGCGAACGCGAACAAGCAGCCGTCGATAAAGGCACGAGCTTCGACCAACTGATGGAAAACGCCGGCAGCTCTGCCGCCCAAGACCTCATGCTGCGTCATCCTCAAGCCGGACGCGCCCTGATCGTTTGCGGCAAAGGCAACAACGGCGGCGACGGCTTAGTCATGGCAAGATATATGCAGGCGCAAGGTTGGCACATCGATATTCTGTTTTCACTCGGAGAAAACCTCTCCCCTTTGGCTCAAACCAATCGAGAACGCCTCAACGGTTTGCCCCATATTGAATTGATATCCGCACAAGAACTGGAAGGCCGTCTGAAAAACGGTTACGACATCATTATCGAAGGTATATTCGGCACAGGCTTCTGCGGCGCGCTTCCAACCGAAATCGCCGCCCTCTGCCGCCAACTCAATCATTCAGACGGCCTGAAAGTCGCCCTCGATATTCCCACCGGCCTCAACTGCGACACCGCCGAAGCCGATCCCGACACATTCCGCGCAGACCTGACCTACACCTTTGCCGCCTACAAACCGGCACACTTAAGCGAGTCCGGCAAAACCTATTGTCAAGAAACCGTCTGTTTGCCTATTGGCATTGATTAAATACCTATAAAAAATAACAGGGTGCAATTTTGCCCCCTGTTTTTTTGCTTACTTCCAAATCTGCACCAATTTAATCCCCAGCGCCGTCAAACCAAACGAACCGAAAACATGCAGACAGGTTGCCATCAAAGCCATGCCCCAGCGTTGCGCCTGCATCAAACCCACCATCTCCACTGAAAAACCTGAAAATGTGGTCAAGCTGCCGAGAAAGCCGGTAATCCAAAGCAAACGCCATTGCGGATCGGTTAAGAGTTCCGCCAATACGCCGATCAGCAGCGCGCCCAGCCAGTTTGCCGCCAATGTACCGATAGAAAAAGGCGCAGAAGACACCAGCACCAAGCCAAACAGCCAACGCAATACAGCCCCGACAGCGGCACCGCAAACAATGGGAAAAATATAAGCAAACATAACACGTTAAAAATTCAATTGAAAACAGGCCATCCGGTCATGAGGCCGTCTGAAAACCACACAAAGATGCCTTCATATCTTATTGCCAAATCTTAGGCACGGATTTCAAATACCTGCTGTCATCAAAAGTACAAATCCATTGCGGCTTGAGCGCGATAAAAATGGCTGTTGAAATACCGCTCAAAAATGCCTCTGCCCAAGCGATTAAGAAGAAAACAGGAAAAGCGGTTTTCCACAATACTGTCGTATCAAATACATCCGCCCAGTCCAACAAACCGACCAAAATTACGCCGGTAAACACCATGCCGACCGCTGCGGCCCAAAAACCATTCAGAAAAATAAAGATAAAGATATTGGCAGGCAAACGCGACACCCAATGACGGAAACCCAAGTTCACCAACAAAGGCGGAAGCAATACGGACAAGGCGTTGATGGGGAACATATGCCAATCGCCCCAAAGCCACAAATACGGGAAAAACAGCAAAACGCCGATGCAGAACGCGGCAGAGGTGCCCAGCATTAAAGCCGTCAGGTTTAAAGCAAGCAAATGATAGCTCATGCCGGCCAGTTGTCCGCTTTCCGGGGAAGCATTCAAACTCCAAGCCAGCGGCAACATCACGGCAGCCAACAAAAATGCGGAACGATGCTGCGATACCGACACCCATGCCTGCTTTGCACACAAAGCAAAAATCACCAGCAATACAGGCCATGCCGCCATCACGACACCAACGGGAAACCATCCGTTTTGAAAAATCATCTTCTCATCCGCAAAATGTTCAGACGGCCTATTATACGCGCCTCAAGCCACAGCTTTGACAATCCTGTCATTCTTTGCCGTTAAAGCTTGTTTCGGCTGGTTTTGTTTACCCGAAAAAAGCGTTAGAATAACGGACTTTGCCGTTTAATTAAGGGGATGAACGCATGCTTTGGACAATATTGGCTTTAATTCTGCTGGCTGCCATAGCCGGCTTGTTCTGGTGGCGCCAGAAACAAGAGCAAAAGTGGCGCCAAGAATTGGCCCGACTCAGTGGCGATGAAGAAGAAATCAACGAAGAAGACAGCCCAGTCGGTTTTGCCAGCCAACTGGACAGCCTGAAACGTTTGTTCAGCATGAACAAGCGCACCGCCGACAACCATAAAATCGCCCGCATCCGCCTGCTTTCCGCGCTCGAACACAATAAAACGCAACACGCCGAAACAGACGAAGAGCACGCAGCAGAGCCTGTTGCCGAAGAGCCGGAACACATCGCAGCGATCGAAGAAGAAATCAAAGTTGCGCCTAAAACCCGCAAATCTGCCAAGCCGGAACGTATTCCCAAAATCACGCCGTTTGCACAAATGGAAACGCCCGAATACAGCCCGTCTTTGGTGCAAAACAGCAATTTTGAAGAAATCACATTAGAAGAAGCCACCCGTTCCCTGCACGAAGCGGCGGTTGAGGAATGGAACGAGCATTTGGCCGAAAAAAATGCGCCGATTTACAAAGACGAAGTCGAGACCCCATTGTTGCGCGCTTCATCCCTGCCGATGACCGGCATGGAAATCATCGACTACAACGATCCTGTTTTGCGCCGCACACGCGAACGTGCCTTGGCGCGCGCCAATAATGTCCGCGTGGCAGAAGCCCATGCGCCGCATATCGAAACCGTTCAGACGGCCTTAAGAACTGCCGAAAAAGAAGCCGTCCTCCCCTATACTTCCATGCAGGCTTTCCCTTCTGAAATCCAAGCGGAAGATATTCACGACAACCTTGCCCGCCGTACTGCCGCTCGCCACAAACTGGCCGAGGCCGTCGCCCCTTTGCGCGACTACTCTCCGCGCACCATCGAAAATGACGAAATTCTGGCCAACTTGGGACAAATCAGCCGTCCTGCCAGCTTGCGCCGTCAAGTTCGCCATACCGAAGCGGCCGCCGAAAGATGGGCGCGTAAACAAGCTGCCACGGAAGCTGTTGCACCGCAACCTGCCGCACCGGCAATGCCGTCCCGTCCGAAACCGGCTGCGCCTGTTAAAAAATCCCCTTATATCTCCCGACCTGCCGCGCCAAACGCAACCGTAGTCGAGCCGCCTGCCGTACCGGTTGTCCCGATGGCGAAAACCGATATTCCCGAGCCGCCTGTTTTCCAAACCTCGATTGCGCCGATCGATATCCCAGAGCCGCCTGCTTTTGAACATAAAATCCAAGTGCCGATTTTTGATGCACAAGTCAATGCGCATGTCAGCAATCAGCCTGAACGCAGTATCCGCGATTATTTAATCAGCGAATCAGCCGAAGAAGAAACAGAATTCGATGGTGAGCCGGAAGCGCCTGTACAAGCGGAAACAGAAGCGATTCAAGCGGTTGAAACCATTGAACCCGTTGAACCTGTTGAAACAATCGTAAGGCCGTCTGAATATACACAGACAGTCGTTGAAACGCCTGTTCAAAGCATAGAACCCAGCGTTCAAGAGAGTATGCCAAGCGTAGTTCATCCGACTTCAACAACACTGACCGATGCGCTTCTACCGACCACTGCCCTGCTCCTGCCGCCGCAGTTTGACCCGAGCGCCTCGCAAACTGAAGAACAATTGCTGGAAAACAGCATTACCATCGAAGAAAAACTGGCCGAGTTCAAAGTTAAAGTCAAAGTGATGGACTCCTATTCCGGCCCAGTCATTACGCGTTATGAGATTGAGCCTGATGTCGGCGTGCGCGGCAGTGCCGTTTTGAACCTTGAAAAAGACTTGGCGCGCTCGCTTGGCGTGGCTTCCATCCGCGTGGTGGAAACCATCCCAGGCAAAACCTGCATGGGCTTGGAATTGCCTAATCCGAAACGCCAAATGATCCGCCTGAGCGAAATCTTCAATTCGCCTGCGTTTACCGAATCCAAATCCAAACTGACCCTCGCGCTCGGCCAAGACATTACCGGCCAGCCTGTTGTCACCGACTTGGCCAAAGCGCCGCATCTGCTGGTTGCCGGTACGACCGGTTCGGGTAAATCCGTGGGTGTGAATGCCATGATTCTGTCCATGCTCTTCAAAGCAACGCCTGAAGACGTGCGCATGATTATGATTGACCCGAAAATGCTGGAGTTGAGCATTTACGAAGGCATTCCGCACCTGCTCGCCCCTGTCGTAACCGATATGAAGCTGGCCGCAAACGCGCTGAACTGGTGCGTCAACGAAATGGAAAAACGCTACCGCCTGATGAGCTTTATGGGCGTGCGCAACCTTGCCGGTTTCAACCAAAAAATTGCCGAAGCCGCCGCGCGTGGCGAAAAAATCGGCAGCCCGTTCAGCCTCACGCCTGAAGACCCTGAGCCATTGGAAAAACTGCCGTTTATCGTGGTCGTCGTAGATGAATTTGCCGACCTGATGATGACCGCTGGTAAGAAAATTGAAGAACTGATTGCCCGCCTCGCCCAAAAAGCCCGCGCAGCCGGCATCCATTTGATTCTTGCCACCCAACGCCCAAGCGTGGATGTCATCACCGGCCTGATTAAAGCCAATATTCCGACACGCATTGCCTTCCAAGTGTCCAGCAAAATCGACAGCCGCACGATTCTCGACCAAATGGGCGCGGAAAACCTGCTCGGACAAGGCGATATGC
>ERZ772999.2334-NODE-2334-length-10290-cov-6.319297_pt1 | contig 10290 bp, 5 predicted proteins | sample MGYA00511467_ERZ772999 | MGnify/ENA primary metagenome ERZ772999 (study PRJEB29015, sample SAMEA2738064) | human oral metagenome | biome: human oral; feature: human-associated habitat; material: saliva | place: China | collected 2218 ...
CTGTTGATACTGGAAAAACATTAACAACAAATACACAAGTTGCCTTAGCAGCAGTTAATGGAACAACTACAGCAGGTAATGGTTCTACAGCTGAAAACAAAGGAAAGATAGTTTCAGATAGAACAAATGATGGTATAGGAATATATGTAAGAGATATAGGAAAAAACGACCAAAATAATGGAGCTAGTAAGGGTATTAATAAAAGTTCTATCATTATGAATGGTAATAAAGCGGTTGGAATGTATGGAAGAAATGCGAGTGAACTTAAAAATGATAGTTCAAATTCTTTAATTAAATTAATTAAAAAGGAATCAATAGGAATGTATGGAGAAATATCAGCATTAGAATCAACACCTCCTGCTCCTCCTATAGATAATGCAAAGCCATTGGAAGTTACAAACAATGGAATAATAGAATTAAATGGAGATAAATCAGTTGGAATTTATTTAAAAAATAAGTCAGCTAAAACAACTGCAAGTCCATTAGAAGATTTAAAGGCATCAAATACTGGAACAATAAAGCTAAAATCTGTAGAAGAATCAATAGGAATTTATGCTCCAGCTTCTATAATTTCTAATATTGGTACAATAGCAATGGAAAAGTCTACAGAACTAAACTCTGTAGATACAACAAAATCTATAGCCGCATATATTTCTGATGGTGGAAAAATAACAGATGCTAGCACAGCTAATATTAATTTAGGAACATCTGGAAAAAATATAGCTTACTATGTAAAAAATGCAGGGACTTCTATAGAAGGTGCTAATGTTGGAACAGTTAAGGGTTATGGAGTTGGAGTATACTTAGAAGGAACAAAAGCAAACCCAACTGCGACACCAGCAGTGCCAGCAAGCCAAGCTACTCTAGGAGCTAATGCACCTGAATTAAAATTTAACAATGGTACAACAGATGGAAATGGGATTGTAGGTCTATATTTAAAAGGAGATACAGATATATCTGCTTATACTAAAACAATAACAGTAGGTAATACAGTAGGTACTAATTCTGCAATAGGAATCTATAGTGATGCTCAAGGAGTTAGTGGGACACCATATGTTATTAAAGCAAATATAACAACTGGTACAAAAGCAGTAGGTATTTTCAGTGCTCCAGGAACTGACAAGAGTTATATAAAATATTTAGGATCTCAAATGGATCTTGGAGAAGGTTCAACAGGATTCTATGTAAATGGTAAAACTGAATTAGATACAACAATTACAACAACTCCAACAACAACTATTAACCTAGCTGGTGGATTAGTTGCTTATGTTACTGAAAACTCTGAATTTGTAGGTGGAAATAGTAAAGTTAATTTATCAAAACCAGGTATTGGAGTTTATGGTGAAAGAGGAGCTAAAGTTGATGTAGGAAAATGGACATTTAATAACAATGGTTATGCTGCTGAAGAAGTCAGACTTAAAGAGGGGATAGCTAAAGTAACAACAGATAAAGATTTAAAACCTAAGATGGTATTAACTCATGTAATTAATGGAGAAACATATCTAGATACAGGAAAAACAGTAACTGCTATAGCAGATGCAGGTTATACACAAGAAGAAAATATAGGTCTTATGGCTCAAGGATTAAAAAATACAAAAGTTGGAATTACTTGGGATAAGGGTAATGACTATGAAATAATAAATGAAGGAACTATAGATTTTACAACTTCTAATAAGTCAACAGCTATCTATGCTGAATCAGCTAGAGTTAAAAATGATGGAACTATAAAATTAGGAGAATCATCAACAGGAATCTATGGTGTGTATAAAGCAGATACTGCATCATTAACAGGTGTAACTAATACAGTAAAAGTAGCTACAACAGCAACTTCTAGTATAAGTCTAAAAAAAGGTTCAACAGGAATGTATTTAGTAAATGCTGAAAAATTAAATACTGCAGCAGGAGGAACTATTCAATCTGTTGCAGGAGAAACTAATAATGTTGGTATCTATGCAATAAATGGGGTAGTTGATATTCCTACTACAGGAACTCCAGCAGAAAAAGCTGAAGCTACTACATATAATGCTAATCAAAACAACTTTAAATCATTAACTATGACTAATAATTCAAATATTACTTTAGGTAATGGTTCAGTTGGAATTTATACTAGAGGACAATCTGATACACTTAGAAATACTGTAACAAATGAAGGAAATATTACAGTAGGTGATACTTCAGCTGGTGCACCAGCAGTTGGAATCTATGCTGAAAATACTGAATTAACTCAAGGAGATACTGGAACACCAAATATTACAGTAGGAAAAGAAGGTATAGCTTTATATGGAAAAAATAGTACAATAACAGCAAAAGGTACAGTTAACTATAGTAATAAAGGTATTTTAGGATATTTTGAAAACAGTATTTTTACATCTCATTATGGGGATTTAACTGCTCATCAAAATACTATATTATTCTTGAAAAACAGTACTGCAAATATGAATGGAGCAGGGACTGATATAGACATAACTGTTCCTGATAAAGCTGCAACAAGCGATTCATTTGCAGGAGTATATGTTGAAGGTACATCTACATTAAATGGAGTTAAAAAGATAACAGTAGGAGAAAATTCTAATGGTATTTTCATGAAAAATGCTACTTTCACTTCAAATGTAACTGATATAGAAAGTACAAAAGAAGGTGCTAAAGGATTATTAGCAGTAGAATCTAATTTAACTAATAATAGTAAAATTACTTTAAGTGGAGATAGTTCAATAGGAATATACTCAGATGCAAGTAATGCTAAAACTGTTACTAATAACGGAAAATTAACTATAGCTGGTAAAAAGACTTTAGGAGTATTCTTAAAAGGAAGTCAAACATTTATAAATAAAGCTGACATAGATGTAGCTGATACAACATCTTCTGTTCCAGCAGAAAAAACAGTTGGAATCTACACTAAAGATGGAACATCAACTATAAAACATAACTCTGGTACAATAAATGTTGGAACAAAATCTATTGGTATCTTCTCAGCAACAAATTCTGGTGTTGAAGTAGATACTCCAGCTAAGATTAATGTAAAAGATGAAGCAATAGGAATCTATAAAGAATCTGGAACAGCTCTTTTAAAGGGTGAAATAAATATAGATCCGCATACAAGTACTGTAGTAAACAGTGAACCAGTTGGACTTTATGGATTAAATGGAGCAGATATAACTGATAGTGCTTCTAAAATAACAGTTGGAGCAAAATCATTTGGATTTATCCTTGAAAATGAAACTCCTGCAACTACAAATAAATATACAAGTACAGGTGCTGGAACAGTTAGCCTAGGAGATGACAGTGTATTCCTATATTCTAATGGACAAGCTAGTCTTACAAATGGAAGAGATATTTCTTCAAACTCTAAACGTCTAATAGGTTTCTATATTAAAGGAAATGGAACTAATAGAGGAGATCTAACAAACAATGCAACTATAGATTTCTCTAACTCTCTAGGAAGTATAGGAATATATGCACCAGGAGGAAAAGCAACAAATAATGGAAGAATCTTAGTAGGAGATACTGACTCTATAGATCCAGCAACTGGAAAAACATATACAGATGTTTCAAAAATTATTTATGGAATAGGAATGGCTGCAGATAATGGTGGTCATATCATAAATAATAATGAAATAAGAATATATGGTGACAAGTCTATAGGTATGTATGGAAAAGGTGTAGGAACTACAGTTGAAAATAATGGTAAGATATTCTTAGATGGAAGCAGAGCAACAGCTACAAATAAAATACAAAGTATGATAGGAGTATATGTTGACGAAGGTGCTACATTTGTAAATAAAGGGGATATAAGAACTGCAGATGCCTATGCTGGAAAAGATGTTGGTGGAACTATAAAAGTTGATGATAATGTTTCAGGACTTGTTGGAGTTGCTGTAATGAATGGTTCAACTTTAGAAAACTATGGTAACATCGATATAGATGCTAATGAAAGTTATGGAGTTGTAATCAGAGGTAAGAGTCCAACTCAACCAGCAGTTATTAAAAACTATGGAAACTTTAGAATAAATGTAAGAGGTAGAGGAACTTATGGTGTTAGCTACAAAGATATAAGTGCAGCAGATCTTGCAGCTTTAGAAGCTATAGTTAACTCAAAATTAAAATCTGATGCAACTGGACAAGAATTAGTAGCAGCAGCTGGAACAGATAAGTCATATGAAGGAGTAAGTATAACTATCCAAAATGGAAAACCTGTATTTACTAGAAATGGAGTACCTGTTTCTGATAGTGAAGTAGAAAAAATTGAAAAGATTATAGGAAATGCAACTTCAAACTTAGGAATGTCTGATGTTGGATTCTATATAGATACATTGGGAAGAACTAAACCAATTGATATCAATGGAGCAACACCTCCTATAAACAGTCAATTAATAGTGGGAACTGAATATTCAGAACTTACAAATAAGAAAGAATGGTTTGTAAAAGATGATGTAATAGCTCCTTTCTTACAACAAATTCAAGGAAGAAACTTTAAGTTAACATCTATAGCAGGTTCATTAACTTGGATGGCAACACCTGTTTTGGATAACTATGGTCAAATCAAAGGTGTGGCTATGACTAAACTTCCTTATACAGCATTTGTAGAAAAATCACATAATGCTTGGAACTTTGCAGATGGATTAGAACAAAGATATGGAATGAATGCTCTTGATTCTAGAGAAAAACGTGTTTTCAATCTATTAAATAGTATTGGAAATAACGAAGAAATTCTTTTAACACAAGCATATGATGAAATGATGGGACACCAATATGCTAATGTACAACAAAGAATTTATGAAACAGGAAATATCTTAAACAGAGAATTCTCTTATTTAAGAAATGCATGGTCTAACCCAACAAAAGATGCTAATAAAGTTAAAGTTTTCGGAACAAATGGAGAATATAAAACTGACACTGCTGGTATTATAGATTACAAATACAATGCTCAAGGAGTTGCATATGTTCATGAAGATGAAAGTGTAAAACTTGGGGAAACAGTAGGTTGGTATGCAGGTTTAGTTCATAATAGATATAAATTCGAAGATATAGGAAGATCAAAAGAAGAAATGTTACAAGGAAAAGTTGGAATGTTTAAATCAGTTCCATTCGATGATAACAATAGCTTGAATTGGACAATATCTGGAGATATATTTGTAGGATATAACAAAATGCATAGAAGATTCTTGGTTGTAAGCGAAATATTTAATGCTAAATCTAGATACTATTCTTATGGACTTGGAGTAAAAAATGAATTAAGTAAGGAATTTAGATTATCAGAAGGGTTTGCATTAAAACCTTATGGAGCATTAAGATTAGAATATGGAAGAATGTCTAAGATAAGAGAAAGATCAGGAGAAGTAAAACTAGAAGTTAAATCAAATGATTATATTTCTATAAAACCTGAAATTGGAGCAGAATTATCTTATAGAGCTTTCTTTGGACCTAAGTCATTAAAAGCAGCAGTAACTGTAGCTTATGAAAATGAATTAGGAGTATTAGCAAATCCTAAAAATAAAGCTAGAGTAGCAGGAACATCTGCTGATTGGTTCAATATCAGAGGTGAAAAAGAAGATAGAAGAGGAAATGTTAAAACAGACCTTAATATCGGTGTAGATAACCAAAGAATTGGATTAACTGGAAATATTGGTTACGATACTAAAGGAAAAAATATTAGAGGTGGAGTAGGACTTAGAGTAATATTCTAATAAAACCTATAAAGCTTGAAAGGAGACTAAAATTTTAGTCTCCTTTTTTTCTTGAATATTAATGATAGTTTTGGTAAAATTCAAATAAGAAGAAATTTGAAAAAAATTCTGAAAGTGAGGGAGAAAATGTACTATCATATAGTAAAACAAGAAGGATTGAAATATAAAAATTTAGATTTAAAAGAAGTAGAAGAAGTAGTAAAAAAAGAAAAACTTAATTTCAATAACAGTCGTATATATTCAAGTACAGAAGCTTTAGAACATACTGTAGAAAGATTTAAACAAAATGAAAACTCTTTAGAAGAAGTAGTGGACAGAAATGAGATAAGAATAACAGATATTATTCCTTGTAAGAATAAAGATAAGTATCTACATAATTGTAGCTACAATTTTTTTATGAAAATTTTTAATTCTAGTTCACAACCAAGATTGAAAGTTTTTTTTAATAAGACTTTTATTATATGGATAATGTTGCTTAGTACTGTTTTGAATAGATATCTATTTTACTTTCTATACAAGTACTACTATAAATTTTCAACATATAAATTACTTTTAGGTTTCAATATAAAACCAATATGGTATGTAAGTTTAATCTATATTTTAATTCCTTTAAGTTGCATATTACTCATTTGGTATAGAGATAAATATTATAAAAAAAATTATTTACTTATGTTTATAGTTCTAATGGTAATTATAAATCAGATTGTAGATTATGTATTAGGTGACACAATAGATAAACTTGTTGTTAATTTTGGTGGCTTATTAGCAATATTCATAGGATTAATCTTGACACAATTATTCTATAATCTTTTTAGAAGACTATCATACAATAAGTATAAGGATTTTTAATTTTTAAGGAGGAGAAAGAAAGTGTATTATCATTTAATAACAAAAGATGGACTGAGGGAGAAGGATTTGAGTATAGAGGAGATTGAAAAAATACTTAAGGAAGAAGAAATTAGTTATAATAATGCTCGTATATATTCAAGTGAGAAAAAATTAAATGAAGTTTATGAGAACTATAAAGAGGAATTGATTGAAGAAGGTGAAGATACTAGTTTTGAAAATATTAAAATAGAAAAATTAATTTCAATGGCAGAAACAAAAAATGATTTACAAAATAACAGTTATAAATTTTTTCTAGATATAAAAAATCCAAGTGGAAAAATAAATTTTATAAATTTTCTAAATAAAACTTTTATTGTTTGCCTAATGGTAATAAGTAGTATAGTTAAATGGGTATTGGTTAATCGTTATTATCTTGCAGGAGAAATGGAAATTGGCCGACTTACATCGATTGAGAAACTTTTAGATACGGGAATTCTATTAATAGTTATTCTAGTTTTTTTAGGTGATAAGTACTTTAAAAAGGAATATTTTGTTATCTGTATTTTAGCAAATATAGTAACTAATCTTTTAGTCTATATTTCAATAAAATTAATAACTAAACTTTTAATTTTTATTTCAGCAAGATCAGAGATTATGTTGTTAATACTTTTACTTATATCTATAATAAAAGCTGTTATAATACAGCTTGTATACAATTATGCTAGAGAAAAATCATACAGAGAATATAAAGATTTAAATACTGTTCGGATCAATACAAATAGAATAGCAAAATTATTTTAAAAAATTTTTAGTGCAATTTTCTGACAAGGAACTTGCACTTTTTTTATGAAAAATTTCATTTATTACATATATGAGGAAATATTATTATATTGTTTTCTTAGATAAATCTAAGAAAAATGAGACTTTATAATTCCTTACTAAAAAACTAAATAATAAAAATAAAAATAAATTTCACATGTACTATATTAAAACGATAAAAACATATTTTTAAAAGATAATACGAATTATAAAAAAAATTTTATTGACAAAGTTATTTTTTTGGTTATAATAAAAGCATAGATAAGGTATAGATTTTGAATGCCTAGATACAAAAAATAATTAAAATTGAATAAATGATAAAAAATAGAGGTGCATATATGAGAGGTAGTATGAAGATGTTAAGGTATAAGCCGCCGATGCTTCATACAATGAGCATAGTTGCCGAAAGAAATTTAGTAGCTTATGACTAGGTTTCTTGGTCAATGTCAACAAGCATTGACTGTCATATTCTTTTGGATATGGAGAGCTATTTATAGTTTTTCTTTAATTCATATTGAATAAGACTAGGCAAGCAGTATATCTCTCTATTTTTTTATTAAGGTTGATAGAAAACAGTTATAAGGAGGAGAATAGGTATGAAATCTTTAATCAGATTAAGAATGAGTTCTCATGATGCTCATTACGGAGGAAACTTAGTTGACGGTGCTAGAATGCTACAATTATTTGGAGATGTGGCAACTGAACTTTTAATCCAATTAGATGGAGATGAAGGTTTATTCAAAGCTTATGATAGCGTTGAATTCATGGCTCCAGTTTTTGCAGGAGACTATATCGAAGCTGAAGGTGAAATTATAAATGTAGGAAATAGCTCAAGAAAAATGAAATTTGAAGCTAGAAAAGTAATAGTTCCTAGACCAGATCTTTCTGATTCAGCAGCTGATGTTTTAGCAGAGCCAATAGTTGTATGTAGAGCAACTGGAACTTGTGTAACACCAAAAGATAAACAACGTGGAAAAAAATAAATTTTAGTTGAGGAGGCTAAGAGATGGAAAAGTTAATTATAACTGCAGCTATTTGTGGAGCTGAGGTAACAAAAGAAAATAATCCAGCAATTCCTTATACAGTAGAAGAAATTGCAAGAGAAGCTGAATCAGCATATAAAGCAGGGGCAAGTATAATACATTTACATGTTAGAGAAGATGATGGAACTCCAACACAAGATAAAGAAAGATTTAGAAAATGTATGGAAGCTATAAGAGAAAAATGCCCAGATGTAATCATTCAACCATCTACTGGTGGAGCAGTTGGAATGTCTGACTTAGAAAGATTACAACCTACTGAGTTACATCCAGAAATGGCAACACTTGATTGTGGAACTTGTAACTTCGGTGGAGATGAAGTATTCGTAAATACAGAAAATACAATTAAAAACTTTGGAAAAATTCTTATAGAAAGAGGAGTTAAACCAGAAATAGAAGTTTTCGATAAAGGTATGGTTGACTATGCTATAAGATTCCAAAAACAAGGATTTATACAAAAACCTATGCACTTTGACTTTGTATTAGGAGTACAAATGGCAGCTTCAGCAAGAGACTTAGTGTTTATGGTTGAAAGTATTCCTGAAGGTTCTACTTGGACAGTTGCAGGAGTGGGAAGACATCAATTCCAAATGGCAGCTCTAGCAATAGTTATGGGTGGACACGTAAGAGTTGGATTTGAAGATAATGTATATATAGACAAAGGTGTCTTAGCAAAATCAAATGGAGAGCTTGTTGAAAGAGTTGTAAGACTAGCAAAGGAGCTAGGTAGAGAAATTGCAACACCTGATGAAGCAAGACAAATATTAAGTTTAAAAAAATAATGGAGGATGATCAATATGAAAAAAGGTTGTAAATATGGAACACACAGAGTTATAGAACCAGCAGGAGTTTTACCTCAACCAGCGAAAAAAATATCAAATGATATGGAAATATTTTCAAATGAAATTTTAATAGATGTTATAGCACTTAACATAGACTCTGCATCTTTCACTCAAATAGAAGAAGAAGCAGGACATGATGTAGAAAAAATAAAAGCTAAAATTAAAGAAATAGTTGCAGAAAAAGGTAAAATGCAAAATCCTGTAACTGGTTCTGGAGGTATGTTAATAGGAACAGTTGAAAAAATCGGTGATGACTTAGTTGGAAAAACTGATTTAAAAGTTGGAGATAAAATAGCTACTCTTGTTTCACTTTCATTAACTCCATTAAGAATAGATGAAATAATAGATATCAAACCTGACATAGACAGAGTTGAAATAAAAGGTAAAGCAGTTCTATTTGAAAGTGGAATCTATGCAATATTACCAACAGATATGTCAGAAACTCTAGCTCTAGCAGCACTTGACGTAGCAGGAGCACCTGCACAAGTAGCAAAACTTGTTAAACCTTGTCAATCAGTTGCTATCTTAGGTTCAGCAGGAAAATCTGGAATGCTTTGTGCTTATGAAGCAGTAAAAAGAGTAGGACCTACTGGAAGAGTTATAGGTGTTGTAAGAAACGAAAAAGAAAAAGAATTATTAAAAAGAGTTAGTGACAAAGTAAGAATAGTTATAGCAGATGCTACTAAACCTATGGAAGTTCTAAATGCTGTACTTGCAGCAAATGATGGAAATGAAGTAGATGTTGCAATAAACTGTGTAAACGTAGCTAATACAGAAATGTCAACAATTTTACCAGTAAAAGAATTTGGTATAGCTTATTTCTTCTCAATGGCAACTGCATTTACAAAAGCTGCATTAGGAGCAGAAGGAGTAGGAAAAGACATAACTATGATAGTTGGAAATGGATATACAGTTGACCATGCTGCAATAACTTTAGAAGAATTAAGAGAAAGTGCAGCATTAAGAGAAATATTTAATGAATTATATCTATAAGAAAAAGATTATATCTAAACTACTTGCCAGCCATTAGTGTTTCGAGAGCTCCACAAAGGCTCTCTCAACAATAATGGACGTCGC
>ERZ772999.2339-NODE-2339-length-10282-cov-3.052313_pt1 | contig 10282 bp, 10 predicted proteins | sample MGYA00511467_ERZ772999 | MGnify/ENA primary metagenome ERZ772999 (study PRJEB29015, sample SAMEA2738064) | human oral metagenome | biome: human oral; feature: human-associated habitat; material: saliva | place: China | collected 2218 ...
ACTTCAGTTAAACCTAAAAGACCAGATTTTTTCACTAAAGTCTCTTCGATTTGATCCATTGACATACCTAAGTTTTTGTATAGGTAGAAAACGATCGCAGGGTCGATGTCACCACAACGTGTACCCATCACTAAACCTTCTAATGGGGTTAAACCCATAGATGTGTCGATACATTTACCATGACGAACCACAGAAACAGAACCACCGTTACCTAAGTGACAGATAATTGCGTTTACTTGGTCTGCTGGTTTGCCTACGTATTCAGCGACTTCACGAGAAACGAAGTAGTGGCTGGTACCGTGTGCACCGTAGCGACGTACGCCGTGTTCTTTGTAAAGTGAGTATGGAAGTGCATATAAGTATGCTTCTTCCGGCATAGTTTGGTGGAATGCTGTATCAAATACGACAACGTTCTTATCTTTTAAGTGTGGGAATGTTTTGAATGCTTCACGGATACCGATTAAGTGAGCAGGGTTGTGAAGTGGAGCAAATTGTGCTGCATCTTCAATACCTTTAACTACCTCATCTGTTACGATAACAGATTGAGTATATTTCTCACCACCGTGAACGATACGGTGACCAATCGAGGTGATAGAGTTTTTAAGCTCATCAGTCATAATGTTTGACGCGATGAAGTTGAGCGCTTCAGTGTGCGCTGCACCAGCACCTAAATCTGCGCTACCTTTTTCACCGTTAAGTTTCCATTTGATACGAGCTTCAGGAAGATAAAATGCTTCTGCTAAGCCTGATAATTTTTCTTCACCTGTTGCAGGATCAAGGATTGCAAATTTTAATGAAGAACTACCACAGTTAAGGATGAGAACAAGTTTTGACATAGGAACCCTATTTTTGATTGAGGTTAATAAAAATCCATTCAAAAGAACGGAGTATAAATCCTACATAGGATACACCTTTTATCGTATAAAATAAATTAACTGGAGGGCAAAAATACGATTTTTTATTAGAAAAGTTGAAAATTTCAACAGTTTCTAGTTAAGGATGACAATTAAACCTAAACTAGAGTATTATAAGTGCGGTTATTTTCTAGGATGTTTTTATGTCATCATTTTTTTCAACCTTAAAACGTGGGCAAATATATTTGCAAACGTGGCCATTAGAAGCGAAGCTCGGCATTATTTTTCCCGAAAATCGCATTATTAAAGCCACAAAATTTGCACAAAAATTTATGCCTTTTATGGCGGTATTCGCAGTGGTTTGGCAACAGCTTTATGCTAAGATGGATCTTACTGCATTGGCGATTGCTATTTTGACCGCACTTTGTGCGTTAGTGATGCCACTTCAAGGCTTATATTGGTTGGGAAAACGTGCAAAATCACCGTTAGAACCGCAAAGTTCTCAGTGGTTTTATGAGATTAGTGAACGTTTAAGAAAACAACATGAAAGTTTGCCAACCGTGCAAGATAAACCGACATATCAGCACTTGGCAGAAGTACTACAAAAGGCACAGCAAAAATTAGACAAAGCATTTTGGCAGGAAATCTAGCCAAGGGCCAAAATTTAATTGACGCAAACGTTTTCCTTTTGTTGTTTTTTATGTAAAATACTGCGGTCGCAATGGCGGCCCTTTTTAATTGAGAGACTATTTAATGATTGATTACATTATCATTGGCATCATCGCATTTTCGATTATCGTGAGTTTATTACGTGGATTTGTGCGAGAAGTGATGTCCCTTGCAAGTTGGGTCGTTGCATTTATTGTCGCTAGCCAATTTTATCCTTATCTCGCCACTTATCTTACTCAAATCGAATCTGACTACGTGCGTAACGGCACGGCAATCGGCATTCTATTTGTCTTAACCTTAATCGTAGGTGGCATTGTTAATTATGTGATTAGCCAATTAGTGGATAAAACAGGACTTACCGGAACAGATCGTGTTCTCGGTGCGGCATTTGGCTTAATTCGTGGTGCGTTAATCGTAGCTGCGATCTTATTCTTCTTGGATACCTTCACTAACTTTGAACAAACCGATTGGTGGAAAGAATCAAAATTAATTCCTCATTTCGGCTTCATTATTGAATGGTTCTTCCAACAACTACAAGCAAGTTCTAGTTTTTTAAACTCAACTTTTAAACAATAAGGTAGTCAATCAGTATGTGTGGAATTGTCGGTATCGTTAGCCAAAATCCGGTTAATGAATCCATTTATGCAGCATTAACGTTATTACAGCATCGAGGTCAAGATGCAGCGGGGATTGTCACAATCGATGATGAAAACCGCTTTCGTTTGCGTAAGGCTAATGGTCTTGTAAGCGATGTATTCAGACAAGAACATATGTTACGTTTACAAGGTCACGCAGGCCTCGGACATGTACGTTATCCAACCGCCGGCAGTTCAAGTGTATCTGAAGCGCAGCCTTTCTATGTTAACTCACCTTATGGTTTAAGCCTTGTTCACAATGGTAACTTAACCAACTCAACCGAATTAAAAGATAAATTATTCAAAGAAGCCCGCCGTCATGTAAACACCAATTCGGATTCAGAACTTCTTCTCAATATTCTTGCAAATCATTTAGATAGAGTGAATAAATACCATCTCGATCCGCAAGACATTTTTGATGCAATTCGTGCGACACACAAAGATATCCGTGGTGCTTATGCATGCTTAGCGATGATTATTGGACATGGCATGGTGGCATTTCGCGATCCGTTTGGTATTCGTCCACTCGTGTTAGGTAAACGAGAAGAAAACGGCTCTGTAGAGTATATGTTTGCCTCTGAAAGTGTGGCGTTAGATGTTGCAGGTTTTGAATTAGTACGTGATGTTGCGCCAGGCGAAGCGATTTATGTGACCTTTGATGGCCAGCTTTATGCTGAGCAGTGTGCAGAAAGTGCGGTCTTAAATCCGTGTATTTTTGAATACGTGTACTTTGCTCGTCCTGATTCAACAATAGACGGTGTGTCTGTCTATGCCGCACGTGTTCACATGGGTGAACATTTAGGTAAAAAAATTGCAAAAGAATGGGTTGAGGAAGCCGACAATATTGATGTGGTGATTCCAGTACCGGAAACTTCAACAGATATCGCTTTACAGATTGCGAAAATCTTAGGCAAACCTTATCGTCAAGGCTTTGTGAAAAACCGCTATGTTGGCCGTACATTTATTATGCCAGGCCAAGCACAACGTATTAGTTCAGTCCGTCGCAAGCTCAATACGATTAAAGCAGAATTTAAAGATAAAAATGTGTTATTAGTCGATGATTCCATTGTTCGTGGTACAACATCCGAACAAATTGTGAGTATGGCTAGAGCAGCGGGTGCGAAGAAAATTTACTTTGCATCAGCCGCACCAGAAATTCGTTATCCGAATGTGTACGGTATTGATATGCCAACAAAACAAGAACTCATTGCCTATGGCCGTAATGTGGATGAAATTGCGAAATTGATTGGTGTAGATAAATTGGTTTTCCAAGATCTTGAGGCGCTAACTGAATCAGTGCGACAAGAAAACCATGCTATTCAAGGCTTCGATTGTTCTGTCTTTACTGGCGAATATATCACTGGGGATATCACTCCAGAATACCTTGATAGCATCGCTTCTCAACGTAGTGATTCGGCAAAGAAAAAACGGGAAAAAGATGCAAGCAACCTTGAAATCCATAATGAAGGTTAATTGCGTTTAAGATCGTAAAAAAGCACTAAATTCAATGAAACGTTTAGTGCTTTTTCTTTTTGATTAGATATAAAGAAAAATGACCGCACTTGATGTATTCAAAGTGTGGTCATTTTTATATGTGTTTTAGTCTTTATAAAGATCGTTATAAAGTGTACTTTCAAATTGCACAAGTGGTGCTCGTTTTGTCTTACTTTCTAAATCACCGGTTGAATAGCCATTGATAAATTGAACGAAAGCCACTTTTTCACCTCGAGCATTAGTCATAAAACCGGCAAGGTTATAGACACCTTTCAGTGAGCCAGTTTTAGCGATAACATTTTTCACCAGTGGTGGATTAATTAAGCTACCACGCCCACTGATTGTGCCATCCACACCTGCAATTGGGAAAGTTTCCATTAAGTGTAATTTATCTTCGTTTTTGGCGATGTATTCCAAGACTGAAAGCATGGTTTTCGGTGCAACTAAATTATGACGAGAAAGACCCGAACCATCAGCTAAGATGCTGTTACCAAATTTAATGCCTTGTTTTTGTAATACGGATTTCACCGCTAATGTGCCTAATTGGAATGAAGCAGGGCGTTTATAGTAGTTGTAGGCTACTGCTCTAAATAAGGCATCGGCAATTTGGTTATCCGATTTTTTCATCATTTTTTTCAATAGCTCAGGCAACGGTTTAGATAAATGCTGGGCGAGTTTTTGTCCTTGCTGTGGTTTTTGAGGTTGTTTTACCTGACCGGTAAATTCAATACCAAGACGTTTTAATTGACGTTGAATAATGGCAGCAGCGTAGGCATCTGGATCTTGCACGGCGAAGCTGAGCCCAAATGGTTTAGTTTGGCGTGCAATACAGCCTTTTACTTGATAGCGATTATTATCATGAACAACGACATCTAACTGGCAATAGCCCGCTTCTTGCTGATCCACAATATAAACTTGCCCGAAAACTTGAATAGGAAATTGAGCGGGAACGTTAATTTTGACGGTTTCACCTACAGGTTGATTTGCATCTAGCTCGGCATAGAAACAGTTATTATCGATATTTGCTGCAGCAGGAGGGGAGTTAAAGCACATCGTAAGATCGTTCCAAATCCAACCTAACCCACGGTCATGGCTAGCAAATACAGAGGTATCTAAAATAAGATCACCATTGATTTTCTGAATGCCTTGGTTCTTTAAATTTGCTAATAGGCTATAAAGTTGTCCACTGGTCAGATCAGGATCGCCAGTAAACTGCACAACAAGATCGCCTTCTAAAACATTATTCTGAATTTTTCCGTTACTTAAAAGTGAGGTTTCAAACTGGAAGGCATCACCTAATACTAATTTAGCAGCAACGGCTGTGAACACTTTTTGTGTACTAGCAGGCAACATAAATGTTGAACCATTGTAGTCTGCAATAATTTGATCTTTATTGAGGTTTTTGGCAATAATACTGGCAGAAGCACCTTCTGGTAAGTATTGGGTGATAGAAGCCACATTAACTTCAGCCATAGAGGAAAAAGAAAAGCCGAGTGTGATAAATGCCGCTTTAAGTGCGGTCGAAATAGAAGATTTTTTAGTCATTTTTAGTTCTGTTATGGTTGCTATTTTTCTCAAGACGAATAATAATAAGCTCCGAACTCAATAGAGTAAATCATTTTTTATTTTTCATTGACTGCGGCAAGGTTGCAAGACGTTGTCGTGGTTTTGTTTTTACCAAATTTCAAGGAAAAAGAATGAAACAAATTCCAATGACCGTGCGCGGTGCGGAGCTATTACGTCAAGAATTAGATTTCTTAAAGAATGAGCGTCGCCCTGAAATTATTAAGGCGATTGCTGAAGCACGTGAGCATGGTGACTTAAAAGAAAATGCAGAATATCACGCTGCGCGTGAACAACAAGGTTTTTGCGAAGGGCGTATTCAAGAAATTGAAAGCAAACTTGCAAATTGTCAGGTTATCGATGTCACTAAATTACCGAATAACGGAAAAGTTATTTTTGGTGCGACAGTTGTATTAGTGAATACCGATACTGATGAAGAAGTCACTTACCAAATTGTGGGCGATGATGAGGCAGATATTAAATCAGGTTTGATTTCTGTGAATTCACCGATTGCTCGTGGCTTGGTAGGGAAAGAGTTGGATGATACCGTGAATATTACCACACCAGGTGGAGCGGTTGAGTTCGAGATTATTGAAGTAAATTACATCTAAAAAAACATCCCCTCAAATTGAGGGGATAACAATTATTTACGAGGCAGCTGGATTTTACCTTCCTCACTTGGTCGATAAAGCACCAAAATATGTCCGATGGTTTGAACATTAGATGATTTGGTTTCACGTACAATCGCATCAATGATTAATTGTTTGGTTTCGCGATCTGCGCCAGCAATTTTTACTTTGATTAATTCGTGATGATTTAATGCATTATCGATTTCGGCTAATACACCTTCGGTTAAGCCGTTACCGCCAAGCATGACGACAGGGCTAAGGTGATGAGCAAGTCCTTTTAAAAATTGTTTTTGTTTTGTTGATAATATTGTCATAAGGAATCCTTTAAATAGATGAATATGAGTCAAAAAAAGACCGAAAAGAGCGGTCAGAAAAAACGTGGTTTTTCAGCACTTTTTGGTAAGTCTAGCCTTGAATTTGGCAGATTGTACCCAAATATAGACGAAACTACTACAAAAAATAGTACAAAAGAAAGAGATTATGGGAAAGAAAAAACGTTCGGCGAGTTCTTCTCGTTGGCTAAACGAACATTTTAAAGATCCGTTTGTTCAGAAAGCACATAAACAAAAATTACGCTCACGTGCTTACTTTAAGTTAGATGAAATTCAGCAAACGGATAAATTGTTTAAACCGGGAATGACTGTGGTGGATCTCGGTGCTGCACCAGGTGGTTGGTCACAGTATGTTGTGAGCCAAATTGGTGGAAAGGGCCGAGTGATTGCTTGTGATATTTTAGATATGAATCCAATTGTCGGCGTAGATTTCTTGCAAGGTGATTTTCGTGACGAAAATGTGCTGAACGCATTATTAGAACGAGTTGGTGAAGCAAAAGTTGATGTAGTAATGTCTGATATGGCGCCAAATTTTAGTGGTATGCCATCGGTTGATATTCCGCGAGCAATGTATTTAGTGGAACTGGCTTTAGATATGTGTAAGCAAGTTTTGGCGAAAAAAGGCAGTTTTGTGGTCAAAGTATTCCAAGGGGAGGGTTTTGACGAGTATCTGCGCGAAATTCGTTCACTCTTTAGTGTCGTAAAAGTACGTAAGCCTGAAGCCTCTCGTGGGCGTTCTCGCGAAGTTTATATTGTAGCAAGCGGTTATAAAGGCGAATAGATAATTGCTTTGATAGCTTTTCATTGTGTCGGGGATGAGATAGTATCTCGTTTAATTTTAATTAACTTAAGAAAGGCAGGTTAAACCTTGAACGATATGGTCAAAAATCTAGTTCTATGGGTTGTGGTAGCAATTGTCATGATGACAGCTTACCAAAGTTTTAATTCTAATGGTGTGAGTGACTCAACAGATTACACAACCTTTGTGTATGATGTGAGTAACAGTCAAGTGAAGGAAGCGCGTTTTGATGCGAATGAAATCACTGTGACCAAAAATGACGGTTCTAAATATATGACCGTTATGCCACCGTTGGAAGATAAAAAACTCTTAGATGACTTATTAAATAAAAAAGTCAAAATCGAAGGTACGCCTTTTGAAAAACGCAGTTTATTATCACAAATTTTAATTTCGTGGTTCCCAATGCTATTCCTTGTAGGGGTATGGATTTTCTTCATGCGTCAAATGCAAGGTGGCGGCGGCAAGGCCATGAGCTTTGGTAAAAGCCGCGCTAAAATGCTGAACCAAGATCAAATCAAAGTGACTTTTGCGGATGTTGCAGGTTGCGATGAAGCCAAAGAAGAAGTGGGTGAAGTCGTTGATTTCTTGCGTGAACCGAAAAAATTCCAAAACCTTGGTGGTAAAATTCCAAAAGGGATTTTAATGGTAGGTCCTCCAGGTACAGGTAAAACCTTATTAGCGAAAGCTATTGCAGGTGAAGCGAAAGTGCCTTTCTTCACTATTTCAGGTTCTGACTTTGTGGAGATGTTTGTGGGGGTTGGTGCATCTCGTGTACGTGATATGTTCGAGCAAGCGAAGAAAAATGCACCATGCTTAATCTTTATTGATGAAATCGATGCGGTAGGTCGCCAACGTGGCGCTGGTTTAGGTGGTGGACACGATGAGCGTGAACAAACTCTTAACCAAATGTTAGTTGAAATGGATGGTTTTGGTGGTAACGAAGGTGTAATTGTTATTGCAGCAACTAACCGTCCAGATGTACTTGACCCTGCATTAACTCGTCCAGGCCGTTTTGACCGTCAAGTTGTTGTGGGTTTACCGGATGTGAAAGGTCGTGAGCAAATTTTAAAAGTTCACATGCGTAAAGTGCCTGTGGCAGATGATGTGGATGCAATGACACTGGCTCGTGGTACACCAGGTTATTCAGGTGCGGATTTAGCGAACTTGGTTAATGAAGCTGCATTATTTGCTGCTCGTAGCAATAAACGCACTGTATCGATGCTTGAGTTTGAAAAAGCAAAAGATAAGATCAATATGGGACCAGAGCGTCGTACCATGATCATGACGGATAAACAAAAAGAATCGACAGCGTACCATGAAGCGGGTCACGCGATTGTGGGTTACTTAGTGCCAGAACATGATCCTGTACATAAAGTCACGATTATCCCTCGTGGCCGAGCATTAGGTGTAACTTTCTTCTTACCTGAAGGCGATCAAATTAGTATCAGCCAAAAACAATTAGAAAGTAAACTTTCAACACTTTATGCGGGACGCTTAGCAGAAGATTTGATTTACGGTGAAGAAAATATTTCTACCGGTGCATCTAACGATATTAAAGTGGCAACCAATATTGCACGTAATATGGTGACTCAATGGGGCTTCTCAGATAAACTTGGTCCGATTCTTTACACTGAAGATGAAGGCGAAGTGTTCTTAGGTCGCTCAATGGCGAAAGCAAAACATATGTCAGATGAAACAGCGCATGCGATTGATGAAGAAGTGCGTGCGATTGTAAATCGTAACTATGCGAGAGCAAGACAGATTTTGATCGATAATATGGATATTCTTCACGCCATGAAAGATGCGTTAGTGAAATATGAAACCATTGAAGAAGAACAAATCAAGCAATTGATGAATCGTGAACCTGTTACACCACCATCTGGTTGGGAAGATAACAAAGACAAGAAACCAACAGTAAAACCGCAGGAAGAAAAAACTGAAAGTGCGGTTAATCATTCAGAAGATCCTGAAGCATAAAATTAAAGCCTTCCTAATTTGGAAGGCTTTTTTATTTATTATTTCATTCTTTTCATTACTATATTCCGTTATAATCTAACCTTTCAAATTTGATTTAAAAATTGACCGCACTTTATGAAACTTTATGCTAATAACAAATGTCTAGATTTATCATTCCCTCAAATTATGGGGATTTTGAATTTCACACCTGATTCGTTTTCTGATAGCGGGCAGTTTTTCAGTCTAGACAAGGCATTATTTCAAGTTGAAAAGATGCTGAAAGAAGGTGCAACAATTATTGATATTGGAGGAGAGTCAACTCGCCCGATGGCGGAAGAAGTCTCTGAGTTTGAAGAATTGCAACGGGTGATACCTCTTGTTGAAGCCGTGCAAAAACGTTTTGATTGTTGGATTTCAGTGGATACCTCTAAAGCAATTGTTATGCAAGAAGCAGCTAAAGTTGGCATGGATTTAATCAATGATATTCGTGCACTACGTGAACCTGGCGCACTAGAAATAGCAGGACAGTTGAATTTACCCACTTGTATCATGCACATGCAGGGGCAGCCACGCACAATGCAAGCTAATCCACATTACAATGATGTGGTTCAAGATGTTTATCAATTTTTAAACGATAGAACTCAAGCTTGTTTAGCTGCGGGAATAGCCAAAGAAAATATTATTTGGGATATGGGCTTTGGTTTTGGTAAAACAGTAGAGCATAACTACAAGCTTTTACAACAGTTGGCTCACTTCTGTGAAAGTGGATATCCTGTTTTAGCAGGGCTTTCACGTAAATCGATGATTGGTGCAGTATTAGATAAACCCGTAACTGAACGTGTTGTGGGAAGTGTAGCAGGGGCATTAATTGCTGCTCAAAATGGTGCGACAATTTTGCGTGTACATGATGTAGCTGCAACGGCAGACGCCTTGAAGGTATGGCAGGCAACGCAACAAGCGCAACAAGCGTAAAAAACTAACAGATTTTATATGTTGTAGAACTAATGATTTCTGCAACATCATTATTCAAATTTAATAAGGAATAAACATGGCAAATCGTAAATATTTTGGTACTGATGGTGTACGTGGAAAAGTAGGCACATATCCAATCACGCCAGATTTCGCATTGAAATTAGGTTGGGCAGCGGGTAAGGTTTTAGCTTCTCAAGGTTCTCGTACTGTGTTAATCGGGAAAGATACTCGTATTTCAGGTTATATGCTGGAATCTGCACTTGAAGCAGGTTTAGCTGCTGCTGGGTTATCGGCAGCTTTTACTGGTCCTATGCCAACACCAGCTATTGCTTATTTAACACGTACATTCCGCGCTGAGGCTGGGATTGTCATTTCTGCA
>ERZ772999.2348-NODE-2348-length-10264-cov-7.407484_pt1 | contig 10264 bp, 6 predicted proteins | sample MGYA00511467_ERZ772999 | MGnify/ENA primary metagenome ERZ772999 (study PRJEB29015, sample SAMEA2738064) | human oral metagenome | biome: human oral; feature: human-associated habitat; material: saliva | place: China | collected 2218 ...
GTCTTTAAGACTACGTGCATAGACAGAGGAAAACCACTACGTGAAGGCGCTTTTTCCTTCACGAGAATGATGCTTTTCCCTCCGCTGAATAAGAGGAATACTCGTGATAAGGCGAAGGGCTTGTGTATCTCTTCGGAGAGGTGTATCGGGGAGCTGGGCGTGCGATGCCTTAGCAGAATAAATAGCGGGCAGGACTCTCGGAAGCAGTCTCAGGAGAGCGGATGCAAGGCGCTCTCTTGAGGGGAGCGAAGGGCTTCCCTCTACTTTTTGTACCTTTGTGTAGATCTGTACCTTAAGTGGTATAGACGGAAATCGTATTATTTATCCTTTAGCCTAAGAAGACTAAGAATAGCGTATGGGAAGAGTCCTCATTATCGGTGCCGGCGGTGTCGGTACGGTAGTGGCCAAGAAGGTGGCACAGAATAGCGACGTATTCACTGAGATTATGCTCGCCAGCCGCACGAAGAGTAAGTGCGATAAGATTGCCTCCGAGATTACCAATGTCAAGATCCAGACGGCAGCCGTCGACGCTGATAACGTCCCCGAGCTCGTCGCTCTGATGAAGTCCTTCAAGCCAGAGCTGGTCATCAATGTCGCTCTGCCCTATCAGGACCTCCATATCATGGATGCTTGCCTCGAGGCAGGCGTCAACTACCTCGACACGGCGAACTATGAGCCGCTCGACGAGGCTAAGTTCGAGTACAGCTGGCAGTGGGCCTACAAGCAGCGCTTCGAAGAAGCTGGGCTGACGGCTATCCTGGGCTGTGGCTTCGACCCAGGGGTGACCGGGGTCTTCACCGCCTATGCTGCCAAGCACCACTTCGATGAGATCCACTACCTCGATATCGTAGACTGCAACGGTGGGGATCACCACAAGGCCTTCGCCACGAACTTCAATCCCGAGATCAACATCCGCGAGATCACTCAGAAGGGTAAGTACTACGAGGATGGACAGTGGCGCGAGACCGAGCCTCAGGAGATCCACAAGCCCCTGACCTATCCCAATATCGGGGTGCGTGAGTCTTACCTCCTCTACCACGAGGAGCTGGAGTCGCTCGTGAAGAACTATCCCACGATCCGCCGTGCACGCTTCTGGATGACCTTCGGGCAGGAGTACCTGACCCACCTGCGTGTCATGCAGAATATCGGTATCACGCGTATCGACCCCGTCCTCTACAACGGCGTCGAGATCGTCCCCATCCAGTTCCTCAAGGCGATCCTGCCTAACCCCGGTGAGCTCGGTGAGAACTACACGGGTGAGACGTCCATCGGCTGCCGTATCCGCGGTATCAAGGACGGCAAGGAGAAGACCTACTACGTGTGGAACAACTGTAGCCATCAGGCTGCCTATCAGGAGACCGGTGCTCAGGGCGTGAGCTACACCACGGGTGTACCCGCCACGATCGGTGCGATGATGTTCTTCAAGGGCCTCTGGCGTCGCCCAGGCGTGTACAACGTCGAGGAGTTTGATCCAGATCCCTTCATGGAGCAGCTCATGAAGCAAGGCCTGCCTTGGCATGAGCAGTTCGACCTCGATCTCGAGCTCTGATAAGGCTCGAGATGCGGCGTAGCGGAGCCGCCTGAGTGCCCTCTCTTAGAGGCTCAGCCTTGGGGCACTCAGGCGCCTTCCCCGCGCGCCACCCTTATCCCCTCACTCTTTACCCCCAAAAACCACACCACTACCTCTAATCATGAACATCCTGCTGATCGTAGATCCCCAGAACGACTTCATCACCGGCTCCCTCGCCATCGAAGGCGCGATCCCAGCGATGGATTACCTCACCGCTTACGTCAAGGAGCACCATGCCGAGTACGACGCTATCGTCGTCACCATGGATCAGCATCCTGCCGACCACTGTAGTTTCGATGTCTCTGGTGGCCCATGGCCTATCCACTGCGTCCGCTATACTACGGGGGCTGCTCTCTATCCTCCTCTGTCAGATGCGATCATGGAGCGCAAGCGTCAGGGGCAAAATGTCCTCTTTATCCCCAAGGCAATGACTCGCCACAAGGATTCTTACAGTGCCTTCCACGACGCCGTGCCCGACCTCCTCATGAACGCGCGCCGCATCGACGTTGCGGGCCTCGCAGGGGACTACTGCGTCAAGACTACTATCGAAGATCTCAGACGCCTCCTCTACGCCCCTCAGATCCATACGATCGATGAGGCCATCGCTTGGATCGGTGAGCCCCAGCCTCTGGTGTAGCTCCCCCAGCGACCTCCCACCTCTAATTCCCCCACACACCTATGAAACGACTCATTGCCACTCTGAGCCTCCTCGCTATGCTCACTGCTTGCCAGACCAGCTCGACCAAGGAGAATCCCCTCCTCACCGAGAGCACGCTTGACTACCAAGCTCCCGACTTCAGTAAGATCCGCCCTGAGCACTTCGTCCCCGCTATCGAGGAGGGGATCCGTATCCAGCTCGCCGAGATCGACAGCATCACGAGCAATACGGCTGCTCCGACCTTCGAGAATACCGTGCTGGCGTATGAGAAGTCCGGTCGCCTCCTCGCACGTGCTACCTCTATCCTCTCAGGCCTCGTAGGTGCTGACGGCACCGAGGAGCTGCAGAAGATCGACGAAGAGACGACGCCTATGCTCTCCGCCCACCACGATGCGCTGCTCCTGAATGAGAAGCTCTTCGCTCGTATCAAGGCCGTCTACGACCAGCGCTCCAGCCTCCAGGGTGAAGACCTACGCCTCACGGAGGTCCTCTATGATCAGTTCGTCCATGAGGGCGCTCTCCTCTCAGCTGCCGACAAGGAAGCTCTGAAGAAGATCAATAGCGAGATCGCTGTGCTGCAGACGAAGTTCACGAATCAGGTGAACGCTGGCACGAAGGAAGCTGCCGTCCTCGTCGATAAGGTCGAGGAGCTCGACGGCCTCTCCGAAGAAGCGATCACCCGTGCTGCCGAGGCAGCTACCGCTGCAGGCCACAAGGGTAAGTACCTGCTGGAGCAGACGAATACGTCACGCCCAGGCTACCTCGTCGACCTCAACAATCGTGATGTCCGTCGTCGCGTCCTCGAGGCTTCGCTCTCACGCTGCTCGAGCGGTGATAGCACGAATACGCACCCCACGATCACCCGCATCGCTGCCCTGCGCGCCGAGAAGGCAAAGCTCCTCGGGCTGCCCAACTTCGCCTCTTGGGCACTGAGCGACCAGATGGCTGGCCGTCCCGAGGCCGTAGAGCGCCTCATCAGCCAGCTGGCTCCCGCCTGCCGTGCTAAGGTCGCTGATGATGTCGCCGAACTCGAAGCCTTCGCTCAGCAGACTGAGGGTAAGGACTTCAAGCTCGCTGCTTGGGACCTCGACTACTATGCCGAGCGCCTGAAGAAGGCTAAGTACGACCTCAACGAAGCCGACCTCAAGCCCTATCTCGTGCTGGATAGCGTGCTGAAGAATGGAGTCTTCTACGCAGCCAACCAGCTCTATGGCCTGACCTTCAAGCCCCGTCCTGATATCCCTGTCTATGCTGATGGCGTACAGGTCTACGAGGTCTTCGACCAGGATAATACCCCCATGGCTCTCTTCTATACGGACTACTTCCGTCGCCCAACGAAGACGGGTGGGGCGTGGATGTCGAACTTCGTCCAGCAGAGCACGCTCTTCGGTACGAAGCCTGTCATCTACAACGTCTGCAACTTCGAGGCTCCTGCTAAGGGTGCTCCTGCCTTCCTCACCTCGTCGGATGTAGAGACGCTCTTCCATGAGTTCGGCCACGCTCTGCACGGCCTCTTCGCTTCGCAGAAGTACGAGACGCTCTCGGGTACGAATACGCCCCGTGACTTCGTGGAAATGCCCTCGCAGTTCAACGAGCACTGGATGACGGACTCTGTCGTCCTGCGCCACTATGCTCGCCACTACAAGACGGGTGAGCCTATGCCTCAGGCGCTCATCGACAAGATGAAGGCTGCTGCTACCTACGGACAGTCCTACGCGCTGGCTGAGAACCTCGCTGCCGTGACGATCGATATGGCTTGGGGGATGCTCCCTGCTGGTCAGACGGTGAGCGATGTAGATGCCTTCGAGCGTGAAGTGCTCGCTCGTGCTGGTCTTGACTTCGCTCTCGTACCTCCCCGCTACCGCTCGGCTTACTACCTGCACGTCTTCGCTGGTGGCTATGCTTCGGGCTACTACTCTTACCTCTGGACGGAGGTCCTCGACCACAATATCTACGAGTGGTTCGCCGCACACGGCGGGCTGACGCGTGAGAATGGTCAGCGCTTCCGTGAGATGGTCCTCTCACGCGGGAATACCGCCCCTGTCGGCACGTTCTTCACGAACTTCACCGGCCTCACGGAGCCCGATATGTCGAGCCTTCTGCGCTTCCGCGGCCTCACGAAGTAAGCTAAGGGTGCTTCGTCACCTCCCTACATAATAGGTGCCCCCCATCCCTCGGACTGAGATCCGTCGGGTGGGGGGCGCTACTTTATTATAGATAGCACTCCATAGGCTGGAGCGGAATACGTATCTTTGTCCTACCAGTAATAGATCCAGCACAGACCTCGAAGAATGACAGAGCACTACGTCGTCTCCGCACGCAAATACCGCCCCGATACCTTCCGTAGTATCGTCGGGCAGGAGGCTATGGCCTCCACACTACGCACCGCTGTTCGCTCGGGCAAACTCTCCCATGCGTATCTCTTCTGTGGCCCCCGTGGGGTAGGGAAGACGACGGCGGCACGCGTCTTGGCGCGGACGATCAACTGCGAGAACCTCTCCGCCGAAGGTGAGGCTTGCGGGCAGTGCGAGAGCTGTAAGGCCTTCGAGGAGCAGCGCTCCTTCAACATCTTCGAGCTGGACGCTGCGTCAAACAACTCCGTAGAGGATATCCGCCAGCTCACCGAGCAGGTGCAGATGCCTCCCGCTCTCGGTCGCTACAAGGTCTATATCATCGACGAGGTGCATATGCTCTCGGCGGCGGCTTTCAATGCCTTCCTCAAGACCCTCGAAGAGCCCCCCTCGTACGCTATCTTCATCTTAGCGACGACGGAGAAGCACAAGATCCTCCCCACCATCCTCTCGCGCTGTCAGATCTATGACTTCAAGCGAATCACCGTGCAGGATATCACCCGCCATCTGCGCTACGTCGCCGATAGCGAGGGTATCGATGCCGAGGAGACGGCGCTCGGGCTCATCGCTGAGAAGGCCGATGGGGGGATGCGCGATGCGCTGTCGATGTTTGACCGTATCGCCAGCTTTGCCGGCGGGCATATCACCTACCAGCATGCGCTGGAGAGTCTGAATGTCCTCGACTATACCTACTTCATACGCATCTTCGAGCTCTTCCTGAGCGGGGATCATCGTAGTGTCTTGCTCCTCCTGGATGAGCTGATGGGTAAGGGCTTCGAGGGACAGACGATCCTCACAGGGCTCTCCGCCTTCGTGCGTGACCTCCTTGTAGCCCAGCATCCCGAGACGCTCCAGCTCTTGGAGAAGCCCGATGCCGTAGCCGCCTCCTATGCGACCATTGCCCAGCAGTGCACGCCTGCCAGCCTCTTTGCTGCGCTCAAGACTCTGGTGCAGGCTGACCAGCAATATCGTGGGACAACGAATAAGCGTCTCTTAGTCGAGCTGAGCTTCCTCAGCATGGTCCCTCTCTTCAAGCGGGACTCCGACCTCAATCTCCCTGCTGCGCCAGCACCCGCTGCACCTCAGACGGCTACACCACAGGCAGCTCCTCAGACGCCCCCTGCGACTACACCCCCAGCTTCTCCTGCGCCCAAAGCGCAGACAGCTCCCGTAGCAGCTCCCGCACCGCAGGCTGCTCCCAATCCTGCCCCTGCGGCGGTGACACCTCCTCCGGCGCCAGCTGAACCGACACCCGCGCCTGCACCAGCACCAGCACCTGCGGCATCTGCTACACCCCCTCCGCCAGCTCCCCCCTCGTCCGCTCCTAAGCGCCTCTTCGGAGCACGCCGTCGTGCAGACGCTCCCAGCGAAGCCACTTCTACGGCTCCAGCTGAGGCCCCTGCCCCTGTCGAGGATAAGGACTTCACGGAGGATGACCTCCAGCGAGCTTGGGTGCGCTTCGTCGAGCAGGAGCTGACGCCCTCACAGATCCTCTACCGCAACATCCTGCGCCCCGAGCTACCGAAGCTCTTAGACGGTGTGCAGGCAGAGATCTCCCTCCCACCAGGTGAGGCTATCCATACCACGGTGATGGAGGTCTATCCTCAGCTCGTAGAGTTCCTCCGCACGACGCTGCAGAATCGTAAGTTCAACCTCGTCCTGCGCGAGAAGACTGTAGAGGAGCAGGCGAAGATCGTCCTCACCCAAGAGGATCGCTTCAACCAACTCGCGGAGATCAACCCCGAGGTGCGCAAGCTCAAGGAAGCCCTTGGCCTACGCTTCTCCTAATCCCAGACCACATACATATACAATACGCATATCGCTATGAAGATCAAGAAGCACATCACCGCTCTTGCTACGGCAGCAGCCCTCTCGGCGACCCTGCCTGCTGTGGCTCAGCAGTCGCAGCACATGACGCCCGAGACGATGCTTTCGCTCGCTCGTGTCGGTGCCTCCGCCCTCTCTCCCGACGGCAAGATGGTCGTCTACAGCGTGGGCTTCCCCAGCATCAAGGACAATAAGATCCGCACCGAGCTCTTCACCATCTCCTCCGATGGCAGTGCACGCCGCCAGATCACTCAGGGGGTCGCTGGCGTGCATGGCGCTCGCTGGATCCAGCAGGGCCGTCGTATCAGCTACATCTCCTCGGAGAGTGGCGCTCCTCAGGTCTGGACGATGGCTCCCGATGGTACGGACCGCCGTCAGGTGACCAATATCGAGGGCGGGCTCTCGGACTACCTCTTCTCACCCGATGAGAAGCAGCTGGCCTATATCAAGGAGATTTCCTTCGGGAAGAGCACTAAGGAGATTTACCCCGACCTGCCTAAGGCTACGGGTCGTATCGTCACCGATCTGATGTACAAGCATTGGGACGAATGGGTAGAGACGATCCCCCATATCTTCATCGCTCCCGTAGGTGGCGAAGCGATCACGGGCGGTAAGGACATCCTCGAAGGTGAGCCTTACGAAGCTCCTACGAAGCCCTTCGGCGGAGCTGAAGAGCTCTCCTGGAGCCCCGACGGTAAGACCTTAGCCTACTCCTCCCGCAAGAAGACGGGCATGGAGTACTCCCTCTCCACCAACACCGATATCTATCTCTACGACCTCGCCTCGGGGCAGACTCGCAATATCACCGAGGGGATGGGCGGCTATGATACCCACCCTCGCTTCTCACCCGATGGTAAGCGCATCAGCTGGATCAGCATGGAGCGTGACGGCTACGAAGCCGACCTCAAGCGTCTCTTCGTCCAGGATCTGAAGACGGGACAGAAGACCTTCCTCACCGACGGCTTCGAGTACGATGTCGATGAGCTCCAGTGGTCGGCCAATAGCCAGAGCCTCTTCTTCCTCTCTACGAAGCACGCCGAAGCCCAGCTCTGGGAGATCGCGCTCAAGGGTCGTAAGATCCGCCAGATCACCACGGGTATGCACGACTACACCTCGCTGGATGTGCAGGGCGGTAAGATCCTCGCTGGTCGTCAGAGCTACATCGAGCCCACGGACCTCTACCTCGTAGACGTCAAGACGGGTGCCGCGAAGCAGCTCACGGCAGAGAATAAATCTACGCTCGACGGCCTCGCTCCTATCTCGGTAGAGAAGCGCTGGGTCAAGACGACCGACGGGGGCAACATGCTCGTCTGGGTCGTCCTCCCACCGAACTTCGACAAGACGAAGAAGTACCCTGCGCTGCTCTTCTGTCAGGGTGGCCCACAGAGTCCCGTCAGTCAGTTCTTCTCTTACCGCTGGAATATGCGCCTCATGGCTGAGCAAGGCTATATCGTCATCGCTCCCAATCGCCACGGCGTCCCCAGCTTCGGTAAGGCATGGAACGAGCAGATCAGCGGCGACTACTCGGGGCAGAATATCCAAGACTACCTCACCGCAGTCGATGAGCTGAAGAAGGAGCCTTGGGTCGACAGCGAGCGTCTCGGCTGTGTCGGTGCCAGCTACGGCGGCTACTCCGTCTTCTATCTGGCAGGCGTGCACCAGAAGCGCTTCAAGGCCTTCATCGCCCACGCTGGTATCTTCAATCTTGAGATGCAGTACATGACGACCGAGGAGATGTGGTTCGCCAACTGGGATATGGGCGGTGCTCCCTGGGAGAAGGACAATGCAGTCGCTCAGCGCACCTTCGCCAACTCCCCCCACAAGCTCGTAGGCAACTGGGATACGCCGATACTGGTCATCCACGGCGAGCGCGACTACCGCATCCTCGCAGGCCAAGGTATGGCGGCCTTCAACGCGGCTAAGCTCCGTGGCATCCCTGCCGAGCTCCTCATCTACCCCGATGAGAATCACTGGATCCTCCGCCCGCAGAACGCCCTGCTCTGGCAGCGTACCTTCTTCGGCTGGCTTGATAAATACCTCAAGTAACCCCTATATGTCCGTGCGAAAGAACTGTTAGTCCCCTCTACAGTCCTTTCGCACGGCTTGCTTTCACCCTATCTCCCTCCTGAATAGGAAGCTCTTTCACTCACATCATTGATCCACTAACTCTCTTCCTTCGAATGAAGACCGACATCGAAATCGCTCGCTCGATAGCCCTCGAGCCGATCGAAAAGATAGCTGCCAAGGTGGCTATCCCCACCGACCACCTGGAGCACTACGGCAAGTACCTCGCCAAGGTAGACCTCTCCGAGCTCCAAGCTGGTCATAAGCCTGGCAAGCTCATCCTCGTCACCGCCATCACCGCTACGAAGGCTGGTATCGGCAAGACGACGGTCTCTATCGGCCTCGCTCTCGGTATGAACCGCCTCGGTCATAAGGCGGTCGTCGCACTGCGTGAGCCCTCTCTCGGCCCTTGCTTCGGTATGAAGGGCGGTGCTGCTGGTGGTGGCTACGCTCAGGTGCTTCCTATGGAGAAGATCAACCTGCACTTCACTGGTGACTTCCACGCCATCACCTCGGCGCACAATATGATCACTGCGCTCCTGGATAACTACATCTACCAGAACCGCAATACGGACAAGGGCCTCAGCGAAGTCCTCTGGAAGCGTGTCCTCGACGTCAACGACCGTGCTCTGCGCTCCATCGTCACGGGCCTCGGTGGTCAGGTCAATGGTATCCCAGCCGAATCAGGCTTCGACATCACGCCTGCCTCGGAGATCATGGCGATCCTCTGTCTGTCGACTTCACTCGAAGACCTGCGTCGCCGTATCGAGAATATCCTCCTCGGCTATACGAAGCAGGGGGAGCCCTTTACCGTGCGTGACCTCGGTGTAGCGGGTGCGATCACCGTCCTCCTCCTCGACGCTATCAAGCCCAATCTGGCGCAGACGACCGAGCATACCCCTGCCTTCATCCACGGCGGTCCCTTTGCTAACATCGCCCACGGCTGCAACTCGATCCTCGCTACCCGCATGGCGCTGGCGCACTCCGACTACACGATCACGGAGGCAGGCTTCGGTGCGGACCTTGGTGCCGAGAAGTTCTACAACATCAAGTGCCGCACGGCAGGCCTCCAGCCTGCGCTCACCGTCCTCGTGGCTACCCTCGGCGGGCTGAAGATGCACGGTGGTGTCGATGAGAAGGATCTCAAGACGCAGAATATCGAGGGCGTCCGCCATGGGCTGGCTAACCTCGACCGCCATATCGAGAACCTCAAGAGCTTCGGGCAGACGGTTGTCGTAGCCTTCAATCGCTTCGCTACCGATACGGAGGAGGAGATCGCACTGGTGCGTGAGCACTGCCACGCCGCTGGTGTGGGCTTCGCTGTCAATACCGCCTTCGGCGAAGGTGGTGCTGGTGCTGAAGAGCTGGCTCGCCTCGTCGTCGAGACCATCGAGCAGAAGCCCTCGCAGCCCCTGCAGTTCACCTATCCCCTCACCGCCTCCATCGAGGAGAAGGCTACGGCTATCGCTCAGCGTATCTACGGCGCACGCTCCATCCACTTCTCGGCGAAGGCACAGCGCCAGCTCGAGCGTATCGAGCGCCACGGCTGGTCGAAGTTCCCCGTCTGTATCGCCAAGACGCAGTACTCCTTCAGCGACGATCCCACGGCCTATGGTAGCGTGCGTGACTTTGACCTCGAGGTGCGCGACGTCGTCATCAACACGGGTGCCGAGATGATCGTCCTCGTCCTCGGCGCTCTGGTGCGTATGCCCGGTCTGCCCCGCGTCCCCCAAGCAGAAAAGATAGACTTCATCGATGGACACATCGAGGGTCTTAGCTAATAATACCTATATA
>ERZ772999.2354-NODE-2354-length-10235-cov-6.963065_pt1 | contig 10235 bp, 22 predicted proteins | sample MGYA00511467_ERZ772999 | MGnify/ENA primary metagenome ERZ772999 (study PRJEB29015, sample SAMEA2738064) | human oral metagenome | biome: human oral; feature: human-associated habitat; material: saliva | place: China | collected 2218 ...
TTCGGTTAGTTCTAATACTTTTGCCCTGCGAGCCTTTTTTAGTTCCTCTCGGGCTAATTTCTGGCGCTGTGCGGTGGCTATAGCCTTGTTGTTCTTTGATGCGTTTAGTTTTGTGTCGATTCCGAGTCCTAAGTCTCTATTAATTCGCTCAATTGCCTCGGTAAAGGTGTCTCCGTATAGATTCTGAACGAAATCGAACATATCACCACTCGCGCCACACGCCCAACATTTATATCGCTCGTTCTTAATTGATAAAGAGGGGTGATTATCAGAATGGAACGGACAGAGTGCACTGCCTGTACGATTGAAGTGCGTCCCGTAATGCTCCATAACGTACTGCAAGTCTATTCGGTTTTTTATAAGATCCGCTAATCTTGCCTTACTCATCTTGCTCCTCCAATAGTTCTAAAATCCTCTGTCCTGTGTTCTTCTTGTGGCAGAACTCTACGCGTAGTGGGTACTTATGACACCATGACACGAGAACTCTATATACTTGTTCCCCTCTGACTACTCCTCTAGGCGCTGTCCATAGCATTAAATCTTCTATCGTCTCAACTCTGATTGTCTTCTCTCCATCCTTATAGCTGTTTTGTTCGACGAGTAGAATTAATTCGCTACCCGTCGCCTTAACTCGCTCTAGCTCTCTCTTGAACCTTTTATGATCGCGTGTGCAGTTCATGGCTAGTTCCGCTATATTCTGCTTTCTGTCTACAACTCGATTCGGTCTTGCGTAGTCCATATAGTCGCCGAAGTAGAGTTTTGTAACATCGTACTTGATGTTATTCTTCGCGAAGTGGTTCAGAATGCCACTGATTGCCTTCGGTTTTTCGCGGCTGTCGATTAGTAGATACATCTAGCGCACCTCATCCAGAAGTTCTGGATTCTCATAGATATTGCCAAGTATTTCAAACCCGTCATCGAACTGATTCATAAACACTGTTGACTTTCCTCTATATTTTTTATCTAAATCATCTAATATAAAGGCTTGGTTTTCGTCTGAATATTTTGCAACCCCTACCCATCTTGCAAAACTTATTGCCTTTATTACATCCCCCTCATATATCTCCCTATTATTCTTATCCTTTAGTCCTGTATATTGGCTCAAAACGAATCGCTCGCCCCCTCGGTCGCTTTCCCAAAAGCCAGTCTCTTTGTTAAAAAAATCTATAAGGGTACCGTCAATGTTGCTGATTGAATAATTCGTCCACTCTTTAAGCTCTCTGTCCCACGCTCTAAATTTTATTTCTCTCATGTCTTGCTCCTACATCTCAATGCAAACGTTCTGCCACTTTTTAATTGTTCGTTCCTTAATAGTTCATGTATATAACTTCTATCCGCTTTCTTGAGCATTCAGATGTTGTACTTTTATATTCTTTTCTCCACCCTTTTAAACACTCGTTATACAGTTCGTTTTCGTACGCGGAAATCATAATCTTACAGTCACTTTCTTTTACAATTTGCAACAATTTAATATGCTGCTCGTCTGTCATTTCGTGATTATATTGATTCTTTTTCTTTCTAGTGTCCTTCATGTACGGAGGATCTATATAGATAAAAGTATTCTCTCCGTGCATATCTTTGATTAGCTTTAATGCATCAACATGCTCAATTTGAGCGTTCTTTAATCTCTCGGCAGCGAATTGTATCGCCTCTGGTAGTTTCGCCCATGCTTTGGCGGGATTTGGGCTTGTGTCTCCTATCCCTCGTCTGTATCCTGTTTTATATGTATTTCCACATCCGAAGCCTTGCCAGCACTTAACTGCGAATCTATGTGCTTTTTCTAATTCTGATATAGGTTCGTCATTAAATGCATTTGAATATTCTTTTCGAGAATATGGTGTTGCATCTATTAATCTGCTGAATTCTTCCGACTGTTTCCTAACGACTTTAAAAAAGTTATAGATATCATCGTCAAGGTCGTTAAGAATCTCGTTGTACGCTGGTTCTTTGTTCAGGAACACTGCCGCACCACCCAGAAAAGGCTCACAATACACCTTGTGAGATGGTATATGTCCAACTATCCACGGAGCTAATCGATTTTTAGCTCCTGGATACTTGAGTAATGGGTTCATTTTATTACTCCTCCTTAAAATGGAACGTCTTCCTCAATCTGCTCAAATCCGTCCGCCTTCGGTTCGTTGTTACCGCTATCAGATTTCTTTTCGCAAAATTCAAAGTCCTCAGCCACGAACTTCCAACTCGTACGATTGTTTCCTTCTTTGTCCTGCCAGCGATTCTGCTCCATTCGTCCTTTGCATAAAATCGTCTTGCCTTTAGAAAAATACTTATCAATTACCTCCGCTTTTTTTCCGAACATTACACAGTTAAAAAAATCCACTTCGTCTCCGAATTGTCTATCTACAGCAACAGAAAAATTACATAACGGGCAATGTTCCTCTTTTTTGCTTTCGAAAAATGATAGCTCTGGGTCCTTTGTTAGCCTTCCTTTGATTACACTTAAGTTCATTAGTTATCCTCCTCATATATTTCGTACTCTATAGGTGCTGTTAACACCTTTGTTTTTTTGCAGTAATCACAACTCTCGCATCTATCTGGCTCAATATCGCCGTACTTAATTAGTGCGTATCGGTCTATTTTCGCGTCGACTCCATGAGCCTTAAGTGCTGCATCTAACATGTGTTGTGGTATGTGTATAACTGCGATATCTGGTGTAGGCTCTTTCGTTGCTGCTACGATGTAAAACGGTAGCGGTTCTTTTCGCTTTGAAGCAATTTGTTCAACTCTCTGATAGATTGCTCCTTGTAGATCGTAGTCCCAAAATTGTATCCAGGGCACGCGCATTCCGAGGCGAGGATCATATATAGGCTCAAAGTCCTTAACGATTTTGAGGTCGACTATTCGCTCGTCGGGAACATATGCGTCTATTTTGATTTTCCAGTCATAGCCGAAAAGGTTCGCTGACATAATTACTTGCTTGTCACCCTCTAGGTACTTCATCATGAGCGGATCGCTTTCGATTCGATTGATAATCTCCTCGGCCCTTACATAGTCAGACTTAAGTGTTCCGTCTTTTTTTAGTAGCTCGGGGTGTTGTGCTTTGAAGATATCAAGCGTACCTTCAAAGTGAGCATCTACGTACGAGCCTACGAGTAGGGCGGTTGTTTTCGCCCTCTCGTAATTTCCTGTAAGTTCTGCAAGTGCACAGCTTTCGCATTTTTCAAAAAATTTAAATTGCGAAACTCCGAAGTACTCTAATTGCGCCTCTTGGCTGAAATAATTTTCTGCTGTTAAAATCATAGATAATTAACCTCCATGTCGTCGCCGTTAGTCGTTCTAGTTGCGATAAACTGTAATCCACTAGCTTTACACTTCTCGTACAATTTCGCTCTATTTTCGTCGGATAGCTTTTCTGCTCCATCGATTAGAATTATCTGCAGATTGTTTGGTTTGCTCAAAGCAACATCTACGCAGAGGTTAAGCTTTTCGCCTTCAGATAGGTTTGAAATAGGCAATCCATTGATTAGAGGAACTCCATCCTCTACGGTCAGACCTTCTACAGGGATTGTCGCGGTTTCAAGAATTTTGCCAGGTAGTTCTCTTGCGAGTTCAATTTTCTCTGTATAGCCATCAGACTCTTCTGCAAGTTTTTCGCACTCTTCCTGCAGTCTCTTCATCCTGTAGAACTCGTTAAGGTGCTTTTTCATTTCTTCCGCAGTTTTCACCTCTTCTTCGTCCACGGAAGTATCAACTTTTTCTTTGTTGATATATTCATCAGCTACCTGCATGTCAGAGTCGAGCTTTGCCACTTTCTCTCTATAGGCACTCTCTGCAAGCTCAATTTTGTCTGTTAGCTTACCGTCAAGAGTTGTCAGTTTGTCTTCCGCTGCTTTTATTTCCGCTTTCATTCGCTCAATGGACGAAGATAGCTCCTCTCTTTCGTTTGCGATTTTTTCGCGTTCAGAAGACACTTGAATCTCTTTCTCTGCCTCATAGCCTCTAACTTTATTGTCGTATGAGTCCTTGAAGATTTTCGCTCTTTCAATCCTGGAGTTAATTTCTTTAGCTTTCTCAATTCTTTTGTAAGTGTCTCCCAGGTCGTAGTTTTCCCACTTTTCAGCCTCGTAGTTTGACGGAATTGTTTCAACAATTTCCTCCACAAAAGCCTTCTTGTTTCTCAGTTCTCTATTGATGTCCTGGCGAGTTTGGAAATAGTGTCCGTTTTCAGCCTGTATGTCATTGAGCACTTGCAAAATGTTCTGTTCATAATTAACGTCTGGCGGAATCTCTCCGAACTGCTCTTTTATCCAATTCAAATCCCAGTCGAACTCAATTAAGTCTAGAATTGCCCTGTTCTGCTCCTTCTTCGATAGCTGAATAAACTTGACGGGATCTAGCTGTAACGGCGTAAAAATTGTCTTTAGCATTGCCTCTGGTGAACTAACTACTTTGCCTCCGTCTTTAATCGACTTGTAATCAGCTTGGTTTGCTCTTTTTTTGCGGTCGATGTAAAGGCCTGTATCAGTTTCGATAAGGATTTCGCCCTCAGTTTCTCCTTTTTTTAGAATGTAGTCTCGTTCGCTGTCATTCGTTAGTGCATACTTAATCGCATCTATGATAGAGGTCTTGCCAACTCCATTTTTCCCTGTAACTTCGACGTTTTTTCCGTCAAGTTCCGTTTCAGTAATGCCGAATAAGTTTCTAATCTTTATTTTTGTTGTTTTCATTTTTTACTCCTTCTAGTTTTCTCCGTTATATAGGTGCATGTATGCCCAATGCATTACATCTTGTGCTAGCCATCTCTTTGCCTCTGCGCTATACATTGCAATTCTGATGTTGCGTGTTCCTTCTCGTTCGGTCTGAACTAGGTAATACCCTGTAATGCTAGGGTTTTGCTCTGATACATGCCTCCATGTAGAGGCTGCGAACATCGAGCCGAACGCCTCCGGGTGATTCTTGGCAATCGTCATCGCATCTGCCATGCCTTGCTCGTAGCCTTCTGTAAACTGCTCTCTTGCTAGCTCCATGCCCTATACCTCCTCGGACTGTTCTTCTTGTGTAGGTTCGGTCTGCTCTGGCTCGGCGCTCTTCTCTGCTCTTGCCATTGCGCAATCCATGCATAGCATTTCGCCATACTTGACCTTGGCTCTCTCAGCTATCGCCTTAGCTGTATACTTGCCCGAGCCGACAATCTCCGCACCGCACGCGTTGCAGAATAGTTCCTTGCTCTTAGGCGCGTAGTCTCTGATTCGGAGCGCGTCGGAAATGCTTCCAAACGCTTGCACTTTTTCTGTGTAAATTGCAATAGTAATTCCATCCCATTTCTCGACTCTTGTTGTTCCAGCAACCTTACTGATTCGCTGTGAGTTGGTTGTGTTAAGGATCATAGGTTTTAGCCCTCTATCGGTGAAGTGGATAGTCAACTTCTCTTCTTTACCCTTCGCGTTCTCGACCTGCTCCTGTTCGACGTGATCAATCGTTGCGATTAGGTCGTCACCGTCTGGGATATCCCACGAGCCTAGGTAGTTTTTATTCATGAATTTTCTAAAATCGCCTTGTAGTTTTGCCATTTTTGTGTTCCTCCTGTATAATGTATTTGAGTTTTTTAGGGAGCGCGTGACTTCGGTCTGCGCTCTTTTTTAGTCCATAAAAGCTAGGTCGCTGTCTGGAACAGATACATGCTTGATTGCTAGGTACTCATCAACGACCTTGTCTAGTTCTTCATCTGTTGGAATGCGGGGATCTATCCAGTCGCACTCCGTTCTAGGGACCGTTCTATCTGTTCCGAGTATGTCCTTGAAGAAGTGTTCTAGGCGGTTCTCCTTCATGTGTTTAGGCTCGAGCCCTAAAGTGTTACTCATAATCCTCTTCCTCCATAATCTGACTTAGCTCGCTTAAATCATCCTCATACTGATATCGAGCCGACCTCAGTAGGTTCTCGTCACCTATACGGCGGTCACCTTCAGCCTCTTCAGATTTGTCTTTCAACAGAATTGTAACTGACTCTAGATAAGCCTTTGCGTAGCCGTATATGCGCTCTTTATTTAGTGCCATGCTCTTCCTCCTTCTTATGCGCAAGCCATCCTTCTGCAAACGCATATTTAAATGCAATGTCAACGACTTCCCTTTCATATAAATACAGCGTTCTCTCTAGGTCGCTCTCAATTGCTTTGTAATAATCTTTTTTGACTTGCTTAAAGCGGTCTTGACATGCTTTTACGCACGGTATAGTCCTCGATATAGCATCTAGCATTTCCGTGAATGTCATATCTGTTCTTAATCCCACCCTTCTTCCTCCTTTTTTAACTCTTCGCTGTACACCAGGTATCGGTGTAACTCTGTGAGTATCACTGTGATGCCTACTAGCACCATTCCGATTACAAAAGTCTTAAAAATCATGTGTTGTCTCCTCTATTTACTGCAATCTGTTCAAAGGACAGATTGAGCAGTGCGTGTCTAAACACTCCTCAAATTCTTTTTCAGAGCTATACTCCACTGAATATTTGCAATAGTTATCGCAAATCTCAGTTGCAACTTCTTCCAGGAGCTGACTAATTGTCTTGTCTTTTATCTGCCGCCTCCTCCTTGAGAGCTGCGTAATCTTCCCACAGCTCGTCGTATACACTCTCCATGATGTCTGTAAGATCGTAGAGCCTCTCTGCCTCTGCAATGGCATTTGTGGCTATTGTTTCGAGGAACTGCTCATATGAGTAGTTAGGACGTATTCTCCCTAGTTCTATTTCACTATCTGTCCAGATAGTGAAATAGTGTACCTCACGGGCTCTACAGTCTCTGCCGTAGTTACCAATTAGGTTTAGGTCGTGTTCATCTGCAAACTCTATTATTTTTTTGTTTAAAATAGTCTTAATTTCCATAATTCACTCCTTACCTCGCCCCTAGCATGTATAGGGCTATCCATAACATCGGAATCAGTGCCGTAACTCCTATCGCACTAACTACCTCTTGCATCGGCGTGTTGCCGTTTTCCTCGCAAGCCTCTAGCAGTATTTCTTTTGCTGAACTAAACCACTCTCTCATTGTCGTCACCTCTCATAATCTCCAGTGCACGGAGCATTGTATAGAACTCCGTCTGCGCTTGTTTCGTAGCCTTGTCGAAAAGACCGAATCTATCGACCTTTTCTCGATAATCCTCTTCAAGGCTCTTTACTTCTTGCGTCAGTCGGTCAAGATTCTCTGATAGCTCTACGCTAACGGTCTCGAATTCCTTTAATCGGAAACGATACTGCTTGCCGATTTTTGTAAATGCCCTTACAGCCCATCTGACCTAGCTTGCGGAGTACCTGCTCATCTATCTGCAAGACTTCGGATGCCTCTTGCGTCGAGATGAATCGTTCATCTATAGGTATGTTCATGTCGTACCTCCTTGATATAGTGTTGTGATATACTCACCTCGAAAGGAGGTGATTAAGTATGCGAATGGTTCCCGGAGAACTCTTATCGCTACGAGCGTCTATAGGTAAGCCGATAACGCTCTCATCCACCCTTATATAGTCAGCGTTAATCACCACGGACATATGAGGGTGGTAATTCTTAAGCTCTTTTGCTACTTCTTTTGATAGCTCTACTATTTTTGTAAAATCCTGTCCTTGCATGTGTCCTCCTTTCTGTTTTGCTGTATAATCTCCTGTATAGGAGGTAATAAAATGTTTAAAGAAATAACCGCTAATAATGTTGTCGATGGTGAACGTGCATTCACCACGATGTGTGAGATGCCATCTATTTGTCCTCGGTGTCATACCGCTGTTGACGCTAAGATTATCGACTCATGGTGCGTAAATGATGGCTACAGCTCCCTTGTAAAGTTATTTGTTACATATTTCTGCCCAGCCTGTGAGTGTATATTCTGGGGACAGTATCTATCTGTAGACGGGCAAGTCCCAACCGAACAATCTTTTATTCCTCAGAACCCGAAACCACAAGAATTTTCAGACAACATCTCCTCTCTGTCTCCACAGTTTGTGAAAATATTCAACCAAGCTTACCAAGCAGAGTCGTTAAAGTTGTTAGAGATATGCGGGATAGGATATCGGCGATCACTCGAATTTCTGGTAAAGGACTACGTAATCCATAAAGACCCCTCTAAGAGCGAAGAAGTAAAATCTCTTCCGTTATCAAAAGTTATTTCGGAACACATGGATTCCCGTTTAGGTTCTTTAGCCAAAGCTGCTGTTTGGCTCGGGAACGATGAAACTCATTACTCTAGAAAACACCCAGACTATGATTTGCAATCGCTTAAAATATTCTTGAAAACTGTTGTAGCTTCTATCGACGATGAATTAATCTTTGAGGATGCTCAGAGTCTTCTAAATTCGCAGAGTCAATAGCGAATAACAAAGTCCCATCAAGACCCCAGTATTGAGTCCTTTCTCGTACGGGGTCTTCCTTTGTTCCCGCTCCGACCGCACTAACTTCCTTAATCACTCTTACTAACTTTACTGACATCGCGCCTTGTTTCATTGCATTTCTCCTTTCTGGTGCGTTTTATAAACTTAAAGTTTATAGTTAAGACAAAAAAATATACTCTTCTGAAATATTGTAAATTTCGCACATTTTTTGCATCTGCGTAGCTCGAGGAATGCTTTTCCCTTTTTCCCAATTTATTATGGTATTCTTTGAAACTCCAAGGGTTTTAGCCACGTCTTCTTGGGTAAAACCCGCATTCACTCTCGCAGCAGCAAGACTTATCTGAAATTTTGCTTCCAATGTTATCCGCTCCTTTCTCTTTATGATAGCTTGAGTTTATATCAACTTAAAGTGAATGTCAACACTTAAAGTGAATAATTTTTCGTTTTTAGTATTGAATTATATCAACTTATAATTTACAATCACATTAACGGAGGACACTACAATGAGTGAAAAAGAATTCAACGAAATATTTTCCGGTAATCTTGTACGATATTTAGAATCTCGGAATATGTCCCAAAATGAATTGGCGAAATATTTAGGCGTATCTCCTACATCAGTTAACAATTGGTGCAGAGGACTAAAATCGCCCCGAATGGATAAAGTGGATAAGATTTGTGAGTTGTTCGGAATAAGTCGCTCTGATTTAATGAGTGAGCCGTCTGACGATACACCCACCTACTACATCAAGCCCGAAGCTGCCGAAGCTGCAAAAGAGCTATACGAACGAGACGAGCTCCGCGTGCTGTTCGATGCCGCTAGGGATGTATCCGAAGAAGATATAAGGTATGTGGCAACACTGCTAGAAAAATTAAAACAAAAAGAGGGTAAGTAATATGGAAGAAGGAATGTACAGGATAGAATATATTGACTTGCCCTGCAAAATACACGGATTGACTGCGTACTACTTCGACGAGGATGGACAAGCATACTATACGATATTAGTTAACTCAAGGGATTCAATCGACAGGCAAGGCGAAACGATAAATCACGAGGTAAGACATATACTGAATAACGACCTCGACAGGATGATTCCACTAGAGGACGTTGAGCTTATGAGGCACGAGTTAATGGCATAGTCTATAAAAGGGTACAGAGGACGCATTAAGAAAGGACGCGTAAAATGAGAAAAAAGAACGACGGATCAAAACCCACTGAAAAGAGACCTGTTTATAAAAGAAAGTGGTTTGTTATTCTAATGGCGATGCTTGTAATAGGTACTATATCTAACTTGATTAATCCTCCAAAAGAAAGCTCCGCCAATAAACCCGATAAGCCGAAGAAAGTCGAATCAAAAGAGCAGAAACCAAAGGTTGATATGAAGACGGCAAGCGTAGATAGTTTGACAAAATTGTATAAACAGCAGAATAAGGGTAAGAAAAAGTATAAAATTGCGGTTGATTACGTACCGTCTGACAGTAGCTGCATAGTTACCATTGAGGATAAGGGTGACTACTTGACTACTAACGACTTTGTAAGGAAACAGTATTCCGGGTACATTAATTATTGCAAAAAAGCTTATAAAATGTCCGGCTTAACCAGTATTCAATTTGATGTATCAACAACTATGAGCGATACCAAAGGCAACGAAACTATGGAAAAAGTAATGTCTATCGGCATGAAAAAAGATGTTTTTGACACATATAATTGGGATAAAGTTAAATATGATAAGCGAACCATCCCTACGGCGATATCGACAGGTGATTTCGAAATAAACTATATACATCCAGGAATTGATAGTAAGCTTAATTGGCAAAAAATATATTATGAAGGATAAATAAAAAAACCGCCCCTACGCCAATAGGAGCGATTCGGAGCTACTGGTATAAGGTCCAGTAACACAACACAATTAT
>ERZ772999.2357-NODE-2357-length-10228-cov-36.371474_pt1 | contig 10228 bp, 6 predicted proteins | sample MGYA00511467_ERZ772999 | MGnify/ENA primary metagenome ERZ772999 (study PRJEB29015, sample SAMEA2738064) | human oral metagenome | biome: human oral; feature: human-associated habitat; material: saliva | place: China | collected 2218 ...
CGGTGCCCGCAATCGCTAAGGCGCTGAGCCCCTCCTCCGCGGAGCAGCTGTGGATTGTTGACTCCTACCCGCTGGTGCTCTCCGCCCTGCTCGTACCCATGGGCGCTATCGGTGACCGCATCGGCCGCCGTAAGCTGCTGCTCATCGGTTCGACCGGCTTCGCGGTCATCTCTGCGCTCGCGGCGTTCGCCCCCTCCGCGCTGATGCTCGTGGTTGCCCGTGCCCTGCTCGGTATTTTCGGTGCGATGCTCATGCCGGCAACCCTGTCGATTATCCGCAATATCTTTGTGGACGCGACCGAGCGCCGCATCGCTATTGCCGTGTGGGCTTCGGGCTTCTCCGCCGGTGCGGCGCTGGGCCCGATTGTGGGTGGCTTCCTGCTGGAGCACTTCGACTGGGGTTCGGTGTTCCTGCTCGCTGTGCCGATTCTGATTCCTCTGCTGATTCTTGCCCCGATTATGGTGCCCGAGTCTAAGGACCCGAATCCCAGCCCGGTGGATCCGCTGAGCATCCTGCTGATTATGGTCGGCATGACCGGTATTACCTTCGGTCTGACCCACACCTCCGAAACCGGTTTCGATGCGGTGGCTATCAGCACCATCCTTGCCGGTCTGTGCTTCATTGTCCTGTTCGTGCTGCGTCAGCTCAACCGTGAGAAGAACGATATTCAGCCCATGCTGGATGTGCGCCTCTTCCGCAATACCGTGTTCACCGGTGCGATTACCGCGAACCTCATCTCCATGACGGTGGACGTTGGCTTCATCTACTTCGCATCCCAGCACCTGCAGCTGGTCTCCGGCCTGCCGCCCATGTACGCCGGTATGCTGCTCATTCCCGGTACTTTGGCGACTATCATCGCCGGTCTGGTGATTGCGCGCGTGGCGGTGCACTTCCACCCGGCGCAGGTTGTGTCCTTCGGTCTGGCGCTCAACGCTGCCGCGTTTGCGGTGCTCGCCTTCCTGGGTGCGCACAGCGACGTGGTCATTATCCTGATCTTCATTGTGCTCGGTACCGGTATCGGTATCTCCCAGACCATCTCGAACGACCTGATGCTCTCCAGCGTGCCGCCGCGTAAGGCTGGTGCGGCGTCCGCGATTTCTGAGACCTCCTACGAGACGGGTGCGGTGCTCGGTACCGTCATCATCGGTGGTATGCTCACCGCCGTCTACCGTGCGAACGTGGTCGTACCCTCCGGCCTGGATGAGTCTCTCGCCGGCCACGCCCACGAAACCCTCGGCGGTGCCGTGTCGGTCGCCAGCCATGTGGGTGGCGAGCAGGCAAACCAGCTGCTCTCCTCCGCATTCGCCGCCTTCGACTCCGGCGTGGTGCTGAGCTCCACGTTCAGCGCCGTGCTCATGGGTGTTATGGCTGTTATCAGCTACCTCATGATCCGCAAGGCTCCTCGCGAAATGAAGCCCGCAGAACACTAAACGCAGAACACTAATATCGCACCCGTTCGTCATGGGTCCGCCGCCCGCCCCGGCCTTCTTCGGAAGCCGGCGCGGGCGGCGTTGCGTTACCCGAAAGGCGCCGCCCCGGGAGCGCCGCGCGAACCGCCGACCAGTCATGCGGATTTTCCAGCCCGCGCACAGCCGGTCACAGGTGCGGGTGGTACGGTAGAACCCGGAAGATATTGCACCCGAGGTAACGCCCGGGCCGCGTGCGCGCGGAACCCGGGGCGACCGAAACCCCGGTATACGCGTTCAACGAGAAAGGCCGGAATGGGACTCAAAGACTGGATTGCACCCTTCATCACCCTGCTGATCGGTGCCAGCACCATCTTCATCTCCTATAAGAACTATCAGGCGCAGGCGGCGGCAAAGCCCTCCGAGCTGGCGCGACTGGAACTGTGGAGCAAGCTCCTCACCGAAGCCGGCATGGAAATTAGCGCCCTGCCGCCCGCCGATGAGCTGACCTCCGATCAGCGCGTCGTCCTGGAGAATTACCGGGTCTTCCTCAAGCGCGCCTCCCTAGAATCGAAGCTGCGTAAGGTCGGCATCGATAGCAACCGTATCTTCAGCCTGCTCATGAAGCGCGCCCACTCCTCGGTCAAGCCCACCCCCATCCAGATGGGCGACTCAATTAGCTACTACCGCCTGATTCTGCGTGCCCTGCTGTACATTTGGGTTCCGCTGGCCGTGATTTTCATCGGTGTGCCCATCATCGTGGTCACCATCGCCTACCTGATTGGCCTCTTCACGAACCACCGTGGCGACCTGTCCGACTTTGCGCTCTCCCCGCTGGCCGTGATACTCCTCATCCTGGGCGCGGCCGCCGTGGGTGCCCTCGTCTTCCTGCAGAACCGCATCATCTCGGCCATTATCGCGAACAACGTGTACTTCTACTTCTGGGATATTTACGGGTCCAAGAAGAACTCCCGCGACTCGGCCCACGCCTACAGCGAGCGTCTGGCGGCTAAAACCTACGCCGACCAGCTGTTCTTGGGTCAGCAGGAATTCGCCCAGCAATTCCGCGAGAACATGTACATGGCGGGTATTCAGGAGATCGACGAGTACCCGCGTGTGCTCAGTGATAGCGTGATGCTGCCGCGTAACTACCGGGTTGTTGAAACTACCGAGGGTGAGGACCGCATCGACCGGATGGTGAACTGGGTGCGTTCCAAGATTGGCTTCGAGCGTCTGGAACCGCGCATCATCTACACGCTCGAACATAAGGACGCGCACAAGGATGAGCAGAAGGATGCACAGAAGGATTCCGCGCACGGTGTAGCTATTGAGCAGCCTGTGGACGTTCAGGACAAGGAGGCGCAGGGTAAGGACACGCAGAAGGCTTCGGAAGAATCTGTTTCGGAAGAACCCATCGTCGCGGAGGTGCCCGTTGAAGCACCCGCCGATCATCCTACTGACGTGCTTGCTGGGGATCTAGCTGATGCACCCACCGAGCCCGTCACCGGAAGTGCCACCGAACCCTCCGCCGCATCTGGGGTATCTGCCGCATCCGGCGCGGACGACCCCACGGAGGCGTTCACCCGCATCCCGCACGATGCCGCCAGTGAGGAACCCGGCGCTGAGAAGCCCAAAAACTAAATAGCCTGCCCGGGGCGCCAAAAATCCGGGGCACAGAAAATCCCCGGAGCACCAAATTCTGGGCATGAGAAGAGGGTCGCAGCCTACGAGTTCGCCGTTGAACCGTAAGCGTACGACCCTTTTCCTTTCCCTTCAAGGAGGGGCAGAATCGGAGGTACCGCCCGACCAAGAAGAGTCAAATGATGCGCCCCTCCGCCAGTAGAGGTTGCCTGGCAGAAGAACCCGCTCAAGCGGGTCGGCAGAGCGCCCGGCAGAGGAGGCATCACGCCTTAGAAACTTGGCCCCTGGGGGGGGGGTGATTCGCGCTCCGGGTGGGACCTACCCTCTCCCACCCGGAGACGAATCGTGGGGATGTTCGCAGTGTCATGAAGACATCCCACCGAAATCCCTAACGAACGTTCGGGGTTTCAGTATGAGCGGTATATGAGCCTACCGCAGTCTATGTCGCAACCTCGGGGTTGCGGAGCCAACCTCGGTAATGGTACCGACAGCCTCGTGGCCGAGGATGCGTCCGTGGTCTACCTCGGGGCAGTCACCCTTCTGGTCGGGACCGTGGTACACATATTCCTTCATGGTGACTCCTTCATTGAAGCTCTGATGAGGGTGCAGTGACTGCTTTATCACTACATGTATCAACCCATAAGAAGTATTTGATAGGTTGTATTTTCATTAAACCCGACGTGTTGAATTAAGCGCTTTTATTACGCGGAGTGTATCTTTTGGTTCTTTAAACATGAACATGGTTCATTTTGGGTGCTTAAGACCTGTAAAAACGCACGAGGCGCACCCCCAAAACAGGGATGCGCCTCGTGCGTTTACTCGTGCGTTTAGTCGAGAAAAGTTGGGTTGAGTTCGGGTTGAGCTGGGCTTAGCTCTTCAACTGGATTTAGCTCTTCAGCTGGGCACGCGCTCGCGAACGCACCGCCGTCACCGCCCACACCAGCACAAAAGCCGCCACCATCGACAGCACAATCGTGCCACCGGTCGGCAGATTAAACGCCCAGGACAGGTACAGGCCAACAATCGAGCAGATACCGCCGAATACCGGCGAGAACACCATCATCGACCCCAGTCGACGACAGGCCAGGCGCGCTGCCGACGCGGGAATCACCAGAAGCGCCAGCACCAGCACGTTACCGAGGGTCTGTAGGCCCAGCACCACGGAAATGGTCACCAGAACGTACAGCACAATGTCCAGGGCGAGCACCGGCAGGCCCATCGCGCGGGCACTCTCGCGGTCCAGGCTGACCGTCACAATCTGCCGGTGGAACAGCCACAGCACCAGCAGAATCACGGCGCCCATGATTGCGGCGTTGGTGATGTCCTCATTCGAAACACCCACAATCGAGCCGAACAAGAAATCCTGCACCGACCCCGAATAGCCCGGCGCCAAGGAAATAATCACAATACCCAACGCAAAAGAGGCGGCGAAGAAAATACCGATGACCGAATCCTCGCGCAACCGCTGATTCTGGCTAAAAATAGCCACCAGAATAGCCGTCACCACGCCCGCGGTCAGGCCGCCCACCATCAGGTTGCCGCCCAGCACGAACGCCACCGCAAGGCCCGGGAACACCGAGTGCGCCACCGCATCGCCAATGAAGACCATGCCGCGCATCATCACGTGGCAGCCCACCACACCCGTCACCACCGAGGCCAGCAGCACCGCAGCCAGGGCGCGCGGAAGGAACGCCAGGGACGGGTTGAACAGATCGGCCAGAAAATCGAGAGGAGTAATCAACGGGAACCCCCGGTAGAAGTAGCAGTATCAGCGTGGGCGGGGGAAGAAGCGCAGGAATCCGGCAGTTCGTGGCCGTACTCATCCAACGCACCACCGGCACAGGTGAAGCCCGTGCGGGCGTGGCCCTGCGCCTCCTCAATGTCGTGGCCGTGCAGCCACGTGTGCAACTGCTCCAGGCTGAAGGAGGCCGCCGGACCGTCCAGGTGAATATTGCCGCGCACGCCGCACAGGCGCGAACAGGATTCGCGCGCCGCCAGCATGTCGTGCGTGGACATCAGAATCGTGATGCCCTCGTCCGCCAGCTCGCGGTACAGGCGGGTCAGCGTGGTCTGGGTGGGTGCATCCACGCCCGTGAACGGCTCGTCCAGCAGCAGTAGGGAGGGGCCGGCCGCCAGGGCACGCGCCAAAAGAACCCTCTGGCGCTGACCACCGGAAAGCTCCGCAATGGAAGCGTCCTGCAGGTGCAGAACATCGGTGCGTTCCATCGCCGAAAAAACCTGCACCCAATCCTTCTTCGCCGGGCGGCGGAAGAACCCAATTTCACGCACGCGGCCGGTCATCACCGTGTCCTTGACGGTCAGCGGAAAATCCCACTGGAACTGGTGCTTCTGCGGCACGTAACCGATGTGCGCACGCGCCGCGCGGGGCGATTCACCCAGCACCCGAACCTGCCCGGAGGCGGGGCGAATCAGACCCAAAATGGTGCGCAGCAGCGTGGTCTTACCGGCACCATTAGCACCAATCAGACCCGTAAACTCGCCGCGCTCCAGGGTCAGGGACAGATCCTTGAGGATGGAACGGCGCGCGTAGCCAGCGTACAGGTTTGAAATCTCAAGAACGGGCTTGGAGCTCACCGTTGACTGAGCGCCCGCTGTTACCGACGCGCTCACGAACGGTCACCACGCACTTCGTCCAGTGCCTCACGCTGTGCGGAGGCACGGCGGCGACGGAAGGACAGGAACGCGCCCACGGCAATCACAGCTAGAACGCCGATAACAATAGGAGTCGAAATCGTGAACTCAGCACGGAAACCACCCTTGTCGCTCGACGCAGCGGCGGCAGAAGAAGAACCGGAGGCCTGGGTGGCGGAGCTAGACGAAGCGTCGGAGGAAGCCGAGCCCGAAGAACCAGAGGAACCGCGAGCCTGCGCCTCCATCGCGTACAGGGTATCGGCGCTCGCAGAATCGCCCACCGCAAACTTCAGGTAGCGAGTATCAGACACGGTTGAACCGTCGGAGAGCTCAGCGCTCGCGGTGACCTTCAGCAGGTACTCGCCCGGGGCGGTGAATACCCAGTTCGCGTGGGTGTGAGTGTTCTTCTCAACCCACAGCTTCTGCGGCTCACTCTTGGTCGAGGACCACAGCACCTGCGGCGCCGAGAAGTTGCCGTTCTCCAGGTACAGGCTGAACGTGCCGGGGCCGCTCACCTGCTCCAGGGTCAGGTTCACGCCGCGGTTCAGCTTGGACACCAGCTGCGGATCCTGAGTGTTCCAGCCCGGCCAGATCACGCCCTTAGTTTCGGTCTGCGGAATCACGTACACCTTAGAACCGGCGGGTGCGCCCACGAAGGAGTAGCGTGGGTCGTTCGGCACCTCCAGGATGGCCTTATCGCTGCCGCGGTAGATGACCTCGTCCAGGCTGCGCCAGACGGGGGTTTCGCCGTGGTCGTCGTGGAGCATGAGCTCAAACTTGCCGTTGTTGAAACGAGGACCCATATCCACGTGACCGGCAGAGATTTCGGTGCGGCCGGATGCGACCCGCTGCTCTGCCGACAGGGTCTGGGTGAGGGCGCGCTCGCCGCGGCTGAGGTTGCTGTCGCCCGGCCGAGCCGAGGCGCTCTCGGTGGTTGCCGGGGTGGTTTCCGCGTGTGCCACACCCAGGGGTGCGAGCATGAGGCTGGCACCCAGCACCAGGGCGGGCAGGGCGCGGCTACGTGAGGAGCGGGAGGGGGTGGTTGAGTTCATCATGAGGACTTCCTTGGATCATGACCGAAACGGTGTGTGAAAGATTATCTATATGCTGATACGGCTATATGAGCTTGTGGGTAGCTTAAAACTGGGTTATGAGGTGCTTGCCTCCGAGCAGCTGGCACCCGAAGAGTCGCCGCCAGAACTAGCCCCCGAGCACAGCGCAATCGTGTGAGCATTCGCCAGCATCATCTGCGCGTAGTGAGGAGCCTGCGCATCCAGGGTATCCGAATAGAGCACCCCGGTACGCACCTGAGCCTCCCGAGCCAGCTCCGTCAGAACTGGTGAACGCATCGCCGTGGACTTATCCAGATAAATCGCTGGAACCTTCAAATCCTCGACCGTGCGACGCAGGCGCTGACGCTGCTGAATACTCGGCTCGCCGCTCGCGCTGGCACTCACAAAACCGGCAATGTGCAACCCGTAGGTGCTCGCCAGGTAGCGGTAGCCGTCGTGCGTGGTGACCAGGTTGCGCGCCGCCTCCGGCAGGGCCCCGTACACCTGGCGCAGCTGAGCGTCCAGGGCATCGAGCTCCTTGACGACCTGCTCGGTGCGCGCCGCGTACTCGCTCGCACCCGCCGGATCGGCGGAGGTGAGTGCGTCACGAATGACCTGCACGCTCGCCTTCGCGTTCGGCACCGAATGCCAAATGTGCGGGTCGATTTCGCCGTGCACGTGCTTGCCCAGAACAGCCTGCGCCAGCAGGTACACCTGGCCGCGATGCTCCGAAGCACCCGAACGCAGGAAACGGTAGCTACCGCCAGCGGGCACCTCCTGCAGGGTGCGGGAGGGGACCGCGACCACGGTGCGGTTCAGCTCGTACTCTACGGCACCCTGCGAGGAATCCGCGCGGAGCACGAGCCTGCCGTCGCCGGTGCGTGCCGTAATATCGGCGTGACCTGCCGAAAGAACCTTGATGTCCGAGGCGGAAACGTTCTGTTCCTTCGCCAGGCGGTCCACCAGCTCCTGCGGGTCACGACCGACCGCGCAGTACAGGGTGCCGCGCGAAGAACGCACGGACTCCGGGGCCTTGACCGCGGTGGCGCTCAGCTCAATGGCGTACTCGCCGGCGTCGCTAAACGCCCAGGATAGGTGCGTATGCGCCTGCAGAGGTAGCTCCAGCGAACCCATATCGCCGGTACGGATCGCGGTGTCCCCCTCGCGGGTGAGGTTCACGCCGCGCGCATGAGAATCGCACAGCATCTCCACCGCGCCGAAGGTCTGCGTAATGAACGCCGCCAGCTGCGCATTCGAGGAATCCGTAGAGGTGCGCGCCCGCACGCTCTGTACCTCAAAGCGCATTCCTGCATCCGAAGAGTCGGCAGGGACGGACTCGTTCTGCCCGCCCTCTTCAACACGCAAACCCAGCCAGATGGAGTCTAGGGAGGCATCCTCAACAATGGCTTCCAGCTTGCCGCCGTACTGCTCAATCTTCTCCGCAACCGCCACGGACACAACCCCGGCGGGCAGGTTCGCCTCAACCATTTTGCTGAGCTTACGCTGCTCCAGCAGCAGGCCGTTCGTCAGGGCGCAGCGGGCGTAGGCGACATCGCGGATATCGCGCAGGCTCGGCTCATACGAGTGCGGGTCAGCACCGGCAGGCACCAGAGAGTGCACACTGGCGCGCTCCCCGGCAATCTGCTGCGCCAAATCCGCCAGAATCGGGGTCGTGGCGACCACGCGCATCCGGTCAGAGGAAGCGTTGACGGTGCTGGCGCATCCGCTCAGTGCAAAGGCGCCAGCCCCCACCCCCGCACCCGCCGCGATACGGGAGGCGAGGGTGAGGGCGGTACGCCGACTATATGCTTGCGCGCGGTTGCCGGTATGCCCGCTATGCGGTGTCACCGCGGCGTCCCTTCCGGCGTGCCGAACGCAGTATCATGGCGCCCAGCGCCAGGGCGAGAACCGAGGTGCTGACCATGAACGGGTCGATGACCACACCGGTGTTCGGCAGCTTACCCGCCGCGGCCGCCTTCTGGGCTTTCGCGAGTTCCTGGCTGGTCAAGGCGCAATCCTCGCCGGAGGCGGTCTTGCCGACGATGCGCACCTTGGATCCGTCGGGCTTGGTGACGATGCCGGTGGCCTCGTCTACAGTGCCGTTGACGGGGTTCTTGGCGGTGCTCTTCTCGCCGCCGTTGTTGGCGCCGTTAGCGTTGTTAGCGTTGCCGCCGTCCTGCTTGGTGCCCGCCGCACCCTGCGCGTTGTTGCTTGCCGGGGCGTTATCGGGGTTGCCGACGGTGAAGTGCAGAACTGATTCGCTGCTGACCTGCTGGCCGTTCTTCAGGCGTGCCGTCCAGCCGATAGTCACGGTGTAGCGACCCTCAGCGGTGAACACCCAGTTGCTGTGCTGGTGGGTGTTCGCGGGCACCTGGAAGGAGCCGCCGCTACGCGAATCGAAAACCTTCTGACCGGCGGAACCGAAGTTGCCGGAGAGGAAGGTGGACATGGTGCCGGGGCCCTCAAAACCGTTGAGGCTCATGGTGACGGGGCCGTCGAGCTGCTTGAGCAGTTCGGGGTCCTGGGTGCTCCAGCCGAGCCAGGGCACGCCCTGCTGCTGGGTTGCACCAATCATGTGTACGGGGGTGCCCGCCGGGGCGATGTCTTCCATGCCCGCGGGCAGGTTGATCTTCGCGGCGTCATTGAGCACGAACTCGAGGGCACCGGGGGAGACGTGGCGGGCGGGGCTGGTGCGGTCGTCCTTCACGCTGCTGGTGAGGTTGCCGCCGTTAAGGATCGGGCCTACATCGAAGTGGCCGTGGGTGACTTCTTCACGGCCGCTGTGCTCGGCGGTATTGACCACGGCGAGGGTGGGGATGCTGGTCGGTGCCTGGGCTGCCTGGTTGCTCTGCTTGCTGTCCTTCTGAGCGTCCTTGGAATCCTTGGAGTCCTTGGCATCTTCGGCGGGAACCTCGGTGGCGATGCACTGCTGGTTCAGGCTGCCGGGCAGGCCGGAGGAGAGGATGCCGCCGCCGCTGTTGTTGCCGGGCGCGCTGATGTTCTGGGCGTTGGAGCCCTTCACACTGGATCCCTTCGCACTGGTGGCATTGCCGTCCTTGCTTTCGCCCTTGTTGGAGCCGTTATTGGTGTTGTCGGTGCCGCTGATAGCGGTAACACCGGATCCGCCCTGGGACGCCTGCTCACCATTCGCCGCTGCCTTCGCGCCGTTCGGGTCGGTTACCTGCGCGGCGTTCTGACCGTTCACGGATCCATCCACGCGGCGAATACCGGTGGATGCGCTCGCCTCAGCAGATGCACCCGCCTCAGCACTTGCGGAGATAGATGCGCTGGGGCTGCCGGTGGCGCTCTCGGTTGCGGTGGCGCTCGCCTCGGGGGTAGTGGTTGTCTCGCTCGTGGCGTCCTTGGTTGCTTCCTTTGCGGCGTTCTGCGCGTTCAGGAGCTTGAAGCCATCCTCGGCGTCGGTGCCCACGGCGATGGTGTAGGTCGCCTCGGAGCTGACCGGGGTGCCGTCGGCAA
>ERZ772999.2364-NODE-2364-length-10196-cov-22.203333_pt1 | contig 10196 bp, 6 predicted proteins | sample MGYA00511467_ERZ772999 | MGnify/ENA primary metagenome ERZ772999 (study PRJEB29015, sample SAMEA2738064) | human oral metagenome | biome: human oral; feature: human-associated habitat; material: saliva | place: China | collected 2218 ...
GCTCCTCGTCGGGGTTCGGCACGGTGCCCAGGCGCAGGTGCTCCTGCAGGGTTCCAGCGAAAATCATGGGGTTCGGTTCGCTCAGCAGCACTCGGCGGCCGGAGGCGTCCTTGAGGTCCTCTCCCCCGCGGCGTAGGGTGCGGGCAAGCGCCTCGGCATAGTCTTGCGCGGTGAGGTTGTAGTCGCGCGGGTTGACGTACACGATGCGCGGGTTGCTTGCACCGGCGGGGGCGACGGGTACGGGCACCTCGAGGGTGCTAGCCTCGACTGCCTGTTCGGCGCGTGCCAGCTGCGCCATTTCTTCGTCGGTGCGCGGGCTCTTCAGCACGCCCTGGCGCACGCCCGCGTGACCTTCGAGGCGGGCGACCTTGGCGAGCGCAATTTTGGCGTAGCGCCATTCCGTCAGGAAGTTCTGGGTAATCCAGATGGGGCCACCCATCATCGCGATAATGGAGGCGACGGTCACCAGGGACGCGGCGGGCGTGTCGGATACCCAGCGGCCGTTTTCGACGTGGCCGGTGAGGGCGAATCCGATGCCGAGCAGGGTCACGGCACCGCCGAGTAGCGCGCGGATGAGGAACATCCAGCGGTGCGTCTTTTCGTAGCGCATGTAGCTGTCGAAGACTTCGTCGGTGCCGCGGTGGTAGCGTTCACGCATCTGTTCTTCGGCGCCGAGGCCGGCGATGGTGCGCAGACCGGTGGCGATGTCGGAGGCGCGTGAGGAGGCTTCGCCGTCCTTCTCGCGGTATTCGCCAATCTTGGATTCGAGGAAGGACGAGTACCAGGCGATGACGCCGACCACGATGAGCGTACCAATGAGGGTGACAATCGCGGTGACGGGGTTGATCAGCCAGAGCTGCACGGCACCGAGGGTCGCGATGATCATGGCGTTAACGAACAGCGGTAGGGAGAAGTAGACGTTGGTAACACGTCGTACGTCTTTGTTCATGACGGTGACTGCTTCACCCGCATCAACGCTTGTGCGGGTGCGTCCCATGAGCCGGTTGATGTAGACGCGCCAATCGCGGCCAAGTTCCGCGCTGAGGGTCATGGAGGTGCCCCAGCCGAAGAACTCGTTGATCACGATGAAGGTGATGGCTGCGACGACCACCCAGAACATGGGCCAGGCGTCGGGGGCTTTTCCGGCGATGTGCTGGTTAATGAATTGGCCCACCATGACGGGAATCAGGATTGCGCCGATACCCGCGGTAGTTTCTCCGAGGACGGGGATTGCCCAGCGGTGCCAGGGGTATTTGTGTCCGGGTGCGGTGACTCGCAGGGCGAGGCGCTTTTTGAGGGCTTCCTCTTCCGCCTTGCGTTGTTCGCTACCGGTTACTTCCTGTGCAGCTTTTTTCTGCGCAGTTTTTTTCTGAGCGGCTTTTTCCTGCGTGGTTTTGTTATGCATGGATTCTTCGTGCGCGGCTTCATCACGCGCAGCGTTTTCTTGTGCCTTGTCAGCGTTGTATTCAGTCATTCAACGTCTCTCCTTTCTCCTACCCTATTCCTTTATCAATGTGGCACGCAACACTATTTGCATAATAGATGGGCGTGTCGTCATTTATGCAACGTATTTTGGGGCATGTATCAGCCGCTCAATATGCACCGGCGTCAATCGGCGGATTCTGCATCTGCGCGGCAATCTAAGCGGCATGGAGGCCTACGTTTTCGACCTTCTGAGCACCAGGTTTTTGCACCACTGCACTTTTAGTGCTTTGTTCTACACTACACGAATTTGGGGAATTCCCGCGTTAGCGCGGCACCGCGCCCCGTGAACACCCCGTAATCACCCCGCGAGCGCCCGTGAACACCTCACGAAGACCTCGCAAGTACCCGCTTGTTCCCTCGTAACGATAACGCCCCCACGCCCGCGTTATTCCCGATAGACTGGAATCCTCATGAGTATTTTGAATTTTCTTTCTCCCTCGCTGGGTGAGAATCCCGGCGACTACAATCGACGCGATTTTAAGGGCAACCCCCTCACCGCCGAAGAAATCTATGAATCCTTCACCGAGTGGATTTCGACCCGCGGCATGACCCTGTACCCCGCCCAGGACGAAGCAGTTCTGAGCATTGCCGCCGGACATAACGTGGTGCTGGCAACCCCGACCGGTTCCGGTAAGTCCACGGTGGCTGTTGCCGCGCATTTTACGGGCCTGGCGACCGGTCAGCGCTCCTACTACACCGCCCCCATTAAGGCGCTGGTATCTGAGAAGTTCTTTGACCTAATCAATATTTTTGGTGCCGAGAACGTGGGCATGATTACCGGCGACTCCGCCATCAACACGGAGGCGCCCATTATCTGCTGCACCGCGGAGATTCTCGCGAATATTGCCCTGCGTGAGGGCAAGGACGCGGACCTCTGCCAGGTCATTATGGACGAGTTCCACTTCTACTCTGACCCGCAGCGCGGTTGGGCGTGGCAGCTTCCCCTGCTGGAGCTTCCGCAGGCGCAGTTCCTGCTGATGAGCGCGACCCTGGGCGACACGACCCGCTTCCAGGAGGAAATGACGGCGCTGACCGGCCGCGAGAGCGACCTGGTGGCTCATTCCGAGCGCCCCATCCCCCTGCACTTCTACTACTCCACCACCCCGGTTCAGGAGACGGTGCAGGAGCTCGTGCAGACCAAGCAGACCCCGGTCTACATCGTGCACTTCTCGCAGAAGGCGGCGCTGGAGCAGGCGAACGCCCTGCTCTCGGTGGCTATTGCCTCGAAGGAAGATAAGGAACGCATCGCGGAGCTGATTGCGAAATTCCGTTTCGGTCCGGGCTTCGGTAAGGCGTTGAATAAGCTGGTGCGTGCCGGTATCGGTATTCACCACGCGGGTATGCTGCCCAAGTACCGCCGCCTCGTGGAGCAGCTGGCTCAGGAGGGTCTGCTCAAGGTGATTTGCGGTACCGACACCCTGGGCGTGGGCATTAACGTGCCCATCCGTACCGTGCTGATTACGGCGCTGTCGAAGTTTGATGGTGCCCGTAGCCGCCGTCTGCGTGCCCGCGAGTTCCACCAGATCGCTGGACGCGCGGGCCGTGCCGGTTTTGATACCGCCGGCACCGTGGTGGTTCAGGCACCCGAGCACGATATTGAGAACGCTCGCCTGCTGGCGAAGGCACAGGCGAAGTTCGGTGACGACACCAAGCGCATTAACCAGTCGCTGTCCTCCAAGCGTAAGAAGGCGCCGGAAGGCTTCGTTGGCTGGTCCGAGAAGACCTTCGACCAGCTGGTAGAGGCAGCCCCGGAGCCGCTGACCTCCTCCTTCGACATCACCCACGCGATGCTGCTGAACCTGATGCACCGCCCGGAGAACCCGGTCATTGCCGCGTACCGCATCATTCAGAACAACCACGAGAGCCCCGCGCGCCGCCGCGAGCTGCTACGCAAGGCAATCGGCATCTACAAGGAGCTGCTGACCGGCGGCGTGATTGAGCGAACCAACACCCCGGACGAGCACGGCTCCTACCTGCGCCTAACCGAGGACCTGCAGGATAACTTTGCCCTCAACCAGCCGCTGTCCGCTTTTGCGGTCGCCGCGCTGGAACTGCTTGACCCCGAATCCCCCAGCTACGCCCTGGATGCGCTCTCCCTCATTGAGGCGACTCTGGACTCACCAAACCAGGTGCTGTACGCGCAGGAACGCAAGGCGAAGAACGAGCTCTCGGCGCAGTTGAAGGCGGACGGTGTGGACTACACCGAACGCATGAACGAGCTGGACAAGGTCACCTACCCGCAGCCGCTGGCGGAGCTCATCGAGCAGGCGTACACGACCTACAAGCAGTCCGCGCCGTGGGTGGCTCGTTTTGAGCCGCGCCCCAAGTCGATCGTGCGTGACATGTACGAACGCGCAATGGGCTTCAACGACTTCGTGCAGTACTACTCGCTCGAACGCGCCGAGGGCGTGCTCCTGCGCTACCTCTCTGACGCGTACAAGGCGCTGCGCCACACCATCCCCGATGCTGCCGTGACCGACGAACTCGACGACATCATCGAGTGGCTCGGCGAGCTGGTACGCCAGACCGACTCCTCCCTGGTGGACGAATGGGAGAAGCTGGCTGCCGGCGAAGACACCGCCACCATTGCCGCCGAGCACGCCTCCATCGAGGAGGAAGAGCCTCCCGCCGTGACGAAGAACCTGCGCGCCTTCCGCGTGATGGTGCGCAACGCCCTCTTCCGCCGCGTGGAACTCTTCGCCGACGAGCGCGACCGCGCCCTGGGTGCCCTGGACGAGTGGTGCGGCTGGGACGCCGACCGCTGGGCCGACGCCATGGACGACTACTTCGACGTCTACGACGACATCTACACGGACGCCGATGCGCGCTCGCCTCGCCTGGTCAGCATGGACGAGGATACCGCGGCTCACCCCGGCGTGTGGAAGGTTCAGCAGAGCTTTGCCGACCCCGAAGATAACTTTGACTTCGGTATTCGCGCAGAGGTAGACCTGGCCGCTTCCGATGAGGCGGGCTACCCGGTGCTCAAGATCCTGAGCGTTGGCGAGTTCTAGGGGCCCCTCCGGATCTCCCCTCAAGTGGGCTAGAATACAGAGTATCTATCTATTTATTTGAAAGAAGGTTCACCGTTGACCGTTTCTTCGCTTCCCAAGGTTGAGTACCGCAAGGGTTCGGTCGTCAAGCACGACGGCTACGAGATTACCGACCACTGGTTCCAGGTTCCCCTGACCCACGGTCTGATTTTCTCCAAGGGCAAGGACGCCGCTCTCTCCTCCCGTTTCGCGGACCAGACCATCACCGTGTTCGCCCGCGAGGTAGTGAACACCAGCGAGACCCTGACCGTCCCGGCTGATAAGCGCCCCTACATCGTGTACCTGCAGGGCGGCCCCGGCTTCGGTTCCCCGAAGACCGGCTCCATCGGCGGCTGGATTGCCGAGCTGGCTAAGACCCACCGCGTGATTCTGCTGGATCAGCGCGGTACCGGCCTCTCCTCTCCCCTGTCTGCTCGCACCATCACCGCAGTGGGCGACCCGCAGGTTCAGGCTGAGTACGCCGAGCTGTTCCGCGCCGATTCCATCATCGCCGACGCGGAGGCTATCCGCGAGGTGCTGCTGGCTGACCGTGCCGATAAGCGCTGGTCCACCATCGGTCAGTCCTTCGGTGGTTTCCTGACCCTCTCGTACCTGTCCTTCGCTCCGCAGTCCCTGCGCGATTCGCGCATCACCGCGGGCCTGGCGCCGATTCGTACCTCGGTGGACAACGTCTACCAGCACACCTTCGACCGCATGAAGGAACGTGTTGAGGAGTACTACAGCTGGTTCCCCGAGGACGCCGAGCTGGCGACCCGCATTGCTGAGCACCTGCGCACCCACAAGGAGTACCTGCCCACCGGTGAGCGTCTGACCGATCACCGCTTCCAGATGGCCGGTCATTTCCTGGGTGGCCGCTGGCGCGAGCGCGGTCTGCACTACTTCCTCGAGAACGCATTCGCCGAGGGTAACGATCACCTCTCCGATCAGTTCCTGACCGCTATGGGTGCTGAGGTGACCTTCCAGGCGAACCCGCTGTACGCCCTGATGCACGAGACCATTTACGCTGACGGCCCCTCCGACGGCGTTCTGCCCGGCATCCCCGGCTACACCATCTCTCCCTCGCCCGCTCCGACCAACTGGTCTGCTGCTCGCGTGGCGGCTTCCCGTCCCGAGTTCGCACCGGATGCGGACCGTCTGCTCTTCACCGGCGAGCACATCTTCCCCTGGTACTACGAGGAGGATCCCTCGCTGCGTCCGCTGGCCGAGGTTGCTAACCTGCTGGCTGAGAAGAAGGACTGGGGTCGCCTGTACGACCACGAGCAGCTGCACAAGAACGAGGTTCCCGTTGTGGCCGCCGCCTACAACCCGGACGTGTACGTGGACTTCGAGCACTCCATGGAGACCGCCCGCTGGGTGGGTAACACCCACGTGTGGACTTCGAAGACCCACCACCACGACGGCTTCGGTTCCGACTCGCTGACCATTCTGGGCCACCTGAAGAACATGCTGGCTGAGGTTCACAACCAGTAATTCTTCGCTGAATATATCTTTGATATAGCTAAAGCCCCTCACCCCGGTTGATCCGGTGTGAGGGGCTTTAGCGTGGGCGCTTGGCCCGAGCCGCGAGCGTCCCGGCGGCTCAGGCGTTACGGCCGCCCGACGCTACTTTGAGGAGGCGTGCGCATCCTGGGCGGTGCGGGCACGCAGCACCAGGGCGTGGTACTCGTCTTCCTTCTCGATGAGCTCGTCACGCAGCTTCTGCGGGATAGCCTTGAGCTTCTCGGTTTCTTTCTGCCAGCGGGCGGTGATGTCCGCACGCTCGGCGGCGGGTGCATCCTCGGGCAGGGCCAGGTACTTCTCGGAGAGCGCCTGCACGCGCTGAATGGTCTGCAGCGCGCGGCCCTTGGGACTGAGCAGCGAAACCAGCACGGTGATGACCAGAACGCCCACAATCACCAACAGAGACATCTCGGTGGTAATCTCAACCACGTGCACGGACTCGCCGTGGTTGATGAACGGCAGGTTGTTCTCGTGCATCGCGTGCAGGATGAGCTTCACGCCGATGAACGCGAGGATGGCTGCCAGGCCGTAGGAGAGGTAGACGAGGCGGTCCAGCAGGCCGTCAATCAGGAAGTACAGCTGGCGCAGGCCCATGAGGGAGAACGCGGTCGCAGTGAACACGATGTAGACGGACTGGGTGAGGCCGAAGATCGCGGGGATCGAGTCGAGCGCGAAGAGCAGGTCGGAACCGGCGATTGCGACCATGACGAGCATCATGGGGGTCATGACGCGCTTGCCGTTTTCGATGGTGAAGAGCTTGTCGCCGTCGAAGTGGTCGCTGGTCTTCAGGTACTTCTTGGCGAGGCGAACCATGATGTTGTCTGCCTCGTCGTCGCCGTCGCCCTCGGTGAGTTCGTCCTTGAGCAGGTTACCCGCGGTCATGAGCAGAACCAGGCCGAAGATGTAGAACACCCAGGCGAAGGAGTTAATGATTGCCGCGCCGGCGAAGATGAAGGTGCCGCGCGCCAGGATGGCGAAGACGATACCGAAGAGCAGGACCTTCTGCTGATTCTCACGGGCGACGCGGAAGGTGCCCATAATGATCATGAAGACGAAGAGGTTATCGACCGAGAGCGCCTCTTCGGTGATGTAGCCTGCGTAGAATTCGGTGGCGGCGGAGGGGCCGTTCGTCACGAAAATGTACAGGCCGAACAACACGGCGATGCTGATGTAGATTGCCGACCAGATGGCGGCTTCCTTGACGGTGGGTTCGTGCGCCTTACGGACGTGAACGAAGAAATCAAAGGCCAGCAGGCCAGCGATGATGAGAATAGTAACCAACCATTGCAACCCGGTAACTTCCATGGGGAGCCTTTCTTGTGGTGTGCGTACAGGACCACAAGTCTCTCCCGCCAACCTGAATGGAGGTCGGCTCGACTCCCCGGTTAGGCGCCTTCGGCTAACGTGCTGACGATGAGTCGATTGGTGGGATACTCCCTTGCTCGGTGAACGATTATACAGCAGGTTGAGGTTTTCGCACAGGAGCCCCTCCCGGAGGATTTTTAGGAACAGCGGGCATGCAGACGCCGCATCCGGCGGGGTTATCCCATCGGATGCGGCGTTCTGGGTGGTGAATACAGGCTTGCTAATTAGCGCTATCTAGTTAGCGCTGATTGGTTAGCGCCGTCACTAGTTGGCAACGGTGAAGCGGCGGCCCGCGTGCTTGGGCTCCTCCGCTTCGGTGAGCTCAAGGCGAAGATTCAGGGCGTCTCCCCCAAGGTCCTCACCCAGACCCTGCGCTCCATGGAACGCGACGGCCTGGTGGAGCGCCGGGTCACCGCATCCATTCCGCCGCGCGTGGACTACGAACTGACCGCACTCGGCACGACCCTCATTGAGCCGATGGCCGCCCTGCGCCACTGGGCGCAGGACAATATGCAGGCGGTACTCGAAGCCCGCGAGCGCTACGACGCCGCCGCGCTAGAGAACGGCGACGTATAAAAGGCACAGCAACAAGCGGCACAGCGTAAAAAGGCGCGATGCAAGAGGCACAGTGTAGAACGCGGCGCATTGTTGGTCTGCACCGTGCAGGCCAACACCGTACAGACCCGCACCGTACAGACCCGCACCGCGCAGCAAGCCCGCATAGAAGTAGCCCTCCCCGTGAACCATGCACGGGGAGGGCTACTTCTATATTTCATTCAGTTAGGAGACCAGGTTGAACTTAGGAGTGTTGAGCTTAGGAGACCATGTTGAAGGTCGGCGGGGTGAAAGCAATCGCGTTCACCTGCCTGCTCGTATCAAGCTTGCCGTTCTCACGAATCGTCGGCACGGTAATAACCACCTCGAACTGGTACATGCCTTCCATGAGCTTATCGCCACGCAACGCAAAACGCGCGGAGATGCCGGTCGCCTGATCATTCACGCTCGACGCAAACGGAATGACCCGGCCCTGAACGGTCTGAGTCTTACCGTTGCGGGTCATGACGGTTGCCTTGCCGGTCGGGTCGGTCGTGAAGACCTGACGGTCAATGATTTCACCCTCGGGCGAGAAGAAGTAAATGTCCATGGACGGGTGCAGGTGCGTGGTGCCGGTCCTTGCCTCCAGCGCGGAGACGTTGTAGGTCATCACGAACTCACCGCAGTTCAGGTTGAGGTCGCCCTCGGGGCCGTGAGTCGCCTCGTACACGGACATGAGGCGGATCGTCGCGGGGTTCGGTGAGGTTGCATTCTCCATGGACCACCACGCCTGACCGGTCTCCGGCGCAGCCACGGGCTTGTTCTTGGTGCGCGACTGCAGAGCGCCACTGGCGGGGTTGATAATCATCCAGCCGCCGACCTGGGTAAAGTCCGGGCCGTGTACCGTCTTGCAATCATCAGCAGAAGCAGCGAATGCGGGTACCGCCGTGGATGCGGCAATAGTGGGCACAGCCCAGAGCGCACTGCGGGTGAGGTTGCGGCGGGTAACGGAACGAGCTCCCGTAGTGTGTGCATCTGAAGGGTTATTCGAAATAGTCACAGATTTTTCTTTATCGTTCGGAAGCATCACGGTGTTATTTGACACGTAAAACACTTTGATAGTGTACAGCATGTATCTGCACTCAGTGGAACTTCACGAGCAATGAATTATCTCATGGCGAAAAACCCAAGTCAGACCCCTAAACACCGGGCTTAGAACACGGTGTTTAGAGCACCGGGTTTAGGCGTGACCCGCCTCCTTCATCAGGCGTAGCTCCTTCTTCAGGTCGGCAAGCTCATCACGCAGACGCGCCGCCAACTCAAACTGCAGATTCTCCGCCGCCACGCGCATCTGCTCGTTCATCTGCTCAATCAAATCCAGCAAATCTTCGGCGGGTGCCGTCGCCAGGCCGTCGGCACGAACGCGCGCCTCCGCACGGGCGAGAAGCTCCTCCGACTCCGGGGTGCTCGTGGCAATCTTCGACGAGGTCGCAGAACCGGTCTTCGCACCCGCGCTCACCGTGCGGGCACCCTTCTTACCGCTCTTACGCAGCTGCAGAAGCTCGCGGGTGTCCTCCTCCTCGCGGGCGAGAACATCCGTAATATCGGCAATCTTCTTCCGTAGCGGCTGCGGGTCAATGCCGTGCTCACGGTTGTACGCCTGCTGAATCTCACGGCGGCGGTTCGTCTCATCAATCGCCACGCGCATAGAATCCGTAATCTTATCGGCATACATGTGCACCTGACCGGACACGTTACGCGCCGCACGACCAATGGTCTGAATCAGCGAAGTGGTCGAACGCAGGAAGCCTTCCTTATCGGCATCCAGAATCGCTACCAGGGACACCTCGGGCAGGTCCAGACCCTCACGCAGCAGGTTAATACCGACCAGCACATCAAAAGTACCCAGGCGCAACTCACGCAGAAGCTCCACGCGGCGCAGCGTATCCACGTCAGAGTGCAGGTACTGCACCTTCACGCCGTGCTGCAGCAGGTACTCGGTTAGGTCCTCCGCCATGCGCTTGGTGAGGGTCGTGACCAGCACACGCTCATCACGCTCAACGCGTACGCGAATCTCCTCAAGCAAATCATCAATCTGACCCTTGGTCGGCTTGACCACAATCTCCGGGTCAATCAGACCGGTCGGGCGAATAATCTGCTCCACATAACCATCAGCCTGAGACAGCTCATACTTACCCGGAGTCGCAGAAAGGTAAATCGTCTGACCGATACGCTCCAGGAACTCCTCCCACTTCAGCGGGC
>ERZ772999.2369-NODE-2369-length-10190-cov-4.799901_pt1 | contig 10190 bp, 6 predicted proteins | sample MGYA00511467_ERZ772999 | MGnify/ENA primary metagenome ERZ772999 (study PRJEB29015, sample SAMEA2738064) | human oral metagenome | biome: human oral; feature: human-associated habitat; material: saliva | place: China | collected 2218 ...
TGCTTCGAGAGGGGAAGGCCTGCGTACAGCTCACGAATCGTATCAAAGGCACCGACGTAAGTGACGGGATTGGAGCGGGAGCTACGGCCGATATTATTCTGGTCGACGTACTCAATCTGGCTGATGGCACTCAGGTCTCCCGAGATACCACGCAGCTCGAGGTTGTCCATCGGCTCCTTGTTCAGCAGGCGAGAGACCCCTTCGTAGAAGAGCTCACGCATCAGGGTACTCTTCCCCGAGCCACTGACCCCACTGACGACAGTGAGTGTATGTAGGGGGAAGCGCACAGTGAGGTCCTTGAGGTTGTGCATCGTCGCACCCTCGACCTCGATATAGCTATTCCATGGACGGCGCACCGAGGGCAGAGGAATGGTCTCACGCCCCGTGAGGTAGGCAGCCGTATAGCCTGGTGTTTCCTTAGTTATTTCGGAGGCAGGGCCAGCATAGACGACCTCACCGCCATAGCGCCCGGCATCGGGCCCGATGTCGATGATGTAGTCGGCAGCACGCATCATCTCCTCATCATGCTCGACGACGACAACGGTGTTCCCCAAGTCTCTCAGACGATGGACGACACGGATGAGGCGCTCGGTATCACGCTGGTGGAGGCCGATACTCGGTTCGTCCAAGACGTAGAGCGAGCCTACGAGGCTACTTCCGAGCTGCGTCGCGAGAGTCACTCGCTGGCTCTCCCCACCGGAGAGGGTGCTGGAGAGTCGGTCAAGGGTCAGATAACCCAAGCCGACCTCATCGAGGAAGGTCAAGCGAGAGCGGATCTCATGAAGTAGGCGCTTTGCTATGAAAGCGTCTCCCTCGGGGAGCTGGAGATTATCGAAGAAATCACGGGCTTCCCAAAGCGTCATCGAGACGACCTCGGAGATATTCTTCCCTCCGACCTGGACACAGAGGGCATCGGGCTTGAGTCGGCCACCACGGCAAGAGGGGCAGACCGTCTTCCCCGTGAAGTGCGCGATACGCACTCGGTTCTGAATCTTATGGAGCTGGCTACGCAGGTAGTCAAAATAGGGAGTGATCCCGATAGGACCATACTCCTTCGATGGGATGCCCTCCCACAGCTGGGTCTTCTGCTCCTCTGTCAGCTCCTCATAGGGGCGATGGATGGGGAAGTGTAGCTTCTCTGCATAGCGAATGAAGAACTGCTTCCACTCCGACGAGACGACCCCACGCCAGCAGGCGACGGCATCATCATAGACCGAGAGTGTAGGGTCGGGAATTACTAAGCGGTGGTCAATACCCACGACCTTCCCGAAGCCTTCGCACTCGGGGCAAGCGCCGATAGGATTGTTGAAGCTGAACATCTCGGGGCTGGGCTCTTGGAAGACTCGCCCGTCGGCCTCGAAGATATTGCTGAACTCCTGCAAGCGTACAGGCTGACGCACGCCATCCTTCATCTCTTCGATAGCCAGCGAGCAGATACCTCGCCCCTCGAAGAAAGCGGTCTCTACGGATTCACCAAGGCGATCCACGGCCTCCAGCTCTTCACTGAGAGCCAAGCGGTCGATGAGCAGATAAAGCCCTTCGGCACGATCATCCTTCCACAGCAGCGCATCCTCAATAGCTACGATGCCGTCCTCCGTCCAGAGACGACTATACCCCTGCTGCAGCTGGATCTCCAGATGAGCTGCGAGTGAGCGCCCTGAGGGGATATGCAGAGGGACGATGAGATAGACGCGACTCCCTATGGGGAGCGACTTGATGTAGGTCAGCACATCCTTCACCGTATGCTTGCGCACCTCTTCTCCTGTCGTGGGGGAGATTGTATGCCCTACGCGAGCATAGAGCAGACGGAGATATTCGTAGATCTCCGTCGAGGTAGCCACGGTCGAGCGGGGGTTACGGCTGACGACACGCTGCTCGATAGCGATTGCGGGTGGCAGACCACGTATCCAGTCGGCCTCGGGCTTTGCCATACGCCCGACGAACTGACGCGCATACGAAGAGAGGCTCTCTACATAGCGGCGTTGCCCCTCGGCATAGAGTGTATCGAAGGCCAGCGAACTCTTCCCCGAGCCACTCACGCCTGTGACGACGACAAGCTGCCCGCGGGGGATCTCGAGGTCTATATCCTTGAGATTATTGACACGTACGTGGTGCAGGAGGATATGCTCGGCCGTATCTTGGCGGTCGGCGGGTGTGGTGGGAGAAGTCTTCTTATTTAGTTTACGGGCCATCGAAGCTGAGTAATAGGCAATATACGGAGTCAAGGAGGGGCTTCTACCCCTCGCAAAGGACGCTTAACTATTCTTACAAAAATACGAATTATTAGCGCGCTAATCACCGATTAGAATAGGCGGACGAAGCTACCGCCTCGAAATCCCTGCCCCCTATTGGGGCTGTAAGAAGATCATTCCTTCGGAGTGAACAGCTGGAAGCAGTAGTGGAATGACCTCCTATACGTACAAGAATTAGTTGCGGACGAATAGCTAATAAGTTCGATCTACGTGCGTGGCTCTAATATCTACGTGCGTGGACATTTGGATTTGCGTACGTGGTCTTTAAGACTACGTACGTAGACGAAGGGAAACCACTGTGGGCGGCTACTTTTTTATTCACAGAAAGACCATTTTCCCTCTGCTGGATAAGAAAAATCCTCGTGCTGAAGTGAGGGGCTCACGCTACCACAGGTGAGAGGTGCTACTATGGGAGGACGGGGCGTACTACACACCGAAAGAGCTATACCGCATGCTGAGAATCGCGACATGAGCACCCCTACTATGATCTTCTCAACCTTCGGTCTATACCGTATATTGATATATCGTATCTTTGCTATCGGACCATGGAGCCTTGAGGATTCAAAGCTCCTCTCCTCTTACACACAACCCAGTATACTATGGCATACTTAGAAGTAGATCACGTGACGAAGCGCTACAGCGAGCATACCGCCCTCAATGAGGTCTCGCTGAGTGCCCACGAAGGACGCATCTTCGGACTATTAGGGCCGAATGGTGCGGGCAAGAGTTCGCTCATCCGTATCATCAATCGTATCACAGCCCCCGACAGTGGAGAGGTGCGTCTCGAAGGTCGCCCCCTGCGAGAGGAAGACCTCTTCCATATCGGATACCTCCCCGAGGAGCGTGGGCTCTACCCCAAGATGAAGGTCGGCGAACAGGCCATTTACTTAGCACGCCTCAAGGGGCTTAGCAAGGCAGATGCTCAGCAGCGCGTCAAGGAATGGTTTGAGCGTCTGGAGATCACGTCGTGGTGGGGCAAGCGCGTCGAAGAGCTCTCGAAGGGGATGCAGCAGAAGGTCCAGTTCGTCACGACCGTCGTGCATGAGCCCCGCCTGCTGATCTTCGATGAGCCATTCAGTGGCTTTGACCCTGTAAATGCCGAGGTACTCAAGCGTGAGATCCTTGCCCTCAAGGCCAAGGGAACGACCCTCATGCTCTCCACCCACAACATGCAGAGCGTCGAGGAGCTCTGTGATGACATCACGCTCATCAACCGTGCCGAAGTCGTCCTCTCGGGTCAGACAGCTGAGATACGCCGAGCACACGGCTCTCATACCGCACGTGTCGTCTATGAGGGAGAGATCTCCCCTACTGACCTATCTCGTCTGAATATACTGGAGCATGAAGAGCGCGAATACTCCCACGTCCTGCGCGTACAGCTGCAGCCCGAGGAGGAGCTTCGCTCGATCATCGCTCAGCTCCCCTCTGCCATACACCTCCAAAGCATCGAGCTAGAATACCCCTCAATGCATGAGATCTTCCTCGCAACTGTCCAAGCTAAATAGCATCTGGTATGAATAAGCTACACCTCGTCATCGAGCGCGAATTCACCACGCGCCTCCGCAAGAAGTCCTTCTGGGTGATGACCTTCGTCATGCCTATCCTGATGATTGGTCTCGGCTTCGTCCCAGCCGCTGTATCCTCGATCAACGAGGTGGACCAGCAGCAGGTGGCTATCCTCGACCATACAGGACGCTATGCCTCCCTCTTTGAAGGCAACGACAGCGACAGCTACCGCTTCGTCCGTGTAGACCGCCCCTTAGATAGCCTACGCAGCGAAGCCTCCCAGGAGTCCATTACCGCTATACTCGAGATCCGAGACGATCTCTTGAAGGACCCGAAAGCTATCAGCCTCTTCTCTTTCAAGCAGCTACCACAAGGGCTGGAAACTTATATCAATGAGGTGCTCTCTCGACACCTCACCGAGGAAAAGATCCGCTCGTACAACATCCCCCAGCTACAAGAAGCTATACAGGAGAGCCAAGTCCAGCTCCGTGTCTCCACGTATAAGTGGGGCGAATCTGGTGATGTCGATGCGTCGTCCAGTACTGTAGCCAGCATCATCGGCGTAGCCCTTTCATTCTTCAGTTACCTCTTTATGATGACCTATGGAGGCATGGTGCTACAGGGAGTCCTGGAGGAGAAGAAGAATCGTATCGTCGAGGTCATCATCTCCTCGGTACGCCCTCAAGAGCTTATGCTGGGCAAGATCATCGGGATAGGTCTCTTGGGTATCGTACAGATCGCCATTTGGGCCATCTTGTTCTTTGTAGGAGCACAGATCGCCCAGGCTTTCTTCCAATCAGAAGTCATAGGAGGAACTTCATTCCTTAGCCAGGCCACGACCTTCTTCGCTGTACTGCAGGGTGTGAACTTCGCAAAGATTCTGATATTCTTCATCCTCTTCTTCATGGGTGGCTACCTCTTCTACGCATCCATCCTCGCGGCTCTGAGTTCGCTGGTAAGCTCAGATGAAGAGGCATCACAGATGATGATGCCTGTCGTCCTCCTCCTCATCCTCTCTATGTATGCAGGTATGGGGAGTGTAGACAATCCTGATGGCACCCTCGCCTTCTGGGCTTCATTCTGCCCCTTAACGTCCCCCGTGGTGATGATGGTACGACTGCCTTACGATGTACCTCTCTGGCAGCCCCTTCTGAGCCTCGCTATACTATATATCACCGTCTTCCTGACGAGTGCCCTCGCAGGGAAGATTTATCGTACCGGCATCCTCATGTATGGCAAGAAGCCATCAATGCGTGAGGTATGGCGCTGGATTACTTACAGACAATAGCATCCCATTACCCCAACTATGATTCACTTCGTATCTCTGGGCCCTGGAGATCCAGAGCTCATCACCCTCAAGGCCCTTCGCACCCTACGCGAGGCCGACTATATCTACACGCCCGTCCCTGTCTCACGCAAGGGCCGTCATGCCTCGAAGGCCGCCGAGATGATGCTCTCACTCGGCATACGCGAGGAGCAGATCCAGCTCTACGACCTCCCGATGAGCAAGGATCGTGATGGTGCCCTCGAGGCCTATGAGATCGTAGCCCGAGAGGCCTGCGAGAAGCAAAAGGCCGAGCCTAATGCCCGTATCGCCATCGTCGCTGAGGGCGACTGTGGCTTCTACTCCTCCTCCGCCTATATCGGAGAGCATATCGAGCAAGAGGGCTTCACCACAGAGCAGATCTGCGGAGTACCTGCCTTCATCGCCTGCAATGGCCGCCTCGGTGGTCAGCTCGTGCAGCTCGAGGAGCAGTGCACAGTCATCCCAGGCGAAGCCACTCGTGAGGAGTGGGATCGCGCTTGGCAGAGCCGTCATACCATCGTCGTGATGAAGGGCTCGCTCTGTGAAGCGGAGATCAAGTCGGCTATCGCCCAGCATCCCGATCGCAAGTGGCATTACTTCGAGTTCGTAGGCATGCCGAAGGAGTACATCACCTCCTCTACGGATGAGATTCTCCAGCGGGAGTTCCCCTACTTCTCCATCATCATCAGCAAGCGCCGATAGGGTACCTCACCAAGCAGCTCAAGCAGCGAACAAAGTCTATTTCAGCAGATTATACTATCTTTGCTGACGAAAGCGTTCTCTGCTTGTAGGTATCTTTTGCCTACAGCCCATCTGAAGTGGAGGGAGTCAAAGTAAAATACTGACTCCCTCCACCTCGGGTGTTTAAGGTCCTTCCCACACGGGGGAGATAGCCTGCCTCACCTAAGTTAAGACAGGATGATTCGATTCAAGAAGTCATGCACTACACTCGTAGTAGCAGCCCTCACTACCCTCCTTGCCCTACCCGCAGGAGCCACCGACCTCAGCTCCACCCACGACGGAGCTCTGACCACAGAGACACACACCCAACACACGGAGGCTTCACTCTTAGAGCTCACCACAGAGCTACAAGCTCCTGCTCCAGCCCCTGCTCCCAGAAGACATCGATATAAGCGCTCCAGCAGAAGCTACTCCGCAGGACGAAGCCGTAGCTATGGCTCACACTATCTCCGCCGCAGTGGTGGTAGAGGTTTCTCCCATGAGAAGATGGAGATAGCCTCCTATACCCCCGCTATCATCAAGTCCGTCGTAGACCACGGACAGAAGCTCTTAGGTCTACGCTATCGCACCTCAGGCGTCGCTAAGTGGCCCCTCGACTGCTCTGGCTTCGTCAGCTACATCTATTTCCTCGAAGGCATCAAGATCCCCCGCTCCTCGAGTGGTCTCGCTGTCTATGCAAATAACATCAAGGACCCTCAGCCCGGCGACCTCCTCTTCTTCAAGGGGCGTAACCGTAGTGCCAACCGTGTAGGTCACGTGGCTATGGTCGTCAGCAATGAGGACGGCAACATCAAGATGATGCACAGCAGCTGTAGCCGTGGTATCGTCATCGAGAACCTCAACAACAACGCCTACTACACCTCACGCTATGTAGGCGCTGGCCGTCTACCCGAAGTCAAGGAGCACTGGAAGGGTGTCCCCATGGCCCCTGATGCCTTAGACTAGGTATGCTTCAGGTCGAGCAACTCACCAAGAGCTTCGGGGACCGCATCCTCTTCTCTGACATCTCCTTTTCCATCGAGCGTGGGCAGAAGGTCGGACTCATCGCACCCAATGGTACGGGTAAGTCCACTCTCATGCGTATCCTGCTCGGCAGAGAGCCTCAGGACTCTGGCACCATCACCTACGAGCGTGACATCAAGCAAGCCTTCCTACCACAGCTCCCCGATCTCCCCGAGACAGGGACGATACTCGAGGCGTGCTTCAGCCCCTACGATCCCGTAGCACAGCTCACCCTCGCTTGGGAGATAGCCGTGGAGGCAGGGGATAGCCAGACGATGGAGCGTCTCCTGCCCGAGATGGAGGCCAAGGGAGCATGGCACTATGAGCAGCGTGCTAAGGAGATCCTGGGTGCACTCGGCATCCACGACTACCAGCGCTCCGTCAAGGGTCTCTCTGGTGGAGAGGCTAAGCGCATCGCCCTCGGGAGTACGCTCATCAGCCAGCCCGACCTACTCTTCCTCGATGAGCCGACGAACCATCTTGACCTCAAGAGCATCGAGTGGCTCGAGAGCTACCTCGCCCGCTCCACGATGGGGCTCTTACTCATCACTCACGACCGCTACTTCCTCGACCGCGTCTGCAACCAGATCATCGAGCTCGACGGCGGTCATCTATACCGCTACAAGGGGAACTACGACTACTACCTCGCCAAGCGCGAAGAGCGCCACGAGCAGGAGGAGCAGTCCCGTCAGCGTGCACTCAACCTCTACCGACGAGAGCTCGAGTGGATGCGCCGTCAGCCCCAAGCTCGCGGGACGAAGGCACAGTACCGCATCGATGCCTTCCACGAATTAGAGGCCAAGACTCGCCCTGCTCAGCGCACAGATGAAGTACAACTCGGCGCCTCATCGACCCGCATCGGGAAGAAGATCTTCGAGGCGCACCACGTCAATAAGCGCTTTGGCGATAAGGTGCTCCTGCAGGACTTCAACTACGTCTTCAGCCGCTATGACAAGGTCGGTATCATCGGCGAGAACGGTGTCGGGAAGACCACCTTCCTCCGTATGCTCCTCGGCGAGATCGAGCCAGACTCGGGGCACTTCGACATCGGAGAGACTATACGCTTCGGCTACTACAGCCAGGAGCCTCCGACCTTCGCTCCCGAGAAGCGCGTCATCGACATCGTGCAGGAGATCGCTGAGAACTTCGAGCTTCCCGCAGGAAGCACCCAAGTAGAACGCCTCTCCGCCTCCCAGATACTTACGCGCTTCCTCTTCCCTCCCGAGCGCCAATACACCCCTGTTGAGAAACTCAGCGGTGGCGAGCTGCGCAGACTCTATCTGTGCACCGTGCTCGTCACGTGCCCGAACTTCCTCGTCCTTGACGAACCAACGAACGACCTCGATATCCTCACCTTACAAGCACTCGAGGAGTATCTCGCGGACTTCGCAGGCTGCGTGCTCATTGTCAGCCACGACCGCTTCTTTATGGACAAGGTCGTGAACCACCTCTTTACCTTCGAGGGGGCAGGCATCGTACGTGACTTCCCTGGGAGCTACACCCTCTATCGTATGAAACGTGAGGAGGAAGAGCGCCAAAAGGCTGAGGCTTCACAGCCCCGTAAAGCAGCCCCCCAGCCAGCAGAATCACGTCGCACAGCAAACCGCCCTGCACGCCTCACCTATGCTGAGCGACGAGAGCTCGAGGAGATCATCACGCGTATTCCCCAGCTTGATGAGGAGAAGACATCCCTCGAGGCCAAGCTCTCCACAGGCACGCTCTCACACGAAGAGCTGATGAAGGCCTCGGAGCGTATCGGCGAGCTCATCGAAGAGATGGATCTGCTTACCCTACGCCAGCTCGAGCTGGAGGAAAAGGAGGCCTAACATACCCCCCGACTATTTATTCACTAATCACATAGAAGTCTATGATAACGACAGACCAGCTCAATGCCCTGCTGGAGCGCAAGACTGCGCTGAGGAGGTATCTTTGACGTCGATAGCCGACGTATCCAATTAGAAGAAGAAGAGCTTCGCACGGCAGACCCTTCCTTCTGGGAAGATCGCACTCGCGCCGAAGCCCAGATGCGCAAGGTCAAGGACCTTCGCAAGTGGATCGCCTACTATGACGAAGCAGAGCGCCTTGTCGAGGAGGTAGCCCTCGCCCTCGAGTACTATAAGGAGGAGATCACGACCGAAGAGGAAGTTGATGATGCCTACGGGCGTGCCATTCACCTCTTCGAAGAGGTCGAGCTTAAGAATATGCTCCGTGCCGAGGAAGACAACCTTGGGGCTGTACTCAAGATCAATGCTGGAGCTGGCGGTACCGAGAGCCAAGACTGGGCTTCAATGCTTGCCCGTATGTATGCCCGCTGGTGCGACAAGCAGGGGTATAAGACCACGATCACCAACTGGCAGGACGGCGATGAAGCCGGCATCAAGACCATGACTATGCAGGTCGAGGGTGATCAGGCTTATGGCTTCCTCAAGAGCGAGACGGGCGTACACCGCCTCGTACGTATCTCCCCCTACAATGCGCAGGGGAAGCGTATGACGAGCTTTGCCTCCGTCTTCGTCGTACCTCTGGTAGACGATACCATCGAGGTGGAGGTCAATCCGGCCAATATGAGTTGGGACACCTTCCGCTCCAGTGGTGCCGGTGGGCAGAACGTCAACAAGGTCGAAACTGGGGTGCGCCTACGATATAAGTACAAGGACCCCGACACGGGCGAGGAAGAGGAGATCATCATCGAGAATACCGAGACCCGCTCGCAGACCGACAATAGAGAGAATGCCCTTCGCCTCCTACGCTCGCAGCTCTATGACAAGGAGCTTGAGCGTCGCCGCAAGGCGCAGGCCGAGGTCGAGGCAGGAAAGAAGAAAATCGAATGGGGGGCCCAGATCCGCAGCTACGTCTTCGATGATCGCCGTGTGAAGGACCACCGCACAGGCTACCAGACCTCAAATGTCACCGCTGTCATGGACGGAGATATCGACGAGTTCATCAAGGCCTACTTGATGGAGTTCGCAGGAAAGGACGAGGAATAGTTCTTTCATTCACCACGACTATTAGCATAGAATAGCCCCCGCTTAGAAGCCGAACTCTAAGCGGGGGCTTTCGTTTGAGAGAGATGCAACTACCATTGCCTCCAAGCGGGGCGAACAAGATGAGACTGTTGCCGAGAGTCCCGTCCTCTATTTAGAGTGCTAAGGCATTGCACGCCCAGCTTCCCGATATGCCTCTCCGAAGTGATCAGGCAAGCCCTTCGCCTTATCGCGAGTATTCCTCTTATCCAGCGGAGGGGAAAGTACCATTCCCGTAAAGGGAAAAACGCCTTCCCGTAGTGGTTTTCTTCTATCTATGCACGTAGTCTTAAAGACCAGGTACATAAATCCAAATATCCACGTACGTAGATATTAGAGCCACGTACGTAGCCCAAACTT
>ERZ772999.2372-NODE-2372-length-10177-cov-19.532602_pt1 | contig 10177 bp, 6 predicted proteins | sample MGYA00511467_ERZ772999 | MGnify/ENA primary metagenome ERZ772999 (study PRJEB29015, sample SAMEA2738064) | human oral metagenome | biome: human oral; feature: human-associated habitat; material: saliva | place: China | collected 2218 ...
GTTAGATGGGTCTGCAGGGTTAGATGGGTCTGCAGGGTTAGATGGGTCTGCAGGGTTAGATGGGTCTGCAGGGGTCTCGGTATTTGATCGCCAAATTGCATAGAGGGTATAGACCTCATCAGTCTTGCCTGGGAGTGCTTCGGCGGTGGAGTGACCTGGAACGTGCTCTGCATCACGAATGCTTATTGGTGTTGTTAACGTACTAGCTGGAGCAGTAACGTCGTTTTTATTCCTCGAAAAACCAACAAGAGTATAGCCGTCACGAGTGACCTTGGAAGCAGCCCTAACGTTATGCATATTTGCTGGGAGGAAGTCGTTGCGCTCATACATTTCGTGGACACCGCCCTCGAAGTGACCGCCGTTAGCATCAATGACGAGTCGATACTGAACATCGGCATTGCCATCTTTTGGCTGCCAGACTGCGTGGAACGTTTCGACGTTAAGCGTGTCAATCTCACGAGTCTCACCTGGTGCCATCTCGTCACTACCGTCCTCAGTCATCCACTTGACAACAGTATGACCATCTGGGTCAGTAAGACCTGATGGAGCGGTTACCTGTGCGCCAGAGTCACCGATAAATTTAGTACCATTGAGAGAAACGTCACTTACGAACTGTGTAGCAAATTTGTCGCTAGGTACGTTCTCGCGAGCACCTGGAATGTTGCCCTGGGTAAAGGTGAATGTTGAGGATGTTGGATCAGCGGTTGATGCGACTGGAGCCTCAACTGTGGTAGTAGCTGCATCTGATGAAGTCTCAGCAAATACAGGGGTCACTCCAGCAACAAGTGACGAAGTTGCAATAGTTGCTGCGGTTACACAAACAACAATGCGTCTTTTAGTCTCTTCACGAAAAAACTTTGACATGCCCGTTCCTTTCTTTTTAGAGCAAATATCCCGCTCTTATCTATCTTCTATGGTTTACTTACATTGCAAACCATTACACACTAATATCAATTCACAAGTTCTTTATGCATCTAATTGCTATCTTTTCTGAGAATTAGACATATTCATTGCCCTTAAAGGATATATATATATATATATTTGATATGAGAATATAGTATTCATTTAATGCACATATTTGTTTAGATTATAAATAGGTATGTCTAGTTGCTATGTATTCAAATGGACATCTTCATAAATATAAATTGTCTCTTAAATACACTGATATAACCTCAGGTATATTTCACTCTTTTTGACAAAACGGTTAAATCACACGGGTTTCTCGCCAAAGGGTTGTGGAAAGAAGGCAAAATCAGCGCAATCAAATTTTTAGCGCTCTCTTCCGAGGAGACCACATGACCAAGATTCCAAAGGGCTACCGTTCAAGCCTTTCGCTTTACGATACTCAGAAAGCAATTGAGCAGGTCAAGAACGTGTTTCTGACCAAGCTATGCGCTGCACTGAAGCTGTCGCGCGTCACTGCTCCGCTGATCGTTGATCCCCTTACTGGCATGAACGACAACCTCAATGGTGTCGAGCATCCCGTTGCCTTTGACCTACCAAACGTTGGCAAGAACGCCGAGGTAGTCCAGTCGCTCGCAAAGTGGAAGCGCTATGCGCTCTGGCGCTACAACTTTGCCGTCGGCCGCGGCCTGGTCTGCGACATGAACGCTATCCGTCGCGACGAACAGCCCGATAACCTGCACTCCATTTACGTAGACCAGTGGGACTGGGAACGCATCATCACGCAGGACGAGCGCAATACCGATACGCTGGAAGACGCCGTTTGTCGCATTGTTGAGGCAATCTGTGGCACACTCGACGAGCTCAAGTGGCACTATCCTCAGCTTAATACGCAGCTCAGCCGTGACGTTGCCTTTGTGACCTCGCAGGAGCTCGAGGACCTCTACCCTACTCAAACATCTAAACAGCGAGAAGATCTGTTTGTTCGCGAGCATCCAACTACGTTTATCGTGGGCATTGGCGGCGCCCTCAATTCCGGTCAGCCTCACGACTTCAGGTCTCCTGACTACGACGACTGGTCACTTAACGGTGACCTGCTGTTCTGGGATGAGACCTTGGACTGTGCGGTAGAGATCAGCAGTATGGGCATTCGTGTTGATGCCGAGGCGCTTAAGTCGCAGCTGGCAATCGCTGGATGTGAAGACCGCCTTGAGCTGCCGTTCCATAAGATGCTCATTGACGGCGAGCTGCCTTTTACCATTGGCGGCGGCATTGGCCAGAGCCGTCTTTGCATGCTGCTGCTAGAAAAAGCGCACGTCGGAGAGGTGCAGGCGTCTATCTGGGACAAGAAGACCGAGGAAATCTGTGCAGAAGCAGGTGTTTCTTTGCTCTAATCCTTCGCTCAAAAAGCACGGCAAGAGCCACCTCGCTTCACTCTCAACGCGCTCAGATGCCCTCAAGACTAAAACATTTTGGTGTTTCTCCTGTTATAACGCTACAATAGGAACTCAGTTTAACCAATAGCCGCTGGGTACTACTGGCGATTTAAGGAGCGACTCTATGAATTGCCCCAACTGCGGAGCTGAAGTTGACAAGCATGCTGAGCTCTGTTCTAACTGCGGACAGAAGTTTTCGGACGTCGCGGACACTGCACGTCCTTCGGACGTCGCAGATGCTACGGACATTGCGGACGTCGAGAAGCCCGATGCGCTCGCCGAACCCACAGAACCTACACTAGAAACCTCGCTTCTCGAGGTGCCAATCGACGACTCTTACATCACTCCAGATGAAGCACTCACTGTTGTCGCCAACCCTACTGCTGTCGCAGGCCCCACCGCCGTCGCAGACTCCGACCCTACCGTTATCGCTGACTCCAACATCGCAGACGCTGAGGAACTCACGACCTTCATCAACGACCCTGACCGCATCAACGTCTTTACCCCTACTGACTATGATTCAACTGCAATTTCGCACTTCGATCCTTCGCAGTTCACCGTTGTTTCAAGTGGACCTAGCTCTGTTGAGCGCAAGCAAACCAAGGACGGCTCAGACGCACTTCGCAAAGTTGCATTTGGCCTGCTTGCAGCCGTCCTAGTAGCGGGAGTTTTGGCCATTGCTTGGGTTTTCCAATCCCACCAAGACAATGCCGCGCAGCGTAACGCAGTCCAACAACGTATTGCTTCGTATCAAGAGCAGATTGATAGCGTAAATGTTGATCCACGCAGCGATAGCAGTCGCGTTGAACTTCTCAATCAATACGAAAAACTTGATCAAATCGCAGAACAAATCACCGGCGACCAGAAAAATGGCCAGTTCCGCCTTCCTAACGGCTCCGATGACTCAGGTGTCAACATTCTGAACAGTTCAATCTCTGACCGACAGAAGAGCATTCGTAACTGGTTTGACGCCGACTACAAGCGCAGACTGACGGCAAACAGTTTCAATGACACAGACACGGCAAACACCATGGATCAAAAGTCTGTGGCAAATAAGCTTGCTGAGCTGCAAGCTCTTCTCGGCGATATAGAGCACGAGAAGGAAATCTGGGGCAATGATACTGGCGCCAATTCAACATATGACTCATACCACTCTCGTGTTTCCGACCAGATAAAAAAGGGTGAAACTCTCAAGTCTGGTGTGGCCGAGAAGACCAAGAAAGAGCAAGAAAAGAAAGAAAAAGACAAGAAAGACCTTGAAAAGGCACAGAGATGGGTGGGTACCTACAGCGGAACCGGCACTGACGGTAAGTCCATGGAGGTAGTCATCCAAAAAGATGGTACTGTTATTTGGCGAATTGGTGGCGAGCCTGACGTAACAGGTTCATGGACAGGTGACGAGAAGGGCATTCAGCTTACCTTCAACGGACAGGTAAGCCAGAGAAGCGAACCCTTTACTCTTACCTCCACAAATGGCGGCCGTACGGTTTCAATCAGTTCTGAAAGCAGCACCTGGAACACTGATACTTTGACCAGACAATAAGAAATTCCACTGAATAAGCTGTGTCCAAAAGGCTGTCTACAACAAACACAAATCCAATAGAGACCACTATAGCCAGCATCCAATATGGACACTGGCTATAGTATTATGCCTGCGCTAACCCGCTACTTGTTACTCCGAGAAGGTAACATTAGTTGTATACGGTTTACCCACCGGAATAGATGTGTCACTAGGAAAGCCAACATCGTAAGGAGAGATAGTCATATTAATATCTCTATCTAAATATTGATCCAAATCCTCTTGGTCTTCAATTCTAATAAGTTGAGTAGATACAATACGCTTCCTTTCCCCATCAGCAGTAAAACCAGCTACTGACTGTGGCTTATCCAAAACAAAGATATAAAAAATGTCTTTGGAGTGGTCATAGCCTGGATTCGGATCATTAATTCCTTGCAAATCAAGAACTTCTTGATAAGTGAGCCGCTCTAGCCTTCCATGTAACACTGTATCGCCATCTCCAGCAGGCCATTCATATTTTAAAAATGTATCCAAGGTAGGCTTTTCTTTAGCTGATATCCAAGAAATAATCATGGAACGAGAATTTTTGTTTGGAGAATTATCAGCATCACCTTCAGATTCAAGATTAATTGCAAGATGTCTGTCTATAAAAGAAATTTTGTAATGATGAGATGTCCCGTTTGGTCCCGTCTCGCCTAAAAGCAATCCACTCATATCCTTTGTGGTACATAAAAATCTATGAATATCTCCTTGAGATCCCTCCCAGATTGGGTCGCTTCCTGTATCTACCTCATAGGCCTTCATAGTATCTTTATCAAAGCTGAAAACTTTAATATACTTAGTTTCAGCATCTGATTGTTCAAGAAGAAGCTGTGGTATTTCAGGAGTAGAACTATCCATATATACTAATGCAAATTGATACGTACAATTTGAGCAAGAAGATTCAGAATTTCCGTAATCATAACTTGAGGCTCTAGAAACAATATCAGCATATTGCTCGTACATTGCTTTTTTAACTGGATCTACTTCCGGTGCGTCTTCCTCTTTGTTATTTGTTTCTTGAGTGCTCACTTCAGCCTCTTGGTTCTTTTGTTGAGAAGGGCTAAATACTCCAGCAGAGTAAGCTATACCTGCTCCTACAAAAGATAGAGTAACTACTCCAATAGCAATTTTTGTAGCAAGTGATTTAACACCTAATCCTGCTGCCTTGGTAGCAGCTGCCTTAGCGCCTGCAGATGAGGCAGTCTTTGCAGCTAGTGCGTTGCCTTTAGCTGCGGCTTTTCCTGCTACTTGTGCTGCACCAGCTCCAGAAGTTGTAAGGAGCTGAGAAATCTTTGAAAGCGTCTCCGCCATAATTGCATCGGAGTTTTCTCCATGTGCAAGCCACATAAAGTACCAAATAGGAGACATGCCAAACAGGCAAATGCCTTGCTTCTTCTCCATCTCACGAATCTTTGTATTGAGAATCTCTTTACTGCTAAACAGTCTTGATTTAACCGTTCCTAACGGAATGTTGAGATACTCAGCAATTTCTTTTTGCTTTTTGTTCTCAATATAAAAAAGTTCAATACAAAGACGCTGCTCTTCTGTAAGCTCATTGAGCAGTACATCCATGAGGTTATAAGCTTCTTTTTTGTCCAGTCGTGCTTCAGGATTAAGCTCTATGCTTTCATCAGCAATATCAAAGAACTCATCTTCAGTATCATCTGTCTTTTCAGCTTGATGATCCCAAGTTTTCTTTTGACTTCTGACGTAATCAATAATGCCCGACTTAACAACCGTATTAAACCAACCTCTAAAAGCTGCAGGCTGACCTTTGAACTGCTTCATATTTTTAAAAGCACGCAGATAGAGCTCTTGCATGCAATCTTCAACATCTGCTCCTCTAAGACTTTGACAAACAAGCGCCCTTACCCAACCCTCAGTACATCTATAGATTTTCTCGACAGCATTTTGATCGCCTTTGAGAAACTGAACGGCATAACAACCCAGTTCATCTTCAAGCTTGTTTCCACAGATGTGACAAAACTTGTCAGAAGAGTCGTAGAGTTTGTTGCAGTTCAAGCAATACATTTTCATTTGGCGCTTATCCTCCTATTTGTCCTGCTTATTTGCAGATTAAGCAGACTTCTGTGCTTTCTTAGATAACAAGTAGTAGAAAAGACGCTATAACTTTTAAAGCCATAGTTCAGTACCTATGAAAGCAACTATATAAAAGAGTTAGTCAATACCAATTGACAAAATATCGGCCAGCTCAACCGCTTGTTAATCCTTACGCGTTACTCCGAAAAGGTAACGTTTTTTGTAAAAGGCGAACGCATAGGCACGCGTGCATCACTCGGATACATAGTGTCATCAACCGAATACGTCATCTTTAGATCTTTGTCCAAATATTGATCTAAGCCATCTTGGGGATCAACTTCAATCATTGTTGTACGCATAATTTTATATCTATCGTCAGCTGCAGAACGCCCTGCAACATCCTGCATTTTATCCAAAACAAAGACATATTCGCGCTCTGTAAGATCCATTTGTCCAGGATATTGCATTCCCTGCAAATAAAGAATCTCTTGCAATGTCAAATATCTAAGTCTTCCCTGAACCGTTATTTGCTTTTTATCTGCAATTGATACCTCAGGGAAAGCTTGCACAATAGCTACCCTATCATCACTATAAGACCAAGTGATTTCTTCTCCCCTCATATTATCAGGAACGTCTGTGATAGTTCCCTCCCATTCTTTAGTTGAAATTACATCTTGGCCAGAAAGCGTATATCTGTAGCCATCGGCAATGCCAGTACCTGAAAGCCAACTTACTGCAATTAACCCGTTTTTATCACTATCTACTGTCAAAACGCCTCTAAAACCACCTACACCTGCAACGCCTTCCATAATGCCCTTTGTATTTTGAACTTCATAAGCTTGTTTTGTGTCCTTATCAAAACTGAAAATCTTGACACCGTTAAAGCCGTTATTATTTAACTGTGTCTTTAAAAGAAGTTGAGGGATATCAGGATTAGCACTATCCATATACACTAGAGCATACGTATAAGTGCGCTGGCCATCCAATGGAACGCTTCCAAAGTCGTAACTTGAGGCATTATCAATAATCTCGCTGTATTGCTCGTACATTGCTTTTTTAACTGGATCTACTTCCGGTGCGTCTTCCTCTTTGTTATTTGTTTCTTGAGTGCTCACTTCAGCCTCTTGGTTCTTTTGTTGAGAAGGGCTAAATACTCCAGCAGAGTAAGCTATACCTGCTCCTACAAAAGATAGAGTAACTACTCCAATAGCAATTTTTGTAGCAAGTGATTTAACACCTAATCCTGCTGCCTTGGTAGCAGCTGCCTTAGCGCCTGCAGATGAGGCAGTCTTTGCAGCTAGTGCGTTGCCTTTAGCTGCGGCTTTTCCTGCTACTTGTGCTGCACCAGCTCCAGAAGTTGTAAGGAGCTGAGAAATCTTTGAAAGCGTCTCCGCCATAATTGCATCGGAGTTTTCTCCATGTGCAAGCCACATAAAGTACCAAATAGGAGACATGCCAAACAGGCAAATGCCTTGCTTCTTCTCCATCTCACGAATCTTTGTATTGAGAATCTCTTTACTGCTAAACAGTCTTGATTTAACCGTTCCTAACGGAATGTTGAGATACTCAGCAATTTCTTTTTGCTTTTTGTTCTCAATATAAAAAAGTTCAATACAAAGACGCTGCTCTTCTGTAAGCTCATTGAGCAGTACATCCATGAGGTTATAAGCTTCTTTTTTGTCCAGTCGTGCTTCAGGATTAAGCTCTATGCTTTCATCAGCAATATCAAAGAACTCATCTTCAGTATCATCTGTCTTTTCAGCTTGATGATCCCAAGTTTTCTTTTGACTTCTGACGTAATCAATAATGCCCGACTTAACAACCGTATTAAACCAACCTCTAAAAGCTGCAGGCTGACCTTTGAACTGCTTCATATTTTTAAAAGCACGCAGATAGAGCTCTTGCATGCAATCTTCAACATCTGCTCCTCTAAGACTTTGACAAACAAGCGCCCTTACCCAACCCTCAGTACATCTATAGATTTTCTCGACAGCATTTTGATCGCCTTTGAGAAACTGAACGGCATAACAACCCAGTTCATCTTCAAGCTTGTTTCCACAGATGTGACAAAACTTGTCAGAAGAGTCGTAGAGTTTGTTGCAGTTCAAGCAATACATTTTCATTTGGCGCTTATCCTCCTATTTGTCCTGCTTATTTGCAGATTAAGCAGACTTCTGTGCTTTCTTAGATAACAAGTAGTAGAAAATTCCAGAAAGAACAAAAATGATGACTGAAATTATCACTAGATAAAAGCCGATTTGCCACTCCAGGTAAACTGCGTTTTGTCCTCTAAAACTAGCAATAACTTGATTAATCAAATTCACCGTAAAAATTGCAAACAGCACAATTGTCGCCAAAGAACAAACTAACATACCTAGTTTTTTATTCTTATACCAAAACAGTAAGGCCACTGCTGCAATTGCCATATAAAATGCACCATCAAGCACTTGTGTATTTGACCCTTCTATAACAACTACAAAATTGTATATGCGATTCGCTAAACCTTTAACCTGCATAAAAGGCAGAAGTGGAGACAAAAACATACCAATTGCACTAAATAGATATGCCTTGTTCAAATAATGTAATGTATCTTTAGATCGTTCTGAAATCTGAGCCTGAATATCTTGGAACTTACTTTGTGTCCCGTAAGTAAACTCAGAAGTTTGTTTTTTTAGCTCGTTTACAAGCTTTCTGCCGCTCTCGGATAACGAGGTTTCAATCGCATATTTGTCTGAAGTTGAAAGTGAGGAATCATTGCTGGTTTTACTTCCACAGGAACCACAAAATTTTGCATCACGAGGCATTTCAGCTCCGCACTGACTGCAAAAGGTATTCTGCACCTTTGCTCCACACGAGTAGCAAAACTTTGCGCCCTCTTCTAATTCTTGACCACACTGAATGCACTTCATTTGAACTCCTTTTGTTGAGGATTTTCCTTGTCCCTTACTAAGACGAGAGAGTTCTCCAAAAGGTTCATTATTTTTTTCGATTAGTTTTTATCAACGAACATTGCTTGCAATTTTATACATATTTCTTGTCATTTATTCTTGTAATACTCACCCTCCACAAAATAAGGCGAGAAGACCGATTGATCTTCTCGCCTTTTGCGTGTATGGGTGCGCGGCGCGGGGTGCAGCACGCAGCGCAACGCAGCCTGGTTGCTGCTCGGCAAGCGCTCGGCAGCTGCTCGGCAACTACTCGCCGAGAATGACGTGCCTGAACTCGCCGTCCTCGTAGATTCCGCAGCTGTGAGTGCCGTCCTTTGGAATACCTACAGAACCTGGGTTGAACACGGTGACCTCTGGGTGGTCAGCGCTCTGCATGTTCACTTTTCTGTGAGTGTGGCCGTACACAAACGCGTCCATACTTGGCGTCTGAGGCCATTTATCAACGCTGTTGTGAATGCCAGGGCCAAAGACGTGACCGTGGGTAAAGAAGATAGTGAACTGCTTGCCTGTCTTTGGGTCCTTATCAAACAAGATGTTGTAGTCAGCCATGCACGGGAAGTCCAGGACCATCTGGTCAACCTCTGCCTCGCAATTTCCACGGACCGCAATAACCTTATCGGAAATGCTGTTCAACATCTCAATGACACGCTTTGGTGCATAATCTGCAGGAAGATCGTTGCGAGGGCCATGATAAAGCAGATCTCCAAGAAGCAAAACGTACTTTGGCTGCTCCTCCTCAATGACCTGCATGAGTTTCTCGCAATAGTCGGCAGCGCCGTGAATATCTGAAGCAATTACAACCTTCATCAACGTATCCTCTCTATACGTGTTTCTACACGTAGCTTCATACGCGTGTATCAATCAATTATTTTATTGTATTAATGATGTCCAGCCAGTTACAGGCGCTGGCAATTCGGTCACCGTGCAAATGCCTGCTTAGAACCTACCAGTCATCCTTGCGTCAGGATCAGCCTCGGAAACACGTTGACGAAGATCTGCAATAGCCGCAGGTATCTCGTCTGTGTTGTACGGCGTCATCTGATACACCCAGTTAATCCAGTTGCGATACAGCAAATTAGCATGTGCGCGCCAAGTAAATAGCGGCTGCTTTTCTGGATCATTATCAGGGAAGTAATTCTCTGGCAGACGAATAGGCAGACCCTTGTGGAAGTCGCGCCAATACTCCTCTGCAAGTGTGTCGCGATCATATTCAAAATGACCGGTTACAAAAATTTCGTGAAAGTCTCTTGTGGCGAGAAGTGCAGGACCGCTGGTAAATCCCTCAGAAA